>Ga0272447_1001818_pt1 | contig 12622 bp, 12 predicted proteins | sample YNPCB0133_FD_194589 | JGI IMG/M metagenome (GOLD analysis project Ga0272447, IMG submission 194589) | Hot spring microbial mat communities from Yellowstone National Park, WY, United States - YNP-CB-013-3 | ecosystem: Environmental > Aquatic > Thermal springs > Hot (42-90C) > Sediment | place... | reverse complement strand
TAGGGCACGTTTGGGACCGTGAATGGGGTCTTCCACAATAATCGTTTGTTCCCGAGCTGCCCCTAGGGACACAATGGCAATCGGCACTTCCATCAGGCTGGCCAAAAATTGCAAGTAATTCAAGGCCGCAGGCGGTAATTCCTCCAAAGAACGACAGTGGCTAATGGGGGTCTGCCAACCGGGTAAGGTTTCGTACACCGGACGACAGCGGGCAAACTGACGACTGCTATTGGGAAAGTTGTAGGTGCGCTGGCCGTCAATTTCATAGGCAACACAGACTTTAATTTCCGGCAACGCATCCAGCACATCCAGTTTGGTAATGGCGAGACAATCCATGCCATTGATCCGCACCGCATAGCGACCGATCACCGCATCAAACCAACCACACCGCCGTTTGCGCCCAGTGGTCGTGCCATATTCCGCCCCCCGCTGGCACAGAAGTTCCCCCTCCTCCCCCAGCAATTCCGTGGGAAAAGGGCCTTCACCAACCCGAGTGGTGTAGGCTTTGGCCACCCCAATGACCCGGTCAATCATGGTCGGCCCGATGCCTGCCCCCACACAGGCTCCCCCGGCCACCGGATTCGAGGACGTGACGTAGGGATAAGTGCCGTGATCCAAATCCAACAACGTGCCCTGCGCCCCTTCAAATAAAATATTGCGGCGTTTTTGTACCGCTTCCCACAGCACCAACGTACTGTCCACAATATGGGGACGCAGCCGTTCGGCATACCCCAAATACTGCTGAATAATCTCTTCGGCATCCAGAGGCGGGCGGTTGTAGAGCTTTTCTAGGACCACATTTTTCTGGCTAATGGTCCAGGTGAGTTGTTCTCGCAGTCCCTCCGGGTCCAGCAAATCTTGTACCCGAATGCCCGTGCGATCCGATTTATCCGCATAGGTCGGGCCAATTCCCCGCCCCGTTGTCCCAAGGCGATGCCGACCCCGGTATTCCTCCTCCGCCTGGTCGATCACCCGATGGTAGGGCATGGTCACGTGCGCCGTCTGGGAAATCCACAGGTTGTTGGTGGCAACCCCCAACTGCTCGAGTTGATCCATCTCCTCGATCAACACCTGTGGGTCAATCACCGTGCCACTGCCGATGATGCACTGGGTGTTGGGATACAGAATGCCCGAGGGAATCAAATGCAGCCGAAAGGTTTGCCCCCCCACCACCACCGTGTGCCCCGCATTCACTCCCCCCTGGTAGCGCACCACCACGTCTGCCGAGGCGCTCAGCAGGTCGGTGATTTTCCCCTTTCCCTCATCGCCCCACTGGGCACCGATGACGATAACGTTGGCCAAGGTCGGAATGGTTCACCCACTCACAAGCGATTCATCATACCACAGCGGTTGCCTGCCGTCAAAAACCCTCACGAACTACCTTTTGGGGCCAAATCCTTGAGGTTAAACAAAAAAGGCACGCTCGGGGTATTGTTGCCGCTGATGACCAGCACTTGGGGCATTTGGGCACCCCCCGATTTCCAGGCTTCGATGGCCTCTTTTTGCAAAACCAGTTCTCCCCCTTGGGTGCGTAGGGTTTCGGCCAGTAACCGCTGGGCTTCCGCTTTCCCCCGTGCCCGGTTGATTTCTGCTTGCGCTTCCTGCTCTGCTGCCTGCGCAATGTACACCGCTCGTTGGGCCTGCTGTTCAGCGATTTGTTTTTCCTCTACCGCCCGGGAAAATTCTTCCGAGAAACTCAAATCCACCACGCTGGTATCCAAAACAATAATGCCGTATTTTTCCAGACGACCTTGCAGCGAGTTATCAAAATCATTCTTGAGCAATTCCCGCTGGGTAATGGATTCTTCGGCTGTGCGCCGTGCCGCAGCCACTTTGAAGGATTCCTGGGTTTGGGGTGCAATGATTTTAGCCACGATGTTGGCTAGGGAACCTTGGGTACGGCGAATTTCCACTACCCGTTGTGGGTCCAGGCGGAAGTTAATGGCAAACCGTCCGGTCAAATTCTGCAAATCTTTGGTGGCACTTTCGGCGGGCACCTCAAATTTTTGCACCGTCACATCATAGACATCCACCCGGGAAATCAAAGGTGGCTTGAAATGTAGCCCTTCTAGGAGTGGCCGATCCTGAGATTTGCCCAAAATACTCAGCACGCCCGCTTCACCTGGGTTGATGATCACATAGGAATTCAAGGCCAGGAAGAGCAGCAGAGCCAGTATCACACCACTGAATAGATTCGACACATTGGGAGCTTTCACAGGGCCATTCCTCCGCAGGCAATGTTTCTATTATTCCCTAGGGGGTGGAATCAACGCAACCGGGCTGGGAAACGCCAATAACGCCATGCAAAATACTGATGCAACCGTTACGACGGTTCTGGCATGGCATCCACCAAGCCCAAGTTATCCCGATGAATGACGGTTTCGGGTCCCCCGTAGCCCAACCGTTCGGCAATGGCTTCCGAATGGCAGCCCCGAATCTGCCGGAGTTCGTCACTGCTGTAATTCACCAGACCCCTAGCAATTTCCCGACCGGTTTCATCCACAACCTGCACCGGCGACTGGGCGGGAAATTCTCCTTCCACAGCCAGCACCCCCGCAGCCAAGAGGGATTTGCCTTGCGTGCGTAGGGCACAGGCAGCGCCAGCATCCACCACCAGGCGACCCACCGGCACTAAACCGTGGACCAGCCAGTGTTTGCGGGCACGCATCGGTGGTGTCTGGGGTAAGAAATGGGTGCCAATGAGTTCCCCGGCCAGGATTTTGCTCAGGTTGTGGGGATGCCGTCCCTCGGTAATGACCGTGCGTACCCCTGCGGCGGTGGCAATGCGGGCTGCCGTAATTTTGGTAACCATGCCACCTGTCCCCCAGGGAGAACCCGCCGTACCTACTTGCACGCCTAAGGCGGCCAAATCCGCTACCCGATTTACCAGGGCGATGGGTTGGGCATTGGGGTTCTGGCGGGGGTCACTGGCGTAGAGCCGATCCACATCCGTTAGGAGGATCAGCCAATCGGCACCCAGTAAACTGGCCAACAAAGCAGAAAGCGTGTCGTTATCCCCAAAGCGCAACTCTTCTACCGCCACCGTGTCGTTTTCATTCACGATGGGAATCACGCCCAAATCCAGCAATTCTCGCAAGGTGTTGAGGATGTTGCGATAGCGGTGCCGTTCACTCAGATCCTCACGGGTCAGCAGTACCTGGGCAATGGGCTGCCCCAACACGGAAAACAGGTCATCGTACAACCGCATCAACCGCCCTTGTCCCACCGCCGCCACTGCTTGCCGGGTCGCCAACTGCTGGGGACGTTCCCGCAAGCCCAACCGTTGACAGCCTACTCCCACCGCCCCAGAAGAGACCAACACCAGCCGGTGTCCCTGTTGCCGCAACTGGAATAGGGTTTCCACCAAACTGCCCAGCGTCGCCAGTGCCAGTGTGCCGGGAGTTCCCTGGGTGAGACTCGAAGTGCCGATTTTAACCACAACAGTAGCAGCACTCACCGCCTTTGCACTCCATCGAATGCCTAACCCAATGCTGCCAGTTTCTCACGGCGATGGTTGTCAACCCTATGAAGTTGCTGCTGCAATTGCCAAACATCTTGGATTTTGATTTTGAGGCATACCCTGTCGGGTGCCAATGTATGAGGAGCATCCATGAATACAGCCGAATCGTGCTTCCCAGCCTGAGCTTTAGCGCAGTTAGAGCCAGTGAGCTGACAACCCTATGCCATAACCCCTTGGTTGGAGCTCTAGGATTCCACTTCCACCGCCTCGAAATGCAAACCAGGGGCCAAATCCCCCAACACCACCGCATCGGGCACAACCGCTGGTGGCACATTCACCCCCGGCTTACTGCTGGCCGTGTGTTCGGGGAGCCAATGTAAGAGTGGCAACGGCAACAGAGTACTGAGATTGGTCAGGGTTATCAGCAACCACAGCCGGTCAAACTGGGTTTCCGTGATGCCCAGCAGATGGGTCAACAGTGCTCCCAACTCGTGCGCCACTCCCCCTGCCAAATTCAACACCGACATCAACAGGGCAAACAGCGTCGCTTCAATTCCCTCTGGGCACAGGCGAGCTGCCAACACCAGCACCGGCATAAATGCCAATTCCCCCATCACCGTCAAAATCGCACTGTCTCCCAGGCTGAACCAACGGTCAGGAATCCCCAACAGGCGATTGGTATGGGTCACCAACAGCAAACTGGTAAACCCCAGGCCACTCGAAAGCACCGTCGTCCAGAACAACATCCGGCGAATGGGCACCTCCCGCAAATAGCGCTGAAACAACCACACCCCCACCAACGCCGCCACACTGGTCACCAGGCGCACCCGCCCCAAAAACTCCGGGGGAAATTTCAATTCATTGGTCACGAAAAAGAAAAATGCTGCGTCCGACGTCGGTGTTGCCTGCCAAAGAAACAAAAACAGCGTCGGCAACAAAATCGCCCGCTGGTTCATCGCCTGCCACACCTGCCGCACCTGCGACACCATGCCCGCTGTGAACCCCCGCCACTGCGTCACCGGCAATTCCTGCACCCCAAACGCCCCCACACTCACCAGCACCGGGAACAACGCCGTAATCCCAAATACTGCCCGTGTACCCAAATGCTCCAGCAACGCCCCGCTGAAATAGGCCGTCATCACCCCCCCCAGGGCACTCGTCCCCCAACACAGCGATTGCAACGAACCCGTCTGGCCTTGGCTCGCCCCCCGCACCCGCTCCACCACCAACGAATCCGCAATCACATCCCCCATCGCCGTTGCCAAAGATGCCAGCGTCATCGCCACCACTGCCTGCCAAGGCCGCTGTACCCCAAGGGCCAACCATCCCCAAGCCACCGCCCCTAGCATTCCCGACAGGATGAGATAGGAACGCCGCCGATAGCCACCCAGGGGCACCCCATCAGCGATAAACCCAAACAGCGGCTTAATCATCCAAGGCAGCGCCGCAATCCCCGTCAAAGCCGCCACTGTTGCCGGAGATAAACCCAATTCATCCTTGAGAAAAAAACTCACCGCCAAGCGAGCCAGGCCAATGACGCCCTGGACGAAATACACCAGCAAAATGCTCAACAATTCTGGGGTCGGCTCCCAACCCAGAAATACCCGGCGCTGGAACCAAGCTCGCCAAGTAACAGGAATCGCAAAGGACATGGCACCTCCGCTGGAGCAGACCCCTAGTGAATAATGGTGAATTTATGTTACAAACGCTTTCGATTGTACGCATTTTCGCGTCTTTTGCCAGGTGGGGATACCCACTCGCGCCCAAAGGTCACGGGCGAACCCATGACCTGGCTGGGATGGGACCATCAGGGGTAATGCTTCCTGGTCTCAGCGTCGCCCTGGCAGGAATGCCAACGGATTGACCGGCCCCCGATCCCGTTTGCGGATTTCAAAATGGACGTGCGGCCCGGTACTAAACCCGGTACTGCCCATTTCCGCAATCAGTTGCCCCTGTTCCACCCGTTGGTTTTCGCGCACCAGAATACGGCTGTTGTGGGCGTAATAGGTGACACTGCCGTTGTCATGCCAGATTTTCACCAGGTTGCCGTAGCCCCCAGCATTCCAACCGGCAAAAATGACCGTCCCCGCTGCCGCTGCCACTATGGGTGTCCCCACAGGCCCGGCAATATCAATCCCATAGTGCATCCGTCCCCAACGGGGGCCAAACTTAGATGTCAGCACCCCCCGCGCGGGCCAGATATAGCCCTGGAACAAGGTGGGATCCTTGGGCAAAAACGTCTCCACATCCCCCAGAGGCGGCAGACGCAAAGCGAGAATGCTGCTCTCTGTGGCCGTGCCCTCGGGCAACGTGGGCGGAAATACCCGGGGCAAAATGGCTGCCAAATCCTGTACGCCCGGCTGCCGACGCGGTTGATCCTTAGGTACCGGCGGCGTGGTGGTCAATTCTCCCAGAGCATCCGTGCCGAGCAAGGGATTGACCTGGGGCAACCCTGTCCCTGGTGCCTGCGTTGGCGGTTGCACAGCGGGCAATCGGGGAGCCGTCAACCGCGCCAACACCTGCGGAACGGGGCGTGGCGCAAGAGCACGGGCGGGGCTTTTGGCAGGCATCTCCGGTACCTGCAACATTTGCCCCACGAATATCAAATCTGGATTCCGCAGACGATTCCAGCGCACCAGTGCGTCCAAAGACACCCCAAACCGCTTGGCAATCCCTATCAAGGTGTCCCCTGGTTGCACCCGATAGGTACGGGCTGGTTGCGGCAACACCTCCTGTGCCCCGTGCTCCACCAAGGTAGGGGGTGCCATCATCGCTGCCGCCTGCGAACGACCTTCCCGGATCAGCGCCTGTTGCCGCGCCAACAAACTGTCCACCTGCTTCGGGGTAGCCTCCGGGGAACGGGGTGGGATTTTCAGGACCTGCCCCACCGCCAACACCTGATCGGGATGCAACCCATTGAATTGGGCCAGTTCTTCCACCGTCACCTGGTACAGATAGGACAACTGCCACAGGGTTTCCCCTTCCCGCACCCGGTGTTCCACAACGGCCTGATCGGATACCGTGGTCATAACCGTTTCCACAGGGGTAGTCACCACCTCTGCCGCCGGAGTGGTCGCCACCGCCACTCCCGAACTCACACTGGCCAAAGCCCCAACCGCCGCCAGCCCAGTCATGACCGGATGCACTGCCGCCGACCGGGGCGCACCAGAGGGAACCGTATCCGTCAACGCTGGCGCAACCTGTATGGGCTGCCAAGCCAATCTGGCAAAATCCTGCTGTTGCACAAGCCACCTCCTGTCAACGGGTGTGAGGACAACACTAAGAAACGAACTTGTCTGGGGATTCCCGTGTGCCGGTGGCCACCTAACACTCGCATCACCCCTCAACCACGCATCCCAGCCCCGGAACCTTGTCCAAGGCTGTTCTAGTCCAGATATTTAGCCAGTCCTATCCAGGCAGGGTAAAGCCCTGATGATCAATCGTTATGACTGCCAGGGGCGATCTCACCGTCTTGGCCGGAACAAATCATTAATTAAAACTTATATGTATCCTGGATAACAGGCTAAATGTCCCCTATTGTGCTAATTGACGGCGGGCTTCAAACAGGGCCACCGCCACACTGACGGACAGGTTCAAACTGCGCACCCCAGGTTCCACCATCGGGATAAATAATTGTGCATGACAGGCATCCAGGCAAAAGTGCGGCAGACCCGTCGTCTCGCTCCCAAAAAACAGCCAATCGCCCGGCTGGAACTGAAAGTCCCACAAGCAGGTATGCCCCCGGGGACTAAAAGCTAACCAGCGCCCAGGGTAGTGAGTATTGGTATGGACAAAACTGGGCCAATCGGTGTAAAGGCGCCAGATCACATAGGGCCAGTAATCCAAACCTGCCCGTTTCAAGTAGCGGTCGCTCAACTGGAATCCCAGGGGGCCAATCAGGTGTAAAGGTGTCCGCGTTGCAGCACAGGTGCGGGCGATATTGCCCGTATTGGGGGGAATTTGCGGCTGCACGAGCACCACATGCAGGGGAAAATCACGCGGACAAAAGTCCTCCATGCGGGTGATTAGCATCTTTAAAGTTATTTTAAAGTCAGGTCTCGGATTAGGAATTGTAATCATTGGTTCCGGTAGGTGTGTAGCCGTCAGCCCCGATGCCACCGAAGTTTGGAGCGTATTTCTCGGGGAAACCTGGCCCCAGTAGCTACAATAGCTGTGGCTGATTTTGTGAGGTGTACAATGGCTTTGACTCCCGGCACAGTAGCTCCGGCGTTTCAGACAATTGATAGCCAAGGCCGTCCTGTTTCCCTGGCGGATTTTGCCGGTAAGCGGGTGATTTTGTATTTCTATCCCAAGGACGATACACCGGGCTGTACCAAGGAAGCCTGCGGGTTCCGGGATCGTTACGAAACCTACCAGGAAAAGGACCTGGTGGTCTTGGGGGTGAGCCGCGACGACCAGGCATCCCACCAAGCTTTTCGTGAGAAGTACCAGTTGCCCTTCCCGCTGCTGGTGGACACCGACGGTGCGATTACCAAGGCTTACGACGTGGATGGGGGGGGCTACAGCAAACGGGTCACCTACGTGATTAGCCCCCAAGGGCAGATCGAGCGGGTGTACACCAATGTCAAGGCCGAGACCCATGCCCAGGACATCCTGCTGGATTTGGGGTTGGACTAGGGAATGGATCGGTTGCAGAAAATTTTGGCGCAACGGGGGGTAGCGGCTCGGCGTCAGGCAGAGCAGTTGATCCGTGCCGGGCAGGTGTGGGTCAATGGCCGACCGGCGCACGTGGGACAAAAATGTGACCCCCAGGTGGATGAAATTACCATCTGCGGCCAAGCCTTACCGCCAGCGCCCCGGCTGGTGTACTACTTGTTGCACAAGCCCCTGGGGGTGATCAGTACCTGTGCCGATCCCCAAGGCCGTCCGACGGTGCGGGATTTCATGCCGCCGGGGTTGCCCCCTGTGTACCCGGTGGGTCGGCTGGATAGTGATAGCAGTGGGGCCTTGTTGCTCACCAACGATGGGGAACTTACCCTGGCCTTGACCCATCCCCGCCATTTGGTGTGGAAGACCTACCAGGTTTGGGTACAGGGACGGCCCCCGGAGCGGGTTTTGGACCAGTGGCGGCAAGGGGTGCCTCTGGCTGGGCAACGGACCCTACCGGCGCAGGTACGCGTGATCCGAACCACACCCCAGAAAACGCTTTTGGAAGTCCGGCTGCGGGAAGGTCGGAACCGGCAAATTCGGCGGGTGGCTGCCCAATTGGGTCATCCGGTACTGCGCTTGCATCGGCAGGCCATTGGCCCTATCGAACTAGGGGATTTACCTGTAGGACACGTGCGCCCGCTGACGCCCTCAGAACTACGCTTTTGTCAGACTGTCGTCCGCCAGGTACGCTCGAGCTACGCAGACACGCCAGGGGATGGAGTTGGCACGTATGCCAGCGATAACCCACAGCCTACAACCCAAGCACCATGAAATAAACAGAGGAAAAATTCAATAAAAAATAAAATTAAAGAGGAATTGGATCGGGCATCACCGTCAAACCAACACCCTACTGTTTTGTGTGATCGTTTTAGGGCCATGTCTGCGAGCACCTACAATGCCGAACAAGTAGCGCGTTTACGAGAAATTGGCCAATACCTACGGCAAGTACGCGAAGAAAAACACCTGTCTTTGGAAGAAATAGCGGCGCGCACCCGGATTCAAACCCGTCTCCTGCGGGCTATTGAAGAAGGCCAGGTGCGGGCATTGCCAGAACCCATATACGTACAGGGTTTTTTACGGCAATACGCCGGCGTCCTGCAACTGGCAGATTTGGATTTGCAGAGTCTGAACCTGGTACCACCGGTGACCCCAACCCCCACGGCGCGACCCCAGACCGGTAGCCCTTTGCGCCCCTTTCATCTGTACCTCACCTACTTGGCGTTGATTTTGGGAGCAGTTGCGGTTTTGTCCTACCTGATGCGCCCTAGTTCCCCACATGCGCCTACGCCGGAACCCTCGCCTGTGCCCCAACAAGCCAGTCCTAGCCCTCCACCGGTGACGCCTACCCCTTCAGAGGTGCGGGTACAGGTGGAATTGACGGCACAATCCTGGTTGCAGGTAGTGGCCGATGGGCAGGTAGTGTTTGAAGGGATTTTGAACCCCGGTGCCAAGGAGACCTGGACCGCGCAAAAAAACCTGGTGTTGGCCGCCGGGAACGCCGGAGCGGTACAGGTGCGGGTCAATGACAACCCCCCCCAACCCCTGGGCGCCGTGGGAGAAGTCAAGGAAGTCACCCTCACCCCCGACCAGCCCACCTTACTCCGTTCGACGCCCCAGTAATGGTCATGGCTTGGGAAGGGTTGCCTGAGGGTCTGGTGTCGCCCCAAGGGGTGATGGTTCTGCTGTTGGTGGGATATGCCACCGCCCTGTGGTTGTTTCTACGGAGTGCCCCCAAAATCTACACCGTCATGGCCTCCGATGTGGAAATTGCCCGTATCCTCTGCGAAGAGGATTTGGGATTGCCGCGGGCAGACGCGCCCCTCCATTACTACTACCACTACGAACAGGCGTTGGGGCTGACCGACCCGCTGATTTCTCCCCAACGACCAGGGAGCACACCGCCAGCCGGTTTTTGGTACCAACTGCGGAAAAATACCCAGTTACACCTGATTGGGGGTGCCCGTCCCGGAGCGCAGGGGTGGGTACGGCTGGTGTGTTTTGACCGGGATTGTTTGGATTGGCTGTGGTTGCGGGGACAAATGCGGGCACTTCCCGGCCAGATTCTCCAGGAACGTCCTCTGCATTACGTGCTGCGCAACCGGAGCGGCCAAACCCTGGAATTTATCGAAGTCAGCCGGAAGCGTCGTTCCCGTTCTTATCCCTTAGCGACAACCGATTTGGGGGCATAAAATTCCACCCGCCGCAGGCCGGGGATGGTCAGGGCAAACAGCAAAAACGTGCGACTACAGGTCAGCGCCGTGAACATACTGACCGCCACCCCCAACCCCAACGTCAGGGCAAACCCTTTGACCAAACCAGTGCCCAGCCAAAACAGAGCCGCGCAGGCAATTAAAGTCGTCACATTGCCATCCAAAATACTGCTAAAGGCCCGATAGAAACCGGCTTCCACCGCTCGATACAGGCTTTTTCCCGCTTGCAATTCCTCCCGGGTGCGTTCAAAGATTAAGATATTGGCATCCACCGCCATACCAATACTGAGAATAAAACCGGCAATGCCCGGCAAGGTCAACGTCACTCCCAACAGTACAAACGCCGCATAGGTCAACACCGCGTAGATGAGCAAAGATAAATCGGCAATCAAACCGGGCAAGCGGTAGTAAAACACCATAAAGGCCAAAACCAAAACCATCCCCCCGGCAAACGCCCAGTAACTCCGTTGGATGCTGTCTTGCCCCAGGGTCGCCCCAACGGTGCGGTTTTCCACAATTTCTACAGGCACCGGCAGCGCACCACCTCGCAATTGCACCGCTAAATCCTGGGCGGATTCGGCAGTAAAGTTGCCGGTAATCACAGCCGCCCCCCCGGTGATCCCTGCCGCCGCAAATTCCGCACTCACAGTCGGAAAACTGATTAAGGTGTTGTCCAGAAAAATGCCCAACGTGCGCCCTGTACCGGCAATGGATTGGGTCAGTTCAGCAAATTTTTTCCCCCCTTCTGCATCAAAACGAATGGCCACTTGCCACTGATTGCCTGCCGGTAGGGGTTGGGCCACCGCATCTTTGAGATTTTTGCCAGTCAAGCCCGTCGGCTCATAAAAAGCAGCCAGGGCCGCCTCTGTCTGTTGCAGGTCCTTTTGTAGCTGTTGCAGGTCGGTATTGGGTTGTTGACGCAGGGCCACCAATTGCTCCCGCACCAGGTACAACTGCTGAATCTGTTGCACATCCGTACCCGGTTTTTGGCGGCGAAAGTCTAACTGGGCCGTCCCCCCCAACACCCGTTCTGCCTGCTGGGGGTCATGGACGCCAGGAAGTTGGACGAGCAACTGGTCCTTGCCCACCGTCTGCACCACCGCCTCGGACACACCCAAACTGTTAATCCGGCCCTCGACCACCCGTTGCACCGCTTCGAGTACGGCAGGGGTAATCTGTTTCACCTCGGGGGTCGTTTTCACCTGGAGCGTCAACTGGGCTCCCCCTTGCAAATCCAGCCCCAACCGCACCGGGATACGGCTGATGACCAGCGATGCCACCAGCAACAACCCGACCACCAGCAGGATCACCAACCGTTGCCGACCGACCACCGCAAGCGTCCCCCTCGAATCTTTCTATGATACGTCCCCCACGACATCACCACACCACCCGGCCCGGCAATTCCCCCCGTTGGTACCAAACCGCCAGACGCACCAGGTAATAGCCCAGAAACAAACCCAACAGGCCCCACTGCCACCGTTCCTGTCCCCACCAACGCCGATAGGGCAAAGGAAGGGAGCGATTGCTAACCAGTTCGGCCAGCAGATGGATGCCCAGCAGCACCAACACAGCATACAGCAACGGCCCAAAGGCATGGAACCGCACCGCCCGCACCACATCCCCCCGTGCCATCGCCATAAAAGAACGGGTCAGCCCGCACCCAGGACAGGGAATGCCCGTGACGTGATAGAACCAACAGCGCAGTCCAGGTATTTGCCATCCCTGGTTGTACAACGCAGCACCAAGGATGGGAGAGGCCACGAGGGTCAGCCGTAACCAGCGGTGGCGGCGTTCCTCAGGGGTCAAGGCGGTACGGCGCATGATGGGATGGAATGATCAATGATTGATAGATAAGCAAATCAACGTGCGTTCATTGTAACCCCCATGTCCTTTTACCAACCGCATGCCACGTTGAGCCAGTGGGGAGAAACCCTGCTCCAGGAACTCCAGACCCGTCATCAGTGCGACCCCACGGACATTGGCATTGTCTGGCTGGTTTATGGTGGCGGTGTGCGGGTGAATACGGGTGGTGCCCTCGACCCCCAAACCTTTTGGCAGCAGCGGCCCTGGGGTTGGAGTCACCGGGGCGAAGTGAACGTCTATCCTGCCAGCATCGTGAAATTGTTTTACCTGGTGGCCGCCCACGAATGGTTGGAACAGGGCATGATTCGCCCGGAACCGGAATTGGACCGTGCCATGCACGATATGATTCGTCATTCCAGTAACGATGCCACCAGCTACATCGTGGATGTCCTCACCGGCACCACCAGCGGCCCCGATT
>Ga0272447_1001815_pt1 | contig 12626 bp, 9 predicted proteins | sample YNPCB0133_FD_194589 | JGI IMG/M metagenome (GOLD analysis project Ga0272447, IMG submission 194589) | Hot spring microbial mat communities from Yellowstone National Park, WY, United States - YNP-CB-013-3 | ecosystem: Environmental > Aquatic > Thermal springs > Hot (42-90C) > Sediment | place... | reverse complement strand
ATTTTGTGCAACTACCAACTCGGAAACTACATCCCAATCCTGACAGGGCGTCGTGTCTTCATTGGTCATTGGGGTGGGACGGTAAGGGCAAAAGAGAAACTGCAAATTGCCCGAAAAATTTGGCAAGGCGAATTGCCCATCGACGAAGCCAAGCGACTTTTCCGACAACATCGCCTTCGCTATGCCGTTGTGACAATCTACGAGCGCCACGCCACCAAGCCGAAACACGAGCCTGAAGATTGTCCTTTCGTCCCGGAACGCTTCAACCTCAACCGATACGGGAGGGTCGTTTTTCAAGTGGGTGAAGATGCGGTCTTTCGGTTGGATTGGTGACGAACGCTTAAAATTTTTGCGGGGATGAGCGATGAGAAGGGAACGGATGCAAAAGCGCTTGCTGCAAGAAACTGCATCAACCCGATACTTGCTTCGGAACGATTCCGCTTGCGTTCTTGCTCTCATTTTTCTGCCAACCCTTTTTCTCTGGTCGGTCACTTTTGGCGGAAAAACTTTAGCGCCCGTTGACTTGCTTTTGGTCATGTCGCCGTGGCGTCACTTCGCTGCCGAACGGTTTCCCGAATTTCACGCCGTCAAAGCACCCCTTCTGGATGTCGTTCAGCAATACTTCCCATGGCGGAAGTTTTACGCTGAGAGTTTGAAGGAAGGAAAGTTGCCACTTTGGAATCCCTTCATGTTTTGTGGCACGAGTTTCGTCGGCAACGGTATGTCGGCAATTTTCTACCCGCTCAACTTGCTGTTCGTTGTCATGCCTGTTGAAACCGCATTCGGTTGGGTAGCTTGGTTGCACCTCGTCTTGGCAGGCATTTTCATGTTCGGCTTCTTGCGCCAATTCGTTTCACCCCTTTCAGCCTTGACTGGAGCAATTGCTTTTCAACTTTGCGGCTTTTTCGTTGCTTGGTTGGCTTACTTGCCCTTGCTTTGCACCGCTGTTTGGCTTCCCGCAGCCTTATGGGCATACGAATCTGGCTGCCGTTCATACTCCAACGCTTACACCCTTGCACGCTTGCACGCATACACACTTGCGTCACTGAGTTTGGGCATGTCATTATTGGCGGGACACCCTCAAGTTGGTTTCTATGTCCTCTGGGCATTCGGCGTTTATGTGTTGCTGAGAACTTTCGCGGCAAGAAACATCCATCTCCTGCTGTGGGGCGCATTTTCATTGGTTGGGGGAGTTATGTTTGGAGCGGCTCAGTTGTTGCCTTTGCTTGAGATGGCAAGCGTAAGTTTCCGCAGTGGCGCGGAAAGTTGGGCATTGGCGGCAGCCAATCGTTTACCCTTTGACCAATTCGTTCGTCTCTTCGTGCCTTCCTTTTTCGGCGATTGGCGCAGTGGCACTCATCTCGTTTGGGATTTCGCTCGCTTCAATTTCGTGGAACGAACAGGTTACCCAAGTGTCATCGCTTTTCTGCTGGCATTCGTGGGTTTGTTTTCAATGTGGGTGCAGGTGTGCAAGAGTGCAGTCGTGCAAGCAAATTCAACTCAGCAAGAACATCTCCACTCTAATGTCTCCGTCCCTCGTCCCTCGCCCCCCGTCCCATTCGTTACAGGTTTAGTTTTTGCAACTGTTGGGTTGTTGGCAGCATCCGTGCCGATCGTTCATCGTTTCATGGCGTTGGGGTTACCCGGAACACAAGCGTTTGTCGGCGTCTCACGGGCACTCTTTTTGTTTGATTTCGGCATTGCTATCCTTTGTGCCTACGGAATGGAAGCGTTAGCACAATCAGTTGCGCAATCAAATCGTGTCTCTCGCCTGCCCATCGTTGGGTTGGTTTTGGCATTGTTGCTCATGGCGATTTGCATCAGTTTAGGTGTCAATGCCCATGCTGAGACGGCATTTCACCCGCTCCTGCACGACTTCACGATGACCCAAATTTACCGCTGGCTGGCATTGACAACTTTGGGCACTATCGTGATTTTCCTCACCATTCGTCTCCCCCAAATTTCTCGCACTCACGCTTACACTCCTGCAAGCTTACACGCTTACACGCTTCTCACGCTTCCGCTCCTTGTTGCCATTGATTTGCTCTGGTTCGCATGGGGACAGCACCCAGAAGCAGAGAAGGGAATGGCGTTTTTTGAGACGCCATCCATCCGCTGGCTAAAGCAAAATTTGGGCACTCAACGCTTCATCGCCGTCGGCACTGATGCCATCAAACACTGGACACCTTCCAACACCCTCATGGTCTACGGCTTGCGAGATGCTCAGGGCTCAGACTCGCTGATGACTATGCGCATTTTCCAGTTTTTGCAAGCGTGGGACAGGAACTCCCCCTTGCATCGGGCATTCGCTGTCAGCAACTTTGACTCGCCCATGTTGGATTTGATGGCAGTGAAGTATGTGGTCGCAGCCGAACCGCTGTCGGAAGACGAACGCAAAGGAGTGCAACTTGTCCATGCTGGGGATTTGTGGGTTTACGAAAATGGCGATGCGCTACCGAGAGCATTCGTCGTGCCAAATTGGCAATTTGCGAAATCGCCCCAAGATGCATTGCAGCAAATTCGTGACCCGAACTTTGACCCACGCAGAAAGGCTGTGTTGGAAGAGGCGAAAGACAAAAGGCACGCAAAGCCGAAAGGAACGAACTTAACCCCTCGTCCCCCGTCCCCCGTCCCGCGTCCCGTTCCTCTCCGTCCCTCGTCCCTCGCCCAGCGTCCCGTCCGTTTCAGAGACGACATCAACACGCTGAGCATAGATGCGGCGCTTAAAAGCGATGGTGCATTGGTTGTTGCTGATGGAACTTACCCCGGATGGCTTGCATTTGGGCGTGAAAAAGGAAGCCGAAAGTGGCAGCAGTTGACAGTTTTTATTGCTGATTATGCTTTTCGGGCGGTGATATTGCCATCAGGTGATTGGCATGTAGTTTGGGTCTACTTTCCGGGCAGCGTAGTGGTTGGAATGTTTCTGAGTCTCACAATGCTTGCCTGCTTCGGTTTCACAATGGTGCAACCGCTGCTTAGTGGCAGAGACACAAACAAAAGCGGGGCGGGGAGGATTTGAACCCCCGACCACGGGATTTGGAGTCCCGCGCTCTCCCAAACTGAGCTACCGCCCCGTTTCCTGTCTCGGCTACAAGTTTAAAACACTTATCCCGCTGCGTCAACATCGCTTGAGGGTGTTCTATAACTAGCCAGTTGAATGGCGAACCATTGAATGCCAAAATATTTGGTGTGCCTACATAGAGTTGCAAATGGTCTGAGGTGAGTGGGGATGCGAACCTTTGAGTTGGGATTGGTCATAATTTTTGTAGTTGCTTCACTGTCTTACGCATGGGATTGGAAGTCTTTTGTCTCTCGCGGTAAGATGCCAAGTGTTTCCCTTTTACAGAAGCGTCAACAAGAGTTGGAGCAGCAAAAGAGGATAGCGAGAAAAAGAGTTCGTGAGATGCGCCGCAAAGAGCGAACTCTTTCGGAACAATTGAGGGAGACAAGGACAAGAATTGCCCGTGCGAAAATTAGATTAGCCACCCTCAATCGCGAATACGCTCAAGTCTCTCATCAACTCTCAAAAACACGAACCCGCGTTATGCAATTGAGAGCGAAACTTTCCCGTCATAGGTCTATTTTGGCTGAACGACTGAGGCAACTTTACAAACACCCACCCAGCGATTACATTGCCTTTGTTCTGGATTCACGAGATATAGAAGATGCCGCTATTAGAACCTACGCTTTTCAACGAATCCTCCAACAGGATGAGAAGACAATTGAAACTATGCGGCAAGCAAAAGAGGAACTTGAAAACCAAGAGGCTCAACTGAAGAGGCAGCAAATGCGATTAGACTCCCTGCGAAAAGCGATTGCGGATCAGACAAAGGAACTTCATGCTGCTGAGGAGGAACAAGCACGGCTTTTAAGACGAGTTCAAACGGAGCGCGAGACTTATGAAAGATGGCTGAGAGAATGGGAGGAGGAGTCAAGAGCAATCGCTGCTTTGTTGCGCAGGCTTCAGAGTGCCCAGAGGGGGCGACCACGCCCCATCCCTGCTTGGACTGGTCCGTTCATCCGACCCGTTGATGGTCCCATAGTTTCGGGCTTTGGCTATCGCGTCCACCCAATTTTCCGAAGGGTGAAGTTTCACTACGGGGTTGACATTTCTGCACCATCTGGAACCCCAATTAGGGCAGCAGCGGATGGGGTAGTGGTATTTGCTGGATGGCGAAGAGCCTACGGCAACACAGTCATCATCGATCACGGGAACGGAGTGGCTACCCTTTACGCTCATTGCTCCCGCATTCTGGTCAGTGAAGGTGAAGTGGTGAAGCAGGGACAGGTCATTGCTCTCGTCGGGAGCACGGGGTTGTCAACTGGACCGCATCTGCATTTTGAAGTTCGCCATTACGGAGAACCTATCAACCCGCTGGCAGTGCGTTAGAATGAACTGAAGGCAGTAATCTGAAACGGAGGCGATATTTCATGGAGCAACAAACCAATGTGGCGATAACTCACCAAAAGAAGGTAGGAGGGATTTTCAGCCTCGCAGTAGCACTGTTGGTTGTTTTGTCCTTCGCTGCTGGCTATCAAATGGGCAACCGAAAGGGTGGACTGCCACCTTTGCAGGTTTCATTGGGACCTGGTTTGGTTCCGTCACTTCAAGAGCAAGCACCATCATCTCAACCATCACAACCGTCTTTGCGACCAGTTGAGCGGCTTGCCGAAGTCTATATCCGCTTGCAGCAATACTTTTACGCCCCAGACAAACTTGACGAAACCCAACTGACATACGGCGCAATCAGCGGTTTGCTTAGAGCCACTGGCGACCAATACACCCGCTATTTGAAGCCTGAGGACTTGGAGCAGTTCACGACCCGAAGTCATGGCGAATATGAGGGCATCGGTGCCGAACTGACGATCGCTGTTGACCCCATCACTGGCGAGGAGAGGTTGACGATTATGGGTGTTTTCCCTGAACAACCTGCCGACAAAGCAGGTTTGCGCCCCTTAGACCGAATTCTCAAAATTGACGGAAAGCCAACGGACAAGATGACTTTGGATCAGGCTGTGAGCATGATCAGAGGTCCACGGGGAACGAAAGTGACCTTGACAATCCAAAGGGACGGGATACCAGAGCCGTTTGATGTCACTTTGACCCGAGAGCGAATCCAAATCCCAGTCTTGCAAAAGAGGATGCTTGACGATAAGGTGGGCTATGTAAGGCTGCTGGAGTTCAATGAAAAGTCAGCGCCGGAGTTGAGCAAGGCGCTGGACGAACTGAAGAGCAAAGGTGCGCAGGCTTTGATTTTAGACCTTCGCGGTAACCCAGGCGGATTGTTGGATGCAGCGATTGAAGTTGCCAGCGTTTTTGTCCCCAAAGGTCCTATAGTCACTGTCAAGAGCAGGACAGAAGGCGAACAGGTATTTGAAGCCATCCCTTCGCTCTATAAGGGTTGGAAGGGTCCAATGGTTGTTTTGGTTGACAACCGAAGCGCTTCCGCGAGCGAAATCGTCGCTGGTGCTCTTAGAGACCACAAAGTCGCTGAGGTCGTTGGTGAAAAGACTTTCGGCAAAGCATCGGTTCAAACCGTTGTGAACCTTCGCGGCGGTGGGGCGCTGATTGTGACCACAGGAAGTTATCTCACTCCAAGCGGATACGACATCCACGCCAACAAAGGCTTAGAACCCGACCGCAAGTTGGAGCCCACGCCGGAAGAAAAGCAACACAATGCCCAATTGGCTGCTATTTGGCTGGAGCGAGGCAAACAGCACCTTCAAGCCCAAGAACTGGAAGACGCATTGATTTGCTTTGGGCGGGCAAGGCAACTTGACCGAACAAACAAGGAAGTCGTCAAGTTGTATAACGAGACGGTAGCGAAATTGGTGGAGCAGGAACGCAACCGAACCCGCGATTCCCAAATTGAACAGGTGAGGCAAATCCTGCTACAAAAACTTGACCAGCAGAAAGCAGTCAAGGCGGAAGCGACCGCGAAAACCAAACCGTAAACTTTTAACTTCTGGCTCTCAAATTCCTGCTCAGGTCAGCATAGCCGGTGAAGGGGTGTTTCCCTTATGCTTCAGACAGGGTTGAGTTGGGGTGAGCGAGTTGTTTATTGGTTGGTCATTTTAGGGCTTTTGAGCCTTTTGGTCTTTTACCGCCGCGCCACCTTGCCAGTCGCCATCTTTGTCAATGGCAAACCTGTCGCTTGGGTGAGCAACCTCCGCTTAGCCAATCGTGCCGTTGAGTTGGCTAAAAGCAAATTTCAAGAGCAATACGGTCACGATGTTGACTTCGCCGAACCCATTGACATCGGCAACCTGCCGCTGCCTTCGGGTCAGAAATTGATGAGCCCGTCAGAAGCATCGGAGTTGCTGCTGAAAAGTGTTTCACCTGCCCGAAAGGCATGGCTCATTGTGGTTAACGATCAAGTTGTTACTGCACTCAAAAGCAAAAGCGAGGCGGAACAGGCTTTAGAGTTGGTTAAAGCCCATTTCACTCCGAAGAATGTCACCCTCGTCAAAGAGCCATGGTTCAAGGAGAAAGTGGTAGTCCGTGAGGGGAAAATCGAGATCAACGAGATAGTCGCTGACGCCGAAACCGCTGCCCAAAAAGTCATGGGTGGGCTTGAGCCGCCGAAGTATCATGTTGTCAAATCTGGCGAGTTCGCCGTTCGCATCGCTCGCCGCTACGGTTTGACCCTTGAGGAGTTGCAGCGACTCAACCCAGACAAAAACCTTGACAGACTAAAAGTCGGAGACAAGTTGCTGGTCAAGATGGGGAAGCCGCTTGTGACCGTCGTCTGCGTTTATCAAGTCGTCAAGCAGGAGACTGTGCCTTTCAAAACAGAAAGGCGCTTTGAGCCTCGCCTTCCGGGTGGTGCCCTTATAACGAAACAACGAGGAAAGGAGGGCTTGAAGGAAGTCGTGCTGGAAATCACGGCGGAGAACGGTTTGGAGGTTCAGCGGAAAGTGGTGAAGGAACGGATTTTGAAAGAGCCAGTCACGGAAGTGATTTTGGTTGGAGGAGGGCTTCGTTGATGCAAAAAAGTGGGCTTCTGTCAGTCCCCTTTCGCCCCATCGTTTATAATCCCGACTTGGGCGATTTGAGCCAACTTATCGCTCCACCATACGATGTCATTAACCCCAAACGGTGCGAGCAACTTCTCGCCAAACACCCATGCAATGTCGTTCGGCTCATCTTACCGCCATCTCTAAATCCCGATGACCCGTCCCGTTACTCAAAGGCTGCAAGGCTTTGGGAACAATGGCTTGATGAGAAAGTGTTGGTTGAGTTGGAAGAACCTTCTGTCTTCGTCTACGCACAACGGTTCACGCTCGGCGGGGAGAGGAAGGAACATTTATCGCTACTGACCACTATACCCTTGCTGGATTACGAGAGCGGTCTGGTTCGCCCACACGAACACACTATGCCCAAACCGAAAAGTGACCGCTTGACTTTGCTCCGTTTGATGGGAGCAGAGTTGGGGCAAGTGCATGGGTTGCTGAGCGATGACACGGGTGAGTGGCACGAATTGCTGCGAAGCGTAACTTCTGCTACTGTGTGGCTGCGCGGAGAATTGGACGGTGTTGAGCACATAGTTTGGCGAATAACCGACCCGGCCTTCAATGAAGAAGTCAATCGCCTTCTGGCTCGACAGTGGTTGGTGATAGCGGACGGACATCACAGATATGAAACAGCCCTAACCTTCCGCGAGGAAGTTCCAGAAGCGAAAAGAGACCCAAACCATCCAGCAAATTTTATCGGTATCGTCATCGCTGACTACCAACGCAACGCAACGGTTCTCCCGACCCACCGACTTGTTCGGTTTTCCAGTTTTGAGGATGTGGAACGAGTGCTTCAGGAAGTTCGCCGTCACTTCCGCACCACTGCGGTCAATTGGGGCGGGGACGAAAAGATGCTGTCGCAAATTTTCCAAAACTCCAACGGTATCCCGTTCCTGTTCGCCGCTCAAGGTCAGGCTTTGCTTGTAACGGTCACCGGATTTGAAGGCGGTGTGAGCCAATACATCCAGCAATTACCTTCGCCGTTGAGGAAAGTTGACACAGCCATCCTTCACCAAGCCGTTCTGCCTGTCGTTTTCGCAGCCGTTGGGCTTAAGCCTTCTGACTTGACGATTGATTACACCCACGACGCCGAATTTGCTTTTTGGTTCGCTCAGCAAGAGGGCAACATGGCAATCTTGCTGCGACCGATCTCTCCCCAGTTGGTCCGCGAAGTGGCTGAGCAGGGCTATCGTCTCCCGCCCAAGACCACATATTTCGTCCCAAAAGTGCCATCCGGCTTAGTGATGCGCAAAATTCTTTCTCCGCAGGAAACTTTGCTGAGTGGCGCTGACAAGGAGGGATAAAAGAAGTGAGTGAGCCAAAGTTCCTTGACGAACTCAAATTTGACGCCAACGGGCTAATTCCAGTCGTCATTCAAGATGCCAACACCGGTGAAGTCCTGACACTGGCTTACATGAACCGTGACGCCGTTCGGCTCACTTTTGAGACGGGCAAAACTTGGTTCTGGCGGAGGCGGCACCAGCGGTTGATGATGAAGGGCGAACATTCGGGGCGCATCCAACTCGTTCGGGAAATTTTGGTGGACTGCGACGCTGATGCCTTAGTCGTGAAAGTTGAGCAGGTCGGCGGTGCTGCCTGCCACGAAGGTTATCCGAGTTGCTTCTTCCGCAAGGTCACTCAAGACGGCGAATTGGAAGTTTTCCAGCAACGAGTTTTTGACCCAAATGAGGTCTACGGCGAAAAAGGTGGCAAGTGATGAGTGCTTTTGAGTTGGCTTTGGTCATTCTGAACTTGGTCATCACTGCCATTTACGCTGCCATCCTTTGGGTGATGGTGCAGCAGCGGCGGTTAATGGACGAACAACTTGCGGCTATGCAAGCGCAATTGCGCGAAGCAGAGCGAACCCGCACAGCCGCTCATCGCCCCGTCTTGCGAGTAGAGCCACCCATCTTTGTGCCTGCAGCATTGCCAATGCCTCCCATAGAAATGCGTCGCCTTCGCAATATTGGAGTTGGAGTGGCGATGGAAGTGAGATACTTCATCCACGAAAGGGGCACGGGCATTATCTGGGTGAGAAGTAGTCTTGACCCTATCGGGGCTGGTGAATTTTCGCAGGAGTTTTTCATCCCTCAACAACTGCTCGCGCTTGATATCGCTTTGATTGTCACCTACGCCGACATTTTTGGCAACCGCTATTGGACGCTTTACCATTTCGCCTCGCAGACGCATAGTTTTGGTGAGGGCGAACCTGAACACTTGCAGAGGTGAAAGAAATGGCAGTCGCATCAGAGCGTTCCATTACCGTTGATGTGAAGCCGATTTCGCCCGAAGAGATTGCAACTCTTGCCGAGCAAACTTGGTCGCCTTTGCCTGACCTGAACCTTGAATACCTTTGGGATGCGATGGCGCGCGGCTTTCAGGTGATCAAAGTCGGTTGGTTGACACGCTACGGACCTGCTTATGGCGGTCCTGCCATCCTTTTCGTAGTGCGCAATGCTGAAGGAAAGGAAGGTGCGACTTTGGTTGCCCCCGGCAAAAAGGTGGCGGAGTTCATCCGCCAGAACCTTGAGAAGTGGAAGCGTAACGGCGTTCCCTTTGAGCGATGGGAGTTCTTAACGCAAACCGAAAGGTAGGTTGAGGGTAAAGATGGCGGTGCGCCCGCTCTCTTGCTGGTTTGCAATAATGTTAGCGGTCAGTTTGGGATTGACCCAACCATTGACGCCACCTAAAGGGCAGGAACGAACCGTTTTAGAACAAGCGAAGCGGTTGGCGCAAAAGGGTGAATGGCAAGGGGTTCGGGAAACCCTTGAACCCTTCGTCAAAAAGCAGCCTGAAAACCTTGAAGCCAGAAAACTTTTGACAGAGGCTTTGCTGCAACTCGGAGAATTTGCCAAAGCGTTGCCCCATCTGCGTTGGCTCTCCCAAAAGTTGCCCAAAGACCCTTCCGTTTGGTCTGCGTTGGGGCAGGTCCAAGAGCATCTCGGCAATTTGAGCGAGGCGAGAGAATTTTTGCGGAAAGCCGTTCACCTGATGCCCGACGAACCTGAGTTCCGCGTTCATCTTGCCCGAATTTTGATTGCCCTTGATCGCTGGGATGATGCCGCCCATCATCTCCGTTGGCTGGCTCATCGTTTTCCTGACTTAGCGTCGGCTCAATATCACTTGGCTCTTTATCACGAGCGAAAGGGCAATTTACGCAAAGCGCTTCACCATGCCAAGCGAACCGTCCAATTATCGCCGAAAGAACCTGAAGCCCGTCTGACTTTGGCTCGCATCGCTTTGCAACTGGGCGACATCAAGACTGCTGCTGAGCAAGTTGAAACGCTCACGAAATGGTTTCCGTCGGATGCAAAGTTAGCGATGGAGTGCGCCAAGTTATTTGCGCAAGCAGGTGAAACCGGGAGGGCAATCAAATACTTTCGCCGCACCTTGCACTTGCAACCCGAAAATGCTGACGCCCACCGTGCACTTGCAGACCTTTACAGCGAGAAGGGCGATTGGCAAAAAGCGTTGTGGCATGTCCGTTGGTTAGTTCGCAGGTTTCCCAACGACGCAGAAATTGTCAAGGTTGAGGCTCAATGTTACGCTCAACTGCGTCGCTACAAAGATGCGGAACGAAGTTTGCTGCGGTGGTCAAATCTGCGCCCCAAAGATTTTGAGCCTTTCGTGCATTTGGCTCGGATTTACCGAGATTTGGGCGATGCCGTAAAGGCAAAGATGGCTTACGACCAAGCCCTTGCCCGAAGACCGCCGGTTGAAGTCATCGCTGAGGCAGCGGAATTGGAAGAACAACTGGGAGATTACGAGCGTGCAGCGAAACTTTACGAGTGGGCGCAACGCCGTCAACCCGACAACCCACTTTGGCGAACTCTCAGGGCACAAGCGTTGATGAAATCTGGGCAGTTTGACCGAGCAGGTCGCATTTTGCGCTTCGCACTCAAACGCTTTCCTGACGACCATCGCTTGAACGCTTTGATGGGAATTTGGCACGCAAAACGAGTGGAATGGGTTGAAGCGGAACAATTTTTGAAACGGAGCGTAGGAGGAGGGATGCGGGACGAGGCATCAAAGATTTCACGCACCACTCACCTGTCCCTTGACGCTGTTGGCATTTTGGTTGAAATTTGGCTTTGTCAAGGCAAGGCGAAGGAAGTTGTGCGGATGTGCGATGAATTGTTGCGGAAGCACCCTTCACCTGAGTTGCTGATTTGGTGGGCGCAAGGGATGGATGAGTTGGGCAAGACAAAAGAAGCGGCTCAGCGGTTGGAAAGGTCACAAATGTTCGGTCGCGATGAACGAGTGGCAAGAGCGGCGGCTCGTTTGTGGGAGTTGGCGAACGAACCTGAAAGAGCAGCGAGAGTTTGGGAGCGGTTTGCGGAAATTGTCCCCAACAAGCAAGCAAAGTTGTTGGCGCTTTACCAAGCCACTCAGGTTTGGGAGCGAGCAAACGCTATCCCGAAAGCGTTGGCGGTTTTGGAGAAGGCTTATCGCATCCTTGATGACCCGATGCTGAAAGCGGAAAAGGTTCGCCTGATGCTCAAAGCCAATGCCCCAGCCGCAGCGCTGAACGAGGCAGAGAAATTGTTGAACCAGCTTCCCCGAGAGCCGATGGCTGCGAACCTTTACGCTGAGGCAGCGTTGCAACTTTGGCATGAAACTGCTTTTGAAAGGGTTGCCGAAAGGTTTCAAACCAACGCTAAGTTAGCGGGAGCGGTTTTGTTTGTCGCTGCCCAATTGAACCGATTCAATGACGCCCAAAAGTTGCTCAAGACTGCTGCACCCAAATTGCCGCCGAACGAGCGAGCCATCGTCCAACACTGGCTCGCTAACGGAAACGATGTTGCCAGCAACCAGTCCCTGAAACCAAGCCCCACGATTTTCCTTGAACGGGCGCAAAAAGTAGCGGAGCAAAACCGGCTTGGCGAAGCGATTGAGTTGTGCCGCAAAGCGATTGCATTGCGGAGGGACTTTTTGCCCGCATACGAGTTATTGCTGCAGTTGTATCAGCGTCGGAACGATTTGGAGCATGCCGTTAAAGGCTTCACTCAATTGGCAAATCGGCAACGGGACGACTTGCCGCTGAACTTTGCAGCGGCGACAGCCTTGAGTTTGAGCGGTCAGCATCGCCGAGCCATCACCTATTGGAGGCGAGTTTGCGCCTTGACGGACAACTCCCCTGACGCTATGTTGAAATTGGCTGAAAGCCTTGAAGCCGTTCGTGAGGATGTTCAGGCTAAGTGGGTTCGGAAATTCGTGGAGAGGTTGAAGCGATGGGAGGGTATCAACGATGAGACCGATTGAAGTGCTCTATCGGCTGCAACAAACGGAACTAAGGCTCGAAGCGATCAGAAGGGATTTGGCAACCCTTGACTCCGGTGAAAGGTTGGAAGCCGAGATGAACAGGCTGAGTGAGGAGTTAGCCAGAGACCGCCAAACCCTAAGGCAACTGCGACAAGAGTTGCTGGACCAAGAGTTGGAACTGAACGACATGGAGGCTAAGATGCGCAAGATGGAAGATTTGCTCGCCAGCGGAAGCGTCCGCAGCGGGCGCGAAGTTGAACACATGCAAAAGGAACTTGAAGAGGTGAGGCGGAGGAAGGACTTGATTGAGACGAGAATGCTGGAACTGATGATTCGCATTGAGGAGACCG
>Ga0272447_1001811_pt1 | contig 12654 bp, 13 predicted proteins | sample YNPCB0133_FD_194589 | JGI IMG/M metagenome (GOLD analysis project Ga0272447, IMG submission 194589) | Hot spring microbial mat communities from Yellowstone National Park, WY, United States - YNP-CB-013-3 | ecosystem: Environmental > Aquatic > Thermal springs > Hot (42-90C) > Sediment | place... | reverse complement strand
CGGTCCCCTCCGCTCCAGAGCTCCTAGCCCGTGGCGTGCGGAGCCGGGTTCGACCGCGGCTTATACTGGGCTCGAAATGCCTTCGGAGGGAAGGACGGCGCGGCGGGTAGCGGCCTGGGCCGGGGCTCTGCTGGGGGCTGCCCTGGGTGCGCAGCTGGGACTCGCGGTGGCCCCCATGGTGCCCCTGTCGGGCTGGATGCGGGTGGGCGCCGCGGTGGCAGGCGCCGCAGCTGGAGCTCTGGGGGGCAGCGTGGCGGCCGCGCCCGTGTGGCGGCTCTTCGTACGGCTCATGGGCCGGGTCCTGGCGTGGCTGAGCCACGTGCCTTCCCGGGACTTGGGCATCGGGGTGGCGGGGCTGCTGTTGGGCCTGCTGGTGGCCACCGCGGTAGGCTACCTCCTCTCCGGGGTGCCGGTGATCGGCGGGTACCTCAGGGTCGTGGCCCTGGTGGTGTTCGGCTACCTGGGGCTGCAGTTCGCCTTGCAGCGAAGGGAGGAGGTGGCGGCCCTGCTGGAACGGGGCCGTAGGCCCCGGGGGCCCGCGAAGGTACTGGACACCAGCGCCATCATCGACGGCCGCATCGCGGACGTGGTGCGGGCGGGCTTCCTGGAGGGTCCCTTTCTGGTGCCCCGGTCGGTGCTCCGGGAGCTGCAGGCCATCGCGGACTCCTCCGATCCCCTCCGGCGGGCGAGGGGCCGCAGGGGGCTGGAGGTCCTGCACCGGCTGCAGGAGGTGTCGCAGGCGGTGCAGGTGGTGGAGGACGAAGGCGACGGCGCGGTGGACGAGCGGGTGGTGCGGCTGGCCCGATCCGCGCGGGCGTCCGTGGTCACCACGGATTTCAACCTCAACCGGGTGGCCCAGCTGCAGGGGGTGCGGGTCCTCAACCTCAACGACCTCGCCTCCGCCATGCGGCCCGTGGTGCTGCCGGGGGAGGAGGTCACGGTCCAGCTGCTGCGGGAGGGCAAGGAGCCGGGCCAGGGGGTGGGCTACCTGGAGGACGGGACCATGATCGTCGTGGAGGGCGGCAAGCCTCTGGTGGGGACCACCGTGGAGGCGGTGGTGACCAGCGTGTTGCAGACCTCCGCAGGCCGCATGGTCTTCGCGCGCCCCAAGCAGGAAGCCGCGGGACGGCGGGGCGGGGCGGTGTCCCCCCGGTGAAGGGGAGGCTGAAGCGCGTGCGGGTGGCGGCGGTGATCGCCGCGGCGGGCCGGAGCGCGCGCATGGGCCAGGGCACCCCGAAGGTGCTCCTGTCTTTGCACCAGGTGCCGGTCATCGTGCGGTCCATCCTGCCCTTCCACCACGCGAGCGTGGTGGAGGACATCGTGGTGGTGGCCACGGAGGCCTCCATCGAGCGGGTGCGGGAGTTGGTGGCCAAGTACGGCCTGGGCAAGGTGTCCGCGGTGGTGGCCGGAGGCCTCAAGCGCCAGCAGTCCGTCGCCCTGGGGCTGCAGGCGCTGGGGCGGTGCGACGTGGTCCTGGTCCACGACGGCGCGCGGCCCCTGGTCACCGCGGAGATCATCGAGCGGGTGGTGGAAGCCGCGGTGGAGCACGGGGCCGCAGTACCCGCGGTACCGGTGCGGGACACCATCAAGCGGGTGGACGGGGGCCGCGTTCTGGAGACCCTGAACCGGGACGAACTCCGGGCGGTACAGACACCTCAAGGCTTCCGGTACGACCTCCTGGTGCAGGCGCACGAACGGGCCCGGGAGGAGGGCTTCTACGGCACCGACGACGCCACCCTGGTGGAACGCCTGGGGCACCCCGTGGCCGTGGTGCCGGGAAGCCCCGAGAACCTCAAGATCACCACCCCCGAAGACCTGCTCCTGGCGGAGGCGTTGCTGCAGTGGCGGGAAGGGTGAGGGTGGGGATCGGGTACGACGTGCACCCCTTCGGCCCGGGGCGCCGCCTGGTTCTCGGCGGGGTGGTGGTCCCCCACCCCCGCGGGCTGGAGGGCCACAGCGACGCGGACGTCCTCACCCACGCGGTGATGGACGCAGTCCTCGGCGCCTGCGGGCTGCCGGACATCGGGACCTTGTTCCCGTCCACGGATCCGCGGTACGAGGGAGCCGACAGCCTGAACTTGCTGGACCAGGTCCTGGATCGGGCCCGAGGGGCGGGCTGGAGGGTGGCTCAGGTAGACTGCGTGGTGGTGGCGCAGCAGCCTCTCCTCGCGGAGTACCTGCCCCGCATGCGGGAGACCCTGGCCTGGCGCATGGGTTTGCCTCCGGATGCGGTGGGGGTGAAGGCCACCACCCCGGAGGGGCTCGGAGCCCTGGGCCGGGGTGAGGGGATCGCGGCTCTGGCGGTGGCCCTGGTAGAACCCCTGGAGGCGTGAGGTCAACAGAACCCGGAGGTCCTCGGTGGCGCTGTACGTGACCAACACCCTGACCCGGCGGAAGGAACCCTTCCAGCCGTGGAACCCCCCGGACGTGAAGATGTACGTGTGCGGGGTCAACCTGCACGGCCCGGCCCACGTGGGCCACGCCCGCAGCTACGTGTTCTTCGACGTGGTGCGGCGCCACCTGGAGTGGTCCGGCTACCGGGTGCAGCACGTGCAGAACTTCACCGACATCGAGGACAAGATCATTGCCCGGGCCCAGCGGGAGGGCCGCACCCTGGACGCCATCGCCCGGGAGTACATCCAGCGGTTCCTGGAGGAGATGGACGCCCTGAACGTCCTCCGGGCCCACCGCTACCCTCGGGCCACGGAGGCCATCCCGGAGATGGTGCGCATGGTGGAAGGCCTCCTGGCCAAAGGCCACGCCTACGTGGTGGACGGGGACGTGTATTTCCGGGTTACCTCCGACCCCCACTACGGGAAGTTGTCGGGCCGATCCCTGGAGGAGCTGCAGGCGGGAGCCCGGGTGGAGGTGGACCCGCGGAAGGAGCACCCCATGGACTTCGCCCTGTGGAAGGCCGCGAAACCGGGTGAGCCCTCCTGGCCGAGCCCTTGGGGCCCGGGGCGGCCGGGCTGGCACATCGAGTGCTCCGCCATGTCCATGAGCTACCTGGGCGAGCAGCTGGACATCCACGGAGGCGGGGAGGACGTCATCTTCCCCCACCACGAGAACGAGATCGCCCAGAGCGAGTGTTACACGGGCAAGCCCTTCGTGAAGTACTGGCTGCACAACGCCCACCTGCGCATGGAGGGTCAGGAGGAGCGCATGACCCGCTCCCTGGGGAACGTGGTGTGGATCCGGGACGCGCTGGCCCGCTACCGCCCGGACGGCATCCGGATGTTCCTGCTCAGCTCCCACTACCGGAGCCCCATGACGTGGCGGGAGGAGGCCGTGGCCGCCGCGGAACGGGGAGCCGGACACCTGCGGGCGGCGGTGGAGGCCGCGGAAACCCTTCTACGGCGCACCCGCCCCTCCCGCCGTACTTCCCCCGCGGCGCAGCGCCTGCAGGAGGGAGTGGCGCGGCACCGGGCGGAGTTCCGCCAGGCCCTGGACGACGACTTCGACACCCCCTCCGCCCTGGCCGCCCTGCATGCCCTGGCCGCCGAACTCAACCGCCTCACCGACGCCCTGGCCAAGGCGCAGCCGGAGGCGGGGAGTCCGGAGGACGCGGCGCAGGCGGTGGAGGAAGCTCGGGAAGCGCTGCGGGAGCTCGGGGGAGTCCTGGGCCTGCGCCTGGTGGCGCCCGTCCCGGAGTCCCTGGCCACGGGGTTGCGGCGGCTGCTGGAGGAAGAGGAGGCGCTGCGGGAGGTGGACGGACAGGCGCCCCCCGAGCTGGTCCTGGACCGGGTCCTGGAAGCCCGCCAGAGGGCGCGGGAGCGCCGGGACTTCGCCACCGCGGACCGGATCCGACAGCGTCTGACGGAGCTGGGGGTGTCTGTGGAGGACTACCCCGGAGGCAGCCGGTGGCGGATCCGCGACGCGACGTGACGGAGCGGTCCCCCGCGGGAGGCGAGGGCGCAGTCCGGAAGTCGCAGAGCGGTATTCCTGGCCACCAGGAAAGCGCCGCGGTGGTGGAGGGGCGCAACCCCGTGCGGGAGGCCCTGTGTGCCGGACAGCCCATCCGGAAGGTGCAGGTCTCCCGCCGCGCCCGCCTGCGGGCCACGCTCGCGGAGATCGTGGCAGAGGCCCGTCGGCGCGGGATCCCCGTCCAGTTCGTGGACCCCCGTCACCTCGATGAGCTCTCCGCGACGGGCGCCCACCAGGGCGTGGTGGCCCTGGTGGCGGTACGCCCCTTGGTGGAGCTGGAGGACCTCCTGGAACGCGCCCGCTCCGTCCCGGACCCCTTCCTGGTGCTGGTAGACGGGGTAGAGGACCCGCGCAACCTCGGCGCCATCCTGCGCACCGCGGAAGCCGCCGGGGCGGTCGGGGTCGTGATCCCGACCCGCCGGTCCGCGGGCCTTTCCCCGGCGGTGGCGAAGGCTTCCGCGGGCGCGGTCCTACACCTGCCGGTGGCGGGAGTGGGCAACATGGTCAGGGCGGTGGAGCTGTGCCAAAAGGCCGGCTTCCGCGCGGTGGCGGCAGACCCGCGCGCCACCGTGAGCTACGACGAAGCCGACCTGGACCCTCCCGTGGCCCTGGTGGTGGGCGGGGAGGAACGAGGGGTACGGCGGCTGGTGCGAGAACGGTGCGACCAGGTGGTGCGGATCCCCATGCGGGGCAAGGTGGAGTCCCTGAACGCCTCCGTGGCGGCGGCCATTTTGCTGTACGAGGTGGTCCGCAGGCTGCGAAACCGAGGGCGACGGCAGGAGCAGGGGCATTGAAGAAAGCCCTGTGGGTGTCCGCGGGGCTGGTGACCGCCTGCCTCGTTTGGGGGATCTGGAAGGAGAGCCGCCATGCGGGGCGGGTGTTGCCGGGGGTTTGGGTGGGTGGGTGGTCAGCCCGCAGGGGGCCTCACGTGGGAGGAGCTGAGGGGACGGCTGCAGGCTTTGGCAGAAGCCCGGGCCCGGCAGCCGGTGACCGTGCGTGCCGGGGCGTTTCGCTGGATGGTGGCCGCCGGCCAGCTCGGCCTCCGGGTGGAAGTGGAGGAAGCGGTCCGGGCGGCGTACGGGGTGGGCCGCCACCCGCAGGTGGGCAGGAGGCTGCGGGAGCGGTGGAACCTGCTCTGGCGGCCGGTGGCGGTGGAGCTGCGCACCTCCGTAGACCGACCGCGCCTAGCGGCCTTTTTGGACGCCGTCAGCGGGGTCGTGTACGCTCCACCCCGGGAAGGCAGGCTGGTGGTCCTTTCAGGCCGCGTAGAGGTGGTCCCACACCGGGATGGGGTGGCGCTAGACCGTGCGGGGGCGGAACGGGTGCTGCGGGCTGCCCTGCCTGCCTCCGTACACCAGGTGGAGCTACCCCTGAAACCCGTACGGCCCCGGTGGACCGCGGAGCGGCTGCGGGCCTTGGGCATTTCGAAGCGGGTGGCCAGCTTCTCCACCTACTTCCCGCCGAATCCCGACCGCGCCCACAACATCGCCCTGGCCGCCTCGCGCCTGAGGGGTGTGTTGCTGCCCACAGGCTTCGAGCTGTCCTTCAACCACGTCGTGGGACCGCGCACCCAGCAGGCGGGGTACCGGGAGGCGCCCGTGCTGGTGGAAGACGAGCTGGTACCCGGGGACGGGGGAGGAGTGTGCCAAGTGTCCACAACCCTGTTCAACGCGGCCCTCCTGGCGGACCTGGCGGTGCCCAGCCGGACCAACCACAGCCAGCCGGTGCCCTACGTGCCGGTGGGCCGGGACGCCGCGGTGGTGTACGGCTCCGCGGACCTGCGGGTCCGCAACGACGGGCCGCCCCTGCTCCTGTGGACCAAGGTCGTGGGACAGCGGCTCGAGGTAGCTTTCTACGGACCGCCTGGACCCCGCCGTACGGTGCGGGTGGCGGTCCCGCAGGTGGAAGTCCTACCTCCTCCTCCGGGGGAAGTGGTCCGGCGCGATCGGCGCTTGGCCGAGGGCGAGGTCCAGGTGGTGGACCCCCGGCCCGGCTTCCGCGCCACCACGGTGCGGGAGGTGTGGGAGGGCGGGGTCCTGGTGCGCCGGGAGGTGGTTGCCCGCTCCTGGTACCGCCCCGTCCCCCGCACGGTGAAGGTGGGGGTGCGGAAGGCGGCGGAAATCGAGGTCTTTACCCCCGGCCGTCCTTGACCGCCGCATAGACCGTCTCTATAATCTGCTTAGTTTTCGGCGAATCGGAGTCCGGCGGAATCCAACTGGCGCGGAGGCGGTGCCGGTGGCGGTAGCGCGGAAGGAAGCAGCGACTCCGTACCCTGAGATGCTCGACGAAGACCTGGTGGAAGCCGCCAAAGCCGGAGACGACCGAGCGTCCGAGTTCCTTATCCACAAGTACCGGAACTTCGTCCGGGTGAAGGCCAAGGCCTACTTCCTCATCGGCGCGGACCGGGAGGACATCATCCAGGAGGGGATGATCGGCCTGTACAAGGCCATCCGCGACTTCCGCCGGGACAAGCTCAGCAGCTTCCGGGCTTTCGCGGAGTTGTGCATCACCCGGCAGATCATCACCGCCATCAAGACCGCCACCCGGCAGAAGCACATCCCCCTGAACTCCTACGTGTCCCTCAACAAGCCCATCTACGACGACGACTCCGACCGGACCCTCCTGGACGTGATCGGGGGGCTGAAGGTGGCGGACCCCGAGGAGCTGGTGATCAACCGGGAGACCTCCGCCCGGATGCGGCAGCGGATCCGCCAGAACCTCAGCGAGCTGGAGCATAGGGTCCTGAACCTGTATCTAGACGGGAAGTCCTACCAGGAGATGGCCAACGAGCTGCAGCGGCACGTGAAGTCCATCGACAACGCCCTGCAGCGGGTCAAGCGCAAGCTGGAAAAGAATCTGGAGCAGGAGGACTAAGGACGTGTCCTGGAGAACCTCCCGGGCAGAGGCCCGGGAGGTCTCCGAAACCCGCGATTTTCCTGAGGTCGCGTGGTCCGCATCCCTTGCCCCCGCTGTGGCGCGGACATCCTCCGCCTGACCCCCACGGAACCTGGGGAGCAGGTGCAGTGCCCGCGCTGCGGCCACCGGTTCGAGCCACAGGAGGAGAGCTGGGTAGACCCGGAGGACGGCTGAGGGCAAGGGCCGCCCTCGGGGAACACGGCGGGGGTCCCCAACCGTCGGGGTTTAACCCCCGATCTGGATCATCACCCGCTGCCTGGGGTACAGCCGCTCGGCCAGGGCGTGCCCGAAGGGGCGGCGGAAGGCCGCCGCCCGGAAGGTCTCCCGCAGCTCCTCGTACGAGGCGCCGCGCCGCAGGGGTGTGAGGAGGTCTTCCTCGTCGTCCCGGAGCAGGCACAAGCGCAGCTTGCCGTCCGCGGTCAGGCGGAGGCGGCCGCACTTGGCGCAGAAGGGCTCGCTGAGGGGGCTGATGAAACCCAGGGTCCCCGCCGCCCCCGGGATCCGGTAGGTGCGGGCCGGTTCGTCCCCGGAGAGGTCCAGGGGTTCCAGGGGCCCGAAGGCCTCCTCGATACGGCGCATGGTTTCCTCCGTCTGCACCACGCTGCCCTCCGCGAAGTCTGCCACCGTTCCGAAGGGCATGACCTCGATGAAGCGCACCTCCCACGGCCGGTCCAGGGTCAACGCCGCCAGGGGTACCACCGCGTCCTCGTTGAAGCCCCGCACCACCACGGTGTTGAGCTTGACGGGGTGCAGCCCGGCCGCCTCCGCGGCCCGGATCCCGTCCAAGACGTCCTGCAGCCGTCCCCCGCGGGTGATGCGGCGGAACTGCTCGGGGTCGAGGGTGTCCAAGCTCACGTTCACCCGGCGCAGGCCCGCCTCCGCCAGGGGGCTCGCTAGGTCCCGGAGCCGCACCCCGTTGGTGGTGAGGGCCACGTCCCGGATCCCCGGAATGGAGGCAATCCCCCGGACCAAGTCCACCAGCCCCGGCCGGACCGTGGGTTCCCCGCCCGTCAGGCGGACCTTGCAGACCCCGAGCTCCGCGGCGATCTGGGTGAGGAGGAGGATCTCCTGGTCCTGCAGCAGCTCCGCAGGAGGCCGGAACTGGATGCCCTCCTCGGGCATACAGTACACGCACCGGAGGTTGCACCGGTCCGTGAGGGAGATGCGCAAATCCCGGATGGGGCGGCCGTACTGGTCCAGCAAGGCGGCCTCCGGTGGTCCGTCGCACCTTATTATACCCGTGGGTGGCAAAGAGGGACGGGAGGTGTGAGCGTGGCGGGGATGGCGGTGGACCTTCGGGGTGCGGTGGCCCTCGGAAGGGGGACGGGGAGCGGGACCGCGGACCAGGCTGCGGTCCACTCCATCTCCCAGGGTGAGGTGATCGGGTGCGTGCTTTTGCAGCCCGCGTCGGTCCAGCGCATGCTGGAGCCGGAGGAGGCGGCTGGGCGATGAGGTCCTTGCCCTTCCACCCGGGGCAGAGGGCGGAGTTCCGGCGTACCGTCACAGAGGCCGACCTGGTGAACTTCGCGGGCGTGTCCGGGGACTTCAACCCCCTCCACACCGACGCTCTGTACGCGGCCCGCAGCCGGTTCGGCCAGCGGGTGGCCCACGGCATGCTGCTGGGTGCGTGGATCTCCGCCCTCCTGGGCACGCGGCTCCCGGGGCCCGGGGCCATCCTCCTGTCGTGCGGCCTCCGCTTCCGCAGGCCCACCCGCGTCGGCGACACCCTGGTGGTATGGGCGGAGGTAGCTTCGGTCCGCCAGGACAAGCCCGTCCTCCACCTGCGGGTGGGCTCCACCAACCAGGAAGGGGAGACGGTGGTGGAGGGCGAGGCTGCCTGCCTGTGGGAACCGGTGGAGGACACGTGATGCGCCGCGGTGCGGTGCTCTTCCTGTTGGCTTTCCTACTCGGCGGGTCCCTCAGTCCGGGAGCCGCCCAGGAGCCGGTGCTCCTGCAAGAGGTCCTGCCCAACGGCCTGCGGGTGGTGGCCGCGGAGCTGCCCGGTTCCCCCGCGGTCACCGTGGACGCGTGGGTGCGGGTGGGCTCGCGGGACGAGCCGGACGAACTGAACGGCGCCGCACACTTCGTGGAGCACATGCTCTTCAAAGGTACCCGGCGCCGCGGGCCCGGTGACATCGCCCGGGAGGTGGAAAGCCTGGGAGGCTGGACCAACGCCTCCACGGGCTGGGACTACACCCGCTACACCGTGGTGGTCCCCGCGGGAGCCTTCCGCGAGGCCCTGGACATCCTGGCCGACGCCCTGGCGAACGCCACCTTCGACCCCCAGGAGGTAGAGCGGGAACGCACGGTGGTGCTGCAGGAGTTGAGCCTCATCCACGACACCCCTGCCCGGTACGCGGTCTTCAAACTGTACGAGACCGCCTACACCGTGCACCCCTACCGACGGCCCGTGGGGGGGTCGGTGGAAACCGTGCGGCGCATGACCCGGGACCAGCTGGTGGGTTTTTACCGTACCCACTATGGGCCGAGGAACGTGACCGTGGTGGTGGCGGGCGGCGTGCCCGCCCGGCAGGCGGTGGAGGAAGCGCGCAGGGCCCTAGGCGGGTGGCGACGTCCCGTGGCCCGGCGGCCCGTAGCGCCCCGGGAGCCTCCCCTGGACCGGGTGCGTCGTGCGGTGGAGCTCCGGGACGTCCGGGTCACCACCCTCGCCATGGGGTGGATCGGCCCCGACGTGCGGGACGAGGACCACTACGCGGTGGACGTGCTGGTCTACGCCCTGGGCCGGGGCCGGGGGGCACGGTGGGTCCGCAACCTCCGGGACCGCCGGAGGGTCGTGCAGGCGGTGTCCGTGAGCTTCCCCACCGCGAAGGACCCGCCGCTGTTGGTGGTCACCGCGGCAACACAGGACCCGGAGGAGTCCCGGGCCGAACGCGCGGTCCTGGAGGAGGTGAGAGAGCTGAGGGAGCGGGGCTTGTCGGAGGACGAGCTCCAGCGGGCCAAGACGCTCCTCGAAGCGGAGGTCCGAGCCGAGCTGCACACCAGCCGGGGAATGGCCGCCAGCCTGGGGTTCGCAGCCACGGTGGCGGACCTAGACTACCACAGGACGTACCTGGACAACGTGCGGGCCGTGACCGGGGACCAAGTACTGCAGGTGGGGCGCCGGTACCTGGACCCGGAGCGGTACGCGGTGGTGGCCGTGCGGCCGAGGAGGAACCCGTGAGGTGGACTGCCCTCGCCGCAGCCCTGCTCGTGGTCCTGGCGCGGCCCGCGCCCGCCTCCCAGGAACTCGGGGAGCCCGTGTTCTGGAGGCTCCCAAGCGGGTTGCGGGTGTTGGCCCAGGAACTGCCGGCCGCGGGGTTGGTGGCGGTGGCGGTGCTGGTGGGGGCGGCGCCCAGGGTCGAAGAACCCCCCCAGGCCGGGGTGTCCATTTTGACCAGGGAAGTGATGCTACAGGGTACTGTGCGGCGCAGCGGTGAGGCCCTGGCCGAAGCCCTGGACTCGCTGGGTGCTAGCCTGCGGGCCCTCACGGGGCCGGACCACACGGAGTGGACGGTGCTGGTGCCTGCGGAACACGTGGACCAGGCTCTGGAGCTCCTGGCGGAGGTCCTCACGTCTCCCCGGTTCGCTGCGGAAGACCTGGAGGCACAGCGGAGGGTGAGCCTGGTGCGGCTGCGGCAACAGCGGGACCAGCCCCAAAACCGGGCCGTGGAGCTGGCACAGTCTGTGTTGTACCCCCACCACCCCTACCGGAATCCCTTGCTGGGCACCCCGGAGACCCTGGCCCGTCTGACGCGGGAGGACCTGGTCCGCTACCACGCCACCTTCTACACCGCGCCCAACACCGTGGTCTCCGTGGCCGGGGAGCTGCCCGCGCCCGTGGCGGTGGCCAAAGTCCAACGGGCCTTCTCCGGCCTGCGGACCTCGGACCCGCCGGCGCGGGTGAAGCTCTTAGACTCCGTGGAGGGCGCCCTGGCGGAGAGGCCGGCGCGGCGCCGGGACGTCCGGGAGTCCCAGCAGACCGCGGGAGCGTGGGTGGCGGTGGCTTACTTGGGAGTCTCGGTGCGCCACCCGGACTGGCCCGCCCTGCGGGTCGCCGCCACGGCCCTGGGGGGCGGGATGGCCTCCCGTCTGTTCCGGGCGGTACGGGAGAGGGAGGGGCTGGCGTACGCGGTGGGGGCCAGCTTCCCGGCGCAGCGGGGCCCTGCGGCCGTCACCTTGACCGCGGGCGTGGACCCTTCCACCGTGGACCGCGCCCTGGGGGCCATGCTGAGGGAAGTGGAGGACCTGCGGGGACGGCTGCCCGCGGCGGAAGAGGTGGCTCGGGCCCGCCGCCGGGTGGCCGGGTTGCACCTGCTGGACCACGAGGACCTGCGGCGGCGCGCCTTCTACCCCGCGTGGTACGAGCTGGTGGGTGCGGGCTACCGGTTCGACCGGCAGGTGACCGAGCTGGTTTCGCGGGTGACCCCCGCGGACGTGCAGCGGGTAGCGCGTCGGTACCTGGAGCACCCCGCGGTGGCGGTGGTGGGGCCTGCTCCGCACTAAACCACCCCAAAAATCGCGCAAGCGATTTTTTCGGGGGCTCGTGAGGTAGCCTTGGCCGTGCCGAGCCGGGTGGAGTTCCTGCGGCTCCTCGAGAGGGTGGAGGGGGAGCTGGCCGAAACCGGGCGTCTGTGGGCGCGGCTCCGTGCCCGGAGGCGCGCTCCCCTGCTGTGGGTCCTGATCCACACGGTCCTTTCCCACCAGAGCACGGGGGCGCGCACCTACCGGGTCAGCAAGCGGGTGTGGGCGCGCTACAGGTCCCTGGAGCAGCTGGCCCGAGCCAGGCCTGAAGACCTGGAGCCCCTGGTGCGCGAAGTTGGCCTGGGCCGGTTGAAAACTGAGCGGCTGGTGGCCCTGGCACGGGAGATCGAGGCGCGGTGGAAGACCTTAACCGCGTTCGCCGCGGTGCTGCGGTCTGCACCCCTGGAGCAGGCGTGGCAGGCCCTTGTGGACCTGCCCGGGGTCGGGCCCAAGTCCGCGGCCGTGGTGCTCTTGTTCCGGTACCGCAGGCCGAAGTTCCCCGTGGACACCAACATTCTCCGGGTGGCGTGCAACCTGGGCTGGGTGCGGAGGCGGGACCCGGAGGCGGTGCGGGTCCTGGTGGAAGGGGTGTTGGGACCGGACCCGGAGCTGTTGTTGCGGGCGCACGCGGACCTCCTGGTCCTGGGCGTGCCACCCAGCGGGGCCGGAGGAGGGAGCTGTGGGAGCAGGTGTGCGGCGGTTGAACAGTGCCCGGGGAGCGGTTAGGATTTAAACGGATTTCGAAGTCCCGGAGGTGCGGGTGACGGACCGGCAGGCGGTGCGGGTGTTCCGGGCTCTGGGGGACCCGACCCGCTATCGCATCGTACGGCTCTTGGCTGCGCGGGAGGAGGTGGCGTGCCGGGAGCTGGCCAAGCGCTTCCGGCTGAGCGCCCCTGCCCTGTCGCACCACTTCCGGGTCCTGGAGGACTGCGGGCTTCTGCGGGTCCGCAAGGAGGGCCCGTACCACTACTTCCGGCTCAACCGGGCGGTGCTGCGCCGGGCTCTGAGCCGGTGGGGGAGGTGGGAGGCGGAGTGACGAGTCGGTAAAAACGTCGGCTTTATTTCCGGATTTCGCAAATTCTAGAAAAGGGAAGGAGGGAGCAGCATGGAGGTTCTGTTCCTCGTCGGGCGCGTGGTGGTAGGCCTCTTCTACCTCATGAACGCCTTCAACCACTTCCGGAACGTCCAGATGATGAGCGGGTACGCAGCCAGCAAGGGGGTCCCGGCCCCGCAGGCCATGGTGGTGATCACGGGAGTCCTCCTGCTGGTGGGCGGCCTGTCCATCCTCTTCGG
>Ga0272447_1001808_pt1 | contig 12667 bp, 13 predicted proteins | sample YNPCB0133_FD_194589 | JGI IMG/M metagenome (GOLD analysis project Ga0272447, IMG submission 194589) | Hot spring microbial mat communities from Yellowstone National Park, WY, United States - YNP-CB-013-3 | ecosystem: Environmental > Aquatic > Thermal springs > Hot (42-90C) > Sediment | place... | reverse complement strand
GTACATGCTTCCGATGCCACGATTGTGGGGGCAGCAACCCCCTTGCCCGAATCTGCACCCGTATCTGTGCGCTTGCGGTTGCAATTTCGGGATCAGGTGCATTACCTGGACGAAAAACACCATTCCTTAAGCCTAGGGCGTGCCCCGGACAATGACCTGGTGATTCGCTCCGATCAGGTGTCCCGCCAGCACGGTCGGATTGAATTTCGCCGGGGCAAGTTTATCTTGGTGGATCAAAGTTCCAACGGCACCCACATCCAGCCCCTGGGAGAACCCCCGGTGTATATCTGGCGGGATGAATTTGTGCTGCATAAAGAGGGCACGATTCACCCCGGCGCCCCAGAAACCGAGCCGATTCACTATCGTTTAGTGAGCCGTTTGGGTTGACAGCGGGGGCAGAAATGACTGGAACGTCCGCCGATTTTTTGGCGTTGGATGGTTGTGCTACATACCCGACAAGGTTGCCCTGCCCGCCCGTACACCCAGGCCTGGTGGAGATAATGACCATTCATCCCCTGCACATGGCGAAAGTGGGCAAAGGTCGTGCCCCCCAGGGCGATACTGGTGGTTAGGACGTGCAGGATGGCTTGGTGCAAGCGATCAAGGTCGGCAGGAGCCAACCAGGCAGCAGGGGTGTGGGGGTGCAGGCCACTGAGAAAGAGGCTTTCATCGGCGTAGATATTCCCCAAACCAGCAATCCAGGTCTGATCCAAAAGCGCTGCTTTGATGGGACGGTGGGTGCGTTGGCACTTCTGGTAAAGCATGGCCCCATTGCAATCCCACGGTTCGGGTCCCATGGCTCGCAACCCAGGAACCACTTGGGTCAGTTCCTGCCCCGGTGCCACCCACCAAAACCGGCCAAAGGTGCGCTGATCCACAAACCGCAATTCCTGGCCACTGCGGAAAAAAATCCGTACTCGGGTGTGGGGGGTCACAGATTGGGGGGTTGGCAGCCAGACCAATTGCCCGGTCATGCGTAGATGCACCACCCACCGGCCGCCATTGCCCAAATAGCCCAAGAGATACTTGCCCCGCCGTTGCCAGGTTTGCAGCACCTGGTGGGTCACACCAGCACACCATTCCTGGGAAGAACCCACTACGCAGTCGGGGCGCAGCAACTCTACCCGATCAATGGTCAAACCGCAGGTCAGGTTGACCAATCCCCGGCGGATGATTTCGACCTCTGGTAGTTCCGGCAAGGGTGCGTTCGGTTATGACCCTTTCTTCGGGGGCGGTTCCACCTCGACCAGTTCATCCAGGGCAAAATTGTTCGTTGCTACGCCGCCCTGTTCACCGCTGTAACCGGTGTAGTTCACCCGGTCAAAGCGCACGATCACCGGATACTTAATCCCGCTTTGGTCTATGGATGCCACCGTCCCCACATCCTGATACCAATAGGACTCTTTGCGGAGAATCCGCACCTTGGAACCCCTTTGTATCATTACGTTCCCTCCCATACACAGGCTGTTTCCTAGCTTAAAGCCCCCGGCGTCCCAATGCCAGGTCTGGGGCGATAAGAATTATTACCAGGTGGGGTCCTGGTACAGATAAACGGTCACCGTCGTAACTCCGGCGGGAATGCTGGTCAGACAGGCCCGTACTGTCTCCGGTTCTGCCCTAGGCTCAAGTTCCCAGTCCACCACACAGGCGTGACAGGCCCCCATCAAACAGCCCGTCGGAATCTCTACCCCTGCCCGTGCCGCTACCTGGAGTAGGGGTTCTCCCGCTGTCGCTGTTACGGTGACCCCATCCGGCCAAAACTGTACCTGTACGTCCATCGGGTGCTGGAGTTGTTTGCCTCCAATTCTAGGTCAACTGCTGGCGTGGGGCTTGGCAGCGCCAAACCCGTCCCCTATACTTAGTACATAGGGCGATTAGTACTTTTGGGCGAGGAGTGAATATGAAACGATTGCTGATGGTGGTGGGCTGGGTGTTGGGGGCAGCTCTGCCAGTACAGGCGCAGGTGCAGTATTTGGAACGGTTCGACGGGTATCCCCACTTCACCACCGGGCCGAACACCCTGCCGTTGCAACGGATGTACAACCAGGTGTATTACGGGAATACGGGTGGGTACTACTACCAGTCCTGGTTGGCAGGGCAGACGCAGACGGTGTTTAATTTCCACCTGGGGCAGTTGAAGCCGGTTCCCGGTGGCCCGGAAATTGCGGTGCAAACGGATGCCCGCAACCTGTCGGAGTTGACGGTGAATATTATGGACATCCAGGGGCAGATTCCCGGCCCCACCTACCGGGTCAAGGATTTTCCCAACCCCTATTCCACCTCTTTGTTCAACCTGAACTGCCGTCCCATCGAAACCGGCTGTATCCGGGAAGGAGTGTTTTATCCACCTACCCCAGCGGTGGAAGCGCCCCCAGGGTTGGTACCGCCACCGACTGCACCCATTCGGGGTCGGGGTTAATCCTTTGCCTGCAACGCATCAATTCACTCCTCACGCCATTCCCACTTGAGGAAGGCGGCGTCGGGTCCCTGCTCTCGCCGTATTTTGCTATCTTGTTCAAACCAGGCGATGATTTGGGCCGGGGTGAGTTGCTCAACCGGCACCTGGTAGGTCTGGGCAATGTGCAGCAAAAGGCGCAGGGAGGAAATGGTCAGCCGGGTGAGGAATTTCTCATGGGAAGAAAGGAGCGCCGCATCCACCTGAGCTGATTCTTCCAGGGTGAGAAACGGTTGGTTCATGGGTTGGCTTGAATGGCAGCTAACGCCTTATCTACGTGAGCACGGAAATCGAACTGGGAATCAAATACCAAACGCACCACGCCCTGGGGGTCAATGACGTAGGTCACGCGCCCCGGAATCAAACCAAAGGTGGCAGGAACCCCATAGGTGCGTCGGAGTTGGTTGTTGGTGTCACTCAGCAGAATAAAAGGAAGGTTGTACTTGCGCTGGAACCGTTGGTGGCTGGGGGTATCGTCGCTGCTAACCCCAATTACCACCGCACCGGCACGCTGAAATTGTTCGTAGTTGTCCCGAAAAGCACAGGCCTCAGCCGTACAGCCAGGCGTATCGTCCTTGGGGTAAAAGTACAAAACCACCCATTGCCCCCGAAATTGCCCCAAACTGACTATTTGCCCCGTCGCATCCGGCAACTGAAAATCCGGTGCTGACATCCCAACCGTCACTTTGGCCATGATGGTGTTAAGAATTATTGCTCAATCTTTAGTATAAGTCAGACGCTTCAGGCGTGGAACCGGAATTTGACCGTGCCTTTTTGCCCCAGGATGATGACATCTTGATCCTGCAGGTGGACTTCCTTGATGCGGGGGTATTGGACGCTATTGATGAACGTGCCGTTGGTGGAGCCGCAATCCCGGAGGATGACCTGGGTATCGGTCACTTCAATGCAGGCGTGTTGGCCGGATACCTGTGGGTCAGGAATGACAATCTCGCAGCGTTGGGGGTCACGTCCCAGATAATGGGTGCCCACCAGCGTAAATTCTTCGCCCAATAGGGGGCCACTGATACACTCCAACCGACTAGGACGGTATGCTTCCGTAGCGGGTACCTGGGGTGCGGGGGTCATGACCTGGGTCACTGGTTCGGGCGGGGGGGCCACCAGCCGGGTTGGGACTTCCCCAGGGGGAGGAGTCAGCATCTGGGTTGGGGGAGCCTCTTCCGGGGGTGCTGTAGGTGGGGGTAAGGTCAATTTCTCTGCGGGAGCCTTTACCTGATCCATCTCTGGGGGGGACATGGCCGGAATGCCTTGCACCGGTGGCACAGGACGGGGACGACGGCTAAACCAGATGGCCAATCCCACCGCCCCTATTCCCAGCACCACAACAGCGCCACCTGCGACCACCAACCCCTTTTGCCACCAGCCCAGTGGGGAGCGGTCCTGCCCTTGAGCGATTCGTTCCGTAGCCTGTACCAGCAGGGTTTGCGCCTCGTGATGTTGGGGATAACGGTCTATCACCTGTTGCAACACAGGGCGAGCGCGCCGGTAATGGGCTTGCCAAAAATGGGTTAGTCCTTCCTGCCACAGGGCATTAACGGGACTCTCCTGGTTTTCCACCCCTGCTGCTTGGAGAAATTGGCGGATGGTGGCGTTGGGAATAAGCATTACCTGTTTGCCCTGAACGGCAGCTAACCCCAAGACCTCACCGTTGGCCAGTAAGACAACCGCCCCAGCCAACCCCTGTACCGAGGGAAAAGTCATCCCCTGGCCGTTCCACGTGCCCGTATAAAGGGTTGCGGTTGTGCGGTCTTGGGTGGGGGTTTGGGCTAGGGCGTAAACCGTGGTGCCCACAGGCGGCGGCTGGGTTTCGCCAAAGACCAGGGTGGGGGTTTGGGCCAACTGCGTAGAAACCAGAGCGAGATTGCGCCGGGGGTCGTGGATGACGATCTGAAACCCGTAGGATTGGTCTAGCTGTCCCCCCGATAGAAATACCTCATTTAAGCGTCTGAACTGCTCTAGGCGGGCTTCCGGGCGGATATAACGTACTGCTTCCTGAATGGTGGCGGGTGTGATGGGAGTTTTGTGGTCGGGGGCAACTTGGTTATGCAATTCCAGCCGTTGTCGCGCCAAATCCTCAAGCAATAGTTGTTGGCCGTAGCCTTCTCCCTGAACGGTTGCCTGCACCATGGTTGCCAGGGTTAGGATGTAGCCGTTGGGATGCACAAAAACCCCAGTACCCTGCGTCTGAGCTACCGTATCCCAGGTGCGTTGTTGCCATTGCCACCGCCCCTGATAGCCACTGCTTAGAGCCACCAGAGCCGGTTGCCGCCAGAGTTTGAGTTGGTCAGGCGTGTATGCCCACACCGGAGGAACGCATCCCAAGGTCAACAGGAGTAAGCCACTCCACCATTTACCCATCGGATGCACTCCCCCGGTATGTCAAGGACTACCAACCTTTTTCCGCCTGGGCAATCACGTAGTGAGCCACGTCTTCAATATCGGTGGCACTGAGGCGACCCTTGAAGGCGGGCATGGCGTTCTTCCCATTGGTGATTTGGTACACGATGGCCTCTAAATCCATGCCGTATTTATCCAGGTCTTCTTTTTTCAGGGATTTACTGGCCACCACCACATTCCGCCCCCCCGCATGGCAAGCAGCGCAGTTGGCACCAAACACCTTCGCCCCGTGCGCCAAGTCAGCGGCTTGAGCAGGCATGATCCACCCGCCCAGGGTCAGCATCACAACAAGTAGTACTGTTAAGACAGCGCGCATGTTCCCCTCACCTGAACTTCAGTGTCATGGGGTTGTCCCCCCATGTATCCTACAGAATCTCTTTACCTAGTTTGCAGAAACTATAGAAGTATTTAACATCAGTGCGGATAAACGCCAGCATGCGCAGGAAACGGCGAGAGCTGCTAGGGCTTACTACATTGATCATCGTGACCACCACGCTCGAGGGTGTCTATTGTGAGGATGGTGCCACCCATTCCCGTAACTCTACTTTCCTTGGAATGAAACAGCTACTCAGAACTGTTCGTAACGCCTAGGATGAGTACTGGAATATCAATGTCAGCCACGCCTCGCTTCTCCAAATCCCACACAAACTGTTCAAAGTAGGAGACACCTGTGGACATTTGCTCGGCAAATTCTTTAACCGGGACAATTTCTATACCAACTTTTATAATTTCCGAATTCTTAAAAATAGTCATCTTTGCACATACATCATAGACCATAAAAGCATACTTACCAAACTGAACTTCAATCCCGACTTTATTCTTAACGAAATCCATCTCTCTATAGGGCCTTCTTCTTGAAAAGTCAGTTCTACTTTGATATTCGGAAGTATAGTACTTTTCGGAGTATTCGCAGAAAATTCGATGCCTTTGCCATTTCTTATCCGAAAAAGATTTCTTAAATAACTCATTCAGCTTCGCTGGTTGATAAAGTACGCGACCCTGCATCGTTTTTTCTTTACTAATTTTTGTCCTGCATGTTTCACTATTAATTGAGTAAATAACCTCCTGGACTTCCCGAAGTTCGCTACATAATCACTCTCAATTACTTCTTGACCACCCTTAAAAGAATAGATACCAGCAATCATCATGTCTTACCCACTATCTGTAGTTTTCGTATCAGCCCTGGGCTGCCATTCATCTGGAATTTGAGCTACTTTTTCTCTCCCAGTAGGTTGATATACCGGCTTCCCTAAAGGACGAATCTTCAAAGACCCCTCCCAGTAACGGTTGATTCTATCTCTAGCAATTTGGACATAGGTCTCTTCCTTTTCACTGCCTATGGCTCTCCGAGAATGCATGATAGCAGCAATTAAAGCACTGCCAACTCCGGCATATGGGTCCAATACCCAATCGCCCACATCAGTCATAGCTAAAACGCACCGCTCCACTAGCTCTATTGGGTACTGGCAGGGATGGATTGTTTTTTCAGGATGATTTGATTTAACATTAGGGATGTTCCATAAAAGTTCATCCCATTCTTTTACCATTAGCTCCCAAATGTCTGATGGATTTTTGCCTAGAGGATTACCAGAAGGCTGGCCAATTTTTTCCCCCTTAAAGTGACGTTTGCCTGGGTATTTAGATAGTACTCTAACAGCATCAAGATTAAATTTGTATTTCTTGGTTTTAGTGAACCACAAAATTGTCTCATAGCGACCAGAAAACCGCTTGGAAGCGTGTAATCCGTGCCCAAAATACCAAATAATTCGGTTTCTTAAATAGAATCCCAATTCCTTGAAGATAGGATAGTAAAGAATATCTAAGGGGTAAACTTCACCATCTTGAACAAAATTGCCAACTTGCCAACAGATACTGCCATCATCCTTCAAAACCCGCTGTAGCTCCCGGATAACATTTGCTTGAGACTCCAGATAAGTATCTATCGAGGTCTTATTTTCATAAATTTTACCAACATTGTAGGGGGGAGAAGTCATAACCAGTGCAATACTTTTTTCTGGTATTTCTCGGATGAGATCACTCGCATCCCCCCAGTAAAGAATGACTTGGGCATCAGGTTGATAGTGGCTGGCAATGGTAGGGGGTGTGTCTGCAAACAAAGGTAGGTTAAACATCAAAACAAGGTACTTGTTTTACAATGTGTGTCCTTGGGCCACCGCAAGTGCTGCTTCTAAGCGGGGTTGGTCGTACTGACGCTGGTGCAAAATCAACCAGGATTGGATTAAATCCGGGCCGTGCATGCTGCCCATTAATGCTGCACGCAACGTTTTCATTACAGCACCTTTTTTCACACCGCACTGTTGCATCACCGTTTGCACGATGTGTTTTGCGGTATCTGCATCCCCAGGACCGGTTTGCTGGAGCGCAGCCTTTAAAATGGCCTGGCTTTCGCTTTGGCGCAATTGGGCGGTGGCTTCCGGGTCGTAATTGGGTAACTTACTCATATAAAAATGCGCTAAGTTCACCCCGTCTTTGAGGGTCACTAAACTAGGGCCAATCAGTTCGGCAATAGCACATAGCCAGGGCTGATCCGCAACGGGATCAAACACATAACCGGCCTCTTGCCAGTAGGGGATCAATTCGGCACACAGTTGCGTTGGCGATAATTGCCGCAGGTAATGGCTATTGATCCAATTGAGTTTGTCCCAGTCAAATTTGCTACCGGATTTGTTGACCCGTTCTAAGGAAAACAGGGGAATGGCTTGCTCCAGGGTGAACAATTCTTCGCCGCCTGGGGGTGACCAGCCCAACAGTGCCATGTAATTGACTAAGGCAGGCGCCAGATAACCCATCTTCCGAAAGTCGGAAATGGCTGTCACACCATCCCGCTTGGACAGTTTGCGTCCCTCACTGTTGAGAATTAAGGGGGTGTGGGCAAAAAAGGGTATGGGCGCTTGCAAAGCTTCATAAAGCAAAATTTGTTTGGCCGTATTGGCTAAATGATCCTCGCCCCGGATCACATGGGAAATTTGCATGTCAATATCATCAACAACCACCGCAAAATTGTACAAGGGTTGGCCATCGGCACGGGCAATCACCATATCGCCACCTAGGTCGCTCGCCTGCCAACACACTTCTCCCCGCACCAGGTCGTGCCAGCGAATTTCCCGTTGGTCATCAATGCGAAAACGAATCACCGGCTGCCGCCCTTGGGCTAAAAATTCCGCTTCCTGTTCGGGGGTTAAGTCCCGATGCTGGTTGTTGTAACGGGGGGCCTGTTTTTGGGCTTCCTGGGCTGCCCGCATCGCTTGCAATTCCGCTTCAGTTTCATAGCTGCGGTAGGCGAGCTTTTGCGCCAGTAGTTGCTCAATCACTTCTTGATACCGGTGCCGCCGCTGGGTTTGCCAAATGGGGCCAATGTCCCAATCCAAGCCCAACCAACGTAAACCGTCTAGGATGTTTTCCGTAAATTCCGGTCGCGAACGCTCCTGATCCGTGTCTTCGATCCGCAGGATAAATTCCCCGCCGTGATGCCGGGCAAATAGCCAGTTGAAGAGGGCCGTGCGGGCGGTGCCAATGTGTAAATTGCCGGTAGGACTGGGGGCAATGCGTACACGAACGGTCACGGTAATTCCCTATGAACGCTGAAGGAACAATCCCCATCTTAGCCCAGCAGGTCGGTTACAAAAATTTATGTTCAGGTCGGCCGGGCTTTATTGAAATTGAGTTGCATTAAACCTAATATGGATAGGGAATTTTGTTAGGAATAATCAGCAGCTATGGGGATTTCACGGCGTTCGCTTTTGTGGGGGGGTGGCTCCCTGGTGACGGTGGTGACTCTGGGCCGTGGGGCGGCCTTAGAGCGGGTTTGGGCGCGGACCAATGTGGTCAATGTGTACTCATCTCGGCATTACGACAGTGACAAGGAGTTGTTCCGGCAGTTTACCCAGAAGACAGGGATTCGGGTGAATGTGCTCGAGGGGCCGGATGACCAACTGATAGAAAGGCTGCGCAGTGAGGGGAATAACTCCCCGGCGGATATTCTGTTTACGGTGGATGCGGGGCGGTTATGGCGGGCGCAGGAGGCCGGGTTGTTTCAGCCGGTCAATTCGCCGATTTTAACCCGATCCATTCCCAGCTCTGTGCGGGAGCCGGGGAATCACTGGTTTGGTTTTACGCGTCGGGCGCGGGTGATCATGTACCACAAGGAGCGGGTGAAACCTAATGAGATTTCCACCTATGAGGAGTTGGCGGACCCCAAATGGCGGGGGCAGTTGTTGATTCGGTCGTCGCGGAATGTGTACAACCAGTCGCTGGTGGGGGCATTAATTCGCCATATTGGTCAGGCACGAACCGAAAAGTGGGCGCAGGGGGTGGCGCAGAATTTGGCCCGGCCACCGCAAGGAGGAGATACGGATCAGATTCGGGCGGTAGCTGCCGGTGTGGGCAGTCTGGCGGTGAGCAATACCTATTACCTGGCGCGGTTATTGAAATCGCCCAAGCCGGAGGACCGGGAAGCAGCACAAAAAATGGGCATTATTTTCCCGAACCAGAATTCTTGGGGGACGCATGTGAATATCAGCGGGGCGGGGATGGTGAAAACGGCGCCCAATCGGGCCAATGCCCAGCGGTTTTTGGAGTTTCTCGCCAGTCGGGAGGCGCAGGAGGCTCTGGCGAAGGGCAACAATGAGTACCCGGTGGTGGCGGGGGTGCCCTTGGATCTGGTAGTGGCAAGTTTTGGCACGTTTAAGGCGGACCCGCTCAATGCCAGTGTGTTTGGGCGCAACAATGCCTTGGCGTTGAAAATCACGGACCGGGCAGGCTGGGCGTAAAAAGCGGTGTGGTTCACCCATCGGTGGCACGATCGATTAAATTAATTTCATTGCTTGTGTCGGTGGGTGAGCCATGCAGCCGTGTGAGTCGTTGGTGACATTGCAGCGCCGTTTGCCGGTGGCGTTACAGGATTTGGCAACGTTGGCGTTTAACTATTGGTGGACCTGGTCCGGGGAACAGTTGCGACTTTTTAGCACGATTGACCATCGGTTGTGGGAGGAATGTCATCACAATCCGGTGTTGTTTTTGCGGCGGGTGAGCCAGGAGCGGTTGGATGAGGTGGCGACGGACCCGGATTATGTGCAGATGTTGCAGGCGTTGATGGTGCGGTTTCGCCAGTATATGCAAGCGCCGCTGCGGGAGGGGTTGCCGGGCATCACGCCGAACCATCCGGTGGCCTATTTTTGTGCGGAGTTTGGGCTGCACGAGTCGCTGCCAATTTATGCGGGGGGGTTGGGCATTTTGGCTGGCGATCACCTCAAGTCGGCATCGGATTTGGGGGTGCCCTTGGTGGGGGTGGGGTTGCTCTACCGCCAGGGGTATTTCCGGCAACGGCTCAACCGCATGGGCTGGCAGGAGGATTATTACATTGATAATCAATTTGAGGATTTGCCGTTGGAGTTGATGCGCTCGCCGACGGGACAACCGCTGACGGTGACGGTGACCATTCGGGGGCGGCAGGTGCAGGCGCAGATTTGGCGGGTGCGGGTAGGGCGGACGGATTTGTATTTGATGGATTCGGATTTGCCGCAAAATGACCCGATTGACCGCTGGCTGACGGGGCATTTGTATGGGGGGAACCAGGAAACGCGCATTGCCCAAGAGATTTTGCTGGGCATTGGCGGGGTGCGTTTGTTGCACACGTTGGGTATCACGCCGGGAGTGTATCACCTGAACGAGGGGCATGCGGCGTTTGCCCTGCTGGAGGTGGCCAGGATGGAAATGGTGCGCACGGGGCAGTCGTTTTATGCGGTGGAGGCACAGGTGCGGCAAAAGTGTGTGTTTACGACCCATACGCCGGTGCCAGCGGGGCATGATGCGTTTTCGCCGGATTTGATGGATTCGTTTTTTGCCAGTTATTGGCCGCAGTTGCAGTTGTCCCGGGAGCAGTTTTTGGCCTTGGGGGCGCGCCGGTTGGGGGACCCTTGGGAGCCATTTAACATGACGGTACTGGCGTTGCGTTTGACGCGCACGGCCAATGGGGTCAGCAAGTTGCATGGGGAGGTGTCCCGGCAGATGTGGTCCATTTTGTATCCCGACCGACCGGTGGCCCAGGTACCCATTGGGGCGATTACCAACGGGGTGCATCCCCAGACTTGGACAGCGCCTTTAATGGCAGAGTTGTTCCAACGGTATGTGCATCCTGAGTGGGCAACCCGGGTGGCGGAGGCGGCGCTATGGGAGCGGGTGTATCAGATTCCGGATCGGGAGTTATGGCAACGGCACCAGGCCCTGAAACAGCGGTTGATCAGTTATACCCGCACCTGTGTGTACCGCAGTTGGGAGCAACGGGGTGAACCGCCGGAGCGCTTGGCGGCGATTGCCGATTGGCTGGACCCGGAGGTGTTGACGATTGGGTTTGCGCGGCGGTTTAGTCCTTACAAGCGGGGGCATTTAATCATTCGGGACCCGGAGCGGGCCAAGCGATTGCTGACCCATCCGGATCGGCCTGTGCAGTTGATTTTGGCTGGCAAAGCGCACCCGGCAGACGAAGAGGGCAAACGGATTATCCAGCGGCTGATGGAATGGTGCCGGGACCCGGAGTTGCAGTGTCGGGTGGCGTTTATCGAGGACTACGACATGCACACGGCCCGCTGTTTGGTGCAGGGGGTGGATTTGTGGCTGAATAATCCCCGCCGTCCCCTGGAGGCTTCCGGTACCAGTGGGCAAAAGGTGTGTTTCAATGGGGGCATTAATTTCAGCGTGTTGGACGGCTGGTGGTGTGAGGGCTATCAGGCGGGGGTCAACGGCTGGGCCATTGGCGAGGATTTGCACACCAGCAACCAGGAACTCCAGGACCAGCAAGACAGCGAGTCCCTGTATCATCTGTTAGAAACGGAGATCATCCCCATGTACTACGACCGGGATGACGAAGGGTTGCCGCGGGCGTGGATTCAACGGATGAAGGCGTCCATTTGCACCAATGTCCCCCGGTTCAACACCGTGCGGATGCTGGAGGACTATCTGCAACAGGTTTACGCCCCCAGTCCAGAACTGGCGTACCGTAGCTAACTCCCATGACCCGGGTGATTTGGGAGGTGGATTTCTACGCCCGCCCGGTGGTGGATGAACAGGGGAAAAAACTCTGGGAACTGTTGCTGTGCGATCCGCAGGGAACTCAGCGTTGGGCGCAAACCTGTCCGCCGGATCAGGTCAACAGCCAATGGCTGCGGGATGCTCTGGCTCCCTGGGTGCAACAGCAGGGGATCACCCACCTGCGCGCATTTCGTCTCCCGATGCTCCCGATGCTCAATCGTGCCTGTGAGGGGTTACAGGTGACGGTGTTGCCCAGTCGGCGGGTGGTGGCTTTGGCGCATTGGATTCAGGAGCGCTGGCGGACGGTTTATGCCCAGATGCCCGGGTTTCAGCCCTTGGCCGCTCCTCCACCGGTAGCCGTACCGACAACCCCCCAACCCCTACCGGAGCCATTACGGGGACAACGCTGGGCTTGGGCAGAGGTGATCTGGGGACAGGTGTGCCGTGAAGGGGCCACTTGGGCGGACTTTGGGGAGTTGTTGCCCACCCAGTACTTGTCCCTGCCAGAGGACACGGTGATTCCGGGGGTGGTGATTTACTCGCCCCGGGCAATGGCTTTGGCCGCCTGGATGAGTGGCTGGGAGTTGGGGGGGTTGCAGGTGGAGGAACAACGGCTGATTTTGACCACAGGGATTGACCAGCGCTGGGTGTTTGCACCCCAACCGACCGGGGCATCTGCATTTCAAACGGCTCAGGAACGGGCACAAGGGGTGCATTTTTTAGCCGTAACCACCCAACCGGAAGCAGAAC
>Ga0272447_1001805_pt1 | contig 12690 bp, 13 predicted proteins | sample YNPCB0133_FD_194589 | JGI IMG/M metagenome (GOLD analysis project Ga0272447, IMG submission 194589) | Hot spring microbial mat communities from Yellowstone National Park, WY, United States - YNP-CB-013-3 | ecosystem: Environmental > Aquatic > Thermal springs > Hot (42-90C) > Sediment | place... | reverse complement strand
CGACGATGACCCTGTTGTCGGTGGGAATGGGACAATTGGCGGCCTTGTTGCCTCACCACTACGTTCGCAGTCTGGCTGCGGCCCTGTTTTTGGGTTTTGGGCTGAAATTGCTTTATGATGCCAGCCGGATGGCGGGTAAACAAACTTTGGCAGCGGAACAAAGTGAGGCGTTGGCAGTGGTGGAACGACAAGAACGGGGCGTGGTGACCTGGTCTGTAAGGGCTGTGGTGATCGAAGCGTTTACCCTGACGCTGCTTGCTGAATGGGGAGATCGCACGCAAATTGCGACGATTACGTTGGCTTCTCGTCATGATGCCTACGGAGTGCTGGTAGGAGCGATTCTCGGTCATACCATGTGTGCGGCGATGGCAGTGGTGTGTGGTCATTTGATGGCAGGACGGATTTCCGAGCGCTTGCTGACGGCGTTGGCAGGGATGTTGTTTCTCAGTTTTGGCGTCCTTACGGCTATGGGACATGCTTGAGCGAGGGGCGCTGGCACGGCATTCCCTAGCAATTACGATGAACGTAGTATGCATTGGCGGAAAACGATGACCACCAAAAGACAGAATCCCAAGCGTTTCTATCAACCGTTTCTTCTGCGGGTGGTGCATGGGCTGACGGGCTTAGGGGTGCTGGCGGCAATGCTGACTGCCTATTGGACCTATAACACCTACGACGGGCGCTGGGGACGGATGCCTTTGCCGATGTATCGGGAGATTGAGGGTATCCACGGCACGTTTGGGTTGGGAACCTTGCTGGTATTTCCGGCTTTGGTAATTTACGCTTTTCATCGGGGGCAGCGGCGACTGATGCAGGCGGATGCGTGGCGCATCTTGGTTCAGGTGGGGCAACCCAGGTGGTGGTACGCCTTGAGTCGGGCAACCAATACCCTGGTGCTGTTGGCACTAACGTTTGCCCTGTTCAGCGGCAAGATGATGGACGAGACTTGGCTCCCCAAGGGGGAATTGGACCATGCGTGGTACTACGCTCACCTAATGGCGTGGGTGCTGATGGCGCTAACCCTGGCGTTGCATCTGCTGGTGAATGCCAAGGTAGGGGGTGTTCCCTTGTTGCTTTCGATGTGGTCCTGGCGGTTTCGCAACCACGATAGTCCGCTGTTGTGGCCAAAGCATGTGGCTCGCTGGTGGTCATGGGTACGGCAGCAAGGGGGGATCGGCTGGTGGCGACTGGTGACGAGCATGAGTAGGCTGGAAATGGGAATTTGGATAACGATGGCTGCCGCCTGGATCATACCCCTGTTGCGGGGTTAGCTGGGCGGTGTTATGGTAGCGGCATAGTTCTAGGAATGGTGCTATGCAGATACATGTGGGTAACACTGCCCCGCCGACTCGTAAATTACCCGACTCCGACCGCTAAGCGGTACGGAACAGGCTTTCAGTAGCCCTGAGCCTGTTATGCTCTACCAAAGAACAAAACAGGCCCGGACCTCTAGGCTGGTTTACGACAGCCCCAAGTTTGGCAATCATGTTGGCCCCATTCCAGTCCGCATCCCCTTCCCACCCACAGTGCCCACACTTAAACTGCTTCCCACTGCGGTAGGACTGCGCAGGGGCGGGATGGATGTGCAAACACCGGTGGCAGGTCTGCGACGTGTAAGCAGGCGGCACCAGAATCAGAGACACCCCTGCAACCCTCGCCTTGTACTCCAGAAACTGCCTCAGTTGGTAGAACGCCCAACTGTTGGCCCTGCGCCGTTCGGTTTTGCTGCGAGCTTGCTGGTTGGCGCGCTCCCTAATTCCCGTCAAGTCCTCAAGGGCAATGGCGCTTTGAGTTGCCTTTGCCCTGGCCACCAATGTTTTGGAAATGTTGTGATTCACCCAGGCTTGAAAGCGTCTCTCCTTGCCAGACAGCCGTTGCAGCAGTGCTCGACATCTCCGCCTAGCACTGCGTGTGCCCTTACTGGCTTTGCGTTGGAGTACCGCCCTCAACCGGGAGTAGCGGTCTCGGACTCGGTTCAGCTGCTGTCCATTCCAACTGTCCCCCTCTGACGTATGGGCAATATCTGTCCTTCCCAAGTCCACCCCGATCACCTTGTCAGTATCTTGTTGCTTGGGTGGGTTTTTCTCTACGCAAATCTGGATGTAGTAGGAGCCGTCCTTCCGCTGGACTAGGGTGGCCGATTTGGGGTTAGCGTCAGCCAGCCTCCCACGCTGGTAGTTGCCAATGGCCAGCTCCAAGCGCTCCCGACCCTCCACCGTGGTCAGCGACACCGTCCAGTCTTTCTTGCGAAACGAGAAGATACGTGCATCGTAGGTAGCGAAGCCACCCTTGAACGCTTTGACGGGGCGGGTTTTCTGTTGGGCAACTTTACGGGCGCCGGCCAGCCGTCTGCACACCTGTTGAGCCAAGTTACTGGATAAGCCAAACCGGGCTCGAATTTCGCGGTAGCACAGAGACTGGAGCTTAACGGCGTTGGCGACTTTCTCCGGCGTGTTCTGGTTGACCCAGTTCAAGGCTTGGCCAAACGCCTCCAAAGTTGCGTCCCATTTGGCGGCTTGCGACGGGGACACCTTGAGCTTACAGGATAGGGTCAGGACTTGGCTCATAAGTTCATTGTACTTCATCAAAGCGCCTTCCTCCCGGCACTGACCCTGCGGGTACCGTGCGGGGCTCCTGCGATTTCTAGCTGAATACTCTTAACAATGCCTCAAATCTCCACTTGATTTTGTTCTCAAATTCCCACTCGCTATGCCTCCGGCACGGCACAGCCTAGTATCCCTACTTTCTTGGGTGTTAAGTCTGGAGTCTGTTGATACTGTTGTACGAGGCGATGTACTGTTCTTTGAGTTACCAATGGCTTCGCTATAAACCGCTTAGCTACTGCCCGGATTGTTCTCCCACTTGGTATGCAGCTACAATTCTTTGCCGCAAATCTAAGGAATGGGTAGGTCTCTCTTTGTCCTCTCATTTCAATGGTCTGTATCCTACCCAAAAGACTGTAACATTTTATGACCATAAACATTGCTCTTTCATGGCTAAACCATTACTGAAAATGACCGCTAGAACGCCAAAGCAATGGGACGCAAACCGACAGCGTTGCGCTGAGATGCCAGTAATATATAGCCATCGTACGCCCAGTGACATACTCCCATCGCTGACCCTATGGGTACAGCGTGGGCTTCGCGCTTCATCGGGGAGCTTTCGCAAGAACCCTCCACGCGCAGACACGGAATGCCCTACCGCGTCGTTGCACCAGATTCCGACAAAAGCCGTTTTGTGCAACTACTCCCACTATACACCATGTGGGGGTATCTGTATCCCGACACTGACACTACGGGTACAGTGCGGGGCTTAGCTACCCCCACACCCCGACAAGCTAAGTAGCAGGGTTAACGACCAGGCGATAGCCCAAGCGATGTACTGTTTTGATCTGCACAGTAGGCGGCAATTTTTTTCGCAGACCAAGGATATGGGTATCCAAACTACGCCCGCAGGGAACTCCCCACACCTGCGCCAACGTTTGTCGGGGCACGACTTCCCCCCGCGCCTGGATCAAATGTGCCAATAGATAAAACTCATGGGGCGTCAGCGCCAATTCCTGACCTTGGTAACCCGCCCGTCCTGTCAACAGATTCAACGTTAAATCCCCTGCCTGTAGTACCGTTTGTCCCCTTTGCCACCGCCGACTCAGAGCTTGCACCCGCGCCATAAACTGTGCCAACCCAAAGGGCTTGACCAAATAGTCATCCGCCCCTGCTTGCAGTCCGGCCACGATATCTGCTTCCTGATTGCGCGCAGAAATCAGCAACAACGCCCCCAACTGCCGCTGGCTGAACCAACTCGCCAATTGCAATCCCTCATCCCAGGTCTGTGGCCAGTCCAAATCCAGCACCAGCAGAACCCCCCCCGCCGTCAGGGTGTATCCCTGAGCCAATGCCGCCAACAACGTCACCTGATACCCCCCCTGCCGCAAATGCCACCCCAGCAGCAGGCGTAATTGTTGATTTGGGATCAGCAGAACTACTGGCAAGGCTACCAGTCACACAAAGTACGAATTTGTTGCCGACAAGTGCCGGTCGCCACCCGTAGCGTTTCCTGAGTATGCTGGTAATCCACCGCATTCCCCTGCTGGAGATACAAATCCGCCGCCCGCCGTAAGCTCTCAACTCCCTCGGCAACCTTGCCTAGGTTGTACAACAACACCCCCCGGTTGTACCAAGCTTCCGCATAGGTTGGCCGCAGTTCCACCGCCTGGGAATAATCCCCCAACGCCCCATTTTTATCCCCTAATGCCGACCGAGCTAACCCCCGCCCCACATAGGCTTCCACATAGTTAGGGTCCAGCCGGATCGCCTGGTCAAAATCCTGAATCGCCCCGTGTTGATCCCGTTGAATGTAACGCATCACCCCCCGCGTGGCAAAAGCAGCCGCATAGTTGGGATTCACCCGCACCGCCTGGGAAAGCTGCTGGAGCGCCCCGACGATATCCCCTTGCCGATAACGGTCACTCGCCAATAGGAACCAATCATCCGCTCGGGCCGGGTTGGCTGCTACAGGTTTGGGTGCAACAGGTTGCGGCAAAATCGGAGTCGTTGGAGCCACTGCTACCACCGTCGGTCGGGGCACCGTACTCAAATAGGTATTAATCGGAATCCCCAAATTAAACCCCGTTTTTACATACACCGTTTGGGCTCGCCGCTCCAGTTGACCGCCATCTGCCCGCCCATGTACCCCGATTAGCCGCGCCTGCCGATCCAGCACCGGCCCACCACTCATCCCCGGCAATGTACTATTGCTGTACACCAAACCGTACCCATCCGCTAACGGCTTGCTGGCATTGGCCGTCACCCGCCCGACCGTGAAATTAAACACCGGCTCTGTAATCGCTGCCCCCGGCTGAGGATACCCCGCTACATACACCAGACTGCCCTCAGTTACCTTGGTCGCATCCCCAAAGTTCGCCACCGGATAGGTTCTGTCACTGGTAAACTTGGCCGTTGCCATGTCCACCCCAGGTAGTTTTTGCACCGTACTGTACTTGAGGGGATGCTTTTGTTTATCTGAAGTAATAATATCATACTCATCTTGTACAGGAATAACATGCGCTGCTGTTAGTACAGTGTAGGTATTGCCTTCCCGTCCCACAATGATACCTGACCCTGGGTTGACCCCATCAATCAAGACGGTGATGCCCTTGGCCACCTTTGCGACTGCCACCGCTTCGTCGCTCGAGTCCAGGGGACGTTGCCACAAAAAAACGCTCGTCGTACTTACCAAAGCAAGGGTCACTCCCCAGGTCATCCATTTCATACAGCAGTCTCCCCCGTAAACCACATATAATTGTACAAAAATTGCAGGCAACATTTGCAGGAATTTATATTCGTACAAACTTGGGCATGAATAGGTAAGAATTGCTGCCCCAAAAATGACATTTAATGGTAGCGTCTGGGATGGCAGCAGCAACTACCCTGTAGCACATTACTGAGATGGCTGTTGAGGAAATTGAAAAAACCTGTGCCAAAGGAGATGCAATTACATTAGGTTACGCCCGAACTTGCTCCATCATGAACAACTGGCAGCAATATGGTCATCTTGATCATTCTTGGATCGGTCTCAATGACCTGGCACAGATGAGTGTTTCAGTTACCCCAAATTCCGCTTATAATCATTGGTTACTACGTCGCACTGCCCTTCCACACCTAATGAGGACGGCCCAAGGCAATCCCCGCCTGCATCAGACTTTGGACAACCCGACGGCGAAATTCCCGACCCACCAACCACTGTTTTCCCGGTTGGGTTTTCAGCCACACCCGCAAAAGCAAACCCTCATGACTGGCCGCATCAATCCCTAACACTTCTGGCAAAGAGAGCAAATAAGGTTGCCAATCCGGGTCCGCATAAAATGCTTGGGTCACTTTTTGCAACACTTCAAGGGCGTGGGTAGGGTCGGTTTGACAATCCACAAAAATCTCAAAATTTACCCGTGACCACAGGCGAGTGAAGTTAGAGACTTTGACAATACTGCTATTGGGAATTGTAATCAAACAACCTTCACTATTGCGCAGTTGCGTAATTCGTAAACTCATACTTTCAACCACGCCACTGTACTCACCGATCTGCACAATATCACCAATACCGAACTGGTCTTCCCAGAGAATCAAAAGGCCATTGATTACATCTTTAATCACGTTCTGCGACCCCAGGGAAATTGCCAAGGCCAGTAAACCACCCAGGGCAAAAATCGAACTGACAGGCACACCCAAAGTGGTCAAAATGTAGCCAGCGCGCACTGTATAAACCGTGGCAGTTTTGACTCCACGCAGGGTAGTAATGGTTGTGGAAATGCGCAAAGATTTACGGGTTATGTCTCCTAAGTGAAACAGGTCATAATGTTCCCAAGCCTGCCGCAGACGGTCAATCAAAAAATCCCCAATCTTATCCCCCAAACCCGTCAAAAACCATACCATCAACCACAGAATTGGTAAATCTAAAATTTTCGGTGCAACCCCTCGTGTTTGAGGAAAAATGGACAACGTGTGAGCCAGTCCTGCTAACCAAATGGCCACTTGCAGCCAGATCAAAAGGTAGTTAAAAAAGGCGATAATTTTGTACCTTTGATTGTAACTAAAATAGGATGTGATATATTTAATAAGCTCATGCCGGTTTAGGCTGTGGAGATTACGTTGGGAATGGGGTGGTGATGCTCCAGGGATATGTTGCGGAATGGTTTGATGATCACTTTGTGCTTCTTTCAGGGCTTCTATGCGTTTCTGAATGTGAATTCTCCGCCGGTACAGAAGACGTTGTAACCCCAGTACCAGCACACTGATTATCAGGGTCAATGCCAGTATCTTAGTTGCTTGGAAGATTTGCCTGATCAGGGCTTTGGGTGTGCGTTCAGAAATGGCTTTTTGCAAATGTTTTTGAATCATCTGCTGCCATTGCCGTGCCAGTTCGGGAATTGGGATACCGTGGTACGAGGAATCCAATTCCGTGACTGTAAGAATGACAATGTTTTGCTGTTGGAATTCAGTTCTCCCCAACAGGACGGTTTCGCGATTGATGGTGGCAACGGAAATAATCACCTGGGGTTCCCGACTATCAAGCAAATTTTGGACGTAGGGGGCCACAATCCGACGTAAATTGGCTGCGACGAATTCGGCCCGCATTTCCACCGGAATCAAATCGCCAGGGTTGTTGCGATTCCATACGGTTGGAGAAGCAATGGTAAATAATTTTTTGCCGTCAAAGACCACATCGGTTGTTTCGATAGATCCATAGCGGGTGACGTTACTGGGTACCATGACCGACGATGGCTGTTGCGGCAAGTTCACCTGTCCCCACGTAGGTCGAGTGATGCCTAACAGGATGACAACGATGATGACGCATGCACACCCATAACGACGGAACCAACGCATATTCCTCAATGGGTCGTGTACACTGCCCATAGGGTATCAAAAGGTGTGGCTTGGCATAGAGGTAAATGATTCATGCCTGGCTACCCAAAATACATTTATTTATTTCGTGTACGTAATGGTTACAACCCAGCACAGACACGGGCAAAACCACCGATCAGGGGTCTGGCCGGTACTTCCCTGTAACGGCACCATGTCCTTTTGCTGGGCGTTTCCGAATGGTAGGCGCATAGGATGTTCTGGTTGCTGGACGGATCGAGTAAACTAGAAGAGGGATGGTTGTGCAACAGTGAGAGTGTGGTACATCTAGCCGCCATTTCTCCGTCGTTTGTTCTAGGTTTGGTATGAGTAACGAGCCGACCGACACCAACACCCACCCCAAACCTGAGGTTAAGGAAACACCGGTAGTAGAGGCGCCAGCGGTTATACCGCCCAGTCCTTCCAGCAGTCATAGCATCAATGGCAGTCATAGCAACCCGGCTGCTGCTACGGTGGCAGTGCCTCCGCGGGTAGAACAACCGATACGGCGTTTCAGCGACCATCGGATTGATGAGCTACATCGGCTGCTGACCAGGCACGCCGGGGAACGGCATTTGGTTATTTTGCAGGATTTTCCTGACCCGGATGCCCTCTCGTGCGCCTGGACCTATGCTCTGATTGCGCAGCAGTACGATATTCGCTGTGACTTGGTGTATACGGGTATCATCAGCCATCAAGAAAATATTGCCCTGGTGAAGTTGACGGGGATGCCGGTGCAAAACTGGCAGGTTTCTACCCTGAAGGATCGGGACTGGCACAGCTATCAGGGCTGTGTGTTTGTGGACAACCAGGGGGTAACCAGTCAGTTGACCCCGTGGGTTCACCAAATGGGTGTGCCCGTGCTGGTGGTGATTGACCATCATCTGGGGGGGGATATGACGGCGGAATTTGTGGACATTCGCCCCAATGTCAAGGCAACGGCGACGATTTTGACCCAGTATTGCCAGGGCGGGTTGCTGGTGCTGGATCGGAATGTGGCGGAACACGTTAAATGTGCCACTGCTTTGATCCACGGCATTCGCTCCGATACCAATGGGTTGCTCCAGGCGCAGGAAGAGGATTTTTTGGCGGTGGCGTACCTTAGCCGTTACCACGATTCCCAGTTGTTGCGTTCGATCTTGCAGGTGAATCGCAGTAAACAGGCGATGGATGTGATTGAACGAGCATTAAAAAATCGCATCATCCAAAACAATTTTTCCTTGGCGGGGGTTGGGTACCTGCGCTATGATGCCCGGGATGCGATTCCCCAGGCGGCGGATTTTCTGGTTACTGAAGACAATGTACATACGGCAGTGGTGTATGGGATTGTTTATGACAAGGATCGGGAGCGGGAGTTGGTGATTGGTTCGCTGCGGACGACTAAATTGACGCTGGACCCGGATGAATTTTTGAAGGAGGCCTTTGGGCATGACCCGCAGGGGCGGTTTTTTGGCGGCGGGCGTTCCCAGGCGGGGGGCTTTGAAATTCCGATGGGGTTTTTGGCGGGGTTGAATGACAATCCTAATTACGCCAATTTGAAGTGGGAGGTGTACGATACCCAAATCAAGCAGAAGCTCTTGCGTTTGATTAGCCCGGACAAGCACGTGCAGGTCAGTTGATGGCCTGGCAATTTCTGCTGCAACGGCAGGATGCGCCACGGGGCTATTGTTGGCTCCAGGGACAACGACCGCTGCAACCGGGGGTTTATCGGCTATGGGGGCGGACGACCGAGCGGCAACCCACAACGGTGGAATGGTTTTGGCCGACGGATTCGGGGCGATACCAATACCGGCGACGGGAAGTGACCCCCAACCGGGAGGGGGTGGCGCTGCTGCTGCCCTGGACGTTTTGGTCAGCAGGAACCTGGGCAATTCGGTGTTGGGAGGAGCAGCCGAACGGTACTTGGGAATCCCGCAGTGATGGGTTGCTGGTGCGGGTAACCCCTGGGTGCGAACCACCCCAGTTGGCGGCATTCCATTGGCAATATCGCTGTCGTTTTCCTTGGCACCAAACGCTGCGGGTGAAGGGTTGGGTTCTGGGCGGTCAGGAATTGTCTTTACGCATCCATGACCCGTTACGGCTGGCTTTGGTGTTGCATCTCCAGCAGCCCCTGCCCACGGAAGGGAGGTTGGTGCCGTTTTGTTTGGATGTAGCGATTCCCCAGTACTTGTACCAACGGGTGTTGTTGGCGGTGGTGCAGGTGGGGGGTACGCCGTTGGGTCAGGAGTGGTTGTTGGTCAATCCCTTGGTCACTCCCCGTTTGACCCCGGAATTGACGGTAGAATCCCGTTCTCTAGCGGATTTGGCCGAGCAAGCTGCTACCATTCTCCGTCGGCGGCAGGCCGGTTCCGCTCGAAACCGATCAACCCATGGGTGACATACTCCCGACACTCATGCTGAATAGAGTGCAGGCTTCATGGCTTACGCCACCTTCGGAGCGCTTCATCAGGTAGCTATTGCAGAACCCTCTGCGTTAGCAAAGCGTGCCGCTAGGCATGCAGACACGGGATGTCCCACCGCGTGGTTGTATAAAGTACAACCATCAACACAGAGGGATAGCTTGGTAGCCCCGTACTTTAGTACAGGGAGGAAAAGCCCGCAAGCGACTTTAGTCGCTCTGTGCTAAACTATACTTGGTCGCCATCCTTGGTGAAAAACTCAATCGGCGACAGTTGTTACAAGTAAGCAGAACCTTGGGGCCTTGCCTCCAGGAACTGTGTAGGGGCGGTTTGCTCACGCCTTTACGAGTCTTTTTTTGGACTGCGTAAGAATCCCCCGACTTTAGTCGGTGGGAGTGTCAATAACCCTACAGTAGTTACAGCGCGGGGCTTATCTACCCCCACACCCCCCACAAGCTAAATCACAGAAATACCGTCGAGATTTCCCAGGCGTCCCTCAGCGGCTTGTGCCAACTGGCGGGCGACTTGGGCAGCTCGAGGGCGAATCACTGACCATACCAAAGGCGAAAGCCAACCCCGCAGCGTGATGGAATAGGAAATTTGCGTACCACAAACGGTAGATTGCACCTGGTAGGTCATCCGTTCTTCCAGCCCGGGCAAGGCAAACACCCGCACACTCAATAGCTGTTGTTGTTGCACCCGTTCAACGAAAATGCGCACTCGTAAGGGGAATAACCGGGACACCGCCTCGTACAGCAGACCAGGTTTAGGCAACAAACCCCAAGGAACGTGGGGACGCATCACCAAGGGATGCCAGGACAAATCAGCCAGGTTGGCGAGTTTTTGCCAAATCTGCTCTACCGGCGCGCTACTCAAGGCGTAGTAGGTGATCATGATCTTGGCCTCGGTTGGTGCTTTCCGGCGTCGCTGCCGTCCCATCCCTGTATTCCCTAGACCGCGCCTTACCATTTTAAAACCTCAACCGGCCATTCCCCTAGTTTGCTCTCAATATGTAACAAAAGGGGGGATACGCGCCGATTCTGCTCAGGGGGAGAACCAGCATGGGTGCAGTGCCAAATCATTTTGGGTTCAGTCGTTATGCCCACACCACCTCTTTATTAATTGCCAATAATTGCCCTTCCAGATGTTACGCCGACACAAGCAACTTTAGCCACTGCTACCGTGCATTCTCAATACCATGCAGCAGCAATAGGTTAGGGGTGACATGGATTGCTGAAGGACACCTATGAATCCATGGCTATTGAGAATGACCCCCGTGTTACTGATAATTGCCAATGAAAGAATGGGGTTTCCCAGCCTGCCGTGTACGTGCAAACATCAGTAGATAGCGGTTCCCTCAAGCAACATTTCATATGACACATAGTAAACCAGATCATTCATGAGATAAAGCAAAACAGGATCATCCCTAGGAAACACATCCAGTCACATCGGTTCCCCATAAATCATGCCACTGGGGCATCTATCCTTGACAAGCAGCGCTCGCTCCCATTTTAATGAGGGTAAATTGATAACATTTTTAACTATGTCCTGGCAAAGGTTGTGGTGTGGGCTTTGCGTTCAGGGCTTGTCTATTGCAGGATTGCTGACTGCAGCGCAGGCAATGCCCAAACAGGGAAAGGGTGGCCAAGTGCCGGAGTTTACGAACCTCGTATCCCGAACGATTTCCGCGCAGGAAGATACGCCACGCAAGGGAGCAGGAGCGTCCCGGCGCATCAGAGGGCCCAAGTCACCCCAGGAACCCTCTAGCAGTAGCAATGCCAACCACAACCAGCAGCAGTTGATTCAGGTGCAAGCAGTTCCCCCGATTGTGCCGGGAACCATACCCGGTGATCCCAACCAGTTGGTGGTGGTGGATGCTTTGGACGTGGTGGGCAGTACGATTCTTTCTCCCAAAGAAATTGCCAAATTGATTGAGCCGGTATTGTATCGGCAGGTGACGCTGCGGCAAGTGCAGGATGTGGCGGATGCGATTACCAAAATTTATGTGGACAGGGGGTATATCACGTCCCGGGCGACCATTGCCGCAGAGACCATTCCGACGGGCAAACTGCGGATTGATGTGATAGAAGGCCGGTTGGCAGACATTCAAATTACGGGCAATCAACGTCTCTTTACCAGCTACATCCGGGATCGGTTGCAACTAGCGGCCAAACCCCCCCTCAACACCAATGACCTAGAGGAGCAGTTGCGTTTACTTAAGGCGTCGCCCTACCTAGAGAGTGTGGAAGCCAGCTTACGTCCGGGGGAAAAACCGGGGGAAAGTATCCTGGTGGTGCGGGTGCAAGAGGATAGACAACCTTTTGTCATGTCTTTTGGGGTGGATAACTATGTGCCACCGAGCATTGCGACGCAGCGGGGTTATGTGTCGTTGGGGTATCAAAATCTCAGTGGCATTGGGGATGAACTTTTTGGTTCCTATACGGTAGGGTTGAATTTCACGGATTGGCAGCGGGCGGCTTTGAATGAATACAATTTCACCTACCGAGCGCCCATTAACCCAAGGGATGGGACGATACAAATACGGGCATTGGTAACCAATAATCGCATTACCGCTGAGGATTTTCGGGTGTTTAATATTAGTGGGGAATCCCAGTTATACGAGTTCAGTTTCCGGCAGCCGATTATCCGCAGTGTGCGGCAGGAATTGGCGTTATCTACAGGATTTGCCTGGCAACAGTCGCAAACCTTTACCTTTGCGGGGCCTACACCCTTTGGTTTGGGGCCAGATGAAAGGGGATTTAGCCGCACGAGTGTTTTGAAATTTGGTGCTGACTATATCTATCGAGATGGGACCGGTGCCTGGTTGGCCTTGGGGCAATTTAATTTGGGGTTGCCGATTTTCAATGCCACGCAAAATCCTGACGGCCCTATTCCCG
>Ga0272447_1001804_pt1 | contig 12693 bp, 11 predicted proteins | sample YNPCB0133_FD_194589 | JGI IMG/M metagenome (GOLD analysis project Ga0272447, IMG submission 194589) | Hot spring microbial mat communities from Yellowstone National Park, WY, United States - YNP-CB-013-3 | ecosystem: Environmental > Aquatic > Thermal springs > Hot (42-90C) > Sediment | place... | reverse complement strand
CCGTACCTCGACTATCGACCACTCCGAGACGACGAGCCAAACGCCGAGGCGATTTTTGCCCGTCCCGCGTGTGCCTAGATCACGCGTGATCTTGAAGCCCGAGCCCAAGCGTACGCCATCCAGCACGTCGTCCCCGAGCATCTCGAAGAGGTACGCCGCCGACGCCTGGAATGGATCGAAAAAACCCGAGCCGCAGTCAAGGACCGTCTCACCAAGGAGATTGCTTACTGGGACCATCGGGCAAAACAATTGCGGCTGGAGGAGCAGTCAGGCAAACCCAATGCCCGCTTGAACTCTCAGGAAGCCCGGCGTCGAGCAGACGAGCTGGCTGCCCGCCTGCGCCAGCGTATGGAGCAACTGGACCTGGAGGCCCAGATCTCGCCGCTCCCGCCTGTGGTCATGGACGGGTTCGTTGTGGTGCCTGCGGGACTCCTGGAAAAGATGACGGGAAATGCCAGTACTGTGCCGGCATCGACTACCGACACCCAGGCTGTGGCTGCTCGAGCCCGCGCCATTGTCATGGAAATCGAGCGAAAATTGGGCTATGAACCTGTTGACCGAGAGCAGGATCATCTTGGCTACGATATCGAAAGCCGCGACCCCCGAACCGGACGCCTGCGCTTCATCGAAGTCAAGGGTCGAGTAGCTGGTGCGCAGACAATTACCGTGACGCGCAACGAGATTCTCACCTCGCTCAATAAACCAGACGACTACATCCTCGCCATCGTCGAATTCTTCGATAGCGATAGATACCGGGTCCACTACATTCGCCGCCCCTTCCAGCGAGAACCGGACTTCGGGGTCACCAGCGTCAACTACGCACTGTCATCGTTACTTTCACAAGCTGAGGAGATCGTATGAAGCACCGCAAGAAACTCATTGAGGTCGCTCTACCCCTGCCCGAGATCAACGAGGCCTCGGCGTATGACAAGATGCCGGGGATCGGGGCGCATCCCAAGGGCATCCACCACTGGTGGGCGCGGCTGCCGCTGCCGGCGGCCCGGGCGGTCCTCTTCGCCTCGGTCGTCGACGACCCGTCGAGCCACCCCGAGCGCTTCCCGACCGAGGAGGCGCAGGAGCGGGAGCGGAAGCGGCTCTTCGGGATCATCCGCAAGATGATGCAGCCGCAGCTCCACAAGCACCCGGAAGTCTACGCCGAGGCGCGGGCTGAGATGCTGAAGTACTGTGACGGAAAGCTCCCACCCTTGCTTGACCCCTTCGCGGGCGGGGGTTCGATCCCGCTCGAGGCGGCGCGGCTCGGGATGGAGGCCTACGCCGGGGATCTCAATCCCGTCGCGGTGCTCCTCAACAAGTGCTACCTGGAGTTGGTGCCGCGCTGGGCGGACTGGCCGCCGGTCAGCCCCGAGGACCTAAAGCAGATCGGCGGGGAGTACGGCTGGCGAGGCTTAGCAGGCCTGGCGGCCGACGTGCGCTACTACGGCCGGGTGATCCTCGAGCGGGCGCGCGAGAAGATCGGCCACCTCTACCCGCCGGTGAAGGTGACGGCGGAGATGGCCGCCGAGCACCCGCACCTCAAGCCCTATTTGGGCAAGGAACTGCCGATCATCGCATGGATCTGGGCGCGGACGGTGCCGAGCCCGAACCCGGCCGCCCGCGGGGCACCCGTGCCGCTCATGAGTACCTTCTGGCTTTCGAGCAAGAAGGGGAGCGAGGCGTGGCTCGAGCCGGTGGTGGACCGGACGGCGGGCATGTGGCGCTTTGTCGTGCGCACCGGCGAGCCGCCCGACCGCGCGGCGGTGAAGGCCGGGACGAAGACCGGCCGGGCGCTGTTTCGCTGTCTCCTCACCGGCGACCCGATCCCGGACGACTACCTCAAGGAGCAGGGCAAGGCCGGCCGAATGGGAGCGCGGCTGGTGGCCATCGTGGCCGACGCGGGCCGGGGCCGGGTCTACCTGCCCGCCACTGACGAGCACGAGGCCGTCGCCCGCCAGGCGAAGCCGGCGTGGAGGCCGGAAGAGCCACTTGCCTACGACCCGATCGCGATCAAGACACCCCTGTGGGGTCTGGCAACCTTGGCCGATCACTTCACCCCCCGGCAGCTCTCGGCGATGGTGACGCTGTCGGACTTGGTGTGGGAGGTGCGGGCGGACGTGCGGCGGGATGCGCTGGCGGCGGGGCTCTCGGAAGCCGAGGCCGACGCCTACGCCGCCACGGTGACTACTTTCCTGAATCTGAACCTCGATCGTGTCGTGGATCTTGGCAACACGCTCTGCACTTGGAACCACGCGGACCAAGTCGTCCGGAACCTCTTCAAGCGGCAGGCCATCCCCATGGTGTGGGACTTCGCAGAAGCGAACGTGTTGGGTGATGTCGTTGGCGGGTGGTCTACGTGTGTCGACCGTACCGCCAAGTGCCTCAATACGCTCGCGATGTCTTAACGGGGCCACGCCCGGCCCCTCGACGCCGCGAGCCCCTGGGACGGCCTCACGAACGTCCTCGTCTCCACCGACCCGCCCTACTACGACAACATCGGCTACGCCGCCCTCTCCGACTTCTTCTACGTGTGGCTGCGGCGCACCATTGGCGACCTCTACCCCGACCTCTTCGGCACGATCCTCGTGCCCAAGGACCCGGAGCTGGTGGCCGCCCCCGAGCGCTTCGGCGGCGACAAGCGCAAAGCTAAAGAACACTTCGAGCAAGGCTTCCGCCGGGCTTTCGCCGTCCTGCGGGAGAAGATGGACCCGCGCTTTCCCCTGACCGTCTACTACGCCTTCAAGCAGGACGACGAGTCAAGCGGCGCCGACGAGGAAGCCGGGAGCGCGGGCGTCTCGCCCGCAGAAGAAGGCGGCCAAGATGGTCGCGCTCCCAGGAAAGGCCGGAAGGGCGCGCAAGATGCGCGTGTTCCAGTGGACCGCACCACCGGCTGGGAGACGATGCTCACCGCCCTCGTCGAGACGGGCTTCCAGATCACCGCCACCTGGCCTGTGCGCTCCGCCCAGAAGTGGCGCCAGAACGCCATGGGCTCGAACGCCCTCGCCTCCTACATCGTGCTCGCCTGCAGGCCCCGGCCCGCCGACGCCCCGCAGACCGACCGGCGCTCCTTCGTGGCAGAACTCAAGCGAGAGCTGCCCGTGGCCCTCCGGCGCCTCCAGCAGGGGAACATCGCCCCGGTGGACTTTGCCCAGGCGGCCATCGGCCCCGGGATGGCGATCTACTCCAAATACAGCCGGATCCTGGAGGCGAGCGGCCGGCCGATGAGCGTGCGTACGGCCCTTGCCCTTATCAACCAGACCTTGACGAGGTCCTCTCCGAGCAAGAGGACGAGTTCGACCCCGACACCCGCTGGGCGATCGCCTGGTACGAGCAGCACGGCTTCGAGGAGGGGGAGTTCGGCAACGCTGAGCTGCTGTCGAAGGCGAAGGTGAGGTCGGTGAGCGGGCTGGCCCAGGCAGGGATCGTGCACTCTCGGGGCGGCAAGGTCCGGCTGTTGCGGCCTGACGAGTTGCCCGATGACTGGGACCCGGCCCGGGACCGCCGCTTTACCGTCTGGGAGGCCACGCACCACCTAGTCAAGATCTATTGGTACCAGCAAAAAGGAGACCGTGCCACCGCAGACCTGCTGCGCCGGTTGGGCTCCGACGCCGATTACGCCCGTGACCTGGCCTATCGGCTCTTTTCGATCGCTGAAAAGAAAAGGCGCTCAGCCGAGGCACAGGCGTACAACGCGCTGGTCCTCGGATGGAGCGAACTGGCGAAGCTGGCACAAGAACAGCACGAGAACCCTGAACTCTTCTAAAAAGGAGAGCTAAGCTATGGCCATGACCAATCGTGAACGAGTTGGAAAAGCGCTCGAGCTCCTGTGCGAGGGGTTGGCGCCGTACGTTGAGCGCGAACTACAGGAGGCCGTGCGGGCAGGGGCAGTGAACATGGAGACGGTACGCCGCTTCACCGAGGATCCGTTGCTGAAGAATAAGCCCATTGCTGAGTGGGACGCGGCGAGCCTTCTCAAACTGATTTGGGAGACCTGGAACGACGTCTTCCGCAAGACGCTGGGGTTTGCCGAACGTTCGCTGGTGAGCGAGCTGCGGGAGTGGCGCAATCGCTGGGCGCATCAGGAAGCGTTTTCTAGCGATGATGCGGACCGCGCGCTCGACTCGGCTGAGCGGCTGTTAGCAGCCGTCTCGGCGCCTCAGGCCGAAGAGGTGCGCCGGCTAAAGCTGGAACTTCGGCGCCAGGTGTACGACGAGCAAGTGCGCAGCGAAAAACGACGGCTGGGCGGCTCGCTAATCGAAAGTAGTGCCACCAGTAGCCTCAAGCCCTGGCGCGAGGTAGCTGTGCCGCAACCCGATGTGACCAGCGGTCGCTACCAGCAGGCGGAATTTGCCGCCGACCTATGGCAGGTGTATCTCGGCGAGGGCAGCGACGAGTACCGCGACCCAGTGGAGTTTTTCCGGCGCACCTACCTCACCGAGAGCCTGCGGCAGCTTTTGGCCAACGCCATTCTGCGGTTGACCGGTCAGGGGGGCGACCCTGTCGTGCAACTGCAAACCAACTTCGGCGGCGGCAAAACGCACTCGATGCTGGCCCTCTTTCATCTGGCTTCGGGCCGACGGTTTGCCGATCTGCCGGGCGTGGAACGCGCGTTGGAGGAAGCAGCGAAACGTGCGGAAAACGCAGAGCGCTTTCCCACCTCGCTGGCCGTTAAGCGGGTAGTGCTCGTGGGGAACCGTCTTTCGTCGGGCAATCCCCTACGTAAGCCCGACGGTACCGAGGTGCGCACGCTGTGGGGTGAGCTGGCCTGGCAATTGGGCGGGCGCGAGGCCTACGAGCGCATCCGCGAAGACGACGAGCGTGCCACTAACCCCGGCGATCGGCTGCGCGAGCTCTTCCGCGACTACTGTCCGTGCCTTGTCCTCATTGACGAATGGGTTGCCTACGCCCGCCAGCTTCATGATGCAGCTGATTTGCCGGGCGGTTCGTTCGAGACGCAGTTTTCCTTTGCGCAGGCGCTCACCGAATCGGCGCGGGCGGTCAGTCATTGCCTGGTTGTGGTCAGCTTGCAGGCCTCGGAGGGACCTGGCGCACCGCATGCCGAAGATGTTGAAGTGGGCGACCTGCGGGGGCGGGAGGCTCTGCATCGCCTGCAAAACGTGATTGGCCGGGTGGAGTCGTCGTGGCGTCCCGCCTCGGCCGAGGAGTCTTTTGAGATCGTGCGGCGGCGTCTGTTTCAGCCTTTCACCGATCCCGAGCAGTACAAGGCTCGCGATGTGGTGGCGTGCGCCTTTGCCGAGCTCTACCGCACGCAGGCGACGGAATTCCCCTCCGAATGCGCCGAGCGGACCTACGAAGAGCGCCTCAAGGCCGCCTATCCGATTCATCCGGAGGTCTTCGATCGGCTCTACACGGATTGGTCCACCCTGCTGAAGTTTCAGCGCACCCGAGGCGTTCTGCGGCTCATGGCGGCGGTGATCCATTCGCTGTGGGAAAAGGGCGATCGCAGCCCGCTCATTTTGCCTGCCACGCTGCCGATGGACGATCCGCGCGTGCAGTTTGAGCTCACGCGCTATTTGCCCGACAACTGGGCGCCGATTCTCGAGAAGGATGTGGATGGACCAGACGCCCTGCCCATCCGGCTCGATCGCGACCACCCCAATCTGGGCAAGTACTCGGCGTGCCGGCGGGTAGCGCGCACGATTTTTCTGGGTTCGGCGCCGGTGACGAGCGCGCCGCACAAAGGGCTCGAGGATCGCCGAATCAAGCTGGGCTGTGTGCTGCCCGGCGAGCCGGTGGCGGTCTTCGGGGATGCCCTCCGCCGGCTAGCCAACGAGGCGACCTACCTCTACCACGACGGCACGCGCTACTGGTACGCCACGCAGCCGACGGTCACCAAGCTGGCTGAGGACCGGGCCGAGCAGCTCAAACGCGATCCTGATCGGGTACACCAGGAAATCGAGAAGCGGATGCGGCAAGCACTGCGCGAGCGCGGGGACTTTTATGGGGTGCATCCCTTCCCCCAGTCCAGTGCCGACGTGCCCGACGGGCTCGAAACGCGCCTGGTGGTGTTGGGTCCCTCTACGCCCCATGCCCGAAACAATCCAGACAGTGCCGCTCTCCGTAAGGCCAAGGAAATCCTCGAAATGCGGGGCTCTGCGCCGCGGCTCTATCGCAACACGCTCGTCTTCCTGGCACCGGACGAAACTCGGCTTTCGGATCTGGAGGAGGCGGTGCGACGCTACTTGGCGTGGGAGTCGATCCTGAACGACCGAGAGGCGCTGAACTTGGATCCGCAGCAGGTCCGCCAGGCGGAAGCGCAAAAGCAGTCAGCCGACAAGACAGTGGAGGCGCGTTTGCCGGAGACGTACTTCTGGTTGCTGGTGCCGGTGCAACAGGACGCGCAAGGGCAGCCCGACCCGACCGCAGAAGTTACCTTCGAAGCCCTCCGTCTGCAAGGGACGGATCCGTTGGCCGTTCGGGCCAGCAAACGTCTGTGCAATGAAGAGTTGTTGGTGACGAACCTGGCAGGAACACGGCTTCAAATGGAACTCGATCGCGTGCCTTTATGGCGCGGCGATCATGTAGAAGTGCGGCAACTGGTGGAGGACTTCGCCCGCTATGTGTACTTGCCTCGACTAAAAAGCCCCGAAGTCCTTGTTGAGGCCGTTCGGGATGGAGTGGGCCTGCTCACGTGGGATAAAGATGCATTTGCCTATGCGGACAGCTACGATGAAGCCAGCCATCGCTACCGGGGATTGCGATGTGGTGAAAACATCCCAATTTCAGTGAGCGCCCTCGAAGGATTGCTCGTCAAGCCCGAAGTAGCGCTTCGGCAACGTGCGCTTGAGCAAGAGGCCGTCGGCGCTATGACCAGCGGTTTAACGGTCATCCATGCACCATTGCCTTCAACCACAAGCACGGTGGGTGGGCAGAAGCTCGCCGCCAGTGGTGCACCCACACCTCCAGGCGCTGCTTCTCCGCGACGTTTTCATGGCAGCGTTGTGTTGGATCCGCTGCGTGTCGGTGCAGATGCTGGCAGGGTTGCCCAAGAAGTTATCGCCCATTTGATGGGGCTGCCAGGTGTACATGTAACAGTGACCCTCGATATAGAGGCTACCCTCCCCGAAGGTCTGCCAGAGCATGTGGTGCGGGTGGTAACGGAAAACTGTCGCACGCTGAAGTTCACCAGTCACGGTTTCGAGCGCGAATGACAGGTTGACTGCTCCAATTAGGCTGCATTGCGGGAGGAGTGTTGGCGGACTGATGAGGGACGATGGAGAAAAATCTTCTTTGTCCCTCTTGAGATTGGCTAAACTTTTGCGTATTTAGGCCTTAACTGGAGTCGCGTACCAAGCAGAATCGGTGATTGCCGCAACCCAACGCTGCCGTTTCAATCTGACGAAAAGTGCTATGCCTCACTTCATGCGCATGACCGTTTGCGGGATCTTCTTAGGCGCTTTGGTGGCTTCGGCTTTTGCGCAGCAAGGGACGCAAAGGCCCATCTCCCCACGGGCTCGCCCCGCTGCGCTTGACGCCGCGGTAGCGATCATATCCTGGGATGAACGGCACAACCAGGCAGCCGAAAAGATGGCGCAGGCCCTTAAGCCCGTAGTGGACGCGATCGCCTCGGGTGCTACGGTCTCCAAAGCAGATGCCGCCCGAATCGGTCGGCCTGCGGACGAAGCCCAGAAGCTACAAGCGTTTCTAACCGAAGCCCTACAAGAAAGCCATCGAGCGCGCAAGCTCAAAATATGGGTAAGCGCGCAAGACGCAAATAGCGGGGGAGCGCAGAGACAAAACAACAAATGCCCAATCTGCGGCTCAGATCAACATGCGTTTTGCTACCGCCTTTTGGATTACGAGAAAGTAGAGCTTCAGGAATTCCCAATCGACGATCCCGAATTGAGCTGCCTTTGCTTATCAAACGGCGTTTGTGCTCCTCCAGGCTGCGGGGGTGGTGCACCAGGCAGTCCTACCGGAGGCACAGGCGGGCGCTTAACGGCGCCAGGGCGAAGCGTGGTCGTCTTCCTCCTTGCAGATAACCTCCAACAGATCATGCGGGAGAAAGACGTCTTGGTACACGTCCTGAAGGAATCCGTCGAAGAGGCGCTCACCGCTCCGTCGCGACTGACCATCAAGACCAAAAGCTCGCCACCGTAATAAGCCTCTGGGCAGGGGAGGCATAGTCGCCCTCGAACCTGCCTGATGCTTAAAGGTCAGCGTACACGCATAGCCCGCCGAAGGTCTTTCGTTGATAGTCCAAGAGCGCGAAGGGCTCACTGGGCTGAGACCAGTTACCCAAGACGGAAAGGGTATCGTGTGGGCGGACAAAAGGTGAAGAGAAAAACGGCATTCACAATCCGGAGAAAATCCATGGAAAACCGTGCAGGGGTATTTCAAGGGCTTGATACGGTGCTTTTGCGCGTCCGAAACCTGGATTTGGCAAAGCGCTGGTATATGGACAAGCTCGGCTGGGCCGAGCCCTATGTGGATGAGGTCGCCCGCCTTGCCGTCTTCGACCTTGGTGGGACGACAAGCCTGACGCTGTGGGAACTGAAACCAGGAGAGCAGTACAGCGCTTCGGAACAGGCAGCGACCTTCCCCATTTTCTCGGTCGCAGATGCACGAAAAACATTGAGCTTGCTGCGAGAGCGGGGGGTCGAGGTTGGCGCGTTGGTCGAGAGCGAAGGCGTAACGTACTTCACCTTCCAAGATCTCGACGGCAATCTCCTCGAGGCTTGCCAAGTCCCCTGAGAAAGTCTGTGCTTAAGCGCCAGAAAAGCAGATTACGCGCGGGTTGGCTTACAATCGAAGCGATAAAGAGGCCGAAAGGTATGCTTTTATCTCGGGGTGTTTAGAGCGGCGTTGCGTGCATTTGGCGCTGCCGCAGCTCCCAGCGGCTGAGTAGACCTACAAAAGCCAGTCCTGCCAGGGCCAGTAGTACCACGCTAATAATAGGATCTGTAGCGGTAGGCAGGAGCAACTGCCGCTCTTCATCCATCCAGGGCCAAATGGCCCGGAGTGAGCCCGCCATCAGACCCACCAGTACAGCCATGGTAATATCGTGCCAGTGCAACAGCAGGTAGCGCAGCAGGCGAACAAATACGCCTAAACCCGTCGCCATTCCAGCAATAAAAACCAACAAATAGGGCAGATTGCGTTGCGTTAGGGCCTGTAGCGTTGGCTCATAAAAACCCAATACGAGCAGCAAGAAGGCCCCGCTTACGCCCGGCAGAATCATGGCACAAACAGCGACTGCAGCTGCGCCAAACACCTGCCACAAGGCTGGATCGACAACCACTCGGGGGGGAAGGCCTACCAGAATAAAGGCAGCTGCAGCGCCCGATAAAGCCAGCAACGCTTCGCGCCAGGAACGTCTCTGAAGCCGAAGCCAAGGTAGAGCAAGTGAACCTGCGATTAAGCCAAAAAATAGACCGCGCAGGTGCACTGGATAATGGGCCAGTAGATATAAAATTAGACGGGCTAAACTTAAAATAGCCGTGGCAATGCCCCCAACAAGCGGGAGTAAAAACATCCAGGGAATAGTCCGAAACTGCTGTATGGTTTCTGCATCGCGGCCACGTAACAACACCGTGACGGCTTGAAAGACCTGATGGAGGGCTTCAACCAGCTTTTCATAAATGCCCACCACCAGGGCCATTGTACCACCGCTAACCCCTGGAACGACATCGGCAGCGCCCATCAATAAGCCTGAAAAGAAGTAGCGCACTGCCCCTTTAGGCTGAAAGGCCATATCCTACATAGGCTTTAGCCATCTAAGCCAAGTTGGCGCCGGATTGAGGCATCCCGATAGAATTCGGGCAGCTCATCCTTGGCCGAAGGATCCAGACGCAGGGCCATTTTGAGCGAGCGAATCCCTTCTTCAGAACGTCCCAAGGCCAGTAAGGCACGGGCCTGGCGAATGTAGGCCCGGGCGTCGGGATTGAGCGAAAGGGCTTGACGATAGGCTTCTAAGGCTTCTTCGGTAAAGCCTGCTTCAAGGAGCGTTTCGGCGTAATCGAGCCAGGCTTCTCGATTTGTAGGATCAAGCGTTATCACGCGATGGTAGGATTGCAATGCGGCTTCTAAGCGCCGGGCATTGTATTCACAATCCGCTTTAGCATACCAGAATTCACTGGTACTTGGGCGCAAGCTTACAGCCCGTTCTAAGCAGGTAACGGCTTCACCAAACCGTTCTAAGGCATCATAGCAACAGCCCAAACCATACCAGGCTTCGGCGTAAGAAGGGTCTTCTTCGATAGCCTTTTGGAAGTAGGCAATGGCCGTTTCGTATTCTTGGAGCTCTTCGTACGCCAACGCAATATTGTAATAGGTCGCCGGATCGCCCCCTTCGATTTCCAGAACCTTCTCGTAGCTTTCGATAGCGCCGCGCAAGTCGCCCAGGTTGGTCAGGGCATTGCCCCTGTTATAGTAAGCGGAAGCAAAGTCGTCTTGAATGGCTATTGCAAAGTCGTAGGAGGCCACGGCTTCCTCGTAGCGTCCCATACGGTTAAGCACAATGCCGCGATTGTACCAGGCATCGGCCGAATAGGGATCCAAGTCTAAATGACGGTCATAGCAGGCTAAGCTACGGGCGTCGTCCCCTAAGCGATCATAACAGTAGCCCAGCTCATACCAAACCTCTGGATGCTCCGGATTGAGGGTTGCTGCTTGCTCGAATGCTGCAATAGCCTCTTCCAGCCGATCCATCCGCTCTAAGGTAATGCCTCGATTATAGTAGGCTTCTTCGTTGAGCGGATCCAGTTGCAAAGCCCGTTCGTAGGCCTCCAAGGCTTCTTCAAAACGCCCTAAGTTGTCGAGCGTGATGCCCAGGTTGACGAGCGTTTCGGTATCGGTAGGATTGAGTTCTAGGGCCCGTTCGTAGGCCTGGAGGGCGTCCTCATGCTGTCCTAAGTGGCTAAGTAAAATACCCCGCCGCATCCAGGCATCCGAAGCCGTAGGGTGCAAAGCAAGCAGTCGATCGATGACGCCTAAAGCTTCTTCAAAACGTCCCTGCTCGTAGTAATAGGTGGCAATCTCCTCTAAAGCGTCTGAGTCAAAATACGCCGACGATCCATAGGCCTCATAGGCGGCAACCAGCTCTTCAAGCTGATGGCGTTCTAAAGCATCGTCGGCATCATCAAAGCCGAAATCGAAAAAGCTCATAAGGCGCCGCTAGTTATCAGGGGCAGCAACACAGACCAGCTCGTGCGCCGGTCAAGCTATTAAAGCAGATGATTCCAAAATGTTCACCACTTGCCTAAGAATGTCGGTAGTCTAACGGAAATCAGCACAATTTGCAAGAACTTTGTCCTGTTATGCTGTAATATCGTCTGTCTTACTGCCAAACTTAGCCTGTCTTGTTATGCTGATTAGCTTTGAGGGTATTGATGGCAGTGGAAAAACTACCCAAGCCCGGTTGCTTGCAGAACGTTTGGAAGCTGCAGGCTACCGGACCCTGTTGGTTCGCGAACCCGGAGGCACCGAGCTTTCTGAGCGTGTGCGTGATCTGTTGCTGGATGCGTCGTTAGACATTGAGCCCTTTGTGGAGCTTTTGCTTTTTTCGGCGGCGCGTCGCCAGTTGGTCATGCGCCGAATTCGGCCTGCCCTGGAAGCGGGCTATATCGTTTTGTGCGATCGTTTTTACGACTCGACAACAGCCTATCAGGGTGGGGGACGCGCACTCGAGGATCCGAAATGGCTGCAGGACTTTAACTTGCGCGTAACCGAAAATCTGGTTCCTCACCGAACGTACTGGCTGGATGTGCCGGTTGCCGTAGCCCTTGCGCGGCGTGCTCCGCTTGAGGCCGACCGCATGGAGCAGGCCGACACAGCCTTTTTCGAGCGCGTGCGCGCTGCATACGCCCGTCTGGCTCAAGAAGAACCTTGGCGAATTCTGCGCTTAGATGCTACGGCCGAGATTGAAACGGTGCACGCCAAGATCTGGGCCGACGTGCTGCAGCAGTTGAGTGCTGCTGGAACCCGTTCCGGACGTGGCGGTTTTTCCAGTAAAAAGTCCTATTGAAGCCTAAACGAGTGGCGCTCATGTCGGTCTCTCCTCGTCAGATCGAAGAAGTGAAGAATATCTTTCGCACCTTTCTTAAACAGCGCGGCCAACGCCAAACGCCCGAGCGCTTTGCCGTTCTAGAAGAAATCTATGCCACAAGCGACCATGTGGACGCTGACGAGCTGTACCTGCGTTTGCAGCAAAAAGGCGCACGGGTCAGTCGGGCTACGGTCTACAACACGTTAGAATTGCTTTTGGAATGCGACCTGGTTGTGCGGCATCAGTTTGGAGGCCATCAGGCAAAGTATGAACGCGCTTATAGCTATTGGCAGCACGACCACTTGGTCTGTTTGGACTGTGGAGAGTTGTTTGAATTTTGCGATCCCCGCCTGCAGAGCATTCAAGAGATGGTAGCCGATATCTATCAGTTTGATATTCGGCACCATGCCTTGCATTTTTACGGTCACTGTCGCCGCCCCAATTGCCCTAACCGTCCTCCCAAAAGTCGAAGCGCGCTCGCCTCTTCCCCTCTTAAAGAGGAAGAGTCTGCCTAAGCAGATCAAAGGAAAGCCGTTGTGCGCACGAACTCACGTAAAGAGCGGCCTTGGGCATCGTAAAGCGACACGCGAAACTCACGTGTTCCAAGTACCTCAACCAAGTCGCGCTCCGAGAAGGTAAAGGTTGCTTGCGGCACCTCCAGCACCAAAAGCCGACGCGTACCTGAGCTGACC
>Ga0272447_1001802_pt1 | contig 12715 bp, 9 predicted proteins | sample YNPCB0133_FD_194589 | JGI IMG/M metagenome (GOLD analysis project Ga0272447, IMG submission 194589) | Hot spring microbial mat communities from Yellowstone National Park, WY, United States - YNP-CB-013-3 | ecosystem: Environmental > Aquatic > Thermal springs > Hot (42-90C) > Sediment | place... | reverse complement strand
TAAAAGACTTAGTATCTTATAGGGTACAAAGAAAAGTGCCCGTAAAAGCTTCAAAGGCAAAAATTGTTGAGTCTGGAAGAGGCAAGAACTATCCAGGAACGAGACCCTTGATAACTTATAGAGCTATAGCTTGGTCTTCCCCAACAGTATTCTCTATTTTAGTTTTTCGAAAAAACCAAGTAGCGAAAAAAGGCATCACTATAGTTCCAGCCTCAAAGGAGGAGCCACCATTTCGCTTCGATCTCTTGGAATATGATTTGGAGGTTTATCCAAATATACCTAGCCTAGACATTTCTGAAGCTAGAGCACTTACAAAGATAGCGTTGAAGCTCAAGAAAAACAACCTTAGCGTACTTAATCGAAAAAAGATACGAGAAATTTTAACCCCGGGAGAAATTACACTATTAGACCATTTAAACGATAAACATGTTGATTTTTATTTTGAACGCACAGACGACTCAAAGAGAATCTTGAATTTTTTAAAAAAACCAGATCCGTATTTTATGGAAGAAAACAGCTGGTTTTCTTTGGTTCACAATGTTTTGGACGACCTTTTGACTATTGATAGGGGTGTTCTCTACAAAATAAGAAACGAGAAAGGAGAGCTTGTTGCTTTAACTCCCCTAGATGGAACTACAATCAAACCTGTAGTAAATGAGGAAACGGGAGCAATAGAATATTATGTGCAAGAAGTTGATGGGGAAGTTGTAAGTGATCATTTAGATAAAAAAGATGTAGTAATCTTTAAACAAAACTATAGCCCAGACGTTTATCTTTACGGGTATGGAATTCCTCCGCTAGAAGTGCTATACACGGTAGTTTTAACAGACATATTTATTGATAAGGGAAATTTGGATTATTACAAGAAGGGAGGAAGTGTACCCGAGGGAATAATTGCTATAGAACCACCAGGAGAGGCTGAAGGAGATCCTTATCCTCAACTGTCTCGTGAACAGCTTGAGGGTATACAAAGACAGCTACAAGCTCTTCTGATTGGGGACCATACACAAATACCAATTGTAAGCGGTGGTAAGTTTACGTGGATTGACTTTAAAGGAAAAAGAAGGGACATGCAATATAAGGAATTGGCAGATTATGTGGCAAGAAAAATTTGTGCCGTTTATCAAGTATCTCCTCAAGACGTTGGAATTTTGGAAGGTACTAATAAAGCCGTAGCGGAAGTTATGGCCTCTTTGACCAAGGCCAAAGGATTAGAGCCCCTTTTGTCAACTATTTCTAGAGGCTTTGATTCTGTTCTAAAAGAATTTAGAAAAGAAAGCGATTTAAAACTTTGGTTTGATGATGAAGACCTAGAAAAAGAAAGAGAAAAATGGACTATAACCCAAGGGCAATTATCGGCTGGGGTAAAGACAATTAATGAAGTTAGGATGGAAAGAGGGTTGCCTCCAGTACCCTGGGGAGATACGCCATTTATGGGTCTAAGAAACTGGACACCACCACAAGAGGAAGGGCAACCAGGACAACCAGGACAGCCAGGAGGCGGTCAACAAGGAGCACAAGCGCTTCTCCAAGCACTTGCACAAAATAAATCTTTTGTTGAGGTTATTAATCCCCTAGTTAATGACCCAAGCTACCTTAGTGATGAAGAAGAAAAGAAAGAAATCTTTAAGGCATTAGGAATAAACATACCAGATAAAAATGAGGAAACTAGTGGCAAAGAAATAAAATTAGAGGATTTTACAAAAGAAGTTCTTTTAAAGGATGTATTAGATCATTTGTTATATTGCGATGAAGGAGAACTTTCTTTGGTTTTGTTAGTACCAGAGAGCATTAATAGAAACAAAATGATTGCGTTTTTATCCTCTTTAGGAATTTTTGAGAGCACGCCCTCTATCTATTTGGATACTGGAATAGTGAAGATTAGTCTGAAAACTTTTAGAAAAACAAATGTACCTGAGGAGGTTAAAACTGAAATAGATACCCTTTTAGAAAGAAATAAGTTTGACTATGTTATATTCTGCACAAATCCAAATGTATTTGATGAAATGACAAATAATTTAGATGGCTTAGATGTCTGTAAAGATAAATTTACATACCTTACAAATAAGGTTACACAAAAGTTACTAGAAAAACCGATGGAATACCTATTAGATGTGGACTTTGAAAGCAAGGAAGATGTATTAAAAGATATAGTTAAAGGTTTTAATATTAAGTCAAAGTTTGTTTTTGAAAAGTCTTTAAAACCAGAACAAATTGTAAAAATAGCAAAAGTGCTTCTAAAAGATAGAGAACTTGACAAAGCCCTCTCAGTGAATAAAATTTACACCGATTTCTTTTTTTTGTTTATATTGGAAAGTGATGATTTTGAGGGGGGGCCAGAAGAAAACCTAAGATATGGGAAAAAAATAGCAGAATATTTAAACGATACATCTATTGATACCCTACTATCGTTTATCAGAAGACATTACTCTGGAGATTCATTGGATGTTTATCGGAACTTCCTAGTTACTTTTACTCCCAAGGACTATGTAGATGTTGATAGGTTTATCAGATATTCTGATTATCACTTGAAGGGCGATGTTGAGCTTTATGTTTTTTACAATATTTCACCTATAAAGATAGTTAAAAGCATCCTTGAGGATAGAACCCTACCTATAGAAACAAAGAATGTTGCCAGTAAGTATATGTCTGGGGAACATTTAGACGATATAGACTTATATAACATAAATTCTTTGATTAAAGACTTCTCAGAAGATGAATAGTAATAGAAAAATACAATATATTGAACCAACGAATAACGGTTATATTGTTCGCTATGTGCCCCCAGGATTTGTACTTATAAATACCGTTACCGGGAAATATTTTTCCTCTGGGCAAAAAGCTGGATATAAAGGAATTCGTGTTGGCCCTGGAAGCGATTGGGTACTTGTTCTAGATGAAAAAAGCCCAGATATGCAACAAGAGAAGCAAGTTGTTAATGGAAATAATATAAACATAACCAGTACATTTGATCAAACAAAAAAGCAACTTAGAAGAAAAAACATCCCTCTCAGCGAGATTATTACTATTCACAAGGATTTTGAAGACGCTTTAAGAAATACGGGAATAAACAATTTTACATATCAAAAAATAATAGAAAAACATGAGGAATTTTTATCTGAATTAGAGGGCTTATTAGATTTTTTAAAATCGAACAGTACAACTATAAACAATACACCAATTTTTTACCAAATCAATGAGTTAATTGAAGATTTGGAAAACTATAACTTTAAGGATGTCCACGATTTAGCAAATAAATATGGTAGAAAGATGAGAAGAATTTTGGGAAGTTTAAGAAGCAATATTGTACAGAAACCTTTATCACCCTCAACGCCCGCTGTAGTCCCCGGAAGTGGCTTAGATGACGAGGACGAAGTTAGTGCGGGCAAGGGCTTGGAGGACATACTTGACGGATTTTCTTCTAAACTCGATATTTATCTGCTTTTTTACAGATTAAGGAAATTTGCAATGAAATCAATGCTTTATGCAGATTTTGTTGGAAAAATTGGAGAAGTTGTTCAGCCAGTAAGAGTATCAGATAGGGAGGTAAGAAAAACCTTGGTTGAGGATTTATTAAAAATTTATGAAGCGAAAGAGAGTATTATCGTAAGAGAAGATACCGAAGCTAAGTGGTTTCTTGTTAACAGCTTTGGTAGCCCATTAGAAGACATGTTCATTTTGGATAGCATACCAGAAATATTAATTAAGGAACTTGAAGACAGAGGAATTTTTCTTGATAATGAGGAAATAGAAATTAAGCTTGACCCATCTGACGAGCCAAGGCTTAATGTTCAACTTAAAAAATCAAATATAAGGGCTTCAGTTTCTATAGAGGGGTTGAAGACTAAACCAAGCCAATACGTCCAGCCATTTTTTAGAAAATTCGAAGAATCTTATAAATTTTCTTCTTCCCCATCGATATTACCGCTGTACCCAACTGAAAGAGAGGTTACGTTTAACTTTTCCATAGATTCTAGGAGCGGCACAGAAAAGTTTTCTTCTAACTATAGAGTAAGGGCATTTGACTATTCCGGAATGTCTAGCGCAAAAGTGCCGGTTTTTTACTCCGTAAGGAAAGTCGGTACCAGCAGGGACGATCTAAACGATCAAAAGAATAGATTCAGAAGTCTACTAAGAAGATTAAAAAAGGACTTTTATGAAAAAGCCAAGTCTAACATAGGAATTTATTTAAAAAATCTCATCTTTTTAACTCCAACAGCATCAAACTTTTACTATTATTTGATTTCTAGATACTCCTTGCTAGAAGTTTTGGACTACACAAAAAGCACTACCGGAAGCAATATTAGTGATGAAACTTTTGAAAAGGAATTTTTAAAGAACATCTTTAAGACCGCCTATGGAAGGACTTTGTCAATGGACCAAAACCAAAGACAAAAATTTTCCTCTATGTATTTATATGAAGAAGGTGAGTTTCCCCAAATAACTGTTCCAGGATTTGTTACTGCCTCGCTTCATTATGTGAACTACTTGTTCAACAAATTTTCTGGGGCGAACACAGAATTTTACTTTACCTTTGAAGATGCAAGCAATGATGTATTTCTAAATACTCCACTTCACAACTTACTAGATAAAGATTTTATGATTTCATTTTCAACCTTTGCATCATCAACGTTTAAGCGTGTATTAGAGATAATTTCCAAATCTGGTAACACTAACACCGCTATTAAGGAGGATGACATAAAAGATATTTTTGATGAATTTATAAAAGAAAACAATAAAAAGGTAAGTTTTGATAAGAAAAAATTTTTGACAGAGCTTACAAAGTTTATAAACTTAGAAATAAAAAACCTTGGGGGTGTGCAAACTCGTGCAACACAAGCAGAGTTTTTAGAGAAGATGTTTGGAAATTCAATGGAGATGTATATAGGGTACTCGTTTTGCGGAACAAAGTGCGCAAAATATGAAAGACCAGACAAGTATGTTATTTATAGCTCTGAAGGAAAATCAGTGTATTTGTCCTTAGACGTTAAATCTTCTGGATTTGGAGATATAAGAATTTTTTTACACGACAAAACTACAAATTCTGTAGTGCCAATTTTTGTAGAGCTTAAGCACACACTAAACCCAAAGGTGCAGAACTTGTTTTCTCTTATAGAAGCTTTTAGAGATCTTCTAAACTTTAAAAACACATTAGGCTTTAAAGGAATATTAAATATACATTTGCCAGAAATTCTTACTGTTAACTCAGTTAAGCCTGGTGCTAATACCCCAAATTCAAAAGATGTTTTTGTAATTTTTAACAAGCAAATTGATAACGCACAAAATTCAGATTTTGAAACTGTGCAGACGCATAACAAGTATAACGTTATAAGGTATAATACTGCTGTGCTTTCTCAATTTACCCTTTATGGCCCCTCTTTGATGGTTCCCGAAAGGCGTTTGCCGATAAAAGGAGGTAAAACATGAACGATCTCAGCGATTTGGCAATTTATAGGTTTTTACCAGAAAATTCTTTAAATATCTATAATGTGTTGAAAGAATTTTTTGGCGATGAGAAGTATGCCAGAGAAGTACTGAACCTAATGACTATGGACGATAAGCCAAGCGTGGATTTTTTCAGAAAAGATATTGTTATATTTCCAGACGGATTGATTGAAGATTTGGTTAACATATTGTTAAACAACATAAAAATAGAAGAAAAAACCGAAGAAATGAGAGAAATTTTAGACATTTCTCCTCTACAAAGAAGCTTAGACTCTAGTTATGTTTTAAACTTTGAAGATTTCTTAAGAGCGCATATGATACTGCAAGATGTTTTCGGGTATGATTCAAGACAAGAAAAGTTTTTTGTTCAAAGCTTGATTATAGCGTTAGCTATATTAGCAGTTAAAGAGAAAAAATTAAAGACAATTACTGATTACGAAAAAACAACAAACATTATAAAAAGATTAAAAAGATTTTTTGTTGAAGTTACAAAACTGTCGATTGGCCAGAAAAAATTGTTATAGATTCTGTTCAAGTTCTTGCACCAAGGACTTAATCTTCTTTATTATAAAGATTCCGCCCTCATAAAGAGAAGTCATAGTGTTTGGTAATAAAGGTTTTAATTCTCCATAATTTTGTAGAAGTTCGTTCTTTACTTCCTCAAGGTCCCGCTTAAACTCTTCTAGCTCTTCTTTAAGTTCACGCCCGTTTATTTCTGGATTATCTTTATTAAGATATGCCCAATCTAAGAACGAAATAAGATTTGCTAGAGTTGCGAAATTCATTGACAAAATGTTTGCAACATTTTCAAGTCCCAAATTTCTAAAAGTTTCAGATTTTTCATTAAAGGTATTGGCCAAAAAGTATAAATCATTTAGCTCCTCCTTACTATACATTTGATGTAATGTGTGGTGAACAATAGATCCGTAAAAATCGTTATAGACTTGCTCTAAAGCGTGTTCTGAGCTTTCAAAAAGTTCTTTGTACTTTTCATAGCCTTCAATTAGATCAGCAATAACCCGAGAGAAAACTTCCGCCGAAACAGATGTAACCTTTTTGGGAACGGAGACTGTAGAGTTCTTAGCGCTACTTTTTCCTTTGCCCTTAAAGATGCCGAAAAATTTAGAAAGCATACCTGTTTTACCTCTCGTGGGAGTACTCATTGGCCACATGGTAGCACTTAGTAGCTTGGATGTCAAGCGTCCGTGTAGTGCTGATCATAATTTTTCCGCAAAGTCTGCGTACCTTGACCTATATATATTCTTCAGTCTAACATAGCTAAATAAAGGATTTGGAAGATTTTCAAGAACCTTTTTTAGGCCTATATAATCTGCAATACCATAGCCTTGTTTTTCATCATAAAGCATGATGAGTTTTGATCCTTCGGATATTCTAGAAATAATCTGCTTTATTAAGTCGAGAGAAAGAAACTGAGACTCATCTACTATCACGATAGAATTATGAATAGAATATCCTTGAACCATGTTTAAAGGAATGTGTCTTATGTATGAGTTCATGATGGTTTCCGCCTTTTTCTCGTCTCCCAGTATATAACTTAAGTTTGTTATTACGCCGCCAATCCAAGGGTGTAGTTTATCGTCTAAATCTCCAGGTAAAAATCCTATGTCAAATCTTGAATCGATGCCGATGTTTGGTCGAATCACAAAAATTTGTTTATAGGAATTCATGTTTTTTAGTGCAGAGAGAAGCGCTATTAACGTCTTTCCGCTACCAACAGGACCATCTATTATAGTTGCAACATCTGGATTAATACAAGAATCATAAGCGATTTTTTGGTAAACGTCTTTTACCTTGAAAGAGTAAGGTATTGAGGTATGTTCTACGAGACGATACTGGCTACCTGTAGTATTTTTGTAAACAACCGAATTGTTTTCGTCTACCCAAATGATTAGATATTCGTTGTGAACCAGTTCTATGCCAAAAAGGTTTTTTATGATTTGCTTATTTAGGTTTAACTTTTCTCTATTGCTAGATTGAGTGTATATTTCGCTTAATAAGGACTCCACAATATTCTCTGGATATTCACTAAGATAAATTTCTTTATATCCAAAGTATTCTTGTTTTCTTTTGATTTCTAAATTTGCAAAATACTCATACTTATCTGGGAATAGTTTAGCTTTTACCTTATTAAAGGTTAAAAATTTTTCGCAAGAAGAAGCAATTTCTATATTGTCGTAATCTAAACAATTTAAAATTTTTTCATATGCTTTATCTCTTAATGCACTTTCTAAGTCTGTTTTTCTTACTTTTAGGTTTTTTAGATTTTTGGCTTCCTGGCAAACATCCTTCGTTATTGAAAAAATATCTACACACATTTTCGCCAATCATAATAACTTATAAATTGCGAATTTTCCTTCTTCCCTCTACTAAAGTTTTTTTGAAGTGTTCATGTAGATTTTTTATAATTTCGTTTTCTGATATTTCTGCCTCGCTTTGGTCATCTATGTTCCTGAAAAAGTCGTTTTTTGGATAATGCTCTGCCATCCAAACAAACATAGCAAGCGTATCAGATATGTCTTTTGATGTGTCTGGTTTGTGATCTATTTTTCCTTTTACTTTGTCCTCTATTAGGTTCGATAATTCCCAAAAAATTATTGGATGATAAAAAAAGTCTATTCCCGCATTTTCTAAGACCTCTGGAGATTGTTCACTGCCTTCAGAATATATTTTTTCTTTAAGTAGCTTATAGTGCTTATACTCAACATATTTTGAGTATGTAACTTGAGCGCCCACAATCCTATCCCTAATCCATTGTCCAAGATAAGCAGAGTTCCATTGGTCAAAATAAAAGTACCTTAGACTAAATCCACGCCTTAAAAGATTTTCTATGAGCCTTTTTATGACTTCTATTTGTATTTCTTTTTCCTTGAACATGTGTCCAGTGAACCGAAAAACAAAGTCTACGACAGGCCTTACAAGTATTTTCCCGTTATTGGAAAGTATATATTCTCTGTGCCCAATAGTTAAACCAAAAGAGTCTCCGGTTTTTGAATCAGCAACCTTCCCAAGGCCGGGATCGCCTATGAAAAAGTAATCCACTCCAGGTTTTCCAACAAACCAATCATGAAACTCCAGATTATAAGGATCAAGCTCAACTAAACTGCCATCAACTTCTCTTATTACTTCAGATAGAGGTCTTCTATAGAAATCTTCTGGAGGCAAAGGAAATTTTAGCGGCCACCTATCTTCTGGAGGTTTCATTGCTTTTCTTAGCTTTTCGATGTCCTTAAAAAACGAGTCTATGCTATACTCTGGGGGTTCACATTCATAAATAGTTCTTGCTTCTTCAGGATTCAATTCATATTCGGATGCAAATGTTTCTTTTGTAATATTTGGATTTGGATTAAATACCCAAGTTGGATATTTAGCTACAAAAGAATCTTTTTTGAAAACGTGTTCCTCATAAAGTTTTTTGATCATTCCGTTCGATTCAGAAAATCTCATATAAGAAATAGCCATTATTTTTTCTTTTCCAAAAAATCTTGATCTTGAAGAAGACCTTAACATTGTCCACATTTTTTCCGGGTTTCTGAAAGTTTTGGCATCTATTTCGTCTGCCACAGCAACTAATACGTTTTTTCCTTCGAGTGTGTCAGCCTCTGAGTGCCCAGATAGAAGGATAATGTTTTTGGGGAAAACTATCATTCTTTCTTTTATATCAGTTTCTGGATTAAACCCAAATTTTATAAATGCGCTTTCTCCGGAACTTTTTAGCATATTTTTAAGAGGTTCAAAAAATACGTTTTGAGCCTGGTCTGCAGATGCGGCTACGTTTAAGAAAGTTATTATTTCAGTTGATGGAATTCCTAAATAAGCGTGAGGAGAGCGCATGCATAATAGCTTATAAACTAGTCTTAAAAAGATAATTCTTGTTATGAAGTCTTTTCCGCCGCCCTTACCAACCCAAAGTATAAGGTAGTTTATACCGTTCTCAAAATCATCTGCCACTTCTAAAACTTTTCTTTGAGCCTCTGAAAGCCCATACAAATTTTGCCCTAGGTATTGCTTGCTGGTTACAAAAGTATCTATATCTACAGGCCCTTCTTCATAAAGAATACTTTTTAACTCTTTCTCATTGGCTGTAGAAATTTTACCGACATAGGCCTTTTGATTTAGAAGGCCCTTTATTTCAGAGATCAAATTTTCATTGGTTGTTTTCTTTTTCATTCAGGAAGCTCAAAAATATTTTTGTCGATCGTTCTGACATCTTCAAATGTTTTTGCAATTTTTGTTTTATTTTGGAAAATTTCTGACAAAATTGCTATTAGTTCTTCAGTACTTGAAGCCTCTAATAGCGCTCTTGCATATTCATCACGATAAAGGGCCTCTTGAAGCTTATAGGCGGTTTCAGGGTCAAGCTCAGACATGACCCTATAAAGGGCGCTAATAAAAGCCGCCTCCCTTTGTTTGTCTAACACCCTCTCCAAGAGGTTTAAGTAAATATTTGTTTGTTCGTTAACTAGTTTTAGTAGCATCTCGCTTGTTCTCAATGCGCCTCTCCAAGCTAATAGAGTTTTCTTTTCTTCTAACACCCCTCCTATTCCTCCTCTTGCCAAAATTTCTGCAAGTTCTTCTCTTATTCGTTTAGATAGAATTGCGTTGAATGCGATATCTTGACTCAACATCGCAACGCTTGCAAAGAAAGACGCTAGTATATTAGCGTGTTTACTTAAATCGTCATACACAACTCGTTTTATTTCCAATTCGTCAAATGTGGCTAAATAAAAATCTGTAAAAAACTTGTGTACCGTTGGATAGCTTATACCATGTCGTTCGGCAATTTGTTTTAAGTTGTAGCCATTTAGATAGTCCCAAAACATGCTTTTTGCTTTACCAGATGAAATTATTTTTCTGTGGCGAGCCGCAACTTCCGGGTCTTTTATAAATTTTTCAAACTTTAATTGAAGATCTACTTCCTCCTTTAGAAGTTTTTTCCATTCACTTTTGCTTATTTTTTCTTCTTGTTGCTCTTTATCTTCTATATTCCCCGTGATAGCGTTATTTTCTAAAATTTCCGTTTCCTGTTTTTTTATTTTTCTGCGCATATATCTAAATCCTCCGGATAAAAGTGATTTTTTCCTTTTTTCTTAGTTTTATAGACTATCCATATCTTTTCTCCATAAGGAGCATTTTCAATTTTTTTAAATAAAAAAATAGTGCCGCCGGGAAACCAGGAGAATGTATCTCCGGGTTCTAAACATTCAAACCCTTCATATGGGAAAGTTTCATAGTCGTTTGGGTCTTCTATGTTGTTTTCCTTTATGTAATTTAAAATGTATCTCCTTAGTGTTGAGTACGGAAGATTGTATTTTTTTGCTATTTTTAAAATAGGTTCTCCGTTAAGATATTCTCTTAACGAAATTTCAAACTTTTCATAATCTATTTTAGACTTTTTTCTTTGCACTATTATTAGTATAGCAAAAAATTTTCAATCCGAAAAGTAAATAATATTCTTGATGAGAATAGTTTATCCCTTACCACCAGATAAAGGTGCAAATAGAGTAGATGCTGGGTTTTTAGATCCAAATTATCCGATTTGGAGAAAGAATGCCGGTTTATCCCCAGACGAACACCCTGGGGCCGATTTTAATGTATCGGGAACTAGTGGCGATGGTGATTTAAGATATCCTGTAGTTGCAGTAATGCCAATGAAAATTATTCATGCCAGATTTCATAGAGTTTGGGGAAATATTGTTTTAGGCGAAGTTTCAAATACTATCGCAAGGGAGTTTGGTTTTCTTCTTCTTCATGTTCAATATGCGCATTTAAACGACATGCTAGTAAAAGAGGGAGATGTAGTTTATCCCGGGGAAGTTATTGGGACTATAGGAAAAGGAGATCCAACAAGGCCGTTTTTAGCACACTTACATTTAGAAATGAGGATTCAAAACTTGCCGCCGGATTACTGGCCCAAAACTAAACAAAACATTGTAGGAAGATATATAGATCCCGTACTTTTCTTAAATAAAAATGCTTCATATGAAAGAAGATTCAAGTATATTTCTTACAGAGTTATAGAAGATAAATCTTTAAATGGAGCCATTGTTAATCAGAACAATTTAGATTTTATCTGGGTAAGGGTCCAAAAGCTCTAAAATTTGCAATCTTTACTCTTTTCCTTAAAGAGAACAGGGTCCATTGTTCTTGCTTCTTCTGGAAGCTTTTCGAAATCTGAAGATGTCCCGCACTTATTGACAATAAAGGTTACTTTATTTATAAGTTCGTTTTTTCTTTGCTGATGTTTTTTATCTATAACTTTTGTTGTTTTTTCTTCGTAAGTATTAGAACCAGTTTTTTCGCTTTTTTCTTTAACAATTTTTGGGAATTGTTTTTTAAAGAGGTTGGGAGCCAAAGTTTTAGTTTCTTCAGAAAGAGATTCAAATTCCTTAAGTGTGCCAACATTAGCAAGAAAGTATGACTTATTTTCTAAGTAGTTAAGCTTTTTTTCATCAAACATTGGTTTTGCGGAAGTTACTTCAGGATTCGGTTTTTCTTGTTTGTCCTCAGTTTTATGTTCGCTATTTGTAGGTTTTTGCTCTTTATTATCTTGTTTTTCTTCGGCTTTTAACATAGAAAACAGAGAATTTAGTTCTTTAAGAAGGGCAAGTATTTGCGGTAAATATTTAACAAATTTTATTAAATAACCCCAAAACTTCTTCATGATTTTATTATATCTGAGGAATATAATGAAAACAGAACGATGAATTTTAACTTTAACCCACAATTTAGCGAAAGGCTATATAAAATATCCTCACGAATAGTTGAACGAGCCTTTCTTATGGGAGGATACAAAGTAAAGTATTTTGAGGCCGAAAGATGCAACTTTGTCTTTCCCAACGGCAAAAAATGCTTTGATGAGAATACGCTTTCTCCAACCGTTGATTGTCCCGTTTGTAATGGTACTGGAGTCGTTTATAAACCCCCAATAGACATTTTGGCTATTGTTATAGACAGGCCCCAAAAACCAAGAAGAGAACTTTTAGGAGTATTATATATTGATTCGCTGAGACTGGTGGTTAAGGCAGATATTCCAGTAAAGATATTAAAATTTGAAAATACAAATGGAAGGTCATTTTTTGTAAGAGATAAGTTTCAAATTTATAGTTCTTCAAATAATGTTTGGCACACAGTTTATGTCGATTCAGAACCTAAAGATGTTTGGTTAACAGGCGTGCTTTATAAATCCTTTGAGACTAAATCTCATGTTGTTTCTACCCGTGTAGCTGAAGGAAATAAAGATGTTCAGCTT
>Ga0272447_1001801_pt1 | contig 12719 bp, 9 predicted proteins | sample YNPCB0133_FD_194589 | JGI IMG/M metagenome (GOLD analysis project Ga0272447, IMG submission 194589) | Hot spring microbial mat communities from Yellowstone National Park, WY, United States - YNP-CB-013-3 | ecosystem: Environmental > Aquatic > Thermal springs > Hot (42-90C) > Sediment | place... | reverse complement strand
AATAGCCGCCTTACTTCCAGAGGAGACTTTAGCCAACTACTACCGAGCATTTTATACCCAGCCTGAAACGCAGCACTACTGGACGCCTGCTCGTCGATTTCGGACGGTTGCCGAACGCTTACCTGAAGTAGACTTTTCACCTTATGATCGAATCGTACTGGCTGGCTTGTATGCGCTTTCGGCAGTAGAGCTACGGCTTGTCCGCTATTTACTGAGTTTGCCCCAAACTGTAGGACTCTTTTTGTCAGGCCCTGGCCTAAAAGAAATGCTGTTGGGCTTGCAGGTCTCCTATCCGGAGGTAAAAGAAGAAAAGCCTGCGTTGCCTGAGGTGCACTTCTACCATGCTCCGGATCGGCATGGACAGGTATTTGCGCTTGCCGCAAAGCTGGCCGCACAGCGAGAAAAGGCAAACCGGCCAATTTGTGAGCACACGGTGGCTGTGCTGCCGGCTGCTGATAGCCTGTTTGCCGTGCTTTCGCATGCAATTAGCGTACTGCCGCAAGGCGACCCCTATAACGTGTCGTTGGGTTATCCGCTTAGCCGCACCCCTGTTGTAGCCTTTTTGCGAACGCTATTGAACTTGGCAGATAGCCGTACCGAAGAGGGGAACTATGATAGCCAAGCCTATATGCATTTTATACACCATCCGTACACAAAAAACCTTCGCTTTGGCCAGCGTACCGACGTTACGCGCATTTTGATGCACACGCTGGAGGCGCACCTCATCCAAAATAGTCGGACCCGCATCGTGCTGGAAGCCCTGGAGGAAGACCCGTCGCTCTTTGAAGTAGCAGCCCGACAAGCCCTTTCGCTCGATCCTACGGCGACCGCCGAAGCCCTCAAGGCCCACTTCCGCGCATTGCATAACCAGACGCTTCGCCGCCTGCTGCAAGCTGCTACGCTGACCGATTGGACACAGCGAACAATTGAGGTGCTTGCCTACATCGCAGAGCACAGCACAGCACGCTTACATCCATACTTCGATCGGTTTTTTGAACGACTGATCGAGGGACTCGAAGCCTTAGGGCGATCCTTACTAGGTAACCTGCCACTGGAGCGGCCTAGCAACTATTTACGTTTGCTGGAAAGCCTGTGGGCCAGGCAACGCGAGCCTTTTGAAGGAACGCCCGTTGCAGGATTGCAGGTGCTGGGACTTTTGGAGACGCGGGGACCGAACTTCGAGACGGTCTATGTGCTGGATGCCAACGAAGACGTATTGCCAGCTGCCGAAGACCCAGATCCGTTTTTACCCGACGCTGTACGTCGGTCTTTGGGGCTGCCAACTGAGGAAGATCAGCAGCGCCTTGTCCGGTATCACGTTGAAAACCTTATCCGTGGGGCGCGCGAGGTCCATGTGTTCTACATGGAAAATCCTCGTCAGGGGGAGCGTAGCCGCTTTGTAGAGCAGCTCATCTGGGAGTTGGAACAACAACAAGGCAAGATCCAGCTTCCAGCGAGGCTACAGTCAGTAAGCTACAAGCTAAGGTTGCACGCCAGGCGTCCAGAACCCATCGCTAAAACCCAAGCTGTGCTAGACGTGCTGCGGGCGCTTCCGTATAGCGCCTCGCTGCTCGACACCTATCTGGCCTGCCCCCTGCGTTTTTACTACCGAGCTGTGCTTAACCTGCATGAACCGGAAGCAATTGGAGATAGACCCGATGCCCGCGCTGTAGGTGAGCTGATACACCGAATCTTACAGCGCTTTTTCACGCCTCTGGTAGGTCGGCCTCTGAAAGCTGAGGGACTACAAGCTGATCGACTGCATGCGGTGATTGATGCTTGCTTCGAGGAGGAGTTTGGACAACCGCTTTCTCCAGCTCTAGCCCTGCTACGCCGACAGATAAGCCGGCGTTTAGAAGCTTACCTTGCCTGGCAAAACCAGCAACTTACAACCCAAGACATTACTATTCGAGCATTGGAAAAACGTTTGGAGGTTGCTTGGAACGGCTTTAGGCTTAAGGGCATCATCGACCGTATCGAGCAGAGAGACAACAACGTGGTCCTTTTAGATTACAAAACGGGAGGCTACCCCACCCTTAAGCCTAACCTATTGAACTTAGAAGACCGCTCGAGTTGGAGTAAAGCTATAGGCTCTTTTCAGCTTCCCTTTTATCGGTTGCTTTATGCCCTGTACACAAAGCAGCCTTGTGATCGAATCCTGGCAATGTATATCAGCCTGGGAGAGCAGGAATTAAAAGAGGTAAATGGGGGCATAGACACGCTTGAGAATTACATGTGCATTTTGGAAGTTTTAAGGCGGGTGCTTCAAGAGATCAATACGCCAGAGATTCCTTTTATGCCCGCAGAAGTGTTGGAGAAAGCGTGTCCGCGTTGTCCGTATCAGTCGCTCTGTGGTACACAGTGGGTGCAGTAAAGCGCATGCGTTGGGTAGTCCGACATAGCGTGATGATGATGGGGGTGCTGCTGTGGGGCATGACGCAAACCGCTGCGGCGCAGTGGTATGAGATTGCGTACCGACCTTACGGAGTGCGCTATCAGACGTTGCAGCAAGGACCTTTTGAAGTCATCTTTCAGGAAGGTCGACTGGCAGAAGCACAGCAGCTTGCTGCTGTGCTGGAGACCCATTACGATAGCGTGCGGGCGCTGGTGGGGGTGCGTCGGGCGTTTCGCATCCCCGTGGTACTTAACGACTATCGGGATCGGGGCAACGGTTTGGTCTCTCCGATGCCGTATCGCCAGGAGATCGATGCCGCTCGGTTGCGTGGGCTAGCGCTTGCGCCTACCGCTTGGTCCTGGCTAGATGCTGTTGGACCCCATGAGCTGGTGCATGCAGCCCATGCAGAAGTTACTGCGGGCTTAGGCATTGGCGGTGTGCTGCGGTGGATTGGGCCGGATTGGAGTCGGCTGCTGAACCTTAGCGTTCCGCCAGGTTTTTCTGAAGGCGTGGCAGTCTACTACGAAAGCCAGATCGAGGGCGGGGCTGGGCGACTACACTTCCCATTTTTTACCATGGAATTCCGTGCAGCGATGGCTTCTCAGCGGCCCTGGCGGTTGGCCCAGCTTTTGGAGGCTTCGGCGTACAGTTGGCCTTTTGATCGACATTACAAGGGAGGAGGGTATCTATATGCCTATCTTCAGACAAAGGGGCATGCGGATTTTTTTAGGCGCACCACGCGATGGTTTCACCGCATGCCGCTTACAGGTTTTGGCATAGCGCTGTGGTATGGCAGCCGGGAATTTCCTGCTTCGCTGGGGCGGCAGTTCCGAGCAGAGATGCACGCTCGGATACAAGCCGAATTGAGTGCCCGAGCCCCCTTTACAGCTGTAGAAGTTGTTCGCTCGGAGCCAGGATTGATTTTACGTCGGCCTTACTGGCTCGATGCCCAGACGCTGGTGGTTTATGCACAGGGGTACCGGACACGTCCAGGCTATTATCGGATCGAGGTGGCAACAGGCCAGATAGGGCCCATTCGAACCTTTAGTGCCACCGAAGACTATCGGTATGCACCGACGCCCGACCGGAAGGCGTTGCTGGTAGCCCGCTACGTACCTGATGTTTTTTTAGCTGGTCAGCTCACTGCAGAAGTCTATCGGCTAACGATGGAGGGTCGCCTGGAGCGGCTTACGCGCAATGGCCGGGTTTATGCACCTGTTCCGGCGCCAGACGGTTCTGTTTGGGCCCTGCAGAACGTGGGCAGCTACAACCGTTGGGTGCAGATTAAGCCGGATGGACGCATTTTGCCCCGTGGAGCGTTTGCGGAAGCGTTCTTTTTACAACTGGCGCCAGCGCCTAAAGGCGATCGCGTGGCGGTGTTGCTCCACCAGCAGGGTCGACAAGGTCTTTTTGAGGCACACGTTGATTCTGGGGGTCGGGTTCAGCTCCGTCCTTGGTTGGCTTTTCGCCAGGGCGCCATTTACGACATGAGCTGGAGCGATGATGGCCGTTGGCTCCTGTTTACGGCGGACCCTGATAGTATCCCGAACGTATATGCGCTTGAGGTGGCTACGGGTCGGGTGTTGCGCCTCACCAATGTGCCGTTTGGGGCTTTGGAGCCAGCCCTTTCTCCTGATGGCCAATGGCTGGCCTTCATCCATTACCGGCATGAACGGTATGAGCTGGTGCGCATTCCTTTTGTCCCTGAGGCAGCTTCGGAAGTTCCTTCGGCGTGGCTGGAGTCTTTTGCTTTGGCTGAGGCCCGGTTGGTTGGCCCTGCAAGTCCCCCTTATGCTCCAGAAATCCGACCCTATCGGCCTTGGGCCTACTTGATGCGTCCACGTCTCGTCTATCCCATTTTCGCTAGAGCTCAAAAGGATCCAGAAGGGTATGGTAAAGGATTAGGTTGGGGTGGAGGGTTGGGGATTGCCGGTACCGATCCTTTAAAGCGGTGGGCTTATCAAGTGCAGGGGTTTTACCGGCAGGATCGGCTTTGGGGAGATCTGTGGCTGACGTATGGCGGATTGCCTTTCCGGCCCGGTCTTTACCTGTATGATTGGCCCTCGACCGTATTGGTGCGTCGGCAAGATGGGTCACTGTGGCGTGTTGGGCGAGCGCGGCGGGGTGCCGCGCTGGCGGCTAATTTGCCCGTACTTTTTGAAAGCAACGTTTATAACAGCTGGGCACTTTTGACCCTGTTGGGGCGATATGAGCAAGAGCGACTTTTTGCGCATGCGCATCCCAGAAGGCCAACCCTGCTGACCGAAACGCGTTGGATGCTGGAGCCTATCGTTACGCTGGGGTTCCGCTTACAGCAAAACTGGCGCGATCTGATGCCCAACCAGGGGGTGAGTTGGACTACACGGGCACTGTGGGACCTAAGTCGCAGTAGGCTACCGGCCCGCGAGGCTTACATGTCGCGCATTTACCTGTACTTGCCGTTCTTTGCATGGGCAAACATCGGTCTTCGTTTGGATGCCGGCCTACTCTGGCAAAACCGTGGAGATATTTATGCGCTAACGTCGTTTTTGCCACGTGGTGAGGAAGAGGTTTATCTGGGACGTGGTTTGTTTGGCCGAGCCGGTGTATTGAGTGTGGTGCCGCTATGGTTTGTAGATAACGGTTTTGTGCTGCTGCCAATCTATCTTGAAGCGCTTTATCTGTATGGCTTTACCGAAAGCTTACAGCCCCTTCGCGCAACTACGCAATCCAGTGAACCGGTATTTACCGCAGGAGGCGGTATAGGCGTGCAATGTCGTTTGTTTTCTTATGTGCGGTTGGATTTGCGATGGGGAGCAGCCTATCGGATCCGAGAAGGCCGCTGGCAGATGGTGTGGCGGTAGGCTTAGGTTGATCCCAGTACTTCTGCTAGGGTTTGCAACACGTCTTCGGGCTTCCAGCGGTTGCCTCGCCAAATGCGTGCAATGCGGCCATCAGGTGTAATGAGGGCTGTAGCGAGGTTGTGCACGATCTCGCCGGTTTGCTCCTGATAATGTACACCAAACCGCGTGGCCAGCTGGCGAATGGTCGTGGTGTCGCCAGTGGCAAATGTCCAGCTTTGGGTGTCGGCGGTGTAGCGTTGCGCGTAGCGGCGTAATACTGTAGGTGTATCGTAGAGGGGATCAAAACTGATTGTGAGTAGGCGCACGCGTCCCGGAAAGCGTTGTTGCAAGAGCGATTGGAGTTTTTGAAAGTTTTCGGACATGCGGGGGCAAAAGTCCGGAACAGGGCAGCGGGTGTAGATGAACGTTAACACCACAGTCTGACCTTTCAAGTCTGCTGTGCGTAGGGTGATGCTGTCTTGCGTGAGAAGGGTAACTTCGGGCAGCAAGTCGCCCTCTTCTAATAGGGGAAGGCCGTGGAGGGTAGGCCGCCCGACTTCGGCCAAGGTAAGCGGTGTACCTGGAGGTAGGCGTCGAATGTCGGTGATCCACGAGCTATCGCGTCTTACGTGAAAAGTAAACTGAATGGCATCGCCCAGCGACAGCCCTTGAAGCGAAGTCGTGTCGGCTGTCTGAAAAGGCATGGTCATCGCAGGCATGTAGCCGGGAATGGCTTCGTGGGCAATAAACACGGTGCGACCGTCGTCACCGAAGCCCACAATGCGGCCGCGCACTTCATAAGAGCGGGACAGTTGACATCCGGTCCATATCAGGAAAAACGCCAACAGTAGGCGCAGCATCTTCACAGGTAGGTAGGTTGGTTGGTAATCTTTGCTGAAAAGAACGATGAAACGGTCGAACGGATCGAAACTCATCCAAAAATTCAGGATAGACGAGAGTGCAGGGCAGCGGCAATGGTTTCCAGGAGCTGTTTTCGGGTAAAAGGCTTGGTAAGGTATTCGTCGAATCCGGCTTCTAAGAATCGATGGCGATCTTCGGGGCGTGCGTAGGCTGTAAAGGCAATGGCCGGCGTGTTGTGATACGAAAATTTGCTGCGTAACTCCCGAAGCAGGTCAATGCCCGTGCGTGTTTCTCCCAAATTAATGTCCAGCAAAAGGATTTCGGCATGGGCTTCCTGGGCTAACTGAAGGGCTTCGTCGAATGTAGCCGCGAGCAACACCTCGAATTGATCTTGCAGCAGATAGCGCAGCAAGATGCGTGTCTCCGGATTGTCTTCAACAGCCAGCAGTCGCGGTTTAGCAGAGGAAGGCATGACGATGCTGGAAGGTGGAGTAGTTAGAAAATCGGCCCTTCGGAGCAGTACTTAATCCACTTGCCATTGCGCGAGAAATTGCCACAGGCGGCTGGAGTTCCCCATTAAGGGACGCGTAGTGCTATAGCGAACCTGCAAACGGACTTGCTGCAATAGCATAAGCTGCAGGCGCAGCACCATGCGTTGACCTTGGCCTGTTAAGGTACTGAGTGCAGCGCTGTAGCGCAGACTGGGTTCCAAGGTGTACAGCGTCAACGAAGGCGTTGTATCGAAAAACGTTAGCTGGGCGTCGAGCTGCATAGGTGGAGCAAGTTGCCAGCGAAGCAGATGTTGTAAGAGCCATCCCGGGTTTGATGTACTGTCGGTGCGTTGTACATACTCAAGACGGGCCGTAAGGCGTACAGTGCTACTAAAGGCATAACTACCCTGCCAGCGGAGAGCCAGATAGTGCAGGGGTAGCGTGGCTTCCAGCAGCGCACCAGCAGGTCCACGCGTTTCGCTACGGCGGACGCCTCGGTCGAAGCGAAGTTGCAGGTAACTCTCCAGCCAGGGGCGTGGCCGATAGCGTAGCTGCATCCACCGGGTAGATCCGGTAGCAGGCCAGAACATCCCATAACGAGGCCAAAGGTGGCGGTAGTGATCGATGACTACGTGAAGTTGCCAGGCCGGATGCAGCAAAAGGGTTAAACCACCGTAGAGGCTTGTTTCACTGTTTGGAGGGCCGCTTCGGGTGTCAAACGGATCTCCGTAGAGACTAATAAAGCGTGTTGGAAAATGGCGGAAGGCCAGCGCAGCTTGAGCAAAGCGCCCCAGCGGTCCTGATAAGTTAGCTGTGAAGCCGAGGGGGCGGCTTATCGTCTTTGTGACTTCTACGCCGAGCAAGGCCTGGCCTAGCGTAAGCTGTCCGAAGACGCCGGCTGCTTGAGCTACCCGGCCGCGCCAGGCGTGACGCTGATAGAGAGCTGGAGTTAACCAGAGAGGCAAGCCCCAGCGAGCTTCATAGGCGACTAGCCCTACTGCAAGCATCCTCCGGGTTATCCAGAGCGCGCCTCCGATCACGTCGGCTCGAAGCTGTCCCTTTCGGTTTTGCTCCTCGCGCGTGCGATGTAATCCAGCAGTCGGTAGACTCACCACTCCTAGAGAAGGTGCTGCGATTGTATCTATACGTGCATCAAGCCAGCGACGTGAGCCAAAAGCCATCAGCGAGACGCTAGGGGTCGGTGCGAGCATTATGGCCAGACCACGAAAAAAGCGGACCTCATTGGTGCCGCTATAGGCCATGAGGCCCGAGCCTTGTCGCAGCGGAGCACGTGCTGCAGCCTGATAGCTATCGATGGCCGGGAGTGACCAAAGCGTCAGTCCTAGCCCCCATCGGACATTAAAATCTCCTATGATGAGCTTGCGCAGTCGGCCTTCGCCTTCAAAAGATAGAAAGCCTGCCGTGTGATCAAAGCCATAGGTACGCGTTGCTGGATCCCAGCGAAGCGGCTCGCCCGGATCATTTTCCAGCGTTAAGCCTGCCCGAAATGCACCGTAGGCTAAACGTAGGCGTGATTGCAATCGGTACGGAGGGCCCAGATAAGCCACATGACGGCTGCGCGGATCGTAGTCGATGCGCTGGAGCAGGTAGCCTGTGGGGTGCCTTGCGGGTGTTGGTGGGTGAACTGTTAGAAAAGGCCGAAGCTGCTCTAGGAGTGCTGGAGAAAAACCTTCAACCTGTAGCAATCCTTCAAGGTTTTGCCATGGACCATGCCGTTGACGATAGGTTACCAAGCGGTGGGCCAGCAAAGGAGAGAGGCCGGGAAGCTGCGCCAGCATTTCAGCTGTAGCTGTATTCACATTCAGAGGATGCTGGCGAAGCTCCTCAAGCCAGTCGGCTAATGCTTCAAGCCCTTCGGGATCGATTATCGTCCCCTCTAAGGCGGCTTCGAGGAGCGCCTGCAGCGTATCAGTTGGCTGCGCGTTTGTTGCCAAGGGCAAAATGATAAGCAGCAAGCACAAGCGGCGCATTGGAATTTTTATGGTTGAAACGATAGGGAAAGTGCTGGGGACCAGCCCAAGTAGGCATGATGTTCGACAGCAATATCGGCCTGCAAGGCCCCAAAAACTACCCCAAAGCCGATGGTGAAGCGTTCAGGTAGTGATCCGCTGCCGGCCCGTAGGGCTAAGGCAGGTAGGGCCCAGACTTCGACGCCGATGCGAAAGTCGGGTCCAAAACGCATGGTCTTCGACACGTCGAGCAGCACCTGAAAGCGGGTTGAGGGCTGATAGGCAAGGCCTATGGCCAGCGTTTGGGGGAGCGCTTCACGTCCAGCCCATCGCGGAGCGTTGAGGTTGGTTGTTGCCAGACCTGCCATCAGCCAGGAGAAGATATGGGCCTGCAGTCCGGCCCATATGCCCAGTGCTCCTGCCGAACCGTAGCGGGTAAGCGCCACGTGCTGGTAGCGCAAGCTGAGCCCCAAGTGCAATGGCCGCTGGCTTGCCGGGTATAGGGCTTTGGCTAAGCCCAACCACAGGTGGGTTTCCCGAAAATCTTCGAAGCCAAATGTGCGCGCCCCTAAAGCCAGGGTTAGGGGCCGTGTTGGCTGCACATAAGTGGCTGCGCCTAAACGCAACGCCTCTAAGCCGTAGGCCTGGCTAACCATAAAAGCCAGGGTGGGTCTTTGGCAGCCTGCCCAGGAGGCCGGGTTGGCATGTGCCCAGGCTTCCCCAAGTAGGGCAGTCGTTGCCCCTGCAAGCGCTATTGCCCGTGCACCACCCTCGAGCGTTTGCGCGGGGGTGTTTCCTACCCACCCTACCATAACCACTACCCAAAGTCGGATGTGCACCCGTCCTGACATGGCGATTTCAAAAAGCGATAACGTGCGGTGAAGTAAGCGTCTACTCTGGCGCAATTTTTCCTGGAAACCCACGCCACAAGTGGCCGTACGATACCCCGCTATGGCTGCAATGCGCTTCCATAAAAGGGTTGGTGTGTGGCTTTTGCTGCTCGGCATAGCAGGTGCGATTGCCGGGCAAGCCCAGGAGCTGAATTGCACCGTTTCGGTCAACTATCAAAAACTCCAGGGCTCACAGTACAATTACTTGCGTGAGCTGGAAGACCAAATTCGTCGCTACTTGAATGAGCGGCGCTGGACAGACGATGTGTTTCAAGATATCGAGCGTATTGACTGTACCGTTCAGGTCTTTTTTGAAGAGGCCGTCACGCTTACACGCTTCCGGGCACGTCTGGTGTTGGCTACACGCCGGCCGATTTATGGCACCCTGCAATACACAACAGTGCTGCAACTTAGCGATCCAAACTGGGAATTCGACTACCCCCAGGGCACGCCCCTGATTTATAATCCAGAGCGGTTTGACCCGCTAACCTCTGTGCTGGATTTTTACGCGCTGCTTATGCTGGGCTACGATTACGATACGTTTAGCGAACTGGGGGGTACACCGCTATTTGAACGGGCGCGGCGGATTGCCGATTTGGCCCAGGCCGCTGCAAACAGCAGCTGGAGCCAAATCGGAGATGACCGAAGCCGGGTGGCTTTAATCACCCAACTGCTGGATCCACGTTATCGGCCCTTGCGTCAGGCGTATTTTCAGTATCACTTTAACGGGTTAGATCATTTTCTGCAGGATCCTGAGCAAGCCCGTGCAGCTATTCTAGAGACGTTGCGTACGATAGAACGCCTAAATCAGGAACTATCTCGCTCCTACGTAATGGACTTGTTTTTTGCTGCTAAGTATCAGGAGCTGGCTGCGGTGTTTGCGGCTTCCCGTTTTCAACAGGAGGCTTTTGCCTTGCTGAGCAATTTGGATCCTTCCCATCTATCGGAGTACAACAAACTGGCCCAGTAAGGTGCGCTGTAAAAAGAGCGTTTTTGTATCTTGCTGGAAGCGGTTTCAGCTCAAAATTGGAGTACAAACTAAATTAAGGTTTTCCTATGCCTCGTAAGCCTAGACCTAAATGGCCAGCGGAGATCAACGGCCGTCGGTTGCATCCCGAAAGTTTAATGATGAGCTATGGCTACCGGCCTGAATGGTCGGAGGGTGCACTCAAATGTCCTATTTTTCAAACTTCGACGTTTGTTTTTCAGTCTGCAGAAGAGGGCAAACGCTTTTTCGAGTTGGCCTATGGATTGCGCGAGCCGCAGCGGGCTGAGCAGTTGGGGCTGATCTATAGCCGCTTGAATAACCCAGACCTCGAGATTCTCGAAGATCGTCTTACGCTTTGGGATGAAGCTGAAGAAGCTGCTGTTTTTCAGAGTGGGATGGCGGCTATTTGCACGACCCTACTTACTTTCTTGCGTCCCGGCGATGTCGTGTTGCACAGCGAGCCGCTTTACGGTGGTACCGACTACTTGCTCAAGCGCATTTTGCCGGAGTGGGGGGTGCAGCCTGTGGGTTTTTTGGCTGGGGCCTCGGAAGAAGAGATCCGTGCGTGTATTGCGGTAGCTGGGGTAGAAAAGCAGCTGCGGGTCCTCTATGTTGAGACCCCAGCCAATCCTACCAATCGGCTGGTTGATCTACAGGCCTGCGCGCGCATTGCCCGCGATTATAGTCGGCCAGAGCGGCCTGCGTTGCTTCTGGTTGATAATACTTTTCTAGGGCCGCTTTGGCAGCATCCGCTTAAGCATGGAGCTGACCTTGTCCTCTATTCGGCAACCAAATACATTGGAGGGCACAGCGATGTTATTGCCGGTGCTGTTTTGGGTAAAAGTGAGCTTGTAAAGGCGATCAAAGCAACGCGGACATTTACTGGCTCCATGGCCGAGCCTTGGACGGGTTGGCTTTTGCTACGCAGCTTGGAGACTCTCAAAATTCGCATGGAAAGGCAGGCTCGCAATGCGCATCGCGTGGCCGACTTTTTGGCCGGACATCCCAAAGTAGAAAAGGTCCACTATCTGGGTCATCTGCAGCCGGGGGATTCCCAGTGGGAAATCTTTCAGCGCCAGTGCGAAAGCCCGGGCGCCATGATCTCGTTTGAGATTCGCGGTGGGGAAGCCGAAGCGTTTCGCTTTCTAAATCGCTTGCAGCTTATTAAATTGGCCGTCAGTTTAGGGGGTACCGAATCGCTGGCCGAGCATCCAGCAACGATGACGCATGCTGACGTGCCTCCTGAAGAGCAGCGACGAATTGGGATTCGAGAAAATCTAGTTCGGCTTTCGGTGGGGATTGAGCATCCCGCTGATCTGATCTTGGACCTGGAACAGGCGCTGGATGCTGTTTAACGTAGGCTATTTGGTGCGAAAGGGGGGACTCGAACCCCCACGGCCTTGCGGCCACGAGATCCTAAGTCTCGCGCGTCTACCAGTTCCGCCACTTTCGCATGCTTTCCAAACTCCCCTTAAATATATTTAGGAATTAGGCAGGTTCCAATACGCTGCTCAGAGCTTTCCATGAACTATCATTGTAGGACAATGAAACGTGTCGATTGGCTACTCTCCCTGAGTCTGATCTGGCTCTTAGGATGCGCCAGCAGTCGTCCTCCCGCTACACCGCCAACGATTTCTTCTGCAGCGCTTCCACCTCCAGCAGTGGTGGCTGAGGTTCCTGGACCTTTAGCAGCTGCCGACACAGTGCAGGCTAGCCGTTTTGATAACGGCAAGATGTGGACGTTTGATGATCCGCCTATGGTATACTTTGCCGAAGCCTATGGTTTTCGACCAGACTCAAATTGGTTTCGCGAAGCGCGTCTAGGGGCATTGCGTCTGCCAAACTGTTCTGCTTCTTTTGTATCGCCTAACGGCTTGGTAATGACCAACCATCACTGCGCCCGCGAAGCTATTGTAGCGGTTAGTCAGCCTGGAGAAAATCTGCTTGACAACGGCTTTTATGCGCGCTCGCTTGCTGAAGAGCGTCGGGCTGAGGACTACTATGTGGACCAGCTCATCGAAATCCGTGATGTGACTGCTGAAGTCTATCGAGCCCTCGAAAGTGCTGAGACCGATGCAGAGCGGGCTATGGTCCGCCAGCAAGCCATCGAAGCGCTTGAGCAGCAGCTGCTAGCGGAAAAAGGTGGTGAGACGGCGGGCTATGTGGTCGAGGTGATTTCGCTCTATAATGGCGCGAAATACTCCGCTTATATTTTCCGGCGCTATCGTGATTTGCGGTTGGTGATGGCCCCCGAGCTGCAGCTTGGCTATTTTGGCGGTGATCCGGATAACTTCACGTATCC
>Ga0272447_1001800_pt1 | contig 12723 bp, 15 predicted proteins | sample YNPCB0133_FD_194589 | JGI IMG/M metagenome (GOLD analysis project Ga0272447, IMG submission 194589) | Hot spring microbial mat communities from Yellowstone National Park, WY, United States - YNP-CB-013-3 | ecosystem: Environmental > Aquatic > Thermal springs > Hot (42-90C) > Sediment | place... | reverse complement strand
GTCCAAATTCTTTCATGCAAAGCCAAGTCCTCTTTTTTATAGCCACAGCAATGGCATAGCTTGGAAGATGGAAAGAACTTATGGACTTGAATAAGAGTTCTTCCATACCACTCTGCCTTATACCTGAGATAGGTCAAAAACTTTGACCAGCTACTGTCTGAGATGGACTTGGCAAGGTTTGACTGCATCAGTCCCTTTACATTTATGTCCTCCACCACCACAACTTGGTTTTCGTCTATGATGGTCTTGGACAGTTTATGCAAAAAGTCGTTCCTTGCGTTGGATATGTAAGCGTGTAATTTAGCAAGTTTTTGCCTTGTCTTTTCATAGTTCTTTGACCCTTTTTGCTTCCTTGATAAATCTTTTTGAAGTTTCTTTAGTCTTTTCTCCGCCCGCCTCAGGTGTTTGGGATGTTCTACCTTATAAGTCCCAAAATCATTGGTAATAGTGGCAAAGTGTTCCAGACCTAAATCTATTCCACAAGCTTTGCTTTTAGGTTCTATAACCTTGTTTCTTGGTTCTTCTGTCTCCACCAAGATGGAAACATAATACTTACCGTCTTTTGTCTTACTCACGGTGGCAGATCTTATCTGTCCCTCAAAAGTCCTGTGCAGTTCAATCTTTATTCCATCTTTTATCTTTGGCAAATACAACAGCCCTTTTTCAAAATCTACTTTTATGGAACCATTCACATTATTTGTAGTGTAAGACTGCTTATCCTTTTTTCTTTTGAACTTAGGCAATCCAAAGTGCTTTGGGTTTTTCAAGTGGTTTTTGAAAGCTTTTTCAAGTTGCAACTGCACATTAGCGAGGGCAAGGCTATCTACTTCTCTAAGAAAGGGAAACTCTTCCTTATACTTGGCGGGCGTAATTCTTGGTATGGGCTCTCCCTTTTCGTAGGCAGACAGCTTTTCCGCCAACATCTTATTCCAAACAAACCTACAACACCCAAAGGTCTTAGCGAAGTATTCCTGCTGTTCTTTTGTAGGATAAATGCGGTATTTATAGGCTTTTTTGATTGTTTTTTGCTTTTGCATATTTAGTTGTTATTCTATCCTGAAACTGAATATCCGTCAATCCTCTTGCAATTCATCTCTACCTTCTTAGAAGATGGAGACTTCTTGCGGAGGTGGGTTAAATTAATCCCTATGTGCGGTATTTTTGGAATTTTTGGTGTGGAGAACGCCGAAAAGTATGCCTTTTTTGGTATATACGCCCTCCAACACAGGGGACAAGAGAGCGTAGGCATTGCGGTTTCTGACTTCGAAAACATCAAGGTGGTAAAAAAGGCGGGCTTGGTGCTATCTGCCATAAAGAAGGAAGACTTAGAACAGGCTAAGGGCTACCTTGCCATAGCCCACGTTAGGTATGCAACCGCTGGCAGGTCTGGTGCCTTCAACGCCCAACCTTTTTTAAAAAAAACACCCATAGGTGAAGTGGCAGTAGCCCACAACGGCAACCTGATAAATTTCAAAGAGCTAAAGGACGAGCTTTTGCGAGAGGGAGCGGGTTTTGAGTACGATTCCGACACAGAGCTGTTCCTTTCCCTACTTGGCAAGGGGACATACACACCCGAGGGCTTAAAGCTACATCCCGAGGATGAACAGCTTTTACCATACTTCTTTTATGTTTTAAAAAGGGTCCAGGGTGCCTACAGCGTGCTTTTCCTCCTAAAGGACCGGCTCATAGCCATAAGAGACCCATACGGCTTTAGACCTTTGCTTATGGGAAGGTTGAAGGATGCCATACTCTTTGCCTCTGAGAGCTGTGCCTTTGATATTCTCTCTGGAGAGCTTTGGAGGGAGGTAAAACCAGGGGAGGTGGTGGTGGTAAGCAAAAGCGGTATAAGGAGCTACTTTCCCTTTAGTTCCTCAAAGAGGGCTATGTGCATCTTTGAGTTTGTCTATTTTTCAAAGCCAGAAAGCTACATATTCAACGGATGGGTTTATAACGCAAGAAAGAAAATGGGCGAGGTGCTGGCACAGGAGGATGAACTGATTGCGGACGTGGTGGTGCCTGTGCTGGACTCGGGCTTAGTGCCCGCTTTGGGCTACTCTCAGAGAAAGGGTATTCCCTTGGAGCTTGGGCTGATTAGAAACCACTACGTAGGAAGGAGCTTTATTGAACCCACCCAAGAGCTAAGGGACATAAAAGTGCTCATGAAGTTAAACCCAAACCAGGCGGTCCTAAAAGGAAAAAGGGTGGTGGTAATAGATGACTCCCTTGTGAGGGGAACCACCTCCAAAAAGATCGTGGGCATGCTAAGAAAGGCAGGGGCAAAAGAGGTGCATATGCGTATAGCATCTCCTCCGGTTATCGGTCCCTGTTATTACGGCATAGACACACCCACAAAGGAAGAACTCATAGCTACAAAATTCAGCGTCCAAGAGATCGCAGAGTTTATAGGTGCAGACTCCCTTAAGTATCTATCTTTGGATGGACTAAAAAGCTGTGTGGAGGATCCCGAGGACTTTTGCACCGCCTGTTTTAGCGACCAGTATCCCTTGGAGGTAAAAGAGGAGGTTCAGAGGATAAGGTAGATAAAGCGTCTTTTATAACCCTTATGGTCTCAAGGGCCTTTCTCAGGTCCTTTAAGGGAAGCATGTTTGGTCCGTCCGAGAGGGCTCGGTCTGGGTCTGGATGCACCTCCATAAAGATGCCATCGCATCCTACCGCCACCGCTGCCCTTATCAGAGGCAAAACAAACTCCCTCTGACCCGCAGACCTATCGCCTCCACCACCCGGCAGTTGCACGCTGTGGGTGGCATCAAAGATCACCTTGGTGAATTGGGACATGATCACCAAACTCCTAAAATCCACCACTAAATTGTTGTATCCAAAGGATACGCCACGCTCTGTGATGTAATAATCCACCGCACCACCCACCTTTAACTTTTCCACCACATTCTTTGCATCCCAAGGTGCCATAAACTGTCCCTTTTTCACGTTCACAGGCTTTCCACTTTTAGCACAGGCTAAAACCAAATCCGTCTGCCTACTCAAAAAGGCAGGAACCTGCAACATATCCACCACCTGGGCAGTAGGTTCCACCTGCCATGCTTCATGCACATCGGTGGTAACCTTTAACCCAAACTCTTTTTTTACCTTCTCAAGGACCCTAAGCCCCTCCTCCAGACCGGGACCCCTAAAGGACCTTATGGAAGACCTGTTGGCTTTATCAAAGGAGGATTTAAAGTAAAAGTCAAACTCAGGAAACTCCAAGGAGAGCCTGCCGAGTTCCTCCGCCACCCTAAAAACTACATCCTCGCTTTCTATAACACAGGGACCTGCAATTATTAGCATGAGAAAATTATAAGCCCCCGCGGACGCGGGGAGTGGAGTTTATTGAATCTCTATCTTTGCCTCTTTGGAGGTCTTCTCTTTGGGAAGCCTTATTTCCAAAACGCCATCCTTGAACTCCGCCTTTACGCCCTCAAGCTTTACCTCCGCCGGCAGTGCCACCACCCTCTCAAACTTTCCATAGACCCTTTCTACCCTATGGTAGGTTTCCGTCTTCTCTTCCTTTTCCTCCTTCTTCTCTCCTCTTATGATGAGGCTGTTGTCCCTTACCAGCACTTCCACATCTTCCTTTTTCACACCGGGCAGTTCTGCCTTTACCACCACCTCACCGTCCGTTTCATACACATCCAACGCAGGGGCAAAAACCCTTTCCACAGGCTCTTCCTTGGCAATAAACTCCTCCATGAGCCTGTCAAACTCTCTCCTTATCCTTTCAAGCTCCTCAAAAGGACGCCACACTAAAAGTCCTCTCCTCATGGCTACCACCTCCTTTATAGGATTTATATGAATAAAATTTAGTATGCTTTTATCAAATGTCAAGGGGTAAAAATTTCCACCTTCCCAGCCCACAGCGTAGGATGATAGCACCCATGCAAAAAGTTAATGTCCTCGCCAAAAACTGGTTTATAATAAAAAAAGGTTTTGAGGGTTCCAATGGGACCCTTGTCAAATTGGCAACTGAATATAGGTTAGTGTGCCCTCTCGGTGGGCTGTTTTAGTTTTGAGAATGTTAAGGCTTGGATTTTCAAGCTTTTGGAGGGTTAGTCTCAGCATAAAGTCATCATGATGCAATGATGCAATGATGTAATGATGCTCAGTAGCGGAAAGCATTGGGAGACAACGATTTAAATTTGACAATAACAGACTCAACTTTACATGACCTCGGATTTCGGAAAATTAACTTCATTTGAAAAGGGTGCCCCCTTGACAAAATGATTGATATGTCTTATTTTGGTTAATGTGGTGATTTGAGGTTCCGAGCCCACCGTGTGGGATGGTGACTTTCCTTACCACCACGTAAGCAATTTCATCCACAGTTCTAAGCCCACTGTGTGGGATGGGAACAAAGCCTCCCGAGTGTCTTCGTAAGAGACTACATATACATGTTCTAAGCCCACTGCGTGGGATGGCGACAATTCTCTCAGAATTTTTGCCGTTGTTGTTTCCGTGATTTGTTCCGAGCCCACCGTGTGGGATGGCGACGGTGTAGTTTCAACATCTTCAATTACTCTCTCAACAGTCTCGTTCCGAGCCCACCGTGTGGGATGGTGACCCAGCTATGCCACTGAAAAATTGCAAGTTCATCCAGTTCCGAGCCCACCATGTGGGATGCCTTTTCCCTCTCTTAAGCTTTTGAAAATGAAAAGAAAGGGCTTTAACATTTTGAAAACATGGAAGATCGGTGGATAAAAGAGTGCCTTAGGCAGGCAAAGAGGGCTTTTGATGCTGGAGAGGTGCCGGTGGGTGCGGTGGTGGTCAAGGACGGAAAAGTTATCGCAAAAGCCCACAACAGGGTGGAGAGTTTGCGGGACCCTACTGCCCATGCGGAGCTTTTGGCTATAAAAAAAGCCCTAAAAAAGCTAAACCAAAAATATCTTCATGGTTGCACCATGTATGTTTCTTTGGAACCCTGTGCTATGTGTGCTTACGCATTGGTTTTAGTCCGTATAGATAAGGTGGTATTTTTGGCACAGGATGAAAGGGCGGGGGCGGTTATGAGTCAGTATAACCTTTTGGATGAACCTATCTTTAATCATAGGGTAAAGTGGGTTTATAAGCCTTTGGAACCAGCCAAGCTTATGTTAAAAGAGTTCTTCAAAAGATTAAGATGAGGATCCTTGGCATTGATTTGGCGGGTTCGGAAAGGAGAAACTCGGGAGTGGCATACTTAGAGGATGGCAAACTAACCTGCTTTGTGTTGCACAAAGATGAGGAGATCCTTGAGCTTTCTAAGGGTTTTTCTCATATCTTCATAGATGCCCCTCTGTCTTTGCCAAAGGGGAGGGCTAACATACAGGAGAGGGGTCCCCACTTTAGGGCTTGCGACCTAATGCTGAGGGAGAGGGGCGTAAAGTTCTTTCCGGTTTCTTTGGGTCCCATGCGTCTTTTGACGGAGAGGGGCATAAGGCTAAAAACTGTGATGGAAGGGTGGGGAAAAGTGGTCTATGAGGTTTTTCCGGGGGCTTTTTATGATGTTATGGGGGTGGGGCGGAAGGATAAGAAGGCTATATTGGAGCTTTACAGGAGGCTTGGCTTTAACTTGGAAGACAGAAAATACACTAAGGATGAGATAGACGCCATAGCCTGTTTGCTTACGGGCATTATGTTTTTGGAGGGAAGGGCTGAACTTTTGGAGGGAGAGGATGGTGCTATAATCATCCCCAAGGCTATTTGAGCTGGAGGATGGCTTTGCCTATCTGTGTGGATGCGTAGGCATACTTTAGGGTGTATTCATAGTCTCCTACCCTTCTGTTTTCCATAGCCACCACATGAAAGAGCTGCTGGTATGAATACAAAAGGGGATGCTTTTTCTTGTATTTGGCGGTTTTTTGTAGCATAAGCAGTGAGTTTTTTGTGCGTTGGTCTGCCACCTTTTTTACCAGCTTGGAGTCAGCCTTAGCCTTATCCTGGTAGATTGTCTCCAATGCGTTGAGCAGATAATCTAAGGCTAAAGGGTAGCTTTCGTTTTCTTGGCAGTTTTTCAAAAGTCTCTCCGAATACTGGATTAACTCTTCGTATATGTTATAAGTCTTTACCCTTTCCAACCTGATGCCAAGCTCTTGGCAGTTGAGGGCAAAGCTAAGATTTACCAACAGCAGAAAAATCAAAAAAAGCATGTAAAAATTTTATGTGCAAAGCATGAACTACAGGGAGTATATTTACAGGTTGGGAAAGGAGGACTTTTACCAGTTCCTGCTGGACTATGGCAAGGGTGTGCGCCTTTTGGAGGAAGGGAAAGAGGATGTTGTCTTTGCGGTCTACGAGCCTTTGCAAGGGCTTGAGCCAATTGAGGTTAGGGAAATAAAAGCCATAACACCAAAGGAGGGCTTTAAGCCCATAACTTTGGGCGAGTTTGTGGTTCTACCCCCTTGGCTAAAGCCCATTTTTATAAACCCGGGCAGCGCCTTTGGCACAGGGCTTCATCCCACCACCCAAATGTGCCTGAAGGCTATTGAGGATTTCTTTCTGGAGGGCTGGTCTGCCGTCGATGTGGGCTGTGGCTCGGGCATACTTTCTATAGCTTTAAAGCTAAAGGGTGCAAACAGGGTGGTTGCCATAGACATAGACCCGCAGGCTGTTCAGGAGTGCAAAGCCAACGCAAAGCTAAACCATGTGGAGTTGGAGGTTTATCGGGCACAGCCCAAAGATATAAACCAGACCTTTGACTTTATGGTGGCAAACTTGGAAACCCACATATTTTTTGAGGTAATGCAAGACCTGGTAAGGCTCTTTGAAAAAATGGCAGTGCTTTCCGGCATATACAAAAAGGACGAACTGAGGGAAATGCTCAAGCTTTTAAAGAACTATCCCCTAAAGGTCAAAAGGCGCATCTCAAAGAAGGGTTGGTTTTGCTTAGTGGTGGATAGGGTATAATAAAGGCATGGTTGAGGAAATTATAAAACGCCTTGAAAAGGTCTTCCCGGACAAGCTGGAGCTTAACTTTAGCACGCCCTTTGAGTTGGTGGTTGCGGTGGTTCTCTCCGCCCAAGAGAGGGATGCCAAGGTCAATGAAATCACAAAAGAGCTTTTTAAAAAATTCAACACGCCCCAGCAGTTTGCCAGAGCAAGCTTGGAGGAAATAGAAAAAGAAATAAGCAGTATAAGTTTTTACAAAAAGAAGGCAGAGTATATAAAGGAGATAAGCCAAATATTGGTGGAAAAGTACGGGGGTGAGGTGCCAAAGAGTATAGAAGAGTTAGAAAAGCTTCCCGGCATAGGCAGAAAGTCTGCCAACATGATCCTCTACAACGCCTTTGGTATAAACGAAGGAATAGCGGTAGACCGGCATGTTTTGAGGGTTAGCCAAAGGCTTGGTTTAACCAAACAGCAAAAACCAGAAAAGGCAGAGCAGGAGCTTATGAAGCTGGTGCCAAAGGATCAGTGGGGCAAGTTCTCAAACCTACTCATTCTGCTCGGAAGATACATATGCACCGCCCAAAAGCCCAAGCACTCCGAATGCCCTCTTTACGACCTTTGCCCCTCTAAAGGGTTATAACCTTGCCCGGGTTGAAGAGATTTTTCGGGTCAAAGACCTTTTTTATGCCCCTTAGTATTTCCATGCCCACAGGACCGAACTGATACTCCAAAAACTTCTTCTTTGTTAAACCCACACCATGCTCGCCCGTAATGGAACCGTTGTATCTTAACGTGATCTCAAAGATCTCATCCACCGCCCTTTCTGCCCTCTCTTCCTCTTCTTTATTCTTCTTATCATAGAGCAGATTTACATGGAGATTGCCGTCTCCAATATGCCCAAAGATCGCCATCAAAAGCCCATACTTTTCTGCCACTTTGCGATAGTCCCTTATGGCTTCCGAAAGATATACCCTTGGCACCACCACGTCTTCGTTGATCTTGCCAGTCCTCAGGTTCCCCAAGGCTGGTCCCAAACTCTTTCTGGCAGTCCAGAGTTTTTCTGCGGACTCCTCGTCCTCTGCGACCTTTACCTCCAAGCCCATAGCCTTTGCTAGCCCTTCCACCGCCTTTATGTCCTCTTTGACGCTTTGAGGAGAACCATCCACCTCCACCAAGAGCAACGCAGAAACATCCTTTGGCAAACCAACGGGCTTAAACTCCTCCACCGCCCTTATGGCATCCTTGCCCATAAACTCCAAGGCAGACGGGAATATACCCGAGGTCATGATCCTAGCTACCACCCTTCCCACATCCTCTAAGTTTTTAAAGAGGATCAGCGCAGTCCCCCTTGCCTTTGGCTTTGGTATTAGCTTTAGCACTGCGGAGGTTATAAGCCCAAGGGTTCCCTCCGACCCTACAAAAAGCTTGGTTATATCGTACCCCGCCACATCCTTAATAACTGGGTTGCCCGTTTTTATAACCTCTCCCTCTTTTATAACTGCGGTCAAGCCCAAGACATACTCCCTCGTAACGCCGTACTTTAGACACCTTGGACCCCCTGCGTTCTCCGCAATGTTGCCCCCTATAGTGGAATACTTAAAGGAAGATGGGTCCGGTGGATAAAATAGACCAAACCTTTCCACCTCCTGCTGAAACTCGTAGGTTATAACACCCGGCTCCACCACCGCAGTGGCATTATCCACGTCTACCTGAAAGCGGTTCATTCTCTCAAAGGAGACCACCACACCCTTTTCCAAGGTAGGCACTGCCCCACCCGTCAAACCAGAACCCGCACCCCTGGGAAATATGGGAATGTCCTCCTCGTAGCATATTTTTACCAACTTTTGCACATCCTCCTGAGAGGTAGGAAAAACCACCGCAGAGGGCAAAGCCCTTTCTATGGGTATAGGTGTGGCATCGTAGGAGTAGAGCTTTCTCTCCACTAAGGAAGTGGAGACCTTTTCCCTTCCAAGCACCTCTACCAACTTATCCACCGGTTTTTTACCCAACAAACCAAACATAGGTTAAATTTTACTTCCTAATGGTCCTTGCGTGTATGATGTGGGGCAGGCGGGAAAGGGAAGGTTTTTCTCCAGAGAAAATTCTGTGGCTTGTGGATAGCCCACATCCCCACTGGATAGAGACCCAAAAGGACAACCTAAAACTTGACTTCAAGGAAAGCGGTTTTAGACAGTTTGTGTCTTTAAGTTCAAGGCATTTGATCACCGATGCCATGCTCATGTTTGGGCTAAACTACGCCAACTCCAAAGCCAAGCTTGTGGAAGCCCTAAACCCTCTCCGTCTAACCGTCAGGGTAAATCCCGGCAGTTATTTAGGCATAAGCCATCACTTTTTGGGCGCACCCTTTGAACTGGAGCAGGACGAAATCCTAAGGGAATTTCTCAACTCCGCAAGGAAGACCTTAGAAGAGGAGGGCTTTGGCTTGAGTGTAGTTTTAATATCTTACAGCCCCTACTTGGAGGACCTTTTTCTCTCCAACTTAGAGCGGATCAATGGCTTGAGCTACAAATTTTACGGAGACACGCCATGAAGAACTACAGGGGTATCTTCAGTAAAATGGGAGAGCAGTTGGTGGAAAAATACATTGAAGACCTAAAAAAAGAGATCCAAGAAAAGGGAGAAGAGCCCGAGCTTTTGTTCAAACTGGGTGTCTGCTATGTGAGGGTCAATCAAACAGACAAAGCAAGGGAAGTGTATAAGAGGCTAAAGGAGATAGACCCCACCAAGGCAAAGGAGCTTTTGGATATGATGTATGAGGTTTGAAGAGTTATAAGTTATAATTAAAAAGTGCCTTTCTTTGTTAGTTTTCCAAGGAGAGGGATGATGTGTAAAAACTGAGGAGGTTGAAAACATGGCTTACGCCTTAAGTGGAGATTTAAAGTGCTTTGAGATCTTGATAAGGCATGAAATAGGTGAGCTAAAGAGAGTAAAGAGGGAGCTAAGGCTCGCAGAGTATGTACCATCCGTAGAGAATTTCTCCATAGCTCTAGTAGAATTGCCCTATCTCAAACCCGAGCATCACCAGTCCATCTTATCCTCTATGAGGGCATGCGATATTTTGAGTTTTAAAGACAGGTTCATTGTAGCCTTTCTGCCGGGAACAACCAAAGAAGGCGCCATACATCTTTTGGAAGGACTTAAGGACTTTTTCAGTGAAGAAGGGAATTACGCAATAGCTACCTACCCGGAGGATGGAGAAGATTACGAAAGCTTGATTGGATCTTTAAAACTCTACGCAAAGGGCAGAGGGTTGAGCTTTGATTTTTAGATGGTTTAAAATATTTCCATGCCCTTCTTTTTAATTTCCCTTTTCGGCAAAGACAGACCGGGTATCGTGGCGGAGGTCAGCAAAGTTCTCTACCAGCTCAATCTGAACATAGAAGATTCTTCCATGACGCGGTTGAAGGGAGAATTTACCATAATGCTTATCGTTAGCTCTCCCACCGAGAGAAATGAGGAAGATATTCTATCTGCTTTAGAGGAGGTTGAAGATAAACTTGGGCTTTGGGTAGCCTGCAAGAGACTGCTGGAGGATTGGCAGGAAGAGTGCGAAAGAAAAGAGATATACAGGATCGTAGTCTCCGGGGCAGACAAGCCGGGGATCGTGTATAATGTGTCCAAGCTACTCTCCGAAAAGGGAATAAACATCTCAGACCTAAGAACAGAAAAGAGGGGCGGTCTGTATTTGATGTTTATTGAGGGCGAGTCAGAAGAGGACCTTTTTGAGGAACTAAGGCAAGATTTAGAAAGGCTAAGACATCAGCTGAGCATAGACATTTCAGTGGAGAGGGACGAAGAAGTGATTCTATGAAAAGGCTTGAAATTCTTACCTATCCAGACGAGAGGTTAAAGATTCCATCCTCTGAAGTTCTGGACTTTGGTAAAGAACTGCAGGAGTTTATTGAAGGGCTAAGGTTGGTCATGGCTAACTCCCCCGCTTGCGTGGGCATCGCCGCACCTCAGGTCAACGTGCATAAGCGTATAATCCTTGTGGATACCTCCAACTCTAAGCACAAGGAGAACAAACTGAGCCATGGCTTTATGGTTCTGATAAACCCAACAATAAAAAGGTTTGAGGGAGAGCTAATCGTAAGGGAAGGATGCCTCAGCGTGCCCGATTACACGGGCAATGTAAAAAGACATTACTGGATAGAGGTTGAGGCTATGGACCCAAAGGGAAACCCGTTCGTTTTTGATACAGAGGGCTTTGAGGCGGTTGTAATCCAACACGAAATAGACCACCTGGAGGGCAAGCTATTCATTGAAAGAGTTCTCTCACCCAAGGACCTATTCAAAAGGAAAGTTTATAGATAGCCCGTGCTAAACTATATAACGTGCAAAAGCTCGTCCTTTTAACCACCCTCTTTATGTTCCTGTCCATATCCCTGTTTGAAGGGCTAATTATAATTCTGACCGCATACACCTTTTACTCCATCGCAAGAGGTGGGCTAAAGCCTTACGGAAGACTGTTCTTCCCTCTGCTCCTTTATGCCATCCCCACCTTGTTATCAACCATTTTATACACTCCCTCCCACTTGGGAAAGGGTATAGAAAGGTCTCTGTTTTTGCTTGTGTATCCTTTGGGTGGCAAGGAAAGGCTCGGTCATGAGTTTTTTAAAAAGTTCAACCTCTTTTTGATAATGGCGGGCGTTCTTTTGATCCCTGTGGTTATCTATAAATTCCTCAAAACAGGACAGCCCGCTCCCCTCTGGGGTGGCTGGTTTGAAGTGGGACTGCTCTATTCCTTTTTTTCCCTAAGTGCTCTGTCTATGTTTTTATACACCAAGAGAGTCCATTACCTTTTACTCTTCTTACTCTTTGTAGGCTTTGTGTTTTTTAGCATGAGAAGGTCTGCCATGCTTGGTTTGGTCATCACGCTGACCTTCCTTCTTTACCTACTTAGAGGTTTTGTCTCTAAAAAGGTCTTAGCCTTCGTTCTGCTCTCCTTGACCCTTGCGGGCTCTTTGACCTTTGGCATTTTGGTGGAAAGAGACCCCCGCTTTGCCACCGCTTGGGAGCTAATAACGGGCAAAAGAGCCTTAGACGACCAAGCCCTCAACTCCATCTCAAGCCTAAGGTGGGAGATCTTCAAAAAGGGTTTAGAGGTTTTGCAAAAAGACATAAAAGAAAAGAACTACTTGGAGCTTTTGATAGGGCACGGCATAAACTCTGGCTACTATCTGGAGCCCAAATCTCCCGTGGGTGGCACCTACGAATCTGTGTTTTTACTCTCCGAGCTCATAGAAAAGGGCATTCTTGGTCTTGCGGGCATTCTGTGGCTTTGGTTTGCCTACTACTCCTTCTTTTTCAGCTTCAAAATAAGGCAAAGGGAAGACCTTTTGCTCTTACCTTCCTTATCTTTCTTGTCCGTTTTGCTAATCGGTAGCATATTCACCTTCTTTTGGGATGCGATGCTTCCTTGGATCCTTCTTATGTTTAGAGTAATGGAAAGGCATGGAGAAGCACATTAAAAAAATACTTCTCATTATGGGACATTCAGCGGGCGTAGGTGATATGCTAAGGGCTTCTGCAAGCTGGAGGGCTCTAAAGAACAAATTCCCAACTGCAGAGCTACATCTTCTATTCCTCACCAAGGACCCCGGCTATGTGTCAGAAACATTAATATCAAAACACCACCTTTTAGCTTCCTTTCATACCTTAGATAAAAGGCTAAAAAGTCTGAAGGATTGGATAGAGTTTTTCAAAGGCTTTGATAAGCTAGTCAAAGGGCTAAATCCCGACCTGATCGTAGATATGGAACCACACGGCTTGGAAAGTTCCATGCTCTGCCTGTATGCAAGGCTAAAATACAAAATTCCATCCGTA
>Ga0272447_1001797_pt1 | contig 12734 bp, 14 predicted proteins | sample YNPCB0133_FD_194589 | JGI IMG/M metagenome (GOLD analysis project Ga0272447, IMG submission 194589) | Hot spring microbial mat communities from Yellowstone National Park, WY, United States - YNP-CB-013-3 | ecosystem: Environmental > Aquatic > Thermal springs > Hot (42-90C) > Sediment | place... | reverse complement strand
TGTATCTCTCTGTTCCTACGTTTCCGCGCAAGCTCGACAGCTCTGTCAGCCGCCTCAACAGGGTCCTCAAGGTAGACGGCGGCCTGTATGCGTCTGTGGTCGAGGTAGCCGTCTGGATGCATCTTCGCCAAGAGGTCTGATGGATAGCCTGTCCCCACCACAACAATCAACGGTATACGGTAAACGTATGCTAGATGTGCTTCTACGATAGTGCCTGAGCCGCCGCCGAGCACGACGAAGCTGTCGCTGCTCCGGACAAGCCCTATGCTACGTGCCTGAAACGTCTGCCCGCTCCTGTACACTATTGTGTTGTACGGGTTGTATCTGGGGTTTGACTCGTCTATGTTCTCGTCCTCGTATGGGATGACACCTACCGTTATCCCGCCCCGCCTGTAGAACGCCTCGCAGACAACACGCATAAGCCCGCCGTCACCACCCGTCAGCAAAACAACCTCGTCACGGTACTCCGCTAAACGCTCCCCAAACCTGCGAGCCTTCAAAACACTGGCCTCCAGGGGCTGTTTGTCGCTGGAGCAGCCTATCCCTATCTGGAGCATGCCAGCACGGCCGCCACCACATATTTAAGTGGAATCCCCCGCAGACCGTTGGATGGCGGTTTTCCTCGGCATCGACCTTGCGGGCAGCCCTAGGAGGCCTACCGGTATGGCTCTGCTCGATGAAAAGCTCCGCTGCATGACATGGGTTAGATATCTTGATGAGGAGATAATTGCCGATGTTGACTCGTTTAAGCCGTTGGTTGTGGGTGTTGACGCTCCTCTCGGCCTGCCGCGCGGCCGGGAGAGCTTGGAGAGCCGTGGCTCCCCGCATTTCAGGGAATGCGACCTCGAGCTGCGGCGGCGTGGAATCAGGTTCTTCCCGATAACGATTGGGGCTATGAGGGCTTTGACGGAGCGGGGTATCCGCCTATCAAAACTTCTGCGCAGCAAAGGCTACACGGTCTTCGAAGCATATCCGGGCGGTGTGCAGGATGTCCTCGGACTGCCACGCAAACAGGAAAGCATACCCCGGCTCGTCAGGGGGCTGAGGAGGCTTGGTGTGAAAGGCCTTTCGGAGGATGTGCCCGGTGACGAGGCCGATGCAGCTACATGCGCCCTAGCGGCCTACATGTGGTGGCGAGGGATGTGCGAGGAGCTCGGAAACCCCGAAGAAGGCGTCATAATACTTCCTAGACAAAATCCAGCAACCAGAAGGAGGTCATTTCCGGCCACAAACAGCCAAGCACACGGTGTTAAGAAAACATGAACACCGTCAGAGCCGGATTTTGACTACCCGTGCCGAAGCCCGGAACATCCCAACCCTAATAGCTCGGAAACCCGAGCCTGAACGGGTAAAGCGCCCAGGATGCTGCTAGACTAGGACTATTTTTCTCCCATACTGCTTTGCGGCCTCGGCTAACTTGATGTCTGATGTCGCGAGCTTATTCGCGCTGGCGATGTAGAGTGAGTCGTAGATTGTTAGACTGGTTGCCGTCGCAATCTTAAATGCATGCTCTAAGAATATCTTGGAGTCAAGGATTCTCAGCGTCTCCGAAAGTTCCCCGAGCTCTTCAAATCTTTCCCGTGCTTCCTGGGTGGAGAGCTTTCCTCTCTTATGATACTTCAGGATTACATTCGCCACCTCATATATGGCCAGGTCCAGTGTCTCACCATCGGCTTCCACTTCCTTGGCTGCCTCAAGGTAATTTTCCTCACGCATTATCAGCTTCGCTAAAACCGACGCGTCAATCACCTTCCCTATCCTCCCTTATAGCCTCCACAACAGACCCCCTTGGAAGAACTTCCCGAGGCTTCTTCTCCAACATCTTACGTATGACGTATGCTCTCTCAGCCTTTCTAATCCTCTCCTCGACGAAGGCCCTCAGCTCTTCGGGCCAGTCAACAACATCCTTCAGCTTCTCATACTTCTCCTTCACCTTTCTGGAGACCTTGAAACTTATGACCTCGCTCACAAGTATTCCAAAAAGTAAACCTAGATATAAACCAATTGGTTCACCAAAGGCCCATGAACCCTAACGTTGCACACCCACAAAGCTGACAAACAGCCAGCTCCACCAAAAGGACACACCCCTAAGCATCCTATCCTGAGGCGGAAGCGCAACAATCTTATAAGCCCGAACAGCCCGTAAACAGGCGGCGTGATACACCGGCTCGGGCTCAGAAACTTCAAAGGCGTCGTCGAGGGCGAGGCTGAGCTGGACAAACTCACAATACTCGTAGGCCCCAACAACTCGGGAAAAACAACAATACTCGAAGCACTATTCCTCGCACCAAACCCACTCAGACAAGTCCCATACGTCCCCACCACAGCCGTACAACTACTGCTGGAATATCATAAAACGCTATCCGAGAAAGGATATACTTTCCTACTCAACAAATATATCGCGAATAACGTGGTGATAGAGGTTGATGACCTGGAGCTACTTTTCACAAAAATTAATGGTTCAGGTATTGCAGTAAAAGTAACTTATTTATCTCAATCCGGTGAGACGGGGATTCTCGATCTCGGATATTTACGCCCAGATGGTAATGTTGAAGTTCGGTCGAATGTACAAATTGCAGACAATACCCTACTACTCTCAACCAAATTAGCGAAGTTCGCACATGAATACTTGCAAAGTAGGTGGATTGAGATTTTGAACACGCGGGCCCCCGCACTAATCTCTAGGGAGGTCTCGAGATTTGTTTCGGAGGAATACGTGAATGTTACCGCTGAGCCCTTCACGGCCGGCTCCATGACTTTCTATGTGATGCTGGCTGACGGGACTAGGATTAGGTTGAGTGACCTTGGCGCCGGTGTACACCTCTACGTCGTCAATAGACTGCTTTACGAGCACTACAGGCCTGACGTGGTTTTGTGGGATGACTTGGAGACACATTTCAATCCACGGCTTTTGACGCATGTCGTGGAGTGGTTTGCGGACTTGGTTGAGGAGGGGAAACAGGTTATCGTGTCCACACACAGCCTTGAAGTCGTCGAAAAAATCATCGCATTCGTTGAGGATGCAACGGTTCTGCTTACCTCACTCAGGGATGGGAAGCTGAAGGTTAGGAGGGTAAAGCCGGATGAGTTGAAGGAGTGGGCGAAGGCCGGTATCGACCCACGCTATGCCGAAGTTTTCCTGCTATGAGAGTCTATCCATTAGGCGACAAACTCTTTGACAATATTCGGTCTAAACTGCGTGAAATTGATAAGCATCTCCCCCAAAAGGTGCTTGCAGACAAAGCCGCACCTACAGGTTTGTTAATCATTTTAGGTGATGGGAGAGAAGACAATATTGTTGTGTCGCTAATATGCCACCATCTTAATGGAAATAAAACAGCCGCAATACTAAAGCCCACATCTACACGATACGGAGCTATACAAACTCTAAAAACAATTGTTAAGAACTATAAAGCAATCGCATTCATACTCGACCAAGAGAACGATGAACTACCTTCACTAAGTGAAACAGTTATGAGGAAACTGAATGAAATCGGTGCAGTATGCGAAGTGAAAGAGAATTTGGTTGGGGGCCGTGTAGTGCGTTATGAGTGTATTCTGGGGGACCATAGGTTTAGGTTTGTTGTGGTGGTTAATGGGCTTGACGATGTGGGTGGTCCCAGCCATAAGATTGAGGACCACCTTGTTAGGTTGGCCGGTGTTGCCGTGCGGGGTGATTCAAAGGATGCGTGGAACGGTTTGGGTGATGTGGGAAGGCTTGAGGTTGTCCGTAGAATTTACGCCGATAGAGACGTTGCGGCGGAGGTTTTTAGCCAGCATTTTGAGGGGCTGGGTTTGCTGGATTGCTAGGGCTCTGTCTGGTCTGGTATGCTGTATTCTGGGGGCCATTTGGCTGGGTTTTCGGCGTCCTGTCTTGCGAGCCTCTCCTCGATGGTGTTTCTGAGCGGCTCGAGCCATGGTGGCAGAATAAGCTTAGAGCCAAGTGATTCGCGCGGCTCGTCGACCTCGTAGCCCGGGCCGACCGTGGCTATCTCTAGCAGGTTGCCGTCAGGGTCTCTGAAGTAGAGTGATTTGAACCAGTGGCGGTCGACTATCCCCGAGTTTGGGATGCGGGCCGCGTTCAGCCTTCTCATTATCTCACGCTGTTCTTCCTCGGTTTCGACGGCGAGTGCTATGTGGTGTATGGAGCCTTTGCCGACCGCGCCGGTGTCGGCTGATGGGTTGATGCTGTAGCGGAGGTATACCTCACCGCCGTGCATGGTCTCGAGGAAGGTTTTTCCACCGGGTGCGGGGGCTAGCTCGACATCGGCGATGGCTAGGAATTTTTCGAGAAATTTCTGTGTTATCCAAGGGTCTGTTGCGATTGGGGTTGCGTGGTCGAAGGCGGTTAGCCTCATGTCCGTGTCTATTGCCGCCGGTGTCTCGGTGTCTTTGAGGAGCTCGAGTAGATAGGCTTGGTCTGTGTCCTCTGCTGGGGCGGTTAGCTCGAGGAGTGTGTTGTCGGGGTCTCGGAGGTAGATGGATGCATGGGCCCTGTATGTTTGGGGCCCCGCTGTCTTAACACCGTGGTCTTCAAGCCACCTCTTCCACCTGGCCAGCTGTTCGACTGTTTTTACGCGGTATGCGAGGTGGTGGTGTGAGCCCAGCCCCGGCCATCCGTGTGGGAGGTGGGGCCATTCAAAGAATGTTATTGTGCTGCCTGTTGTTTTCTCGGGGTTTGCGTAGAAGGCGTGGCGGTGGTATATGTCGTCTTGGTTGACTGAGAGCTTGACCTGCCTAAGCCCCATGACCTCCGTGTAGAACCTATAGTTAACCCTGTAGTTGCCTGAAACAAGGGTTATGTGGTGGAGGCCCTTGATGACTGTTTCCGCCAACGCGCCGCCTCAGCCTTCAGTGGTCCCATGTCCATATATATGTGCCTCGAAGTCACGCTACTCGATTAAGCCATCCCAGAAATCCAGCTCATAGCGTTGGATGGCTCTGGCGACAAACCTGTATCTGCTCCAGTCAAGATATCTTTCAGCAATTTTCTCAGCTCTCTCCTCCAGCGCGTCGAAGGGCCCGGCGAAGAGTTCGAAGAGCGTTGTCGATTTCATGTTCAAGCTCCTGGCGTGCTGTCCGAGTTTTCTGACGTTCTCACCCCATACTGGGAGGTTTATGGTTAGTGCGACGGCTGCGTCGCCTGCTGTGCCGTTGAGCGCAAGCCATGAGAGGAAGTGTGTGTAGCCGACAGCCCTCACGGAGAGCCTGCCGTAGTCAAGCTTGGTGTTCAGTTCTTCGGCCAGCTGGGCCAGCGCTTTCGAGGCCTCATAGTCCCCGTCTACTAGGAGTTTGAAGAATTCTTCCTCGTCGGCTGTTCTGGCTTTGGAGAGCATGTGGGATAACGCTCGTAGGTCGTGTGGTATGATGTAGAGCTGGTTCTCGACAAACCTGTTCAACACATCCCTGCTGGGCTTCTGTAGCGATGGATGGTTGAGAATTCTCTCGTTCAAATCCCGCAACTCCTCCCGCAATCTACCGATTACGCCGGCCATCCCAACCCACCCTCTTATGCCCTCGCCGTCTTAAGCTCTTCCTCTATTTCCTCAACAGGTCTGCCGGCTGTCTCGGAGCCGCGGACAAGCCATGCCAGCGTGGCTGCAAACCCTACCGCCCATATGAGCGTTGAGGCTAGTAGAAAGCCTGAAGCGGTGAGAAGCCCTTGGGAGAGTAGTATGGCTGCTCCTGAGACGCCTGTCAGGGCTGTGAGGATGCCGACCGCGGTCGACCTCATGCCGGTTGGGAAGAGCTCGCTCTGGAGGGCGCTGACAAGGCCCCAAGCCCATTCAGAAAAGATGAGGCATATGAATAACGCGGCGTAGAAGAGGAGTGGGCTGGCCTGCTCGTGCCCGGCGAGGACAAGGGCGCTGAAAAAGGCTCCCATGAGGAAGGAGATTGCTAGGGGTTTTCTGCGGTTTCTGTCTATGAGGAGCCATAGTAGGGGCGCCCCGACCGAGGCCCCCGCGTTTGCAACCAGTATAACCATTGGGGCTGACTCGGCTCCGAGTGTGAAGCCGGGTGCGTAGGGTGCGTAGTAGGCCATCATGCCGTATGTGACGTACTGTGAGACTGTGACCGCGGCGAGGACGGCGAACCTGAAGACGGGGCCGCCCACCCTCCGTGAAGCCGCAGCAGACACACCGCTCACGGAACCATGAACACCGCCCCTAGCTATCTCGGAGACAATCCTCTCCGCCTCCCCAGCCCGCCCCCGTAGGGTGAGCCATCGAGGCGACTCTGGGACCGAAACCCTGAGGAAGACTACAAGCCCCAGCGTGGCCAGGGCTGTCAGGAGAACATACTGGGTTTGGAGTAGTGGGTCGCTGGATATTGCCGCGTATACAAGAGCCGCTCCCGCGATTACGGCGCTGCCTACGTTCCAGAAGTTTGTCGAGAGGAGTATTGCTTTTCCTCTGTGCCGGGCGGGGATTAGCTCTGCGAGTGCTGCGTAGGATGCCCCGAAGTCTCCGCCTACGCTGAAGCTCAGAACCGATGTGAGTACCCAGACAGCCAGCGGATTTGTGTAAAGGAAGAAGAGTGGGACGGTTGAGGCGACTTGGAGAGCGTTTATGGCTATGAGCGCCGCCTTCCTACCCCATCTGTCACCGAGATACCCCAGCACTATCGAGCCAAGGGCCTCAGCAACAAGGTTCGTGGCGAAGATCGCGGAGGCGAGCTCGGGGGCTACCACAACAACTATCAGTGGCGCTATTGCGAAGACGATGCCGTCTAGGAAGTAGTTGAGGGAGACTGCCCAGAAGAGGTACCAGTGCCTCGGACCCCACCTTGCTGCGTCAAGCTTTTTAAACAGCATAGTGTGGTTCACGTAGAGCCGCATACGCCGGACATATAAACCGAATCATAAGCCATTTATGCATGGGCCAGGCCAGACGCTTGACCGCCGAATCCCAGAACATGTACTCGTAGATGGAGGTCCCCCACAAGCTGGTGTATGATTTTCTTTCGGTAAGCTATGTGAGGAGCTGGTGGCCGTGGAGGGGTTTGTGGGCCAGAATCTCGGCGTATGTGTTATGGGCTATGCCCTCCATGAGCGCTATGTCTCCACCCGTCCATGCGGGCTACTTTGACAGGCGTCTTAGACGAGGACGTGAAGCTGGGATGCATGTTTCTGGACCCTGTAGCCTAATGTGTCCGCCGACGTATCGGCTGTAAACAACTGGGTCTTATCGGTTTGAGAGGGTTCAAGTTGAATGATATTTTCTCGGCGGCATTTATTCTAGAGCGTGATTGGTATGAGGTGGCGTCCGGCGTAGAAGAAGGCCAGCATGCCCATCACAGTGTTTATGAGGGGGAACCTCCAGTAAAAGCTCGGTAGGATTTCGAGACGTGCGGTGAGGAAGAGCGCTATAACCGGGTATGTGAAGGCGGGCAGTGTTAGTGGGTCTCTCAAGGCTAGGGCGGCCGCTACAATCGTCCAGCAGGCGGAGACAAAAAACATCGTCCCCCTCGGGCCTAGGGTCGTCGCTATGGTTTTGATGCCTGCGCGTCTGTCAGGCTCTATATCGGGTACTGCGGAGAGGGCGTGCATCCCAGCGGTCCAGAGCGCGCCCACAACCCAGAACCAAAGCGGTGGCAGCAGATTGTTTGAGGACAGGTGGTAGCCGGCTGCTCCGGGGATTATGTAGAACCAGTTGCTGAAGGAGTCGAGGAAGGGCCTCGCCTTAAAACGTATCGGGGGTAGGCTGTAGAAGGTGGCCATCAGGATGTAGAGGCTGTTGAGGAGGAAAGCGGTTAGATTCCAGGAGAAGAGTAGGACGGCTAGAGCTGAACCGGCAACATAGATTGAAAGCCTCCGCCGTACAGCGCCCCAGGCCACCGCCTCCCTGTCTGTTTTTTTCGGGTTCAGCAGGTCTGTATCGATGTCTGCGAGGTCGTTCAACCCGTAGAGATAGATGTTCGCCGGCAGCAGATAGACCAGCAGCCCTACAGGAAAAAGGGGGGAAAGAAATGTTTCAACCGACTTTGCTCCAGCTGCGAAGCCGACGAGGTATGAGCCCGCCGTGTACAGCCAGAACCGGGGCCTGCTGTGTTTCAGTGCCAAGTCATAGCCCTTAAGACGTTTAGTAAATATCTGAAGTGGTTTGGCCGGTATTTCGTCGTGAGGACCGTCCATGGTCTACGGTAGAGGTACCAAGCGGTGTCCTGATAAATGTTTGTGGCGGTTTCTATCGGAATAATGTATCTTCGCGGTATGAATTTAAAACCTATACGGGCGATCTTTAACTCCCTATTGAATCTCTTCAGCTCGTATTGGACAAGGCTGTAGAAGTTTGTGTTAAAACCTATTTCCCTGACCTTAAACATCCTAAGGTCCTCCTGAGGCATGTATATCCTTCCCAGGCGCAGGTCTTCACCTATGTCTCTTATCATGTTGATAAGCTGGTAGGCTCTGCCCAGCCGCATGGCGTACGGGTAGCTTTTTTCTTCAAGCCTCATTATCTTGGCCATGAAGAGGCCCACGACCTCGGCGGAACCGTAGATGTATCTGAGAAGGTCCTCGTATGACTCGTAGCTGTCAACCGTTAGGTCCATCTCCATCGATTTCATAAAGGCCTCAACCGAGCTGCGGCCGAAGGCGTGTTTCTCGGCGAGTTCTATGAAGGGCTGTAAGACCGGCGGCCCGCCCCGGGAACCCCATAGGCTATCGAGTTTGTCCCAGCATCTGTAGAACATGTCCACATTTGGTGGATCCCTGTCAACCAAGTCGTCGATAAACCTGACGAATGCGTAGAGGGTCGCCACCTCGTCGCGCATGCTGGGCTCGAAAAATATGCTTGAGAAGTAGAAGTTCTTTCCCTTCCTGAAAAGGCTATAGTTAGTTTTTTGGGACATTTTTAGCCACCAACATAGCGGAGGTCAGGACCATGGGCACACCTACCCCCGGGTTTGTATTCTGGCCGACGAAGAAGACGTTGCGCAGCTTTCTATGCCTTATCTTCGGCCTGAACCAGGCGGTCTGACTCATTATGTGCTGCAGCCCGAGGGCCGATCCTCTGTAAGACCTGTACTCGTCGTAGAAGAAACTTGGCCTTAGGGAGGCGTGCAGCCTGAGGTCTGCGTTTAGCTGTTTTGAGACTAGCCCGAGTATTTTCTGTTCGTCGAAGCCGTCGCTCTCAGGAGCTGCGGGGACGAGGATGAAGACGTTGTGTCTGCCGTCGGGGCTCCAGTCAGGCTGGTCCATCGTTTGTACATGTATGTAGTATGAGGGGGTTTGCGGGGGCGGAGCCCCGATAAGGTGGTCGAAGTGTGTGTCCCACTCGTTTATGACGACGAGGTGTGAGGCCTCCGCATCCAGCCGCCCTGATGCGAGGAGGAGGTGGGCTGAGGGCCCGATGACAGCCTTTCTCCAGTATTTCTCCCCGTAGCTTGGTTTTTCGAGGAGCTCTATGTCAGCTGTCGGGAAGCTTGCGTTGATCAACACATAGTCGGTGGGGTAGGTTGATTTCGTGGTTTCAACTGCGGTGGCCTTGTTTGCGTTCGCTTTGATACGTTTAACCTCCTCTCCAAGGTGGAATTCGACGCCGCGTCTCTCGGCTTCCTCCATTATCTTTTTAGCGATGTTGGAGAACCCTCCCTCGGGCCAGAGGGGGCCGTCTACCATGACTGTTTTAGTCAGGAAAAGCCCGAGCAGCGTTGGAAGCTTTTGAGGCGGGGTGCCTACAAACAGCGAGTCATACTCCAAAAGACGTATGAACAGCTCGTTCCTAAACATTTTTCTCAAGTATCTGTCGAAGGAGCCGAACAGCCCCCAGACCTTCGGGGTTAGACCTACGGTGAGAAAGTCGAGGAATGACTCGTAGTCTTTGTAGACAGCGCCCACAAGTTTGTCGTAAACCTCCTTGGATTTCTCCAGAAGCCTATCCACCGATTCAGGGTTTTCTCCGAGAGCGGCCCCAACATCCCGTAGGTTGCGCTTCGTTACTACGATCCTTTTTTCCTCGATGAACTCCATTAGGGGGTCCTTTTCAATAAGTTTAGGGGGCTGCATCCCAGCCTCTTGAAAAAACTTGTCGTAGAAGTCATTCATCAAGTACCATGTGGGGCCTATCTCGAAAATCCTGCCGTCGTAGGCTAGCTTTGTGGAGACGCCGCCTACCACGGGCCGGCGGTCAAAAACCATCACCTCATGCTCTCTGGAGAGCAATAGTGCGCTGGCTAGCCCTCCAAAGCCGGCCCCAACTATAATTATCCTCATAAGCCGATGGCTTTCCCCCTATTTTAAAAGCCTTTTTCTAAATCCTAGCAGTAGTGTAGCTGTGGAATTTTTGTGTTAGGGGTTTTCTCCGTCGATGTGGGGTGTTTTGGCGGCTCGGGCGGCGTTGTCTCATGGCCGTGCTTTACAGCCTGCATCCATATCACATCATCCTCCAGCCCTTGAAAACCTTGTAGAGGGGTTTTAACTCGGCATGGCCTCCGCAAACCCCTCAAACTCCAGCCCGTCCGGAAGGTATCTGACTTAGCTATACCGGTTTTACTGTTTATACGGTATGCGTGTTGGAGGGCTGGATTGTGAGCAAGCCGATCCTGTTTAGGCCTTCCTGTCACTGTGCCGACCTCGCCGCCGCTCCCTTTAACTGTTCAGCCAGCGGCCCGGTTGTCTCTGTTGGGAATGGCCGAGTAGGATTTGCCTCTGCAGCGCTATTCCCATACCCACTAAACCCGTTGGAGTGTCCTTAGTTGCGAGGTTTTTGCGGCTGTTGGCTCCGAGACTGAGTTCACCCGCCATCTATGATGGATGGTGTGGTCAGCCGATATACATCTTCCGGTCTTCTGCGGTGTTTGGCTGTTGCGGGCCAGATCTCCTCTCCACGGCTTGCACGGGTTCATGTTTTGCTTGGGTCCATGGGCCAGGCCAGACGCTTGACCGCCGAGTCCCAGAACATGTATTCGTAGATGGTTGAGAGTCTGAAGACGTGTGCAGAGGACCTCCTATCCATCGCTGATGCGTTTTCAGCCGTCTTGTCGCAGGCCTCCACAACCCTTCTCACCAACTCCTCATAACCCGGCGAGGAGTAGGTTTCAATCCATCGGCGATAGGTGGGGCTCGGAGAGCCGTGCTTCATCAGCTCCTTCCCGACCTCGAGGTAGACCCAGAAGCAGGGTAGGATGGCGGAGAGGCCGGTGAGGAATGGTTCTTCATACGCCGTTGCTATGAGGAAGTCTGTGTAGGCTCTGTTGACGGGGGACATCGTGTAGCCCGCGATGCTCTCAGGCCCTACGCCCCACTCCTTTAGGAGAAACTCGTGGAGGGAGGCCCTCTCGACCAACAGGCTGTCCCTAGCAGCGGAGATAAGCGGGATGGCCAGCTCGTCGTCAACGGCCTTAGCGCCCACCACAGCCACCGCCCGTGAAAACCGGCTGAGGTAGAGAGCGTCTTGGATTACGTATTCTTTGAAGACCTCGAGGCTGAGGCTGCCGTCTGTCAACCCCCTGACAAACGGGTGCCTGATAATAGCCTCAAACACATCCACTATACCTTGCCAGAGAACAGTGGAAAACCTGCCCACCGTTAAGCACCTACGTTTAGCCGGGAAACCTAACATAAGTACCTCAGCGGAGATGTAACTTCCTACCCGCTCCCCTCCCTCAAAACCCTCTCACCCTGCGGTGTAAGCGAATATTTGAAAGGCTTCCCCTCCCTAAGAACCAGGCCTCTCTCGTGCAGACTCTTCATAACACGGGCGGTGTGCTCCCTGCTTAGTCCTAGGCTGCGGCTTACATCACGTGACGTCACACTACCCCTCTCCCGTATAAGCTGGAGGGCTTTGATGGCTGATTCATGGAGAGGGGCCTCCTTTTCCTCTGCCTTGGTTTCGGGTGGGTTTTCGGGCCTGGGAGCCTTTTTCTCCGTGATGTCACGACGCGTCACAGCATTCCTGTACAGGAAGACGAAGACGGCTGTCTGAGCAAGGAAAAGGACGGCGAAGACAAGTGTGATGGCTTCCATGCATCACACCCCCAGCTCCGAGAGATACTCCTTCACGGTCTCCCAGTCCTTCTCCTCGAGGGCTTCGCTGAGTTTGAAGAACCATTGGTAGCTGGGTAGTGTTAGTAGCCCTAGGTAGGTGAGGAGTAGGAGTGTGTAGAGGGCTTTTTGGACGTTTCTGAGGGCTTGCTGCTTTGTCCTCGTGTATGCTCCTTTTGTGACGCCTCTTAGCGCTGCCTTCTGCTGTGACGTCATGGTGATGCCGTCACGCTGTGACATCACGTCAAGCAACAACGTCTCCACCTGCTTTTTGGTAAGCCCAGACCTTCTGACAAGCTCTATGAAAAACCTGTCCTCCGCCATTTTGGCTACCATTTCGGCGAAATTTTTCGGGTCCGGAAAACTCTCCGCCAAACTCCTCCACGGAATACAGTTTTGTAAACCGGCGGTATATTTGCATCACGCAACATCACACCCGCAACACCTATCCCCGAAATATTTGGGTATTACCCACGATGTCCGTCCAAAAACATTTTAAAAACCATGCCCCAACACCATGCATGGCGGTTGTACGTAGCTCCGAGAGTGTTGAGGCGGAGCGGGTTGAGAACGCTAGGGACACCTTTATCCGCTGGCTTGTGGACTGGCGTGACGGCTCCGGCAACATCTACCTGCGCAGGTTCACGATTAAGAGGGGTGGGGAGATACCGGCCCACAGCCACCCCGAGATAGAGCATGTTCAGTATGTTTTACGCGGGGAATACATCGTAACCTTGAACGGTGTGGA
>Ga0272447_1001796_pt1 | contig 12741 bp, 15 predicted proteins | sample YNPCB0133_FD_194589 | JGI IMG/M metagenome (GOLD analysis project Ga0272447, IMG submission 194589) | Hot spring microbial mat communities from Yellowstone National Park, WY, United States - YNP-CB-013-3 | ecosystem: Environmental > Aquatic > Thermal springs > Hot (42-90C) > Sediment | place... | reverse complement strand
CAGTGCCTTGAACAACCGTTTCTGGTGTCCGCAGTACAATTATAGCCTAAGGCAACTAAAGTTGCTAAAGGAGCTTTCCTCCCCGCACTGAAGTACGGGGCTTCCAGCCCTACCCGATGTGATATACTCCCGGTGCTGACTCTACAAGTACAGCGCGAGGCTTAGCTACCCCCACACCCCCACGAGCTAAAGGCATCGTCAAGCCCTACCCTTCAGGGCAGGGATAGAAGGCGCTGGGTGTCCTGTCTTAAGTCTGCTGTTATACGCAACTCAGGGGCAAGGTCATTAAACGGTCTAGGCTTGACACTCCCACCACCTAAAGGTGGGGGATTCTTACGCAGTCCACAAACGGACTCGTAAAGGCGTGAGCAAACCGCCTCTACACAGTTCCTTAAGGCAAAGCCCCAAGGTTCTGCTTACTTGTAACAACTGTCGCCGATTGGGTTTTTCACCAAGGATGGCGACAAAGTATAGTTTAGCACAGAGCGACTAAAGTCGCTTGCGGGCTTTTCCTCCCCGTACTAAAGTACGGGGCTACCAAGCTATCCCTCTGTGTCCCTGTTGCCACTGTTGGGCGAGATGGACCACTTGGTTGACTACATCCCCCGTCCCAAGAGTAGTGCAACTAATTTGGAAGCGGGTGCCATCGGCTAATTGGGGATTTTGCTGGTTGAATTGGGGCACCATTTGGTTACAAAATTCGCTGAGGGCACTGCTAAATAAAAGTTTGATTTCTAATCCCGGAGCTGGGGTTGTTAGATGACTCCCAAAATCACAGCCACCTGCCAGCAGTGTCAGCCCCAGAGTCCAACCCCACCGGCGATGTTTCATGATCGTTTTCCCCACTGCCAACGATCCCTGCATACTGTATATCATGCGTTATCGGATTTACCACCAGCTTGTTTACACCTATCCAGAGCCGGTGCAGTTGTCGCCCCAAATTCTCCGGCTGCATCCCCGTTGTGACAGTACCCAAACGGTGCGGACTTGGCAGTTGATGCTGGACCCACCGCCACTACGTCGTTATTGCAATGTTGCGCTTGATGGCAGTACTGAGGTGCAGGTGTTGTACCACCAACCGATCACCCACTGGCGTATTCACATGGAAACGGAAGTCGTTACCTACCGGGAAAACCCTTTCGACTTTTTGTTGGAGCCTTGGGCTGTGACCCTGCCGGTGGATTATTCCCAAGCGTTGGCACAGGAGTTACGTCCTTATTGGGAAGCTCCCCTGGATCCGGTAGCAACGACTCTGGCACAGGAATTGGTGGTGGCCACCGACGGGCAGGTGCTGGCTTTTTTGCATGAACTCAATCAAACCCTGTACCGCGAATGTACCCATTACATCCGTCCAGCGGGTGCGCCCTGGCCTGCGGGAATGACCTGGCAACAGCGGCGAGGTGCGTGTCGGGATTTGACCGTTTTATTCATGGCGGTTTGTCGGGCGGTGGGGTTGGCGGCTCGGTTTGTCAGCGGTTATCACGAGGGCGACCCGGACTGGCAACACCGACACCTGCACGCCTGGGCGGAAGTGTATTTGCCAGGGGGGGGTTGGCGGGGCTACGACCCGACCCACGGTTTGGCGGTGAATGACCGGTATGTGGCCCTAACCGCTCGGCCGCGTCCCCAGGACACCCTACCTGTTACGGGCTATATCCTCACACCGGGGGTGACCAGCCATTTGGAGTATGAGATCAAAATTCAACCCTGGGACAGCGATGCACCAAACTAACCACGTTGCCATTGCATTGGGCAGTAACTTAGGCGATTCCTGTCTCATTTTGTCCCAAGCGCTCTTGCATCTCACGCAGGTCTATGGAATGAACATCATCGCCCGTTCCCATTGGCATCGCACGCCCGCATGGGGACCACCCCAACCGGATTTCATCAATGGCTGTGCGGTACTTGCAATGACCCATAGCCCCCTAGATTTGCTACGTATCTTATTGGCAACGGAACAACATTTTGGACGCATTCGCACCGGCAAATGGCAACCCCGTACCTTGGATTTAGACATCATTTTTTACGGGCATCAGATCATCAACACCCCAGAATTAATCATTCCGCATCCAGAGTATCACCGGCGGGGATTTGTGCTGGTACCCTTAGCAGAAATTGCTCCCCATTGGCAGGACCCACGCACCGGACTCAGCGTAGCAACCCTGGCACAACGCCTAGATACATCAGCAATCGTTAAAATTACTCATCATGGCAGTTCCCAAGCAACTGGGTAGTGCTATCCCAGTCATGCTTACCATTTTGATAGCGTGGATGTCATGACGGATGATATACGGTCATTTTAATTCAAACCAGGACGTTGCACCCACATCCAAAACATTGAGTGCGCAGGGCTAGAAGGTTTTTTTCAGTAGCCCAGGTGTTTCACCTTAGCCCGAAATGACTATAACTTCAGGAACGCAAAAAATTCAACTAATACTTATCAAGTTATCATAAAGCTGGGTCTAAAACCCTGTCATTCACGGTAGCTTTGTGCGATACTGTACTAAGTGGTAAGGATAATAAACCGCTCTAAAAACCCAACGACCTAACCGCTAAAGATAAAAACCAAGTTTTGTCTTTCTTAGGTCATGTTGGTCTTTTATTTAAGCCAAAACAGGTCACCGACCAGGTAGAGAAAGCTCAAGAAGTTCCCTGCCAATTTATCAAATCAAAATGAGAAAATAGATGCACGGTCGAAGTAATGCAAATCCCCCGTTGTTTTTCTGATTCCATCCAATCAGAAGTGGCAGAACTTTGGTTCCGCCGTACCTACACAGCCCGCCCCTTAGATTGCCCCCCGTGCAAAAGCAGTTTTTTGCCGGCATCCGGGGGGAAGTAATGGCGAGATTGCACTGTTTTTGCACTGCCTGCTATTTCTGCACTGGTGGTCAGGTCATCACTTATGGATTTTGGCGGCGATCCATGCGTAACAGAGGCAGCGAACTGGCACTGGATTCACTGGTCAAATACCGCCGTGGTGGTTCAGCTGGGGGGGGCATCTGCCGCCGAGAAGCCAGCCACCGCCATCCCAAGGTGCCTGTCGCCACCAGCAACCCCGTCCAAAACAGTGACCACGCTGGCGTTGTCCCACCAATGACCATATCAATCACTGCGGCCGTGACCACCACACTCACCACCGGGTAACGGCTGTAATAGGAACGAATGCGCCGAGAAAGGGACATAAACTCCAATCAGCAATTGTTTTGATTGTAGCCTAGGAAATTAATCCCAACCACGCCAGCACTCCTTTGCCAGTGACCAATTCAATGATAATCGCCACCACAAACCCCACCATCGCCGCCCGTCCATTCAGCCGTTCGCTATAGGCATTAAATCCAAACTTAGGTTCATCGAATACCGGCGTCTTACTGGGTTGGGGAACGTGTGTCATGGGTCGTCCTCGTATGAAGTACTAGCTTAATTGTATCCTATCAGAAGTGTTGCAGGGTAGATAAGGGCAGGAAAAATGGGGCTAAATATGATATGCTCATCCCTGCGAACGCAAGAATTAATGAGCTATGAAGCTGAACTCTTTGGCAGGAATTATTAAATTTCTACTCAAAGATTTGCCGACTCATGATTATCCGGTTCTCAATTTCTTTCTCTTTTGTTTCATCTAGTTTGCCGACATTTTAGACAAGTGAATGAACAGTTTAAGGACTTATTTTACCCCTTGAATCATACAGGTATTCCGATTAAACTATCTACATTTTCCAAGGCAAATCAAGACCAGAGACCCACGAGTGATGCGACGTCTTTATCATAAACTATAGTAATCCTAACTTGATTGCTAATTTGATTTAGGAAAGCTGGATGGGCTATACTCGTCAACTAAAGTGTGAGAGGCATGGCTAAGGAGGCAAAGATGCTGACATGTACAAAACCAGAAATGGTCGCTCTTTTAGGAGGATTTGTCCGGAGTACTTCTGATGCGAGAGAACTGAAACGTGCTTTAGCAGTAGGAATGGCTGTGGAAGGCAAACCTTATGAAGAAATTAAGGACTTAAACTTAGTTATCGGGGTAGGAAAGATGACCTATCAGAAGCAGAGACACAGAAAATAGATGTCATTTATCAGCACTAAACAAAGTGATTATAACTTGCTTGCAGAAGCAGGCATTACCTGGAAAAAAAGTCTCAGAAAGTCAACCCCAAAGCAGAGCTAGAAATTGTAAAAAACAAAAAGAAGTTTAAGAATTTACAGAAGCTAATCAGTCTGAAGTCAATTCAGGTTGCCTAGTCGTTCTCTTTTTAGATGAGTGTCATCTGTGCTGGGGTGATATTTACGGTTATGGGTGGGGACGCTCCGATACGAGGGTAGAGATTCCCATGGCAAATGAAAGAAGGAGACAAACTTATTTTGGCGCTTTAAGCGATCAGACAAAAGAATTTATTCTACGGGAATACGCTGACGCGAATAACACAAGTACTATTGACTTTGTGAAGTATCTGAGAGAAAAGTTCTGTGGACAAAGGATGGTGTTCATTGAGGATGGAGCAACCTACCACAAAGCACGGGAAATAAAAGCATATCTTGCCTGAGTAAACCGAGGCAAACAAGAGCAGGAGTGGGCGTGAACTGGTATTTTATTTGGGTCTAATTGTCCGCAATAAAATCCTGTTGAAGATGTATGGTTATGGCAAGAATGTTTTGAGATGTTTTTGGTGCCGTCTCAGGTCTTTTAAATGGCTATTTAAGTTCACTGTGAGTCATCGGAAATTTACTTTAGATAGACCAATACTCACCTGGTTCTATTCTTATTTTAGGATTATCATAGATGGATGCTTGGCGCAGCGACGCACGAGGGATTTCCGAGTGACGGGGGCAAAGTCTGTTATCATGAAGCAGTTGCTGTTGCTGGTTTTTGCCCGCCGATGACGACGTCACTGGCAGTTCCCACCCTAACGCAGGCGCTGATGCCTACCTACAACCGTTTTCCGGTGACGTTGGTACGGGGGTCGGGGTGCTGGGTGTGGGATGACCAGGGGCGGGAGTATTTGGATTTTGTCGCTGGGATTGCCACCTGTACGCTGGGGCACGCCCATCCCCTGCTGGTGCAAGCGATTGGGGAGCAAATCCAACAATTGCACCACGTTTCCAACCTGTATCACATTCCCTGGCAGGCGGAACTGGCACAAGTTCTCACGCAGCGTTCCTGTGCTGACCGGGTGTTTTTTGCCAATTCGGGGGCAGAAGCCAATGAGGGGGCAATCAAGCTGGCCCGTAAGTATGCCCACACTGTGAAGGGCTACGAGTATCCCATTATTGTTACGGCACAGGCTAGTTTTCATGGGCGTACCCTGGCGGCTCTGACAGCTACTGGCCAACCGAAATACCAACAACATTTCGACCCGTTGGTGCCGGGGTTTGTGTATGTGCCCTACAACGACCTGGAAGCACTGACCAAAACAGTTTGGGAATTGGAGCAAGTGGCGGCTATTTTGCTGGAACCGATTCAAGGGGAAGGGGGCGTGTGTCCGGGGGAACGGGATTATTTCCAGGGGGTGCGCCGGTTGTGCGATGAACGGGGAATGCTCCTGATCCTCGATGAGGTGCAGTCGGGAATGGGACGCACAGGCCGTTGGTGGGGGTATGAACATCTGGGAATTGAACCGGATATTTTTACTTCAGCAAAAGGGCTAGGCGGCGGGATTCCCATCGGAGCGGTGTTGTGCAAAGAGCCATACAATGTGTTTCAACCGGGTGACCATGCCAGTACCTACGGGGGCAATCCGTTGGCCTGTCGGGCGGCCCTGACGGTGTGCCGGGCAATTGAGGAACTGGGGTTGCTAACCCAGGTGCAGCAGCGGGGGGAACAGTTGCAGCAGGGGTTGCGGGCGTTGGTGGCGACCTACCCGGAGTGGTTTCAGCAAGTGCGGGGCTGGGGCCTTTTGCAGGGCTTGGTGTTGCAACCAACGGCTCCTTTCCAAGCAGTAGATGTGGTACAGCGGGCGTTGGCGCAGGGGTTGTTGCTCGTGCCTGCGGGTTCCCAGGTGGTGCGGTTGGTTCCGCCCCTAATTGTTACCGAAGCAGAGGTGCAGCTAGCACTGGAACGTTTAGCGGCGGCGTTGCGGCATTGAGTAGGGCTTCTACGGCTTGAAGGACATGGATATTGTGCCAACGGCGATACCAATGGGCAGCTAAGGCACAGCCACCGGCAGCGACCCCTTCTTTGACAAAACCCTGTTCATAAACCCGCAATACCTCGTACTGGGAATGGCGAAAATCCAGTGCGGCAGCGGCTAGGGGTGCTCCTACTTCTTGGGCAAGGGCGCTCACCTGGGCGCTGGGATCGCGGACGACCCAACCGGTAGTGCCGACCAGTACCTGAGTGGGGTGCCAAGGGATGTTTTCGTAAGCGGCAATGGCCTGTATCAAGGCCCACACGGCCAGCATTTGCGTTCCCCCAGCGAGCAAAATCGGTACCCGGGTATGCACCGCCAGCGTCATGGCTGCCACTACCACCTGCATCGGGTCGCCCACAGCCGCTAGAACCGCCCAGGGGGTTGACAAGGTTCCAGCCCGGCTCAATCCCTGTTGCACCACGTGCCATTTCTGTTGGTGGTTGCACTGAGGATGGCTGCTGCTGACTCGCCCCTGCGCCTGATACCCCAACCCAGTCAGTACGGCTAAGGCGGTGGTTGTGCCCCCCACTACGCATTCGCCGAAGATGTAATACGGCGCTGGTGCTGCCCGCAGGTGGGATGTGGCCCAGTCCCAAGCCCGTTGCCAGAGCCGATGCACAGTATCCAGGTCCATAGCGTGCCCCGTAGAGACACAGCGGGCCAGGGTATGGTCTAGGTGTACGGCGGGAACGGCCAGAGGCACGGGCAACCCCGTCGTGACCAAGGTAACGGGTATGGCCAACGCCTGGGTAATGGCACGGGACAGATACACGGGGGAAGCCCCTTGGGTCAGGGGGGGCAAGGGATGAACCGGGGGTGATGCCCCACCGTTGAGGAGAAATTCCGCATCGGCGGCTGCGGTTGTCCGTCGGGCTGCTGGAGTGGCACCTGCTGCCGAAATCCCCGGAATCAGGGCCGTTTCTGTAAACCCCAACACGCAGACCAAGGTGGGCCGTTGCCCTTGCACCCGTGCTCCCCACGCCTGCACCCAATCGGGGCGGGTATGCTCCTGGATCATTCCTCTAGCCCCAACCAAGCCCGTAACCACGTAGGCGGCGGCGGTACAGGGTTAGCCAACCGTTCCAGCAATGCCCAGGCCACCAACTGCACCACAAAGGTATAAATTGCCGAGTTGACCATGACCAGAACCACCGTTGTCACCCGAATCCAGGTCACTTCCGGCTGCGCCAGAATGCCCAAGCGTTCCACGATCCATTCCAGCACTTGGGTAGCTTGGTTGGTGAGGTACACCCAGAGATTTTCCCCCAACAGCACCGACAGCAGGCCAATCTGCCCCAAAAACCCCACCGTACCGACGGCCATGCCCTGTACCACCGTTGCGCCCCAGCCCGTGCCCCGTCGCCAGTGGTAGCCCAACAATACCGCCAGCAAGCCATACCGGAAGATGTAGGCCAACCCCCGCGGCGGCCCCATCAACACCGATAACAGCAAAAACGTCGTCACCAACCCCAACCAACCCCAGCGCTGCCCCCATCGCCGGGTCGCCAATGCCAGGGGAATGGGTAAAAACAAACGCAGGACGGGAGTGAGACCCAAATAGAAACTCGCCAACCAGCCCAAACTGGCCGTACTTGCTAAAAAGGCCGTTTCTACCAGCGCCAAGGGCAAAGCCGACCGTACCTGGGGCGTACTCATGCCACCCATCCCAGGGCATCCCGCCAGACCGACAACATGGATTGCCCCGGCCCCAACCGTCCCAACACCACCGCACTGACCCAAGGAGTTGCCCGCAGCACCTTTTCCCGGTACGCCGCTTGCCCTATGCGTTCCCCGTCAACTGCGTAACCACCCCAAAACACCCCAATTCTGCCCCCGGTAACCACAGCGGCCAGCGCAACCCCACCCCATACCGCCATGCTTGCCACCCATGACCTCCTTTGTGCGCAAACATTACCCCGATGAATCCTAACCCCCACAGAGGCACCATCTGCCAAAAGGTCACCGCTGCCACCGCCAACCATCCCAGACGCAACCCCCAAGTCGGCCGCTGGTCCAACGACAGATGGCAACTGCGCAACCGCACCTCCAGCACCACCAGCGGTTCCCTGCTCAAGAGTGCTGATTTCCATCTACACAGCAGTTCCATCATCATCAGCATCAATGGCAATTCCTCGTGAAGCTAGCGGCGCTGTAGCACAAAGATTCACTAAGATTCTAGAACACAGCTTAGCCCATTCTGCTTCTCTAAAAGCAGGTGGAAACAGCACGGCAATTGGCCGCCTATCCAAACCAACGCATACGAAAGCGGTTCAAAATGCAGGAACAGGGTTAATGATTGCCCGTATAAAAAAAGATTTCGTCATGAATACAGGTAATGCTATGCAAGTAATGCTTATAGTATTTATACAAAGCAACGCTATATCTAGTTGTGATGTGCAGGGTATAACGGACGATAAGCTTTGTGCGCTTTGGGGCAATCAAGGAATTCTATTCCCGGAAAGCCTGATTGAGTTGGAACCGTATCTAACTCTGTATTCACTCCTGTAACTCATAGCCATTGAGAATGACCCCCCGTGTTATTAATTGCCAGTAAAGAATGACGCTTCCGAGATTGCCGTGTCAGTACGAGAATCAATAAATAGAGGTTTACTCCTAGTGGTTCGTCGGGAAATACAAAACCATCTGCTCCCTTTAGAATTATGGTTACCTTACCTGAGCGCATTTCTCAGCAAAAACTTTAGTTCAATCCTGTTGTGAGATGCAGTTATGCCCTAAATTTAAGGTCGCCCAACAGAAATCCTAGAAATAGATTTCCGAGCGACCGTGCTACATCCGTATCGGATGACTCAATGTCCTAATTGCCAAAAGCTTGCCACAACAGGAGATTCCGGTTATCGCTGCGGTGAATTGCCCAGTACCAACGGGTAAGGAATCCGTGCAGTTATTCAGGGCTGGCGAGAGCAGAGAACTAGGAAGCAATGTATTTCGAGCACACCTTCAGCGAGTCAGTGACATTAAAATTTAATTAATAAAAATATCAGGACACTGCGGGTATGCCCGTAAGCGTTCGATGACAACCATTCATGTTATTGGCGGCGGTTTAGCGGGTACTGAAGCGGCATGGCAGATTGCCCAGAGGGGCGTTCCTGTGACCTTGTGGGAAATGCGACCGGCAACCCAGACCCCTGCCCACCACACCGGGGAACTGGCGGAATTGGTCTGTAGTAATTCCTTTGGCGCACGGGCGGTGGATCGGGCAACGGGTTTGCTCCAAGAAGAATTGCGGCGGTTGGGTTCCTTGGTGATGCACGTGGCAGATGCCCAGGCGGTGCCTGCGGGGGGAGCGTTGGCAGTCGATCGGGTGCATTTTAGCCGGGAGTTGACCGAACGGTTGGCTCAGCATCCCCTGGTGACGTTGCGGCGGGCAGAGGCGCAGGACATTCCCCCTGGCATTGTCGTTCTGGCTACCGGCCCTCTGACCAGTCCCCCTCTAGCAGCGCAACTGCAACGCCTGACCGGCCAGGAATACCTCAGTTTTTTCGATGCCGCCAGCCCCATCATATTGGGAGAAAGCATCAACCGGGAGATTGCGTTTCTCGCCAGCCGCTATGACAAAGGGGAAGCAGCCTATCTCAATTGCCCTTTGAATCAAGCGGAATATGAGACGTTTTGGCAAGCACTGGTTACTGCTGAACAGGCACCCCTGAAGGACTTTGAGCGAGAAGAAAAGCGGTTTTTTGAAGCCTGTTTGCCGATAGAAGAATTGGCACGCCGGGGGAAAGATACCCTGCGGTTTGGGCCGTTGAAACCGGTGGGCTTGCGGGACCCGCGAAACCCCACGAGCCGTCCCTATGCGGTGGTGCAACTGCGACCAGAGGATCGGGCGGGTCGGTTGTGGAATTTGGTCGGGTTCCAGACCAACCTTCGCTGGGGGGAACAGCAACGGGTGTTTCGCCTGATTCCCGGTTTGGCCCAGGCGGAATTTGTGCGCTACGGGGTGATGCACCGCAATACCTTTCTCAATGCCCCCAAACTGCTCCACCCCACCTTGCAGTTTCGCAACTATCCCCACCTATTTGCTGCCGGGCAACTCACCGGCACCGAAGGATATATTGCCGCCGTAGCAGGCGGTTGGTTGGCGGGCGTCAATGCGGTGCGTTTGGCCCAGGGGTTGCCCTTGCTCACCCTACCCCCAACGACCATGATGGGCGCTTTGTTTCACTTCATCAGTACCGCCGAAGCCCAATCCTTTCAGCCGATGCCCGCCAATTTCGGCATTTTGCCCCCCCTACCTACCCCGGTTAAATCGAAGGCTGCCCGGTATTTGGCCTACAGTCAACGGTCACTGGCGGATTTAGCTGCTTGGCAGGCGGAATGGAACCCCTGCGTGACATCTTATGAACCGCTAAGTCCTTCTTGACCCTAGACTGGATAATGTTCCCCTGCGTTTTGGTGTATGTCAATTCTGCCAGTCGCTTGGGCCTACGACCATGTACGTTTGATTGACCAAACCCGCCTGCCCACCGAATTTGCCTATGTGGAAATCCGCCGGGCCATGGATATGGTGACGGCGATCCAAACCATGATTGTGCGGGGTGCTCCGGCCATTGGGGTAGCGGCTGCCTTTGCCATAGCCTTGGCGGCTCAGGAAATTGACACCGAAGAACGGCAGGAATTTTTGGACCACCTAGAAACGGTAGCCAATGCTCTGCGCCGGACCCGCCCAACCGCTATTAACCTGTTTTGGGCCATTGACCAGATGTTGAACACGGCGCGGCAAACCGTCGGCCCTGTGAGTTTTCTCAAGGAAAAAATGGTGGCTACCGCCCAGGCTTTGGCTGTGGATGAATATCAAACCTGTGTTGCCATCGGGGAAAAGGGCTTGGCCTGTCTGCCGCCGGAACCCCAACGCCTGACCCTGATGACCTATTGCAACGCTGGCGCTTTGGCGACCGCCGGGTATGGTACGGCCTTGGGCGTGATACGGTCTGCCCACCGTGCCCACCGCCTACTCCAAGTCTATGTCTGCGAAACCCGCCCCCGCTTGCAAGGTGCCCGCCTCACTGCCTGGGAATGCGTCCAAGAAGGGATTCCCGCCACCTTAATTACCGACAACATGGCTGGATATTGTCTGTACAAAGGGCTGATCCACGCCGTGATTGTGGGTGCGGATCGCATTGCTGCCAACGGCGACACAGCCAACAAAATCGGCACCTATAGCCTTGCTATTCTTGCCCATGTCCACCAGGTGCCCTTCTACGTGGCGGCCCCCCTATCCAGCATTGACTGGAGCATCAGCGATGGCTCCCAAATCCCTATCGAGGAACGGAACATCGAAGAGGTGTACAAAATCGGCGACCAATGGCTGACTGCCCCCGGTATCGAAGTGTTTAACCCCAGTTTCGATGTCACCCCCGCCCGCTACATCACCGGCATCATCACCGAACGGGGTATGGTGCCCCCCGACCAACTCCACCAACTCCATCCCTAAACTCAAAATCGTTATGAGTATGATATAGTCATAAGTGTTCAGGATTGGCGATCGTTTTAGGAGTGGGACCTATGGAAGGTTGTTTACAGGTGGGGCAAATGGCGCCCGATTTTGAGGCCACTGCCGTTGTGGACATGGAATTTAAGACCATCAAGCTATCGGACTATCGGGGCAAGAAGTACGTTGTGCTATTTTTTTACCCCTTAGATTTCACGTTTGTTTGCCCGACGGAAATCACTTCTTTCAGCGACCGTTATGAGGAATTTGCCAAGTTGGACACGGAAATTTTAGGGGTGTCGGTGGACAGTCAATTTTCCCATTTGGCCTGGATTCAAACCGACCGCAAAGATGGGGGTTTGGGCGAGTTGAAGTATCCGTTGGTAGCGGATTTGAAAAAAACCATTAGTGCTGCCTACAACGTGTTGACGCCGGAAGGGGTGGCCTTGCGGGGTCTTTTTATTATTGACAAAGAGGGAGTAATTCAGCACGCCACGATTAATAACTTGGCTTTTGGGCGGAGTGTGGATGAAACCTTGCGAACATTGCAGGCGATTCAGTACGTGCAAAGCCACCCAGACGAGGTGTGCCCTGCCAACTGGCAACCAGGTCAAAAAACGATGATCCCGGACCCGGTAAAAGCTAAAGAATACTTTGCTGCCATCTAAATTCACGAACTTGTGGAGTGATCACCGCCAGTCCTGGCACGCCGGGGCTGGTTGTGTGTTTGGTTAACGCCGTTGAATTTTTCCTAGGTATTGGCGCACGCCTGGGTGGTAGTTTAGGCCAGTGAGAAACGGGTTTGCTCGGGCATCGAGGGTGAATAACGCCCAAAAGGGGTCGGCCTACCGCAGCGCAGTTTGTTGTTGGTACAAGGTACGGGCAAGGCGATACACCAGGGATGGCTCCAGCGAACGGCGGGCAAAGGGAATAGGTGGCTAAAGCGGTTACGGTGCGGGGTCAATGGGTATAGGCAGGTACCGAGCTTCAGAAAAAAATTTTTTTGGCCTTGCTGCGAAGTACTCTGAATCCACTGATAGCCAGTAGTGTTGAATGTCCGTAATAAAACTTAACATAAGGGGTCAGGGTTATCCTACGAGCGGCTCTACCCCTACGAGTTGCATGAAGCTACAGTGTCGGCCTATTTCTATTTGTAAATATCGCAAC
>Ga0272447_1001794_pt1 | contig 12752 bp, 10 predicted proteins | sample YNPCB0133_FD_194589 | JGI IMG/M metagenome (GOLD analysis project Ga0272447, IMG submission 194589) | Hot spring microbial mat communities from Yellowstone National Park, WY, United States - YNP-CB-013-3 | ecosystem: Environmental > Aquatic > Thermal springs > Hot (42-90C) > Sediment | place... | reverse complement strand
AGCACGATGCGCAGCTCTTGTGCACCGAAGACGCCTGTGCCGAACGGGTGCGGGCGCGCGTTGAACGACCCCAGCAGCCACGGGCTGAAGGCAATCAGCCCGGCCAGCAGCGCGCCCGCATACCAGATCGCTCGTCGCAGGTCAGGCCGGCGCGGGCTGGCCAACGCGATGATTGCCAGCCCGCCCAGCGCAGCCAGGAACGAATAGACGTGCGTGTAGAGCGTCGCCGCCGCGAGCAGCGCCCCGGCTCCCCAGGCCAGCGCGGTTGGGCGTAGCCGCCCGCGCGCGACCAGGACGGCCAGCCAGATCAGGGCGCTGCCCAGCAGCAGCCCCAGCGCGTAGAAGCGCAGCTCCTGGGCGTAGCGCACGGCGAACGGTGAGAGCGCCGCGTAGAGCGCAGCCCAGCCGCCCAGGCCGCGCCGCAGCGCCTCCCCGCAGGCGAACAGGATCGCGACCGTCAGCAGGCTCCAGGCCGCTGGCGCGAAGCGCAGGCCAAATTCGCTGTCGCCGACCAGGCGGACGGTCAGGCGGGTGACCAGGTGATCGAGCGGGCTGCTGCCGAAGTCCCGGCTGGCGACGCGCAGCGTCTGCTGGATGTCCTCGGCCTGGGCGGCCAGGGCCTGGCCGGCCTCGTCGTACCAGAAGTCGAAACGCGCCAGCCCACTCACCCGCAGGGCGAAGGCCAGCCAGAGTATAGCTAGGGCAGGCAGCCAAAAACGAATGCGCATCATCGCCCCCTCCGCCGGCGCTGCCACTCCAGGGCTGCCTGATAGGCCTCGACCGTGGCGCGCGCCGTCCGCGCCCAGGTGAACTGCCGGGCGTGCGCGAAGCCGCGCGCGCGCAGCGCTGCGCGCAGATCTGGCGCGTCCAGAACGCGCCGCATGGCCTGCGCGATGGCCATCGTATCTTCTGGATTCACCAGCATCGCGGCATCGCCAGCCGCCTCCGGCAACGCCGTGCTGTTCGAGGTGATCACCGGCGCGCCGCAGGCCATTGCTTCCAGCACCGGGATGCCGAAGCCCTCATACAGCGAGGGGAAGACCAGCGCCACGCAGCCGGTATACAGGCAGGCCAGCGCATCATCTGACACGTAGCCTGTAGCAATGATGCGACCAGACGCAAGAGCGGCATGATGCGAGCGACGCAGCCGCTCCAATGTGGACGTGGATTTGCCGGCGATAACTAGTTGGACGTGCTCCAGGCCGTGGGTTGCTGAAAGGAACGCCTCGATCACGCGGGCGATGTTCTTGCGCGGCTGCGGCGTGCCGACGAACAGGAAGTAGGGGGCGCTGATGTCGAACGCTTTCTCGACCTGCTCAACTTCGGCCGACGGGCGTGGGTAAAACGCTGATTTCACTGCGTTCGGCGTCACAAAGATGCGATCTCGCAGCCAGGGATACAGCCGGGTGACTTCGCGCCGGCTGAAATGCGATGGCGTGGTCACCGCGCTCGCCCGCAGCGCCGTTAACCATCCCAGGATGTTCTGCAAGGCAAAGTTGCGCGGGGAGGTGAAGCGCGGGCGGGCGCGGTAGCTGATGTCGTGGATCATCACCACGTAGGGCGTCTTGATCCAGAACGGCGCGTGGTAGTTCACGTGCAGCAGGCCGGCGCGCTCCGCTGATATCGCGCGGGGGATGGAGACGAAGAAGCGATGCAGGTCGTCCGCGCAGCGCGGGTCGGCGACCGTCTGAGCAGGTGCGATTAGGTCGGGGCGCGGCGCCGGCATCAGGGCGCAGATCCGCCAGCCGGCCACGGCGAAGACCTCGGCCTGCCCCAGCAGCCCAGCAGTATAGGTCTCGTTGCCGGTCTCCTGCGCGCCGATCAGGTGGGCGTCAATCAAGACGTTCATGCACGGATCAGGGACGATTGTGGCTGGCATCGGCAGAGCTATCCGTTCGAGCGGGCCACAAAGATATCCTGAAACGACAGGCCATCGCCCGAGGCGCGCCACGCGCCTGGGTAGAAGGCATCCAGCGCAAAGCCGGCCTCGCTGAGCGCATCCTTCAGCCATCGTTCGTCAAAGGCCACAGCCGACTCCACCCGCTGCGCGTAAGCGTGCCGGAAGCAACCTTCACCGAACCGGAAGGCGATCTCAGCGCTGGCCAGGTCAGATTCCGATGCGTAGGTGAAGGCGGAGAATAGAAAGGCCCCTTCAGGCGCCAGCACGCGCCGGACAGCCTGCAGATAGGCCAGGCAGGTCTCCGGCCGCAGGTGGGTGAAGAGTGACTTGGCCACAGCCACGTTAACCGGCTGAAAAGGCGCAAGCGCGGCCTGGTAGTCGAAGGCGCGCTCGCCGCTCGGGTTGAACGCAGCGCTGTAGGCATTGAACCACACGAACGTGAACCCCGGCCCGGCCAGCGCCCGCTGACACCAGCGGATGCTGGGCTGGTGGATATCCACGCCGATGTATTCTCCTCCGCGCTCCGGCAGCAGGTACCCCCGCAGTTGAAGCGCCAGCGCGCCGCAGCCGCAGCCCAAGTCGAGCACGCGATGATGCCTCTCGAGGCGGGCCAGCAACTTCAGCAGCGTCACGTATTCCGCTGCGGATGATTCAAAGACAGATAATGGCCCGACGTAGCGCCTGAGCGCGAGGGGAGGCCAGGGATGCTTGCCATTTATGGCCAGCCACAGGCGATCAAACGGTTCAAGCACGGAAAGTAGAGCATTGCGCCCTTGCACCAGCCAGCGCAGCCAGCGGTCGGGCAGGTGGGCGAGGAATGGTCTTTTGCTGTGCATGGCCTGAGCATTAGAAGTGCCAGGGTGAGGGCCGCGCATCACGAGTAGCCATAGCGTCGCATCCAGACTCCCGCCAGGACAGCTACCAGGCATCGCTGGACGGGCGGCATAGCCGAGCGCCAGGCGTCATCAAGATCGAGCGCGACCGGGCCAGCTGCCCGCCGGTAGATGTTCCCCTCGACGCTGTGGCCGGGGCGCAGCGTCGCCGAGCAGCCGTCGTCGGCGATCGCCGCCGTCAAGGGTACGGGATCCAGGCCGAGCCAGCGCGCCAGCCCGGCCAGATGTCCACGCGGGTCGGCCAGCAGGTCCTCGTAGCGCAGCCGGTAGTAATCGTCGCGCCCCCAGCGCCGCGCCCGCTCGGCCAGCGCGTTCTGCGCCGCCCAATCGGCCAGGGCGGAGAGGAACGCTTTGCGGCGCAGCCGCACCTCCAGGCCGATCCGCCCGCCGGTCGCCGCGCGCTGCCAAGAGTAGACCACCCCGCGCGGGTCGCGCACCAGGTGCAGCGCCCGCACGCGCAGGCCGGGCGCGCAGCGCAGCAGGTGAGCGTAGGCCAGCGAGCGCGAGCTGTCCACGATCAGCCGCGCCCCGCTGACATCGGCGACCGCGCGGTAGAGCGCAGCCAAGAACGCGCCGAAAGCTCGGCCTTCCGCGTCGGGCAGCAGGCCGAGCGCAAAGCGCAGCGCGTGGCGGGTGCGGGTGTGCTTCAGGCGCATCGCATCCAGCCAGGCCAGATCCAGCGCCCCGACCGCGCGCTCAAGCCGGGCGAAGGCCGCCTGCCAGAAGGGGCACGCGCCGATCAGCGCGCCGCAGGCGCAGACGCGCTGCATCAGGCCGGGCCGCCACAACTGGCGCAGCTCGCCGGCGTAGAAGACCTCGGGGTGCTGATCGAGCAGCCGGCCCAGCAGCGTGCCGCCGCTACGCCCCGCGCCGCATAAATAGAGGACCGTCGCTGACTGCATTGTCAAGTGGCTCTGGGCAGACCGATCACGGCTGCGAGAGCCTTCATAGATCATATCGAAATCAATTAATTCTCACACACGATCTCGACAACAATGAACTATAATGATCTAGATTCTCCTTAGCTACAGCAATCATATTAGTAAACTTAAAATCACGTTCCTGATACGTGATATTAAACTCTTCTTTTATTCTGAAAATAGAATAATCGCATGAAGATAAATGCATTATAATATCAGTGGCCTGATAACCAAACGGAGCAAACGAACTCTCTGATTCCTCATACATGATCACGGGCCTGTGCCGATCTATCACATTCGATGCGCCGCGCAAAACCAACAATTCCGCTCCCTCTGTATCTATCTTTAAAAATTCAACTTTATCTTCTGGATACTGAGATATGAAGTCATCAAGCGTCACGACCTGCACAATATAAAGGGGCGACTGCGAACGAAGCAGGGGCTTTAAAGAGGAAACTGGATAGTTTTCATTAGCAAACAGGGGCATATCACCTGTTTGGTCAGCGAGGGCTTTTTGAACGAGGAGTAGATTGTCCAGCGCATTCGCTGCCCGATTACGCTGTAGATATGAAAAGACAACAGGGTGTGGCTCAAAAGCAAACACGCGCCCCCCCTTTCCCTTCAGCGCGTCGGCAGCGATGCAGGCATAATAGCCAACGTTGGCGCCGGCATCAATCACACTTGCTCCTGAAGGAAGGGAGTTGACGATCCGGTGGAAGACCCTAGTAAATTCAGGCTGAAATTGTCCCAACCACAACCGCGCAGTCAGATATGGGTTATACGTCGTCAGAAGGAGCCAGCGACGATCGGGCACATAAACTGGCACCGGTCCTTCTGACCTGAATAGCTTTAGTGTCCAGACCAGAAGGCGAATCTTGCCCCGAAAGCGTGGGAGTCTGCCTAGGAAGTAGAGCAGATGGAAGACAGGTCTGATCTCAGTGAGTGTCTTTTGCATGTTGATCCTTCAACATTATGCCTTATTTGGAGGACGACTGTCGCGCTCACAGGCACTGCGGCTCAGCCGCCAGGTGCCAGCTCCCCGCCGCCGGCGAGGGCGCGCCTGGCGCGAGGGGGCGGGCGGCCTCGACTTGCCAGAGACGATACCCCAGCCCGTCCAGATAGCGCAGCAGGTCAGCGGCTGGCGCCTCCGGATGCACCTCGATCAGCAGGCGCGGCCGGCGCGCAGCCAGCGTCGCCTCCGCGCCCAACAGCACGTCGAGCTCGGCGCCCTCCACGTCTATCTTGATGAAATCGGGTGGGGGCAAGCGCTCGGCCGCTATCAATGTATCCAGGCGAGCCACAGGCACGGTCGCGCCCGCGCCAGCCGTCACCAGCCGGCTGCGGCCGGCCGCAGCGTCCAAGGCAAAGGGCGCTACGCCGTCGTATGCGCCCAACGCCAGCGGCAGGGCGCGCGCGTGGGCGAAGCCGTTCAGCGCCAGGTTCTCGGCCAGCCGCCGGAAGTGGCGTGGGTGCGGCTCGAAGGCGACCACTGCGCCCGCCGGCCCGACCGCGCGGGCGAAGAACAGCGCAAGGACTCCCTCCCAGGCCCCAATATCGAAGACGGCCTGGCCGCGCCAGTCCTGGCCCAGCAGCCAGCGCTCCTCGGCCGTCGGCGGGCGGCCGGGCAAAAAGCCCAGCCCGCCGCGCCGCCGCAGGCCGCGCGCGGGGCCGCTGCGCGCGGTGTAGGTGAACCCATCGAACCAGGGCCGCGCCCGGCGCGCCGCCCAGTCGCGCAGGCGCTCAGCGATTCGGATGGACCAGGTCCCGGGCATCGTGCTCCAACTGGCGTCGAGCGCAGGACGCGGCTGCGCTCAGCGCCGGCTGGCCTTGCGTGGAGAACGCAGAAAGATACATAGTGCAGCATCCTTGCTAGCTGCCTGGCGGGCGGCGCTCCCTGATCCAGGAGTTGCCCCGCGCCTTACAATGCGCGAGGGGCGGCGCAAGCCACCCCCTGCATGGCCTCTCATCCCTCAGCGCGCGTCGCTTACAAGCGTCAGCGGTTGAAGCCGATGTAGGCGTCGGCGTCATCCATTCCACTGATCAAGAGATTGAAGATGCGAATGGGCACGTTGTTGGTGGCGGTCACCACTACCGTCCCCTTGAAGTTGTTGCCGAGCGCCTGGGTCTGGGCAATCGAGGCATTAGCCCCGTTGCGGGTGTTGAAGGTGTATTGCTGACCAGGCGCCAAGGTGATCGAGTTGTTGCTGCCGTCCACGGTGAAGGTCTGATTCGGCGTGCCATTCGAGTTATAGAACGTGAGAGTCAGGTTGGTGTTGGCGTTGCCCACGTTCTGCACCACCAAGCCACTGAAGTCGGTGAAGCGCCAAATCTCGTTGACCGGACAAGCGTTGGAGGTGTTAGGGGTGCACACGCGGTCGGCGCGCGGCAGCAGCGCCCTGCTGGTCGCCCCGCCCGCGCCGAAGAAGTTGAAACCGCTGGCGTAGTTCTGGATGCTCAGCGGCTGCTGGACGAAGCCGAAGCCGACGATCGGCTGGTCGGAGGTGAAGACCACCGAGCCGTTCCAGTTGCAGTGCGTCGCCCCGCCAGTGCCGGCGTTGTAGCCATCGGCAAAGATATTCCAGAAGGAGCTGGCTGTCTTGTTAATGCCCAAGTTACCACCATTGAAGGTGCCGACGTTCCACGTGCCGAAGGGCGGAACCTGCACAGTGTATGAGCCGGTGGCCTGGCCGGAGGGGGCGTTGGCGCCCGTGCCGGTGTTGCTGCGGATGAACGTGGCGGTCACCGTCGCCGTGGTGGCGGTCGTGTTCTGCACCGCGAACTGCGTATAGAAGAAGAAGGTGGTGTAGACGCTGAACGTGCACGGCCGGCTGCTGCCGATAGGCGGGCCGCCAATGCGCGACACCAGCGGGCCGTAGAGCGTGGTGGCGGCTTCAGAGGCCGGGATGGCAGCATAGTCAGCCGCCCAATTCTGCTTCACCGGCGTCGCGCCGATGAAGCCGTCGAAGTTCCACGACTGCTCGGCCACGCCCACTAGCGGTTGGGTGCCGGTGACGAACAGCGAAAACTGAACAACGTTTGGCGCCAAGTCACTGGCCGGGACGGGAGGCGTAAGGTCGCTGTCCACCGCGGTGTCCCAGGTTCGCGAGCCATAGCCGTTCAGGGTGATGATTTGCGGTGGGTATGTGGTGCCGTTGAAGTTGCGGAAGTTCAGGTAGACCGTGGCTGGGCTGGCCGAGGTGTTTTGCACGGTGAAGCGCGTGGTAAGCTGAGCCACGGTGGGCTGGGCGGCGCGCTTGATGCGCACGATGACGGGGAAATAGAGCGCTGTAGACCCGCTGTTGAAGGCCTCGTAGGCGCTGGACTCGGTGCCCGACGTCTGGTTAGGATCGGTCTCGTTGGCGTCGGCCCGACCGGTGTACTTGGTGCGGGCAACGGCCACGATGTCCTGGTCGGACGAGAGCACCACGCTGCCCGACCAGTTGGGCGGCAGCGGGCCGTCCTGGCCGACGGTGATGTCCAGCCGACCATTGACAGGCAAGTTGTGGCTGGAGCTGAGGGACGTCGTCCCGTTCGGGTTGTAGTAGGTGGCGACCACCGTGGCAGGGGCGCTGCCGGCGTTCATCACGCTGTAGGTGGTGGTGCCTGTGCCATAGGGCATAGCCAAGTTCGCGTTGGCCACGCCAGCGGCGCTGAGCGCCAGAGTCAGGCCAGTGGCAAGAGCCATGCCTTTCAAGGTTATGTTCGTCTTCATGTTAAGTCTCTCCTCACAGGTTGCTGAATGTGTGCGCTGAGGGATCAAGCGCAGTTGTCATTTTAGTGACCCACCGGCCTCAATCAATACGCCGTTTGGCGTATTTGAACCACAGCAGACCTTCGCGCTGTGGACTAATATGGAGAGCTGGGGATTAAGATGCGCAGTGCGCGACCAGAGAGCGGAAGAGATCCTCCAGCGGCTGAAAGCCTTCTTTTACGTAACTAGCCACCCAACGCCAGCCTGCCGCAGCCAGACGTCGGCTCAGCCCTGGCTCGGCCAGCAGGCGCGCCATGCGCGCAGCGAAGCCGGGCGGGTCATCGGCAATCAGCGCCTGCACGCCGTCCTCCGCCCCAATGCCGTCGTTGGCGGCGCTGGTCATCACCACCGGGCAGCCCCGCGCAAAGGCATTGAGAATCTTAACATGAATACCACCACCGGACTGCAGCGGCGCAATAAACATAGCGCTTTTATTGTATAGAAGCGATACATCGCTCACATAGTCTAAACAAGTGACGTCCGGCGAAACGCAGTGTGGGATCGGCGCGTCGGGATACACGCCGGCCAGGGCGATGGCGGGATGGGCACCGAGCTGATTCACGAGGGCGGGATGAACCTGCCCGAAGAACCAGTCCAGCGCCTCGACCGTGCGCGGGTCGCGCGAGTTGCCGACATAGAGCGCGTCGTACTCAAACGGCCCCTCGCGGGCCGGCTGCGCCAGCCCGCGCGCGGCGTCCCAGCCCTCGAACCAGACCGGCAGCACCGCGATCGGCAGCTCGGCCGGCAGGAAGGCGCGCAGGAAGGCGCGGTCGCTGGCTGAGTGGCAGACCACAGCGCGCGCCCGGCGATACAGGCGCAGCTCGCGCGGGGCGGCCAGGGCCAGCGCGCGGCGGGCCGACCAGCCTCCGATCACTGCCCGCCGCAGGCGCAGCTTGCTCACCACGTCAATCGCATGGGCGACCACGGCTGGTGGGCGAGCAACGGGCTGCGCGCGCAGGGCCTCCAGCGCTGCCTCCAGGCAGTGCGGTTGGGTGGCGTGGATCACCGAGGGTTGAAATTCGGCAATCGCGCGCGCCACCGCCGCGGCCAGCCCGACGCTGCGGCAGAAGGCGTATTCGAGCGGCAGGCCCAGCGAGAGCAACAGCCGGCGCAGCCGGCGCAGAGGCGAGCGGCTCGCCCAGGCCGGATAGGCTGCCTGGCCCTCCGCCTGCAGCCGGGCGAGCGCAGCATGCTCAGTGGGACGGACGACGCAGACATGCGCCACCGCGTGACCGCGCGCCTGCATCTCGCGTGCGTAGTGGTACATAATCCGTCCGCCGCCATGGCCGGCCAGCGAATCGGGCACGAAGTCATTGACGAACAGGATACGCATAGCTAGTCCATGTAGCCCAGCGCGCGCAGCCGCCGGCGCAGCAGCGCATCGTCTGCAGCGCTGAGCGCCGGCGCCGGCGACGCTGCGTCGGCCGCTGGACCTGCGTCCAAACCGAACTCGGCCAGGATCCAGCGCGCCACGTCGGCCAGGTCGTAGATCGGCCGACTAGGCGGGCGGCTGGCGGCCAGCAGGGCCTGGTCGGTGTGGGTGGCGGTGTAGGGCCAAGACGAGGCGAAGACCTCATCGCCTGGCCCATCCAGCCCGCCGAGCGGGATGTGGTTCTGCGCTGCGCTCTCCGGCGGGTGAAAGGTCTCCAGGATCAGGTCGGGCGCCTCGTCAATCCAGGGCGGCGCGCCGTAGAGCTCCTCGCGCCGCCAGGCCGCGCGGAAGACCGGCAGGCCGCTGGCCGGGTCGCGCAGGTCAAGCGCGGCCTGGATCAGCGCCTCGCGCAGGCGTTCGTAGGGCGCGCCGGGGGCTACGCAGCCTTGCGGCTCGCGGCCGACCAGGTTGACCCGGATGCCGCCAGCGTCGGAGAACCAGGCCTGGGTGCGTCGCCAGTCCACGCCCGCGACGAAGTGGCTCGACGCCACACCAGCGAGCAGCGGGGCGGCGCCGAACAGAGCGCGCTTGAGGGCGCGGGCGGCGGGCTGGGTCCTGGCCCAGCCCAGCAGCCGGCTTAGAGCCGCCCCAGCGCGGGCGCGCCCCTCGAGCGGCGCAAACAGGCCCAGCGCCTGCAGCCAGCGGTTCATGTACACGCGCCGGCTGCACGGCCCGAAGCCATGGTCGGAGACCACGATGACCAGCGCCTCAGGGCCAACTCGCGCGCGCAAGGCGCCCAGCGCGGCGTCCAGGGCGCGATAATGCGCCAGGATGCCCTGCGCGGTCTCCGGCGTCGGGGCAGCCTGAGCATGCAGGGGATGGGCCGGATCCATGTCCGCCCAGTAGAAGTGCTGGATGCGGTCCAGTTCGGTGTGGGCCAGCAGGGCGAAGTCCCAGCGCCCGCGCGCCAGCAGCTCGGCCATGATCTCCGTTCGGGCGACGACCTGGGCGCTCATCCGCGCCAGGTAGGCGGCGCGGTCTTCGCCGGTGTGGGGCGCCTCGGCATCTATTACATAGCCGCGCCGGCGCAACTCGGCGGCCAGAGCTGGCGGGTAGGCGAAGTCGTCGGCGCCGGGCGGGGTCATCTGGCCGCACACCAGCCAACCGTCGAAGGGGCGCGGCGGGTAGGCCATCGGTGGGTTGACGATCAGCGATCGGCAGCCGGCCGCGGCGAGGATCTCCCAGAGGAAGGGCACGTGCCGGCCGGCAGTGGTGTTCAGGACGGTCTGGTACTGGCCGGCGCGGTGCGCGGCGAAGGCGAAGACGCCGTGCCCGCCGGGGGAAGCGCCGGTGAGCAGGGTGGCCCAGGCCGTGGCGCTCTCCGGCCGGATCGTGGAGCGGATGGCGGCGAAGCAGCCCTCTGCGACCAGCGCCGCTAAGTGCGGCAGGTGGCCCTCGGCCATCCAGCGCCTGGCCAGCGCCGGCTCGGCCCCGTCCCATCCCACGAGCAATACACGAGGACTCATTGCTGTTTCAACATGACTGGGACGCACCTAGCCTGCCAACACACCGGCGGGCGCAGCCATCCTAGGCAGCGGGTTTGGCCGGCCAGCCAGCGCCGCAGGCGCGTGGCCAGCGATGGTTCAGGGTTTAGGGGCATAGGGCACAGGATTGCGGTGGCTAGCCCCTGTGTTGAAGGTGAGCTGGCGGCGGGCGGAGCCGTCTGCGCGCATCGTATAGAGTTGCCACAGGCTCTTCTCATCGGGCCGGCCGCTATAGACAATCGTGTCGTTATCAATCCAACTGGCCTGCGCGGCCTGCGCCGGCGGCGTGGTCAAGAAGCGCATCTCCGAACCGTCCAGGTTGATGAGCGCCAGCACCGAATCGCTCCCCGGCAGGGGGTGATGGCTGAACAGGATCTGCTTACCATCAGGCCGGAAGCGCGGGCGGAAGTCCATCACGTTCGGCTCATCGAACACCAGCCGCACGTCGCTCCCGTCGGCGTTCATCACGTAGATGCCATAGCTGCCGCCGCGGTCGCTGGCAAAGGCGATCAGCCGGCCATCGGGCGACCAGCTCGGCGCGGCATCGTTGGCGGGGTGGCGGCTAATGTTGACTAGGTTCGACCCGTCGGCGTTTGCGACGTAGACCTCCATGTTGCCGTCGCGGTTGGTGTGAAAGGCAATCCGCCGGCCATCGGGGCTAAAGCGCGGCGAGTAGTTGCCGGAGTTGGTGTGCGGCGGGCTGATGATTGGGCGTGGCTGGCTGCCGTCAGCGTTCATCAGAAAAATCTCAAAGTCCAGCCCGCGGTTACGGCCGGAGATGAACGCGATGGTGCGCCCATCTGGCGACCAATCTGGCTCGGCGTCGCCTGGTTCGCCGAACTCGGTGAGCGGGGTCATCTCCAGCGTCTCCAGATTCAGCACGGCGATCTGGAACTTGCCGCTGACGTTGTGGGTGAAGGCTACCTTGGTGACAGACCGGCCCTGCGCGCCTGGTGTAGGCAAAGGCGAAGTAATCGGCGCAGCAGGTGGTGGCGCTTGGCAGGCCACTGCAGCAAGCAACAGGCAGACGCCTCCAGTTAGGAGGAGTAACCGACAGATAAGACACATACAACACAAGTGTACACGGTGGCGTTCGCGCCAAACTGCGCGCAGGGTGTGCATCATGAAGCGCCTAGTTGGTGCCAACTGACCTGCCGCATCGCCTCATTCGCATAGCGCGCTGCGCAACCCAGTCATGCTGGTTGTGCGCATTTATCTTGCTGCCAGCGACAGGTGGGCAGCCAAGTTGCGCAACGTGTCTGCACTGGCAGGGTGCGCACCAGCCGGCAGTATGCGTCGCAGCCGGTCGGCCATGTCGTAGGCAGCCCGATAAGCGCGCTTCTTTGCCAAGTCTGCGCGCAGCGCAGCCAGGCCGACCCGCCAGAGGAAGCCCCAGCGCCAGAGGCTGGCGACCCAGCGCGCTAGGTCCAGCGAATCGTGTTTCGCGTGGTATAGGCACAGATTGCGCAGGCTGAGAGCATGCTGCCTGGTGTGGCCAGCCCCGTAAGTCGCGCTACCCAGGTGGACGACGCCGGCTGCTGCGCACAGGCCGACGCGCCAGCCTTTCTCTCGCGCGCGCCGGCACCAGTCTGTGTCCTCAGAGTAGCCAGGGTCGAAGAGGGTATCCAAGAGGCCGATTTGTTCCGCAGCCGCGCGCCTGACCAACAAGCAGGTGGCCGGCACCCAGTCGCTAGCGCGGTCAACCTCGCCCGTGGGCAGCCGCTCCCCATGAATCAAGAAGCGCCGGCGTCCAAAGGGCACTGCCGCTGCCAGCGCCGCTGTGGCCAAGCTGGGGAAGCGAAAGCGCGTGCCCTGGTCGCTGCCATCGGCGTTGAGCAGGCGCGCGCTGACTGCTGCCCAGTCAGGGCGTGCCATGAGCGTCCGTAGCATCAGGAAGAGAGTGTCAGAAGTAATGAAAGCGTCGTTGTTGAGCAGCAGAGCAAAATCTGCTTCGCCCTGAAAAGCTATATTGTGATTGCTGGAGAAGCCCCGCGGCGCATCGTTGGCGAGGTAGCGAAGGTTGGGGAACTCATCCGCCAGGTGGGCGTGCGCACTGCAGCCGCTGTTGTCTACGAAGTATGCCTCCAGCGCGTATGCCTTTGTTTGGCCGGCAGCGCATAGACCTGCTAGGCAGCGTTTGACGACTGCCTCCGGCGCGCCGCTGACCACTACCGCGCGAATAAGGGGAGGCATCATTGACGAGAGAAGCAACGCACTCACACAGCGTAATAGCTGCGTGCAGTCTCATAAAGCGTTAGGTCAAGGACCAACAAAACCAGTCCTATCCCCATCGCCAGCAGATACGCGGACGGCCTCTTTGCGTGCTGCCCCAGAGGATAGCTGCCCATCACCGGCGCGATCAGCCCCATCCC
>Ga0272447_1001790_pt1 | contig 12770 bp, 11 predicted proteins | sample YNPCB0133_FD_194589 | JGI IMG/M metagenome (GOLD analysis project Ga0272447, IMG submission 194589) | Hot spring microbial mat communities from Yellowstone National Park, WY, United States - YNP-CB-013-3 | ecosystem: Environmental > Aquatic > Thermal springs > Hot (42-90C) > Sediment | place... | reverse complement strand
CCCACATTGGTCCATCTATCCAGGCCTATCGTGCTGGCTTGGGCATTCCTCGCCGCACTAAGCGTTGGGCAACCTTCATTATTGTACTTTCCCTACTGTTTAGCATTTGGCGCTTACCCCTACTAGCTGCCAAGCTCTTGGTGGTAATGCTAGGTGCCATAGGCCTTTGGTATCTTCATCGACGCGTCCCCACTCGAGAAGACGCACTGGCCCGGCGCAATGCAAACAACTAACCCTATGCCGTGCTAATGCCAGTGCGCTAATGCAGATCGTAAATCTACGATGTACGCACGATGAACCCCAGCCTGCTCCAGCGTCTGCGTAAAATGGATCTCCCAGCCTGGAAAATCCAGCCCGTCCCATAGCGTATTGTGCCAGAGGGCTACGCAAACGCCCCCGTAATGCTGGCAAGCTGCAAGCAGCGTATGCGTAGCCTGTAAAGCTTCGAATACCGTAAGCTTCCGTCGGACAAATAAGGTCGATTCCATCACAGCCAAGGGGAATTCCCAGATTGGAAGCGGCGCATTAGCCTCGATATCGAAAAGTTGAAAGGGCATACAGGTGCCATACCGGAATCCTTCGTGATCCGGCCAACCCAAAGAACTGTCGATCCGGAATCCTGCAGCAGCAAGCAGCCGCGGCGTAGCCGGTGCAATCCAACGCAGATAGTGGGTGCGTACCGAGACCGGTGATCGCCGGCACCACTGGCTAAGCCGTTTCTGTTCTTGAAACAGATGGGTAGGATGCGTAGCAGCATGATAACTGGGGTGCAAGCCCACCTCCATCCCTGCTGCTTCAAGCCGATGCAACCAATTTTGCAGAAAACGATTTAGGCGATAAGGCACATCATAAGCGCTCGTTGCCCCAGTTTTCAAAAAAAACGTCGCGCTCCCTAGAGGTTGTACGTAGTCAACAATTCGGTTTAAGGCCTCGCGGAAGGGATCATGTCCACCAAGCCAAAACTGCAGTACTTCAGTTGCTCGCCCAAGTCGGTCACGCAGGGATTTTTGGAGTTGATTTTGCAGCAAATACGAAAAAAACTCGCGTCGGAGAATGCCCAGCCGCCACTTGCGCACGTAGTCGATGTCGAACGTCGGACAAAAGGCCCAACGGTGCCCCTGCCAGCGGCGCGGACGCACCGGTAGTCCGTGTTGAACAAGCTGGATGGCTAAAGCTAAGCGCGTTGCATCGACAGGTGGCCGCGTAGCTATGCCGAGTGCGGCTTGCAGCGAATCGGCGTAGCGCACGCGACCGTGCACATCACGGGCTTGGATGACGCGCTCTTGCCATCCTGAAAGCCAAAAAAACGTAGAAGCAATTGGATCATCTGCTTCGCCATTAGGACTTCCAAACAACACCGGCCAGCGCACTGCGCCAGTATCTCGCCAGCGTACCTGGCAAGGCTTGTAGGGCTGATACCTGGAAAAATAGGTTAGGGTGCGCTCGTGCAAAGCAATAGCCACCACGCCTTCGGGCCAGCTGGCGCTCTCTGGTCCGTAATATACCCCCTGCCCGAGCACGCGGAGCGTAGCCCGATCAACCCAACGCGGCATTAGCCCCAGGGGCAAAAGCAGCATGCGAAGCGCATAGGCTGCCTTGGGTAGCCAGGCGTCAGGCCCCTCGATGCAACAGGGCAAGTAGCCGGCGGTAGGTTTCAGCTCGGGCGAAAGATTTGGCATGCAGGGCGTGCTAAAAAAGCTCAACCGACCATCTGCTGCACCAGCCTAGGAACGGCTTGCAGCGCTTCGGACAGTTTTTCGGGCATTCGTCCGCCTGCTGTAGCCAGTGTAGGCCGTCCGCCCCCTCCTCCACCCACGATGCGCGCCACTTCGCCTAACAGGCGTCCGGCCTCTACACCACGGCCGACCACATCGTCGGTTACGGCTGCAGCCAGGTAAACCTTTTGTCCTTGAGGATCAACGGTCCCCAGCACCGCTATGCCTTCGCGCCCAAGCTGATCTCGGAGCACCTGCGCCAGCTCACGCAGCTCTTCCATAGAAATAGGCGGCAGCTGGCCGGTTACCACCCGTAAGCCGTCGACACAGTGGGCAGCCTCAACCAGTGCAGCCAGTTGGGCTTTCTGCTGCTCACGCCGCAGCGTTGCCAGCTCTTTTTCCAAACGTCGCTGCTCTTCCAGCAACGCCGCAATCTCCTCGGCCAGCGGACGTTGCAAGCTCTTAAACTGCTCGCGCGACTGCTCTAGCTCTTCAAGCTGGCGATTAATCCAATCTAAAGCATCCTGACCAGCCAGCGCTTCTACACGGCGAATGCCTGAGGCCACTGACCCTTCCGAGACAATACGCAACACGCCCAGCTCTCCAGTAGCAGCCACATGGGTGCCCCCGCAGAGCTCAACAGAAAAGTTGGGATCAAACGTAATGACGCGCACGCGATCACCATACTTTTCGCCAAAAAGCGCCATAGCGCCTCGCGCAATCGCTTCGGCATAAGGAACATCGCGCTCTTCGATGCGGGGCACGTTGCGCTGAATCACTTCATTTACGCGGGATTCAATCCGACGCAGTAGCTCAGGCGTCACGCGTTCAAAGTGACTGAAATCAAATCGCAAGCGTTCGGGAGCCACCAGCGAGCCTTTCTGCTGCACATGGTTCCCCAGAATTTCACGCAATGCCGCATGCAGCAGATGCGTAGCGGTATGGTGCTTTTGAATACGCTCGCGCCGCGCAATATCGATAACTGCTTCGACGGGTGCGTCTAAAGCAATGGGCAGCCGGTCTACTACGTGCACGATGTGACCTGCTTGTTTCTGCGTGTCCAGCACTTGAAGGGTTTCATCTCCTACGCGCAGCAGACCTGTGTCGCCCACCTGCCCACCACTTTCGGCGTAAAAAGGCGTTTGATCCAGTACCAGTTCATGCCGGAGACCCTCAGGCGTTTCAAGGGTACGTACGGCCCGGATACGCGCTGCGTCTACCCGTGTTGTGTCATACCCCACAAAGACCGAGTCTTCCCCTTCGCTTACCCGTTTCCAGCCAGCTTTCTCCTTATCGGCCGTGAGCACCGCAGCGGCAAAGGAAGAAGCTGCACGTGCCCGTTCACGCTGGCGCTGCATGAGGGCTTCATAGCGCACCATGTCCACACCCAACCCCTCTTCACGGGCCATTAGCTGGGTCAAATCGATCGGAAAGCCATAGGTATCGTGCAACAGAAAAGCTAACTCACCTGGCACATTCTTCTCGGCCGCACTTTTGAGAAACGCCTCGACGATGGTCAAACGATCGGAGGTCTCAACGTAGGCTTTCTGAAGCAGATCGAGCGCCGCCCCGTCACGCAACAACTCAGCCCGAACCGCTTCAGGCGATCGGCCCGCAGCCACTGCTTTAAGATAAGGCAGCAGCCGTTCAAAAAATGCCAAGCCAGTGCCCAGCGTAGCCAAGAAGCTCTCCTCTTCGGCACGGATGACACGCTCTACATAAGAGCGGTGTTGCTCAATTTCCGGAAAGACACGACCCATCTTGTGGGCCAGGGGCTCAACAAGCCGGTAAAGAAACGGCTCGCGAAACCCCAGCGTCTGATACCCATAGCGAACGGCACGGCGTAGCAGCCGTCGAATGACGTAGCCGCGACCAGCCGGTCCAGGCACCACGCCATCGGCAATCGCAAATGCAATGGCGCGAACATGGTCTGCTACTACGCGCAAGGCTACGCGAATGCGCTCCCGCTCGCGCTCGTCTGCAACGCGAAGATCATCGTAACCGAGTACCTCTTCACGGGGGGAAAGCTGGGCAGCTCGCTCCAGCAACGGGGCAAATAGATCGGTGTCATAGTTTGAGTTCTTACCCTGCAGCACCGCTACAATACGCTCCAGCCCCATGCCGGTATCGACGTGCTTGGCCTTGAGCGGCTCCAGGCGACCGTCAGGCAGTGCGTTGTATTGAATGAACACCAGGTTCCAAATCTCCATCACACGCGGATCTCCGGCGTTGATGAGCTCAATGCCCGGTACGCGTCGCCGCTCTTCTTCGGACCTCAGGTCGATGTGAATTTCGCTGCACGGTCCACATGGCCCAGTGTCGCCCATCATCCAGAAGTTATCCTTGGTCGGACAAAACTTGATGTGGGTAGGATCAATCGAAGTTTCCGACTTCCAAAGCTCGGCCGCTTCAACATCGGCCTCCAAACCTAAAGCCTCATCGCCTTCATGAACCGTAGCATAGAGCCGGTCGGGATCCAGTCCCCAGTGTTCAACGAGCAATTCCCAAGCCCAGCGGATAGCCTCGCGTTTGAAGTAGTCCCCAAAGCTCCAGTTGCCCAACATCTCAAAAAAGGTATGGTGATAGGTGTCATGCCCTACCTCTTCAAGATCGTTGTGCTTACCGGAAACGCGCAGGCATTTTTGGGTATCGGCAGCCCGCTTGTATGGCCGGGTCCCGACCCCTAAAAACACATCCTTGAACTGGTTCATTCCCGCGTTTGTAAAGAGCAGCGTGGGATCATTCTGCGGTACCAAGGGCGCACTGGGGACAATTTCATGGCCTCTTTCGCGGAAAAAATCCAGAAACGACTGGCGAACCTGCTCGGACGATGTATAGGTGTTCATGGGTAAGTTCACGTTCCGCTATAATAGCTTTTCCTTTTAAGACAAGGGGAAACGCCGAATTTGCCATCCAGGTGCCCACCTTTTCAGGCTTCTCTGTACCTTTAGGTTAAAAGCGCGCAAAAGAAGACACATAAGGGGAATTTTGTACAAAAAACCGCCAAGGTAGCTCGTGGCCGCGCGAAAGGCCAATCCGACTTGAGGTCGCCACAACGGCATCAGGCACAGGCTCACCGGCTGCAAAATACAAGGGTGGACCGGTTAGCGGCCTAAGGTGATAACGGCCATCGATGTCGAAAGCCACCGTCAGACGCCCTGGCCCGCCCGTAAGCTCACGCGGACGGCGGGCACGTGGCCGCCGCTCCCGAATAAATTCTATGCCTTCAAGCGGCTCCACAGCCCGGATAAGAACGGCACCCCCACACCCTGCGGCTCAGTAACTACGTTCAGCAACCAGTACATGCCGTAGTTCAAATACACATAGGCACGCCCTGGTGGCGCAAACAGATCATAGGCACGCCCCTTAGGGCGCACCTGCCCCGTCGTCGGGTCAACCAGCCGCCATCCATGAAAAGCCGGATCATCCTGGCAGTAAGCCTCGGTCTCCACAATACGCCCTACCAAACGCACCCCACTGGGATGCTCATGCACCAGCCATCGACCCAACAGATCACGGGCCACTTCAAGGGTAGATCTTGCGAAAAACGCCTCCGGCAGCGGCTCCATCGCCAGTTTATCAATCAGATTGACTAATTCGTGCCGTCCTCTTTAAATTACGCGTTGCGTACCAACAGACAAGTAATTTGATGCATCGCAAGGGGATTGCACTTTTGGTGGGTGGTTTGTTGGCGCTAACAGCGTCGGCTCAGCCTGCGGATTGGTCGACGCTATTCGTTCAGGCCATGCGCCTCAAAGATGCCGGACAGTTTGATCAGGCTGCTCCGCTGGCCGAGCAAGCACTGGCACTGGCCCAGGCGCAATATGGTCCAGAAAACCGCAGTGTCGGCCTGGTGCTCAACCTCCTGGGTATCATTTACACCGAACAAGGAAAATATCCAGAAGCCGAAGCCTTTCTGCAACGCGCGCTGGGGATTTACGGGAAATGGTTTGGCGAAACATCGCCGGAACGGGCAGGAGTACTGAACAATCTAGGTCGGCTGTACTTCAAGTGGAGACGCTACGCACATGCTGAGAGGATCCTGCAACAGGCCCTTACCTTTTTCGAACAGGCTTACGGTCCCAATAGCTATCGGCTACGTTACTCTTTAGAAAGACTATCCGAGGTATACCAAGCTATGGGACGCACCGAAGAGGCCCGCCGCTATGCCGAACGAGCAGCTCAGCTTCCTTCGCCCCCGCAGGACAGCAGCCGTAATTAGGCGATCCGTTCAATAGCCAGGGCCGTTCCCCCACCCGTTCCATGGCAGATGGCAGCCAATCCCAGGGTGCTGTCGCGTCGGCGCAGCGCGTGCACGAGCGTCACGATGATGCGGGCACCCGAGCAGCCGATCGGATGCCCCAGCGCAATGGCGCCGCCGTGCACATTGAGCTTCTCATAAGGCACGCCCAGCATGCGGTGAAACAGGATGCTATTGATGGCGAACGCCTCGTTATTCTCAAACAGATCGAAATCTTCGACATGGCGGCCCAGCCGATCCAGCAATCGGCGCACGGCCGGTACCGGCGCTTCCGGGAATCGCCACGGCTCACCGGACGCCCAGGCACCACCCAGCAGCCTGGCAATGGGTTTAAGGTCGTAGCGCTCGACAGCCGCCCGGCTGGCGAGCAGCAGCGCGGCCGCACCGTCGCTGATCTGGCTGCTGTTGCCGGCCGTCAGCACCCCGTCTTTTTTAAAGGCCGGCTTCAGCGCGGCCAGTGCCTCGCGCGTTGTGTCGGGCCGGACGCCCTCGTCCCGGTCCAGCGTCTTCGTCTCACGCCGCTCCCGATAGGAGATCGGCACGATCTCGTCGGCAAAGTAGCAGCGTTCGGTAGCCTCGGCCGCCCGCCGGTGCGACTGCAGCGCAATTTCGTCGAGTTCTTCGCGGGTGATGCCGTGCTCGGCCGCCAGGCGTTCGGTCTGCTCGCCCATTGCCTCCCCGCTCATCGGGTCGGTCAGTCCGTCGTAGAGCAGCAGATCGACAAGCTGCTCCGGCGCGCCCAGCAAAAACTTGTACCCCCAGCGTGCCCGTGCCGAGAGGTAAAATCCGGCCTGCGACATCGACTCGACGCCCCCGGCCAGCAGCAGATCGGCCTCGCCGGCGCGAATCAGGGTGGCGGCCGTCATCACACTCATCATGCCCGAGGAGCAGACCATATCGACGGCCAGTCCGTCTACCTCTTTAGGAATGCCGGCCTTCAGTGCAGCCTGGCGCGGAATGAGCTGGCCGTGCCCCCCACGCAGCACGTTGCCGAAGATGTAGCCGTCCAGGTTCTTCCCTTCGACCCCGGCCCGTTCCAGGGCAGCCTTCATCGCATGCGCGGCCAGATCGACCGGACTGTAATCCTTCAGCGCGCCGCCGAATTTGCCGATGGGCGTGCGTACGGCGGTAACGATATAGACGTCCTGCATGGTGCGTTCGGATTGATTGGAAGCGGTTTCGACGAACTCGAAACGATCCCGCCGGAAAACGAGTTTCGTCCTGCCTGCACCTTTGCGAGAGCTTAACGAATTTTAAGGCTACATACAGGATTTCCGGCGCCGTCGCCCCATTGTTTTGTTCAGGCCGTAACCCAATCCGAAAAAACCATGCTTCCCGACTGGGCACCGAACCTGCACCCACTGATTGTGCATTTTCCCATCGCACTGCTTTTTCTGGCTGTCGGATTCGACCTGGCTACCTGGCTGCTGCGCCGGCCGGTGGCCCTGGTCCGGGTAACGGCCGTGCTTTACGCACTGGGGGCGCTTTCGGCGCTGGTGGCTTTTCTGACCGGACGGGCAGCGGCCGACAGCCTGGACCTGCCCACAGCGGTCATTCCGGCCGTCACCACCCATGCCGACTGGGCCGAACGCACCGTCTGGTTCTTCGGAGTCTTTGCCCTGATTCGACTGACGCTGGCCTGGTGGCGCCATTGGCTGGCCTGTGCCGCCTGGCTGCAGGGCTTGCTGCTTTTGCTGGGCGCCGGAGGCCTGTGGTTGCTGTACGAAACCGGCGAGCACGGCGCCGAGCTGGTCTATGCGCACGGGATGGGCGTGGCGCCGGTGCGTACGCTTCAGCATGAACGCGACTCGCTGGCGCAGGTGCTGCAGCGCCAGCAGGCGGCCGCGCAGTTCGAACACCTGGCCAAAGGCGGCTGGCGCTGGACGCCCGGCTCCGGCGCCGAGCCGATCCTGACCGACACGTTCACGGTGCTGGAAGGGTCGCTTTCAACCATAAGCTGGACCCCAGTCCCGGAGGGTCTTCGGCTAACGCTTTCCAATGCGCCGCTACTGCTAGTTGGACCCGGCACACTGTCCGGTACGGAGATGCGTGCGCGCCTGCGCCTTGATAGCCTGGCAGGCCGCTTCCGGCTCGTTTATCACGTCCAGGACCGCTAGAACTATGCTTTTCTGGAGCTTTCTCGGGAACGGGTACGCCAGGGGCGGCTCGAAGATGGCCGTGTGCGGATCTTCGACGAGACGCCGCTTGAAGCCAGCCGCTGGCTCGACGTGCGGGTCGTAGCCTACGGCACGCACTTTCGGGGTTACGTGAACGGCCGCCTTGTAACCCACGGGCACGGTCCGACCGCCAGCCCCGGACCGGCCGGACTGTGGCTGCAGGAACCGGGCGTGCTGCTGATCCAGTCTTTAACCGTTCAACCTGTCCAGTAACCGGAGGGCACCATGAACCCCCAAAACGGCTATCGAGCGCACGCGCACCATGACCACCATGCGCACATGGTGGCAGATTTCCGGCAGCGCTTCTGGATTTCCTTTCTGGAAGCTGGCCACGCTGATCGATGTGAGGCTGCTGGGCCAATGGATCGAGATGCGCTCGGTGCTGGGTGCCTCGCGCGCCCTGGAAGCGCTGACCCGCCTGATGCCGACCGAGGCGCACAAGGTGATGGCCGATGGCAGCATGCAGGATGTCCCTCTGGATCAGCTTCAGCCGGGCGATCGCGTGCAGGTGCGCCCCGGCGAAAAAATTCCGGCCAATGGCGTGATCGTCGAAGGCCACTCCACGGCCGACGAAGCCCTGCTCACCGGCGAATCCGTCCCGCTCGAAAAGCAGGTCGGCGACGCGGTGATCGGCGGCGCCGCCGGTGGCGAAGGTTCCCTGATCATCGAGGTGCAAAAGACCAGCGCCGAGAACCACGCGCTCGCAGGGGATCGCGCTGGCGAGCCAGGCCCAAGAAACCAGATCGCGCACGCGATCGCCTGGCCAACCGGGCCGCCCGCTGGCTCACCGTGGTGGCCCTGGGCAACAGCGCTTCCAGCCATGGTCGTCTGGACGCTGGTCGTGGGTCGGCCGATCGACTTTGCCCTCTCGGCGCATGGTTACGGTCATGGTGATCGCCTGCTCGCATGCGCTGGGGCTGGCCTGCTGCCCCTGGTGGTGGCCGTTTCCACGCGGCTGGGCGCGACACGGATTGCTCATTTCTCACCGCAGGGCCTTCGAAGCAGAAGGCAACCTGCAGGTGGTGATCTTCGACAAGACAGGCACGCTCACTGAAGGGCGCTTTGGCGTGACCAACACGCTGGTCTTTCCGAATGGGCTCTCCTAAGAGGAGCTGCTGACGCTGACGGCGGCCGCCTGGGCAGCATTCCGAGCACCCGATTGCCCGGGGCATCGTCGAAGCCGCTGGAGCAGACACCAGCCGCCGAAAACTTTGAAGCCATTTACTTACGTGAATCTACGATTTTCGGCAGAGGCGTCTAGTCCCAGGTCGACGGACAGGAGGTTAAGGCGATCAGCCCGGGCTGCGTGCGCGTTCGCGGCCTGGAGGCGCAGGCCGATGTGGATATTGCCGTCGGCGCCGGCACCGACTTGGCCATCGAGACGGCCGACATCGTGCTCGTGCGCAACGACCCGCGCGACGTGGTGTCGATCCTGCGCCTGAGCCGCGCCACCTACCGCAAGATGGTGCAGAATCTCTGGTGGACCGCCGGCGTGCTCTACCAGATGGGCCTGCTGCTAAGTCCAGCTTCCGGTTCAGCCCTCATGAGCCTCAGCACCGTCATTGTGGCCGTGAATGCACGGCTTCTGGGAATGTAGCACTCTGTTCGACTTTAGGAACAGAACGAGTATTGCCTCATACCTTACATCAAAAATTCATTTCCCGTTATGCTGCGTTGGTATCATCTGTTTCGGAGCAAGCCCAAAACTGCGGTACGTCCTCCTCGAAAAGGCTGGATGCCGGAACTCTGGGCCTCGCGGATTCCGCTGACCCACACGCAGAACTTCAAGGAAGTCTTTGGGGCCTTTGCCGAAAACCGGGACAACCTGGCCTACGCGTGGCGCATCCTACGCGACGGGGTCTGTGATGGGTGTGCGCTGGGCACCAGTGGCCTGGAAGACTGGACGATCGAAGGCGTGCACCTGTGTAACGTTCGGCTGCGGCTGCTTCGGCTCAACACAATGCCGGAACTTGATTTCAACCGGCTGGCAGACGTCGAGGCGCTTCGCCGCCTGCGTGCCCGGGAATTGCGTATGCTGGGCCGCCTGCCCCATCCGGCCATCCATCGCAAGGGCGAACGCGGATTCCGGCGCATTTCCTGGGACGAAGCCCTGGACCTGATCGCCGAACGCATCCGTGCAACGGATCCAGACCGCACCTACTTCTACCTGACCAGCCGCGGCATTCCCAACGAAACCTATTACGTAGCCCAGAAGGCCGTCCGCGCCATCGGTACGAACAACATCGACAACTCGGCCCGTATCTGCCACTCGCCCAGTACCTTCGGGCTTAAGCCAACCCTGGGTGTTGCCGCGACCACATGCTCCTACTCCGATCTGATCGGCACCGACTTGGTCACCTTTCTAGGCTCGAATGTGGCCAACAACCAGCCGGTCATGATGAAGTATCTCTATCATGCTAAAAAGGCTGAAACCCGGGTCGTGCTGATTAACCCCTACCCTGAACCGGGCATGCTGCGCTACTGGGTTCCCTCTGACCTGGAAAGCGCCCTATTCGGTACGAAAATCACGGATTATTTCTTTGCGGTACGCCCCGGAGGCGACATAGCCTTCCTTTATGGCACCATCAAGGCCATGATCACCAAAGGGTTAGTAGATGATAACTTCATCCGTGAGCATACAGTCGGTTTTGACGAACTCCGGGCCTTGCTAGAAGCAACGCCCTGGGAGCGGTTAGAGGCCCAGAGTGGTCTGACCCGCCGCGATATGGAAACCTACGCGGAGCTGGTGGGAGGGGCCGAGCGGGCCGTGTTCGTCTGGGGCATGGGCATTACGCAGCACGCGTCCGGCGAGACCAACGTCTACGCCATTGTCAACCTGGCGCTGACCCGGGGGTTTGTAGGGCGCCCCGGCTGTGGCCTGATGCCCATTCGCGGGCATTCAGGCGTGCAGGGCGGCGCCGAGATGGGCTGCTATGCCACCGTCTTTCCAGGAGGAAAGCCCATCACCGCTGAAACGGCCGCCTGGCTTTCGGAGCAGTACGGCTTTCCGGTGCCCGACCGGCCTGGTCTGACCACAGCCGAAGCGTTGCAAACCGCCCGCGAAGGCGCACTGGACGTGCTATTTGCCGTAGGGGGCAACTTCAGGGAAGTATTGCCCGACCCGCAAGGCATCGACGAAGCACTTCAGCGCATTCCCTTCCGCGTGCATATGGACATTGCGCTATCTACACAGATGCTCGTCGATCCGGCCGACACCGTGCTGCTGCTTCCGGCCACCACCCGTTACGAGATTCCAGGCGGGGTCACCGAGACCACTACAGAACGCCGGGTAATTTTCAGTCCGGAAATCCCAGGTCCCCGCATTTCGGAGGCGCGTCCGGAATGGGAAGTCTTCGCCGAACTGGCCGCCCGCGTGCGTCCGGAGCTGGCCGACAAGGTACGCTTCGCCAACACGGCGGCCATCCGGGAGGAAATCGCCCGGGTGATCCCGATGTACGACGGCATCCAGCATTTGAAAAAGAAAGGCGACGCCTTCCAGTACGGGGGGCCTCGCCTGTGCGAAGGCTGGCGCTTTCCCACACCTGACGGGAAAGCCCACTTCCAGGCTGTGCCGCTCCCCGACCTCGACCTGCCTGAAAGAGCGTTTCGCGTGGTTACGCGGCGCGGAAAACAGTTTAACAGCATGGTCCACGAGGACGTGGATCCACTAAACGGGCTGCCCCGAGATGCCATCCTGATCAGTCACGCGGATTTGCGGCGCCTGGGTCTTAAAGAAGGGGAGCGCGTCGTTGTCGAAAACGCGCACGGCTGCCTTGAAGGTCGGCTATTTGCCGCCAACATGGCCGCCCGCTCGCTGCAGGTGCACTGGCCCGAAGGCAACGTGCTGGTTTCTCCCGATGTGCTCTCGCCGCAGGCTCGCATTCCGGCTTACAAGGAAGTGGTGGCTTACCTGCGACCGGTATCAACCGCCCAAACGTTGCAAACACATCGTGCTGAGGCTGTCTTCCGCTTATGAATGCCCCACGACGGGGAACGTGCATCGACCGCTTTGAAGCCCTGCGTTTTGACGGCAACGCAAGTTGCCCCATTGAGGATGCCATCATTGTGGAAGAGCCACTGGAACTTCGGCTGGTGTACTTTTACGAAGGGCATCCGGTGTATACTCGTGTAGCCGTCACGATGCGGACACCCGGCCATGATCCTGAGCTGGCCGCTGGTTTTCTATTTAGCGAAGGGATCATCCAGGACTACGCCGACATTGATCACTTCGAGCACATGGGGCCCTCCGGCGATCGGCCGGATAGCCGCAACTTCCTGACCATCACGTTGAAGCCCCACGTGTCGGTTGACGCCTTTCGCCTGAAGCACAACTTTCTGACTTCGGCCAGCTGTGGCCTCTGTGGCAAGACAGCGCTGGAGGCTGTTCGGCTCGGCAGCTATCCTCCTTTGTGGCAAGAAGGCCCCTTGCTTACGCCCGAAAGGCTCTGGGAGTTACCCCAGACGCTCCGAAAAGCCCAGGCGCTTTTCAAAGAGACAGGCGGCCTGCATGCAGCGGCGCTGTTTGACGAAGCGGGTCATCTCTTAGCACTTCGAGAGGACGTAGGACGTCATAACGCCCTAGACAAGCTCATCGGTTACTGTCTGTGTAACGAGCAG
>Ga0272447_1001787_pt1 | contig 12788 bp, 10 predicted proteins | sample YNPCB0133_FD_194589 | JGI IMG/M metagenome (GOLD analysis project Ga0272447, IMG submission 194589) | Hot spring microbial mat communities from Yellowstone National Park, WY, United States - YNP-CB-013-3 | ecosystem: Environmental > Aquatic > Thermal springs > Hot (42-90C) > Sediment | place... | reverse complement strand
TTCATCCCCCCTCCCCAGAGTGAAGCGATGGGGAGGGGGGTGAAGGGGGGAGGGGCCCAAAGCCCTGCATAAGCACCGAGGGAAACCGCCCCTCAAATTTGTTACTATAGCAAGGCGAATCTCAATACCTTCGCGCCTACAAACACTCCGCACCGGTACGTGCCAGGCACTTCTGAAAGTGCCTGGCACGTTCAAGTTACCATTTCTACCCGCAGGGCGGTCAGGACCTCGGCGATGGGGTTGATGATGGTGGCCGCGTCTGAGCCAGCGAAGAGCAGGCCCACCACCCGCCGGTCCTCGTCCAGGACGGCGGAGCCGGAATCCCCGGGCTGGCTCATCGGCGAGGCGATGAGTTGGCCCTCAAAGAGGGCACTGGGGCCGTTGTAGTCAATCCGCACGGTGGCGTCAATCTGGGTAATCATTCCGGTGGTGTGGCCTGTTGTCCGTCCGCTTTTTTGCACGTTCATCCCCAGGGTGGCCTCTCCGATGCCCGTGGGGACGCCGATGCCCAGAATGTCCGGGCTGACCAGGTCGGCGCTCAGGGGGCGAGCCAGCGCGGCATCCACCCGGTTCATCCCCGGCGTCTGCTGGACCGGTTCCAGGCGGTGCCGGGAGCCCGATAGTTCGGCCAGTTTGTTCAGGCCAGTTGCCAGAAGGGTGGCAATCCGGCATTCCGGCTCCGTGGTGCCGAAATCCAGTGGGACAAACTCGGCCAGCGTGGCGATGGCATCCCCTGCCGTCCCGCTGTCGGCCGGCCCGGGCTGGAGAATGGGGTCGCCGGGGTTGCCCTTGTTGACGTCCGCCAGGACGTGGTTGTTGGAGAGGATGAAGAGTTCGCTCCCCCGCCGCACCAGGCAGCCGAAGGTCCCGGCACTGATGTGGATGTGGCCGATGGAGACGCCCGGCGGCACCACCGGTCGCCAGCGGTCGCGCGGGCCCTGGAAGGCCCGCAGCACTCCCAGTTCCACCACGTCGGTGGGGACTCCCTCCACCTGGGCGGGGATGAGGTCCTCCGGGGTCAGAGCCGAGGGGTGGACCTTGTGGGTGACGGAGACGACCAGGCTCAGATCCCTGGTCTGTATCCCCTCCCGGATTTTGTAGCCGATGCCGCAGGCGACGACGTTGCGTCGGGCGAAGAAGGCAGGCAGATACCGCTGCTTCAGGGCGGCAATCTGGGCAATGTAGGATTCCATTGGGGCCTCCTCGTGGTTAGCCGTTAGCCGTCAGTCGTTAGTGGTCAGTGGTCTGTGGTCTGTCGTCTGTCGTCTGTGGTCTGTCGTCTGTCGTCTATGGTCTATGAAAATACCAGTTCAGTATCTCCTGCGCCACCGGCACTGCCGTCTTGGAGCCCTCGCCACCATTGTAGATGAAGACGATGAGGGCAATCTGGGGGTTCTCCACCGGCGCGTAGGCCATAAACCAGGCGTGGGTCGGCTGAGCGAAGCCCTCCCGGCAGATGCCCATCTGGCGGGCGATGTCGTCGCAGAACTGGGCGGTACCGGTCTTGCCGGCCACCCGCACCCCGGCCACCTGTGCGCGGGTTGCGGTGCCGTAGACCACCGTCCCCTCCAGCCCCTGCTGGATGAGGCTCCAGTTCTCCGGAGAGATGGGCAGGGTGCGGATGATCTCCGGACGGAACGGCTGAACCACGTTCCCCTGGGCGTCGGTGATGTGGTGGACAATACGCGGCCGGTAGAGGGTGCCGCCGTTGGCGGTGGCGGCCATGACGTTCAGCATCTGCAGCGGCGTCACCAGCAGATACCCCTGACCGATAGAGAGGTTGTAGGTATCGCCGGTGGACCAGTTCTCCCCGACCGTGAGCCGCTTCCAGCGGGCCGTCGGCACCAGCCCCGGCGCTTCCTGCTCCAGTTCTATCCCCGTCAGTTCTCCCAGGCCGAAGAGTTGGGAGTACTGGACGATGCGGTTCAGCCCCAGTCCCTGGAACCGCTCGTATCCTCCGCCAACCTGGTAGAAGAAAATATCGCAGGAGAAGGCGAGGGCCTGGACAATGTCCAGCCAGCCGTGGCCGGACTGTTTCCAGCAGTAGAAGGGCTGGGCCCGCTCGGGGTCGTTGGGGTAGTACTTGTTCGGGAGCATAATGGTGCCGGGGCAGTTCAGGCGGGTGCGCGCCGTCACCACCCCTTCCTGAAGCGCTGCCGCTGCGGGGATAATCTTGTATATGGAGCCGGGCGGCAACAGGTCGGCGATGGCGTGGTTGAGCAGAGGACGGTGCGGGTCCTCCAACAGTCGGGTATACTCCTCCAGCGAGATACCCTCGGCGAAGAGGTTGTTGTCGTAGGTGGGCAGGCTGACCATAGCCAGAATCTCCCCGGTCTGGGGGTTCATGGCGATGACCACGCCCCGGCGGGAGTTGACCCGGTCCATTCCCTTCTGGAGCGCCTGCTGGGCCACCTGCTGCAGTTGGAGGTCTATGGTCAGGTAGACGTTGTGACCGGGAGTCGGCGGGATTTCATCCCCCAGCACCCGCACAACCCGGCCCAGGATGTCTGTCTCCTGGACGCGCTGGCCCGGGATGCCCCGCAGCCAGGACTCCATAGTCGCTTCCACCCCGGCGTAGCCGACGCGGTCGGTGGCGGGGTCGTATCCCCGGTTGATGTATTCCTTCACCTTTTCCGCCGGAATGGCCCCCATATAGCCCACCAACTGGGAGACCAGCGAACCGTAGGGGTACTGACGCCGGGAGACCACGTCTACCCGGACGCCGGGGAAGGCGAACTCCTGCCCCTGAGCGATGATGAGGGCGACCTTCCGGTCCACATTGGTGGCGACGACCAGCGGGTCGTAGGGCGCATAGGCGGGAGACCGGACGTCCAGCACCCGGTCTACCCGCTCCCGCAGGCCCGGTTGTGCGCCGGTCTGGCTATATGGGATTCCCAGCAGTGCTGCCAGGCGGCGCAGTTCCGTCTCCCGCTGGACCTCATCCTCCGGCAGGTAGGCCGGGATGATAACGACCTGAAAGGCGGGGACGTTGCGCACCAGCGGTTCCCCGTCCCGGCTGTAGATGAGGCCGCGCGGGGCCGGCAGGGAGACCAGTTCGGTCCGCTGCTCCTGGGCGCGGGCAACCCACCGCTCTGTCTCCACCACCTGCAGGCGGTAGAGACGGAAAGAGTAGACGGTCAGCACCAGGGGCAGGACCAGCCCCACCAGCAGAAGACGGGGCGCGGTCAGCATCAACCACAGCCGGCGCGCCAGCCCGCGCTCAGGAGGAACAGATGGCTTATCCCCTTTCTTCCGATTGTTTATTTTGTTCATCGGGTCATTTTGTCATCGGTCGTGGGGTCATTGGAGCGTGAATCCTTCTGGACGGATCCGCCGGTCCAGCCAGGAGAGGAGCGGATGGACGGTGAGGGCCAGCAGCGCGTTGAGCACGGCCGATGGCGCGGCAACGTGAGAGAGCCCGTACTGCCAGTTCACCGGGTAGCCCGTCGCGCTCATAGCCAGGAGCAGGACGACGTGGGAGAGGAATCCGGCGACCAGCACCAGCAGGACCAACTGGAACGCGGTGGAGCCCAGTTCCCGTCCCCACTGCTGCCCGACCAGGAGCGCGGCCAGCAGGAGGGCCAGGGTGAAACCGCCCAGCGGCCCGCCGGAGAGGACGTCCAACAGCACCCCGCCGATAAAGGCCCAGACGGCCCCCTCCGCCGGGCCCCGCAGGAAGGCCCAGACGGCGACCAGCAGGAAGACCACGTCCGGCCGGGCGCCGAAGAGGGAGACCCCGGCCAGGGCGGTGCTCTGGGCCAGGGCGGCCAGGGTCAACAATGGCAGGACGAAGTAGAGGGTGAGAATGGCACCTCCTACTCTCCCGGCTCCTCCTGGACCAGGGGCTGGAACAGCGTGATGACCAGCGTCAGTTCCACCCGGCGGTAGTCCACGGCCGGATGGATGACCGCCTCCTGGAACAGAGCGAAGTCCTGTTTCACCACCTGGGAGACCTGTCCCAGGACCAGGCCGCGCGGGAAAGCGCCGCCCAGGCCGGACGTGAGCACCACGTCCCCCACCTGGACAGTGTCCTCCTGGGGGATGTAGATCATCCGCAGGGAGCCGTCGGGCTGGCCCACCACCAGGCCGGTGGCGCGGGACCGCTGGAGAATCGCGGCGACGTTGCTGCCCGGGTCGGTAATCAACTGCACCTTGCTGGTGTGGAGCCCCGTCTCGGCGACCCGCCCCACCAGGACGGCGCCGCCGGTGACCACGGGCATCCCCACGGCGACCCCGTCGGCCTGCCCGACGTTGATGGTGATGTAGCGCAGATAGGGGTTGGGCTCCTGGCCCACCACGTCGCCGCAGGGGGCGTTGATGCAGGCCGACCGTCCCACCACGTCCGCGCCCAGGAAGGCCCAGGTGGGGTTGGCCTCCACGAACCCCAGCAGCCCCCGCAACTGCACCACCTCCGCCTCGTACTCCCGCAGGCGGACGTTCTCAATGGTGAGGGCGTTGACCTGTTCCTCCAGTTCGGCCACGCGGGCGCGCAGTTCCCGCACTTGCCGGACAGTCTGGGAGAGATCGCCGATACCGGTGACCAGCGCGGTCGCCGCGCGCTGAAGGGGGGCCAGGACCACCTGCAGGCCCCGCTCCACGGAGGCCAGGATACGGGTTTCGTGGAGGGCCAGGAACAGAATGGAGAGGATGAGAAACGTCAGAGGAAGCCAGGAACGCCAGGTCCCGCGCCGCACTGCACCTCCTGCAATTTACTTCCTGACGTGCCAGGCACTTCTGGAAGTGCCTGGCACGTTCTCCTGCTAACGGCGTAAGTCCTGTCAAGAGACCAGTTCCGTCCCCCGGCGGTCGGTGGCCATCACTACCTGCCGCAACAGGTTCACGTTTTCCAGCACCATTCCGGCCCCCCGGGCGACGCACGTCATCGCGTCCTGCGCTATCCATGCCCGAATGTGGGTCTCCTGGGTGACCCGCTCGGCCATCCCCTTCAGCAACGCGCCCCCGCCGGTCAGACAGATGCCGATGTCCATCAGGTCGGCGACCAGTTCCGGCGGCGTGTCGTCCAGTGTATCCCGAATCAGGTCCACAATGAGGCTGACGGAACCGGAGAGGGCTTCCCGAATCTCTATGCTGCTGATTTCCACCGCCTCCGGCAGGCCCGTGACCAGGTTACGGCCCCGCAGGAGCATCGTCTTCTCCTCGGGAAGCGGGTAGGCGGAGCCAATGGCGATTTTGACCCGCTCGGCGGTCTGCTCGCCGATCATCAGGTTGTACTTCTGGCGGGCGTACTGGATGATGTCCTCATCCATCTCGTCCCCGGCGACCCGAATGGAGCCGCTGGTAACAATCCCGCCCATCGCGAAGACGGCGACCTCGGTGGTGCCGCCGCCGATGTCCACCACGATGCTGCCCCGGGATTCGGTGACCGGCAAACCGGCGCCGATGGCCGCCGCCATCGGTTCCTCTATCAGATAGGCCTCTCGGGCTCCAGCGGCGATGGCCGCGTCGTAGACCGCCCGTCGCTCCACCTCCGTCACCCCGCTGGGGATGCCCACCACCACCCGGGGCCGGGGGATCGGGGTGAACATATGCTGGTGCGCCTTCTTGATGAAATAGTCCAGCATCGCCTGGGTCACCTCAAATTCGGAGATGACCCCGTCTCGCAGCGGGCGGATGGCGACGATATTGGCTGGCGTCCGCCCGACCATCTCTTTGGCCTCGGCGCCGATGGAGAGGACCTGGCGGCTATCCCGATCAATGGCCACCCACGAAGGCTCGTTGATGACAATCCCCTTGCCCCGCACGTAGACCAGGGTGTTGGCCGTGCCCAGGTCAATGCCAATATCCAGGGAAAAGAGGCCCAGCAGTGCGTCTATGGGATTCCAAAAAGGCATTTCTTCACCTGAATTCCGGGTTTGCCTGCTGATACATTGACAGAGAGATTATACCACAAATTGAGGCTTTGAGTAGTGGAGTGATTTGTCGCCGTCCAAAGGATGGCTTGACAGAACCCTTCCCTTGTGATAAAACCTCTTTGTTGCTTTCACAAAAGCGGTCTCCCTTCCACCGATCAGGAGTGCTCTTTGTCCCAAGAATTGCTCATCGTGACCAATAACCCCGGCAAAATGCGGGAGTACCGGGCCCTGCTGTCTTCTCTTCCTGTCCCCATACGATTTCCTTCCGACCTGGGATACCGGATAGACGTCCAGGAGACAGGAACGACCTACACGGAGAACGCGACCCTGAAAGCCCGCGCCGGGGTAGAGGTCTCCGGTCTGCTCTCCCTGGCCGACGACTCCGGTCTGGAGGTGGACGCGCTGGGCGGCGAGCCGGGCGTCCGTTCCGCCCGCTACATCCCCGGCTCCGACGCCGACCGTATCGCGGCCCTGCTGGCCCGTCTGGATGGCGTCCCCTGGGAACAACGAACCGCCCGCTTCCGCTGCTGTATTGTCATTATGACTCCTCAGAGGGAACTCTACATCGCCGAGGGCACCTGCGAGGGCATCATCGCCACCGCGCCGGCAGGGACGGGCGGTTTCGGCTACGACCCCGTCTTCTATCTCCCCGAGTTCCGTTGTACAATGGCCCAACTCCCCTCAGAGGTGAAGAACCGCATCAGCCACCGGGCGCGCGCGGTGGAGGCCGCGCTTCCCATCCTGCGACGACTGTTAGAGGACGCGGACCAGCGCGGATGAACGCGGTTGATCTTCAAACCCGAAGGCACAAAAAACAAAGTGAATCCACGAAGGGCACGAAGAACACGAAGGATTTACCCAACGTGCCAGGCACTTTCAGAAGTGCCTGGCACGTTCTCTGAGAACTCTCAACTGCGTCAGTCCTGACCATATCTCGCGCCTTTCGCGTCTTTCGTGCCCTTCGTGCCCTCTGCGCCCAGGGCTTATCAACGCTCTACGAAGATGCTCGTAGTAAGCCACGAAGCGAAGCGGAGTGGCGTCCAAAAGGCTCGGAACGGCACTCCGCTGGCGCTCCGTGCCTGACTACGAACGAAAAATATTAGAGCGCTGATAAGCCCTGCTCTGCGCCTTTCGTACTTGCCGTTTCCCTCTCCTTGTGGTATAATTTGTCTTGCAAGTAAGAAAAACAAGATAAAAGGTGATATGGAAAGAAAACCGTGCCCTCAATTCTACGGTGCGGTGACGGTCAGTGAGCGCGGGCAGGTGGTCATCCCGGCCCAGGCCCGACGAGACCTGGGCATCCAGATCGGCGAGAAACTCCTGGTCATCGGCGGGCCTGAGGGTGGGCTCTGGCTGCTCCGCGCCGACCTCATCGGCGAACTGGCGGGCCAGTGGCTGGAACTGGTCCGGCAAATACAAAGCGGCACCCCTGTGGAGGAGGAGAATGAGCAGACGGCGTAGGATTTGGATCATCCTGGCCGCCATCGCGCTTCTGGTCGTTGGCGGCTTTTTCGTATGGCGGCAGGCGGCGGCCCGGAATCCCTCATCGGAGGAGAGAACCGCGGTAGTGGAACGGGGCACCCTGGAGGTAACGGTCAGCGCCAGTGGGCGGATTGAGCCCATCCGCCAGGTGGACCTGACCTTCAGCGCGCCGGGGCGAGTGGCGGAGGTGACGGTGCAGATCGGGGACGAGGTGCGCGCTGGTCAGGTGCTGGCCCGGCTGGACACGGGCGACCTGGAACTGAGTTTGCGGCAGGCGGAGGCGGCGCTGAAATCCGCCCAGGCCCAACTGGCCCAACTGCGCGCGCAGCCCCGCCCCGAGGCGGTGAAGGCCGCCGAAGCGGCCTACCGCAACGCGCTGGCCCAGTACCAGCGGCTCAAAAACAGCCCCTCGCCGGAGGAAAAGGCCGTCGCCGAGGCGAACCTGAAGCGGGCCGAGGTGATGCTGAACCGGGCCCGCGCCGCCTACGAACCGGTCTCCTGGCGACCGGACATCGGTGCACTTCCCCAGTCCCTCAACCTGGAGACGGCCACTCTGGACTACCAGATTGCGCTGGCCAACTACCAGTTGACCACGAAGGGGGCGTCCCCGGAGGACCTGGCGGCGGCATGGAGCAACGTGGAGAGCGCCCGGGCGCAACTGGAGCGGGCGATGAGCGGCCCGACGGAGGAGGAACTGACCGTCGCCGAGGCGGCGGTGGAGCAGGCCCGCGCCGCGTACGAAGCCGCCCGCCGCAACCTGGAGAAGGCCACCCTCACTGCCCTCTTGGACGGCGTCGTCTCTGCGGTCAACATCGTGGTCGGCGAGACCGCCCCCACCGGCCTGCCCGCGATTTCGCTGGTGGACATCTCCGGCTTCCGCATCACCGTCAACGTGGACGAGATGGACGTGGCCCGCCTGCGGGTGGGGTTGCCGGCAGAGGTGACGCTGGATGCTCTGCCCGACGTGACCCTCACAGGCAAAGTGGAGCGCATCGGCCCGGCGGCCACGCTGGTGGAGGGCACCGTCGCCTATCCCGTCATCATCGCGCTGGACCCCACCGACGCCCCGGTCCGGGCCGGGATGTCGGCCAACGTGACGATCCGCGTGGAGGAGTTGACTGACCAGTTGCTGATCCCCAACTGGGTGGTGCGGATTGACCAGACCACCGGTCAGCCCTACGTCTACCGGAAGACCGCCAGCGGCGAACTGGAGCGGGTAGACGTCCGGCTGGGCGTCCGCTACGAGGGCTACAGCCAGGTGCTGAGCGGCCTGAACGAAGGGGACACCCTTGTGTTGGTGCGGGAGAACGCCTCTGGTCAATTTGGTTTCTCTTTCGGACGGTAGGATGAACGCAGAGAACAGCGTCGTCAGGCTGGAAAACATCGTCAAAATCTATCGGATGGGGACGGTGGAGGTGCCCGCGCTGCGGGGCGTCTCCCTCACCGTCCGCCCCGGCGAGATGGTTGCCATTATGGGCCCCTCCGGCTCCGGCAAATCTACGCTGATGAACATCATCGGCTGCCTGGACCAGCCCACCTCCGGCACCTACTGGCTGGACGGGCAGGAAGTGGGCCAGTTGGACGACGACCAGTTGGCCGCCATCCGCAACCGGCGCATCGGCTTCGTCTTCCAGACGTTCAACCTGTTGCCCCGGACGACGGCGCTGGAGAACGCGGCGCTGCCGCTGCTCTACGCCGGGGTGGGGCGGGCGGAGCGGCTGCGGCGGGCGCGGGAGGCGCTGGAGGCGGTGGGGCTGGGGGAACGGCTGCGCCACATGCCGACAGAACTCTCCGGTGGGGAGCAACAGCGGGTGGCGATTGCGCGAGCACTGGTGACCCACCCGTCCATCATTCTGGCGGATGAGCCGACGGGGAACCTGGATAGCAAGTCCGGGCGGGAGATCATGGCCATCCTGCAGCGGCTGAACCGGGAGCAGGGCATCACGGTGGTGCTGGTGACCCACGACCCCACCATTGCCCGGCACACGGGGCGGATTGTCTACCTGCGGGACGGGCTGGTGGAGGGGGAGGAGATCATCTCCACTCCATTGATCGCCGCCGTGGGCTGATGGACAATAGCACCAACTTTTTCGCGCAGGCTGTTAGCCTGCGGAAGTTTGCCGTCCGTCCACAGGCCTGGCGGCCTGCGCTACAGGCCTGGCGGCCTGCGCTATATTTGGGCGGATGGATGGGAGGAAGCGATGAATCTGGCCGAGAGTTTTCGGGTGGCGTTGCGGGCGCTGAGTGCCAATAAACTGCGCTCTGCGCTGACGATGCTGGGAATCGTCATCGGTGTGGCGGCAGTCATTGCCCTGATGGCCGCCGGGCGGGGCGTTCAGGTCTTCGTCACCGAGCAGTTCCAGGGCATCGGCAGCAATCTGCTCTTCGTCCTGCCCAATGTGGGCCAGCAGGGCCGCTTTGGTGGGATGTCCTCTATTCGCTCGCTGACGATGGGGGATGTGCGGGCCCTTTCGGACCCTCTCCGGCTGCCCGATGTGGCGCGGGTGGCGCCGCAGGTAGACCGGAATGGAACGGTAAGCGCTGGAGGACGGCAAACCTTCACGACCATTCAGGGCGTCACCCCGGAGTTTGTCCCTGTGCGGAAGTGGCGCCCGGCGATGGGGGAATTCATCACCTCCCAGGACGTGGAGGGGCGGAGCCGGGTGGTCGTCCTGGGCAAGACGGTGGCGGAGACCCTGTTTCCCGATAATCCTGCTCCCCTCGGAGAGACGGTCCGCATCAACAACGTCCCCTTCCGGGTGGTCGGGGTGATGGAGGAGAAGGGGGGCACGTTCACCGACCAGGACAACACCGTCTTTGTCCCGCTGACCACGGCCCAGAGCCGCCTTTTTTCTATGCGGGCCCCCAACGGCGAGTACCGGGTCTCCTACATCCTGGTGGAGGCGGTCAGCGAGGACCGGATGGACGCCGCAGCGGAGCAAATCCGCGTCGTCCTGCGGGAGCGGCACCGTATCGCTTTTGAGGACGAAGACGACTTCATCGTCCTCAGCCAGGCCGACCTGATTCGGACCTTCGGCAATATCACGGGTGTGCTGACCGTCTTTCTGGGCGCCATTGCGGGCATCAGTTTGCTGGTGGGCGGCATCGGGATTATGAACATCATGCTGGTCTCGGTGACGGAGCGGACGCGGGAAATCGGCCTGCGGAAGGCGGTGGGGGCCCGGAGGCACGACATTCTGGTGCAGTTTCTGATGGAGGCGGTCACTCTGGCCCTGGCGGGCGGGCTGATGGGCATCGGCATCGGCTTCGCCGGGGCGCAGGTCATCTCCGCGCTGGTGGAGGGCTTCCGCTCGGTGGTCACCCCGCAGGCCGTGCTCCTGGCGACGCTGGTCTCGGCGGCGGTGGGGCTGGCTTCCGGGCTGTATCCGGCCTGGCGGGCCTCCCGGCTTCACCCCATAGACGCGCTGCGGTACGAATAACGGACGACGGACGATAGACCACAGACGACAGACGACGGACCACAGACGATAGACCACAGACCACAGACCACAAACTGCTGACCATCGCGGAGACCGCAGAGGACGCGGAGAAAGGTTTATAAAATTCTCCGCGTCCTCTGCGTCCTCTGCGGTGAATTTTTTGGAACTTTATGGGAGTCCCACGTCGTCCACATTCATCGCCGCCGTCTGTTCATCCCCGTCGTTCTTCACCCCGATGTAGAGGGTGACCCGCTGGCCAGCGTAGGGGCTCAGGTCTACCCGCCGTTCCACCCACACCCCCTCCGGCAGGTCCCCCGGTCGCCACAGGTCCAGCAGCCGGTACTGCCCGCTCCCGTCGTACAGACTGACGTAGTACAGGTCGTCCCGATTCCCCTCGCTCCGGAGATAGACCCACAGGCCCAGGGTGACCGTCGGCCCTTCCGGGACGACGAAGGCCTGGGAGACGGAGGAGTAAGCGTACTGGCCGGGCTCCCCCGGCGGGATGCCCAGCCGCATGCTCCGCGCGCCGGAACGGGCCAGGGACGGGTCGTAGGCGGCCAGGCGGTTCAGCGTCCAGCCCTCGTCGGTCTCAAAACCGCCGTTGACCAGGCCCGGCGGCGGAGGAGGGGCAAAGTCCCGCAGGACCAGGGGCAGATAGACGCGCTGGCGGGCCACGACGAAGGTGTCGGTTACCCAGGCGGAGCGGTTCCCGGCCCGGTCTACCACCTGTACCCCCCACGTGTGCGGGCCTTCCGCGATAGCCGTGAGGGTGTAGACGGAGGCCGTCGTGGTGGTGAGGATTTCGCCGTCCAGCGCGACGACGGAGGCCAGAGGGGAGCCGCCGTCCGGGGGCGGGGGAACCCACTGCAGGACCAGGTGGGGCAGCGTGGCCAGGGTGATGCCGCCCGTCGGCGTCAGGAGGGTCGCCAGGGCGGGTGGTTGGGTGTCGTAGAAGAAGGAGACGGTCGCCGTCACCCGCGCCGACGGGTCGGAGAGGACGGGGCGGGCCCGCAGATGGTAGAGGCCGTCCCGGTCCAGCGCGGAGGCCAGGTCGTAGGTCCAGGTGAGGGTACCCGTAGCCGTGAGCCAGTGGGGCTCTGAGGCCCAGCCGCTGCCCGACCAGTATGCGCCGTCCCGTTCCACCTGGACCTCCACACGCACGACGGTTCCTGTTCCCGCGCTCACGGTGCCCGTGAAGGGTGGGGGGGTGTTGTGGGCACTGTCGGGGGCAGGGGAGAGGATGGAAATCTCCACGGAGGGAGCCAGGCACTCGTCCAGGAAATCCACCACGCGCGCCATGACTGCCGACCGGGCCGAGGGGTCTATCGTCTCAAAGGGGAAGGCGAAGTAGACCAGCCTTCGGCAGCCGTCGGCGTACTGGATCGCAGCCGTGCCGCCGGTCCCGCCGACGTAGGCCAGCGCGGCGACCGACCCGGCGGTCGGGCTGATGACGTCGGGGAAGTCCGGGTCGTACATCCCCGGCGCGTCAAAGCGGAAGGGCGGCAGCCCCGCGAAGATGGAGCCTGCGGTGGGGGTGACGACGTAGGTCCCGGCATCGTCGGCAACGTATCGGGCCCGCAGGACGTTGCGGTAGAAATCGGGGTCGGCGCCCAGCCCGTCCAGGTGCCAGCCGACCTCTGTCCCGCTGAGGAAGAGCGCGCCGCCGCCCTCCAGGTAGGCCCGCAGGAGCGCCCGCTCCGTGGGGTCCAGCGTCTGGTCTGGCGCGGACTCCTCCCCCAGAATCCAGTCCACCAACCCGTAATCGGCCAGGGAGACGTCGCCATCGCGCACCGCCTCGTTGCTGGCGCTGTCAAAGGGGAGGGTGAGGGCCTGCCCGTGCTGGATGACGTAGTTGCGGGCGTTCATCCGGTCCAGGAACATCCGCAGGTTGAAACCCATCACCGGGTCGGTTTCGGGGATCAGCATACCGCGGTCTATGCGGTCAAAGCCGGAGACCAGGAGGGTCCTCACCCCCTCCCTCCTGTCCCCCTCC
>Ga0272447_1001786_pt1 | contig 12788 bp, 13 predicted proteins | sample YNPCB0133_FD_194589 | JGI IMG/M metagenome (GOLD analysis project Ga0272447, IMG submission 194589) | Hot spring microbial mat communities from Yellowstone National Park, WY, United States - YNP-CB-013-3 | ecosystem: Environmental > Aquatic > Thermal springs > Hot (42-90C) > Sediment | place... | reverse complement strand
TGGCCCGCTGGGGGTCCTGCAGCCCGGGGAACTCCACGAGGATGCGGTCGAGGCCCTGCCGCTGCAGGAGGGGTTCGGCCACGCCCAGGGCGTCGATGCGGTTCTCGATGACCCGCATGGCCGCGTCCACCTTGTCCGGGGTCACCTCCACCCCGGGCCGGCGTTCCGCCTCCAGCACGATGCGGGTGCCGCCCTGGAGGTCCAACCCCAGCCGGAGGCGGGGCTGCGGCGGCTGCCAGCTGGGTCGCCAGCCGTCCAGGCGCACAGGCTGGAACACCACCTGGAAGGAGGCTACCGCCAAGGCCAGCAGCACGAGCACGCGAAGGGTGTGGGACTTCAACGTTCCGCTCCTCGTCTGTGGTCGGTCCGCGAGGCCCGGACCCGTCCCAGTATAGCAAGCCCGGGAAGCCGCACTCAGGCCGGAAGTACGTGACAGCTCCGGAACTTCGTTTGCGCCTGCGGGAGATCCTGGAGGCGGCGCGATCCGGAGAGCGGGTAGCCATTACGTTCCGGGGCAAGCCCGCCGCCCTCCTCCTCCCCATCGGGGAAGAGCCGGATCTCCCGGAGCCCAGGCCGTACGACGAGGCCTGGCCGGAGATCGAACAGGCCCTGGCGGCGACCTCTCCACCGCACGCCAGCCCCGAGGACGCCCTCAGGGCCAGCCGGCGCCGGGCGTGATCTGCATCGACTCGGACGTCTTTCTGATCGATCTCCGCTACCCCACAGACCCGCGCGCCCCCGTGACCAGACAGTTCTTAGAGGAGGTGCGCCGCTCGGGGTTGGGCGCCACCACCGTGTTCAATCTCTTGGAGCTCACCGGCACCCTCTCGTTCAACCTTTCGCCCCTACAGGTCGTGGAGTTCTACATCCACTTCCCCACGCGGTACCGGGTCCGCGTTCTTCCTCACCCCGACCCAGCGCGTCTCCTTCCAGGGCTGAGGATCGCCGACCTGCTCCGGGTGATGCAGGGGAAGGCCTCCTTCGGGGACGCCCTGATCGCGGCACTCATCAACCGCACCAGGGGCGTTCGGGCCTTCGTCACGTGGAACGAGGACCACTTCCGGGGGAGGCTCGCGGCTCCGGTGTTCACGCCTCAGACCTACCCGTGGCCTCTGCCGGGAAGCTGACTCGGTGCTTCCCGTTCGGGACGTACCCACGCATTTTCGCGGCGCTTTACCACGGAACCCGTTCCACCACCACCGCGATCCCCTGCCCTACCCCGATGCACATGGTGGCCAGCCCGTACCGCGCCTCCCGGCGCTGCATCTCCCACACCAGGTGACCGAGCAGCCGCGCTCCCGAGGCACCCAAGGGATGGCCCAGGGCGATGGCGCCGCCGTTCACGTTCACCCGCTCCAGGTCCAGCCCCAGCTCCCGGACGCAGGCCAACACCTGGCTGGCGAAGGCCTCGTTGAGCTCCACCAGGTCGACATCGTTCACGGTCAGGCCCGCCCGGGCCAGGGCCTTGCGGACCGCGGGCACCGGCCCGATCCCCATGACCGCAGGATCCACCCCCGCCACCGCGGTGGACACCACCCGGGCCATGGGGTGCAACCCCAGGGCGCGCGCGGTGGAGGCTTCCACCAGGAGCAGGGCCGCGGCCCCGTCGTTGACCCCCGAGCTGTTCCCCGCGGTCACCGTCCCGCCCTTCCGGAAGGCCGGCCGCAGCCGGGCCAGAGCCTCCAGGGTGGTGTCGGGGCGTGGGTGCTCGTCCCGGTCCACCACCAGGGGCTCCCCGGACGGCTGCGGGACGGGCACGGGCACGATCTCGTCCTGGAACCTCCCCTCCGCCACGGCCCGGGCCGCCCGTTGCTGGCTCAGCAGGGCGTAGCGATCCTGCTCCTCCCGGGTGATGCCCCACCGCTCCGCCACGTTCTCCGCGGTCTCCCCCATGGAGTACGGGGGGTACTTCTCCGCCAGCCTGGGGTTGGTGAACCTCCAGCCGATGGTGGTGTCGTACACCTCCAACTTCCGGCTCCACGGCTCCGCGGCCTTCGCCACGACGAAGGGCGCGCGGGTCATGCTCTCCACCCCGCCCGCGATCATCACGTCTCCGTCCCCGCACCGGATGGCGTGGTAGGCCGTGACCGCGGCCTGCAGCCCGGATCCGCACAGGCGGTTCACGGTCTGCCCGGGTATCTCCACGGGCAGCCCTGCCAGGAGGGCCGCCATGCGGGCCACGTTGCGGTTGTCCTCCCCTGCCTGGTTGGCGCACCCGAACACCACGTCCTCGATGCGGCCGGGGTCGATGCCGGTCCGGCGCACCAGGGCGGAGATGACCAGAGCCGCCAGGTCGTCCGGACGGAGATCCCGCAACGCACCCCCGTACCGCCCGATGGGGGTCCGCACCGCGTCCACGATGACCACGTCGCGCACCCGTCCCCCTCACCGTCCCGTGTAGCGCGGCGGCCGCTTTTCCAGAAAGGCCTGCACCCCCTCCCGGTGGTCTTCGGTGCGGCCCGCGGCGTCCTGCAGCATGGCTTCGTAGTCCAGGGCGGTGGCCAGATCCGCCCGCAGGTTCCGGAGGAGGGCCCGCTTGGTGAGCCCGTAGGCCCGGGTGGGGCCGGTGGCTAGGCGGCCCGCCACCTCTCGGGCCTTGGCCATGAGCTCTGGGCCTGGGACCACCCAGTTCACCAGGCCCAGCCGCAGGGCCTCCTCCGCCGGGACTGCCTCCGCCAGGTAGCACATCTCGAACGCCTTGCCCAACCCCACCAGGCGCGGGAGGAAGAAGGTAGCCCCGGAGTCCGGCACGAGCCCGATCCGGGTGAACGCCTGGAGGAAGCTGGCCTCCTCGGAGGCCACCCGCAGGTCGCAGGCCAGGGCCAGGCTCGCCCCTGCCCCCGCGGCCACCCCGTTCACCGCGGCCACCACGGGCTTCTCTAACCCCTGGAGCTGCAGGATGACCGGCGCATACCGGGTACGGATGTGCTGAGCGTAGGAGACCTCGCCCGCAGCCCGCTCCCGCAGGTCCTGCCCCGAACAGAAGGCCCGTCCGGCCCCCGTCAAGATCACGCTTCGGACCTCCGGATCCCTGGCGGCCCGCCGCAGGGCGTCCAGGAGCTCCTCCGCCATGCGGTCGTTCACCGCGTTGAGGACCTCCGGCCGGTTCAAGGTGAGGGTGAGCACCCCGTCCGCCAGTTCCCACCGCAAGGTCTGGAACTCCACGGCGACCTCCTCGGTGAAGTCTTACCGTCCCTGGAACACGGGCTTGCGCTTCTCCAGGAAGGCCCGCACCCCTTCCTCCTTGTCCTCGGTGCCGAAGGCCAGGGCGAACAGCCGGCGTTCGTAGTCCAGCCCGACCTCCAGGGGTGTGTCCAGGGATTTCAACACCGCGGCTTTGGCCAAGCGCACCGCCACGGGGGCCTTGCTGGCGATCTCCCGGGCCAGGGCGTAGGCCTCGTCCAAGAGCGCCTCGGGGGGCACCACGCGGTTCACCAAGCCCCACTCGTAGGCCTGCTGCGCGCTGATGTGGCGGCCCGTGAGGATCATCTCCATGGCTCGGTGCTTCCCCACGGCCCGGGGCAGGCGCTGGGTGCCTCCTGCCCCCGGGAGGATGCCGAGGTTGATCTCCGGCTGGCCGAACCGTGCGGTCTCCGACGCCACGATGATGTCGCAGGCCATAGCCAGTTCGCAGCCGCCTCCCAGGCAGTAGCCGCTGACCGCGGCGATCAGGGGTTTGGGGAACGCCCGGATGCGTTCCCACCGTTTGCCCCGGGGCCCCTCCAGCATCCCCACGGGGGTCACGCCCGCGAACTCCCCGATGTCCGCACCCGCGGCGAAGGCCCGCTCGTCCCCCGTGAGCACCACCACCCGCACCTCGGGGTCCACCTCGAACCCGTCCAGGGCCTGGCACAGTTCGTCCATGGTCTGGCCGTTCAGGGCGTTGAGGACCTTGGGCCGGTTGAGCCGGATGGTGGCCACCTGCCCGTCCACCTGGATGAGGATGTTCTGGAACTCCATGCGCCGCCTCCCGCCTCCGTGTTCTCGGTACCCCTTCGCCGCCTGTAGCCGCACTCCTGGCGGCGGGGTCCCTGGACGCGCCGTGTCTCCGAGGCTCTTTGGGCCTTTGGGTCCCTCCGAGACCACCCCAAAATCGCTGCGCGACGTTTGGGGCCCCGATCCCCTCCAAGGCCGATCCGGGCCAGGCGCCTAGGAGGCGTCCGGCAGGAGGTAGCGGACCAGCTTCTCCCGCCGGGCCTCCGCCTCGAGTAGCCGCTGTCGTTCCGCTTCCACCACCTCCCCGGGCGCCCGCTGGAGGAAATCCGGGTTCGTGAGCCTTCCCCGCACCCGCTGCAGCTCCCGCTCCACTTCTTCCAGTTCCGCCTGGGCCCGCTGCGCCAGGGTTTCCGCCTGAGCCCGACCCAGGGGGACCCAGACCTCCACGGGCCCCACCACGCCGCCTGCGGCCGGACGTGGACGCTCTGACTCCGCGATGAAGGTCACCCGCGCCCGGCCCAAGGCCTCCACCAGGGCCGTGTACGTCTGCAGGGAAGGCTGTCGGTGGCCGGCCACCACCTGTGCCGCCACCCGCTCCCCGGGCGGGGTACGCAGGTCCGCCCGGAGGCTTCGGAGCTCCCGTACCACCTCCTGCACCAGCTCCATTTCCTCCTCTACCTCGGGGCGGATCCGGGCGGGATCGAAGGCGGGCCAAGCCGCCACCATCAGGCTCTCCCCCTCGTGGGGCAGGGCCTGCCAAGCGGCCTCCGTGACGAAGGGCATGATGGGGTGCAGAAGGCGCAGGCTGGTCTCCAAGGTGCGCCACAGGGTGTACCGGGTAGCCTCCTGCGCTTGCGGGTCCTGGAGCAGGACCTTGCTCATCTCCAGGTACCAGTCGCAGAACTCGCTCCACAGGAACTGGTACAGGGTACGGGCGGCCCGGTCGAACTCGTACTGTTCGTAGGCCGTGGTCACCGCTTCCACAGCGCGGTGCAGCCGGCTGGTGATCCACAGGTCTGGGACCCCGTACCGTAACCCCGAGGGGTCCGTGGTGCGCGGGTCCCACCCGTCCAAGCTCCGGGCTACGTAGCGGGCCGCGTTCCAGATCTTGTTGGCAAAGTTGCGGGTGTCCGCCACCATCTTCTGGTCGAAGCGCAGGTCCTGCTGGGCCTGGGAGCACCGCACCACCAGGCCGAACCGGAGGGCGTCGGCCCCGTACCGCTCGATGGCCTGCAGGGGGTCCACCCCCGTCCCCAGGGACTTGCTCATACGGCGTCCCTGCAGGTCCATGACCGTGGGGTTGATGTACACGTGGTGGAAGGGGACTTCTCCCAGGAACTCGAGGCCGAACATGAGCATCCGGCACACCCACAGGAAGATGATGCCCCGGTCGGTGATGAGCACGCTGGTGGGGTAGAAGTAACGCAGGTCCTCCGTGTCCCGGGGCCAGCCCAGGGTGGCGAAGGGCCACAGGGCGCTGCTGAACCACGTGTCCAGCACGTCCGGGTCCTGCCGCCAGCTGCCCCCGCCGCACGCAGGGCAGGGACCTTCTGGGCGGGTCTTGGACGCGGTGTGCTGGTGGCACGCCTCGCACCACCACACGGGGATGCGATGGCCCCACCACAGCTGCCGGGAAATACACCAGGGCCGGATGTTGTCCAGCCAGTCCACCGCCACCCGGGCCCACCGCTCGGGGAAGAACCGGACCCTCCCCGCCCGGATGGCCTCCGCGGCCCGGGCCGCCATCTCCCGGACGTCGCAGAACCACTGCTCGCTGAGGGCGGGTTCGATGACCGTGTGGCAGCGGTCGCACCGGCCCACCCGCGTCCGGTACGGCTCCCGCCGCACCACCAGCCCGGCTTCGCGCAGGGCCTCCGCCACCTCCTCCCGCGCCTGGAAGCGCTCCAGGCCCACGAACCGGCCCGCCTGCTCGGTCATCCGGCCGTCCTCCCCCACCACCACCAGGACGGGCAACCCGTGGTCCTTTCCGATCTCGTAGTCCAGGGGATCGTGGCCGGGGGTGATCTTCACGGCTCCGGTGCCGAACTCCGGGTCCACCCGGCGGTCCGCGATCACGGGGACGGGACGGTCCACCAGGGGCACGACGACCCGCCGCCCCACCAGGGAGCGGTAGCGCGGGTCCTCCGGGTGCACCGCCACGGCCACGTCCGCCAGGATGGTCTCCGGCCGCTGGGTGGCGATCACCACCCCCTCGGAGCCGTCCGCCCCCGGGTAGCGCACGTACCACAGGAAGCTATCCAGCTCCTCGTGCACCACTTCCAGGTCCGAGATGGCCGTGGCGCATCGGGGGCACCAGTTCACCATGTAGTCCCGGCTCCGGTAGATCTTTCCCCGCGCGTACAGACGGAGGAAGGCTTCCAGGACCGCGTCGTAGTAGTCGGGGTCCAGGGTGAAGATCTTCCGATCCCAGTCGCAGGAGACCCCTAGGCGCTGCAGCTGGGTGTAGATGATCTGCCCGTACTTCTCCACCCACCGCCACACCCGTTCCTCGAACCCCTTCCGGCCCAGGTCCTCGCGCCGCAACCCCTCCCGGGCCAGCTCTCGCTCCACCACGTTCTGGGTGGCGATGCCCGCGTGGTCGGTACCGGGCTGGTACAGGGCGTTGCGGCCCCGCATCCGCCAGAAACGGGTCTGCACGTCCTGCAGGGTGTTGTTCAGAGCGTGGCCGATGTGGAGCTCCCCGGTGACGTTGGGCAGGGGCATCATCACCGCCCACGGGGCTCGGGTGGCGTTGGGGACGGCGCGGAAGTAGCCTCGCTCCATCCACGTGCGGTACCAGCGCTGCTCCACCTGGGAAGGGTCGTACGTCCTTGGGAACTCGTCCATGAACAGGCCACACCTCCTCGCCAAAAAGCGCCGCCCGTCCGAAAGGACGGAGCGGCGCTCCGCGGTACCACCTTCCTTCCGGGCACACCGGCCCGGCCCTCTCGGCGCTTTTTCGGGCGCCTCCCGGCGGGCTCTACTATGGTTCCTCCCGCAGCTCCGGGGCGACCTTCCCCGGAAGGCCCAGCAGGCGGCTTCCAGCTCCTCCCGCCCTCTCTGCGCCGGCCCTCCGGCGACTCCTCCCCTTCCTCGCCTTTGACTGGATTATACGTCAGCGCAGGACGAACAGGCCTAGGCCCACGGCCACCGCCGCGGAGAGCGCGAAGGTCCCCGCCACCCGCAGCAGGTCCCACCGGAGCCGCCACATCAGGTCGCCCTCCGTCTCCTGGGTCACCGGGGACGAGGCCGCGGGGCTCGCCCGCAGCCGAGCCCCGCACTTCCGGCACACGATCTTCCTCTGGGGGTTTTCCGTCCCACACCTCGGGCACCGCATGCGCGCCTCCCTAGTTCGTTACTGTCCCCGGGCTCGGCACAGGGCTTCCACTGCCTCCGGGGGCACATACGTGCCCCCGAGGGGGGCCTTGCTGGCAGGCCCCGGTCCATGGTAGTCGCTGCCCCCCGTGGCCAACAGCCCGAACTCCTGGGCCCAGTCCAGGAACCGGCGCACGTCTTGCGGGGAGTGGTCTGGATAGTACGCCTCGATCCCCCGCAGCCCGCACTCCACCAGCCGCGCCACCCGCTCCCGCTCCCCACCCCAAAGGGGGTGTGCGAACACGGGGACCCCGCCCGCCCGCAGCACCACCTGCACCGCCTCCTCCGGGGTGAAGCGCTCCCGCTCCACGTACGCGGGCCTCCCTTTCGCCAGGTAGCGGTCGAAGGCCTCCTGAAAACTCGCCACGAACCCCCCGGCCACCAGGGCCCTGGCCACGTGGGGCCGGCCTAAGGTGCCGTCCGCCTGACCCGCCACCTCCTGGAAAGTGAGGGGGACACCCAGCCGGTTCAGGCGCCGGACCATCTCCTGCGCCCGGGCCCAGCGCCCCTGACGCAACCGGCGTAAGACCGCCCCGAACTCCTCGTCCTGCCAGTCCACGAAGTAGCCGAGGATGTGCACCTCGGTCCCGGGGACGTCCGTGCTGAGCTCCACCCCCGGGATGAGGTCGATCCCCAGACGCCCTGCCTCTTCCGTGGCCTCCGGGATCCCGTCCACGGTGTCGTGGTCGGTGACCGCCAGCACCCGGAGCCCCACCCGCCCAGCTTCCCGCACCAGCTCCCGCGGCGACAAGGTACCGTCGGAAGCGGTGGTGTGGGTGTGCAGGTCCGCGCGCACGGAGCCTCTCCCCGCCCGCGGACGTCAGTCCACCTGGTGGATCCGCCGGATGGAGGTAGCCCGGCCCGAGCTGTCCGCCTCCACCAGGACCGCGTTGAACTGCACGGGCCCGGAGGCCACCTCGAACCGGACCGGCAGCTGCAACAAGAACCGCTGGAGGATGGCGTCCCGGTCCATCCCGATCACCCCGTCCCGCGGGCCCGTCATTCCTACATCCGTGATGTAAGCGGTCCCGCCCGGCAGCACCCGTTCGTCCGCGGTCTGGACGTGGGTGTGCGTGCCCACCACCGCCGTCACCCGGCCGTCCAGGTAGTAACCCAGGGCCAGTTTTTCCGAGGTGGCCTCCGCGTGGAAGTCCACCAGCACGAAGGGAGTCAGCTCCCGCAGGCGGTCCACCTCCGCCCGCGCTACCCGGAAGGGGTCGTCCAGGGGGTCCATGAACACCCGGCCCTGCAGGTTGAGCACCGCCAAGGCCACCCCGCCCCGCCGGAGTACTGCAGTGCCGTGGCCCGGCACCCCAGCCGGGTAGTTGGCAGGCCGGACCACCCGGGGGTCGGAGTCCAGCAGCTCGTACGCCTCCCGCTTGGCCCAAGTGTGGTTGCCGCCCGTGAGGGCGTCTACCCCCGCCGCGAACAGCTCCGCCGCGGTCCGGGGCGTGAGTCCCACCCCGCCCGCGCTGTTCTCCGCGTTCGCCACCACGAAGTCCACTCCCAGCTCCCGCCGCAGGGGCGGCACGTGGCGGGCCACGGCCCGCCGGCCAGGCCTGCCGTGCACGTCGCCTACGAAGAGGATCCTCAAGGTGAGCGCTCCCGCACCCGCCGGGCGATCCTGGGGGCGTAGTACACCAGCACCTTCTCGCCTTCCCGTATGCCCACCACCGGACGGCTGGGGCGCATGGAGCGGGCGTTCTCCAGGGCGTAGCGCAGCTCCTCCGCCGCTTCCTCCCAGGTTTCCTCGCCCGCCAGACCACCCCAAAAATCGCTCCGCGATTTTTGGGGACCCCGGTCCACCTGTCGGAGGGCTTTTCCGGGACAGAATCCTAGCAGCTCCTCCCCGAAGGTCTCCTGCGCCAGCCGTACCACCACCCGGACCTCCTCCAGGGTCAGGTCGTCCGTGGACCGAACCAGCTCGAAGCGGGTGAAGTTCGGACCCGCCTGGCAGCGTACCTCCGCTCGGGGAGGGAGACCGCCTTGCATCTCCCGGAGGACCGCGATGGAGTCCTCCAGCCTCCGCCGGAAAGTCGACCGAACCCGCGCGGGGAGCCTCTTGGCCACCAGCAGGCTCAGGCGGAGGATCCCCCGTCGCGGGTCAAAGGCCGCGTAGGCAAACTGGGGGAACTGTACCAAAAGGGCCGCCACGAAGCTCACACTGTCCGGGAGAACACGCACCGCCTGCGCCTCGTACGGTGTGCCCACGCCCATCGCTCCCGACCCCCGACCGGCCCGGCTCCGAGGACTTCCGGGGACAGGTCCTCAGCGGGCGTACTCCACCACCCGCGTCTCCCGCAGGACGGTGACCTTGATCTGGCCGGGGTAGTCCAAGTCCGCCTCGATCTTCCGGGCCAGGTCCCGGGCCAGCCGGTAGGCCGCCAGGTCATCGACCTCGTGGGGCCGCACCAGCACCCGGATTTCGCGGCCCGCCTGGATGGCGTACGCCTTCTCCACCCCCGGGAAGGAGGTGGCCAGCTGCTCCAGAGCCTGCAGCCGCTGGATGTACATCTCCACGGACTCCTTCCGGGCCCCGGGTCGGGAGCCGGAGATGGCGTCCGCGGCCGCCACCAGCACGGCCTCCACGTACTTGGCCTCTTCTTCCGCGTGGTGGTACAGGATGGCGTTCAGCACCGCGGGATGTTCGTGGTAGCGCCGCGCCACGTCCAGGCCGATCTGGGTGTGGCTCCCCTGCACCTCATGGGTCAGGGCCTTGCCGATGTCGTGCAGCAGCCCCGCCCGCCGGGCCAGGGCCACGTCCGCCCCCAGCTGGGCTGCCAGCTCCCCCGCCAGGAGAGCCACCTCCACGGAGTGCTGCAGCACGTTCTGGCCGTAGGAGGTCCGGAACTTCAGCCGCCCCAGGAGCTTGATCAGGTCGGGGTGCAGGCCGTGCACCCCGGCCTCCAGGGCGGCCCTCTCTCCCTCCTGGACAATCCGCTCCTCCAGCTCCCGCTGCGCCTTCTCCACCATCTCCTCGATGCGGGCGGGATGGATGCGACCGTCCGACATGAGCTTCTCCAGGGCGATCTTGGCCACTTCCCGCCGCACGGGGTCGAAGGAGGACAGGGTAACCGCCTCCGGGGTGTCGTCGATGATGAGGTCCACCCCCGTGAGGGCCTCCAGGGCCCGGATGTTCCGGCCCTCCCGGCCGATGATCCGGCCCTTCATCTCGTCGGAGGGCAGCGGCACCACAGACACCGTTACCTCCGCGGTGTGGTCTGCGGCAGTCCGCTGGACGGCGAGAGCGAGGATCTCCCGCGCCCTCCGCTCCGCCTCTTCCCGCGCTTCCCGTTCGATCTTGCGGATGCGGGCCAGGGCGTCTTCCCGCACGTCCGCCTCGATCTGCTCGAGGAGGCGCTGACGGGCTTCCTCCGCGGTCAGGCCGGCGATGCGCTCCAGAGCGTGCCGTTGTTCGCCGATGAGCGCGGTGACCTCTTCGGCTCGCTGGGCCAGTTCCTGCTCCTGCTGCTGGATCGCGCGCTCACGACGCTCGAGCTGGTCCGCCCTGCGGTCCAGGGCTTCCTCCCGCTGAACCAGGCGCCGTTCCAGGCGCTGGAGGTCCGCGCGCTGCTCCCGGATCTCCCGCTCCGCTTCACGGCGGATGCGCAGCGCCTCTTCCTTGGCCTCCAGGAGGGCCTCTTTGACCTTGGACTCGGCCTCACGTCGCGCATCTTCCAGGATCCGACGGGCTTCCTGCTCCGCCGAACGGATCTTCGCTTCCGCGATCAGCTTCCGGAGGACGTACCCGCCGAGCATAGCCACCCCGCCCACCGCGCCCAACAGCGCGGCGAGTTCCGTGGCGTTCGTGTTCCGTCACCTCCCCGTGTGGGCGGCGCGTCTTCGCTCCTCCGTAGTGTACGTGTTCCCCGGCCTTGGGGTCAAGCACGGGTGTGAACAGACGTTTGCCTATCGAAAGCCTGTGTGGTAAGATACACACACGCATCCCAAGGAGGGAGGGGAACCCATGAGCAGAGGGCTCACGCGGCGGCAGCGGCAGATCCTGGACTACGTCATTGAGTACACGCGGCGGCGGGGCTATCCTCCGTCGGTGCGGGACATCGGGAACGCCCTGCACCTCACGAGCAGCTCCACCGTGCACAGCCACCTGAGCGCCCTGGAGAAAAAAGGATACCTACGGCGGGACCCGAGTAAGCCCCGTGCTATCGAGGTACTGAAGGACCCCAGCAGTCTCCCCCACAAGCGGGTGGTGTCCCTCCCGGTGGTGGGCCGGGTCACCGCGGGGGCCCCCATTTTGGCGGAGCAGAACATCGAGGACTCCTTCAGCCTCCCCGAGGACTTCGTGGGCGGCGGGGAGTGCTTCCTGCTCCGGGTCCGGGGGGACTCCATGGTGGGTGCGGGGATCTTCGACGGTGACTACCTCGTGGTGCGCAAGCAGTCCCACGCCCAGGACGGGGACATCGTGGTGGCCCGAATCGGGGACGAAGCCACCGTCAAGCGCTTCTACCGCGAGGGGGACCGCATCCGGCTTCAGCCGGAAAACCCAGCCATGGAACCCATCTACGGCCGGGACGTGGTCATCGAGGGCAAGGCTGTGGGGCTGGTCCGCCGGCTCTGAACCCGCCCCCCTCTGCGTGACGGTTTCCGGGACACGCTCCGGGCCCCGGCCGGACACCTTGTCCGCCTTGCCCGACGGCGCTTTGGACGGGCTTCCGGGCGGGCACCCCGGCTACGGGTCAGCGCCCAGGCGGTTCCGGGGTCTGGGATGGGGATTCGGGACGGACCAGGTGCGGCCGTACCAGACCCCCGATCCACTCGCGGTCCGCGGCCACCACCACCCACCGGTCGCCCTGCCACCTCATCTCCACCCTCAGCCAGGGACGGTCCACGGGCCCTGCGGACAGCTGCACGCGGTCTGCGGCAAGCCACCGCACGTCCGCAAACCAGAGGACCGCCGCGAGGCTCACCGGCAGCCCTCCCCACCGGGGTAGGTGGACGGGGGCGTCTGGGTCTCCGCGGGCGATACGGCGCACCGTGCTTCGCAGCTCCTCCTCCACCCTCCGCTGGACCTGCCCCCGGCCCAACCCGAACAGGCCGCGCAGCAGGGGACGGGCGAGGGGGGAAGCTAGGTAGCGGGAGGGGTCTCCCGCGCGTGCATGCACCCACTCCTCCTCCAGCACCTCCACCACGGAAGCCGCCACCGCGGGCACGTCCACCCACTGCAGGGCCGCCTCCGCGTCGCCATCCCGCAGGGCCTGCAGCATCCGGGCCGCGTGCACCTGCGGGCTGCGGCTGGCGTGCCCCACCGCCGCGAAGCCTCCCGCCGCCAGGAGCAACGCTCCCACAAAGACCCAGGTGATCCGTCCGGACCCCGCCACGGGACCATGGTATAATGCCCTCGCGGCACGGGCCGTAGCGCAGCCTGGGAGCGCACCTGAATGGGGTTCAGGAGGTCGGCGGTTCAAATCCGCCCGGCCCGACCAGCTTCAGCAGCGCAGAGCGACTCCTCAATCCCT
>Ga0272447_1001785_pt1 | contig 12793 bp, 7 predicted proteins | sample YNPCB0133_FD_194589 | JGI IMG/M metagenome (GOLD analysis project Ga0272447, IMG submission 194589) | Hot spring microbial mat communities from Yellowstone National Park, WY, United States - YNP-CB-013-3 | ecosystem: Environmental > Aquatic > Thermal springs > Hot (42-90C) > Sediment | place... | reverse complement strand
CCTTTACCCTGTTCGATGCGATCGACCCTTACCTCAAGAATATGGATGTGACGAAATGCCCTTCGGAACCGAACGCGCTCTATCTGAACGCTGGTTTTCAAACTGTCATGGGTATGCCAACCTGCGGTTTACCAGAAACAATCAGTTATATGTTTAATTACGACCTCTGCCCGCCCGGTGTCACTCCTTTGGGTCAAGGTTCTATCAGCAGGGGTACCGTTTCGATTGCGGAAATACCCTATGTGGCGGAGACCACCATTAACTTGGAAGCAGACATCGGGCTTTCGGGTAGCTGTGCCTTGATGAGGCGCAAGCCCACTGATGGCTCTATTACTTTCCCCATTCCGGTACGGGCTCGTCATAACGAGATGATTCAGGTGAATTATGCCGATGGTCATGCCAAAGCGGTCAAAGGGCGCAAATATGCTGGCACGGACTGCTATTATCTCTACCCGATGAGAAGCGGTAACCCCGTGTTTGACCAGCGACAAAATCCCAACCTCTGGTGCGTGGGTGCAGGTGCCTATTTGCGTCCGTGTGACTACGCGCCGAATGCAAACCCCTACGCGACCTGTCGCCCTTACATGGAGGGCATTATCGACCAAGATCAGTATGGTCAGTGTTATCGCTATATTCGTCTATAATTCTCCATGACCCTCACTTTTCGGGCGTGGATTCTGCTTGGTGTGGGCGGGTTAATCTCGCTGCTGGGGATTGCCCGCCCCGCTTTGTTAGTGTGGGTTGTGCCGTATGACCTGCTGGTGGCGGTGCTGGTCGCTTTGGACGCGCTGTGGCTGCCGCGTGCGGCGCGTTTTCGGGTGGCGCGACTTCACGAGGCGGTGCTATCGCTGGGCACGGCGAACCGCATCGAGATGGTGCTAAGCGCGGCGATTTCGGCTCCCCTGCGCATACGCCTGCGCGACGAGCCGCCACCCGATTGCACTTTTGACCAGCGGGAGTTCGATATCCTGCTGCGCTCCGATGAGCCTGCCACTGTGCATTATCACCTGACCCCGCTCTATCGGGGTGAAGCGCGCTTCGAAGACGCCTTTCTGCGGGTGGAGGGGCGGTTAGGGCTGGTGTACGGCTTCTATAGGCTACCGGCACGCGAGCGCGTGCCCATCTATCCCAACCTGCTGCAGATGCGCGAGTACGAGCTGCTGCGCCATCGGGGGCTGCTGCGCCAGATGGGCTTCCGTCAGACCCGCCTGCGCGGGCTGGGCACCGAGTTCGAATCGCTGCGCGAATACACCATCGACGACGAGTTCCGCCGCATCGACTGGAAGGCGACCGCGCGACGCGGGAAGCCTATCGTGCGCGACTATCAGGTGGAGCGCAGTCAGAATGTGCTGCTACTGTTCGATGCAGGGCGCAATATGCTGGCAGAGGTGGAGGGCATGCGCAAGTTCGATGCCGTGCTGAACACAGGGCTGATGCTGGCGTATGTGGCGACCCAGATGGACGATAAGGTGGGCGCGCTCGTGTTTGCCGATGAAATCGACCAGTTCGTGCCGCCGCAGCGTGGGCGCGAGCAGGTTGCTAAGTTGGTGCGGCAGCTGCATGCCGTGCAGCCCCGCATGGTGGAAGCCGACTATCTGTATGCCATCACCTATCTGGCGCAACGCTGGCGCAAACGCTCGCTGATGGTCATCTTCACGGACCTTATCGATCCCGATGCCTCACGCGTTTTGCTTCAAGCGCTGGCAGGGCTGGCGCGGCACCACCTGTGCGTCTGCGTCACGGTATCGGACCCGCGCCTGCACGAATGGAGCCAGCAGACACCTCACGCAGTGGAGCAACTCTACCGCCGAGCCGTCGCCACGCAGGTGCTGACCGACCGCCTCGCTGCGGCGCGCACGCTGGAGCGCATGGGCATCGCCACCGTCGATGCCGAACCCGAAACCCTTGTCTCCGCTCTGGTCAATTTCTATCTGCAGGTGAAGGCACGGGGAGGGTTGTAGGGGAAACCGCGCGTCAGCGGGTATAATAAAGGTGTGGCATTCAACTACTGGGACTATATCGAGATACGGGAAGGCGTTTGTGGTGGGCAACCCGTCATTAAGGGGACGCGCATCCCTATCCGAACGGTACTCGCTTGCCTGGCTGCCGGAGATACCGTTGAGCAGATACTGGAGGAGTTTCCACTGCTGACACCTGAAGCGGTGCGTGCTGTGGTAGCATTTGCCGCCCAATCGGCTTTAGAGGACATCCCACTGCCACCAATTCCTGCTTCCCATTAGCTTGACCCCCGAAAGACACGCGCTAATTCCTTTTCATGCTCAATAGGGGTCAGGGCGATGACCGTGTCGCCGGGCTGCAGGATGAGATTAGACAGCCCCAGTGTTAGCTGCCCATGTCGGATGACGGCAGCGAGCATCGTTTTGGGTGGCAGCTCAATCTCCCCTATCGCTTTGCCTGCTACAGCCGATTCGGGCGTGACCTCCGCTTCAATCACTTCGATCTGCCCACGCATCACCGCACCGATGGGCAACACCTCGCCATACTCGACCTCCTGCTCCAGCAGGTTGAAAATAAAGCGCGTGCTGCAGACCGTTTCGTGGATGCCCAGCCGAAAGAAGATGGCTTCGTGGCGCGGGTCGCGCACCACCGAAAGCACGCGCGGCACCTTGAAAAAGTTCTTAGCGAGCTGGCAGATGATGAGATTATCCTCGTCGTCGCCCGTAGCAGCCACCACCACATCGGCACGGCGTGCCCCTGCCTCGCTCAACACGCGCACCTCACAGGCGTCGCCATACATCACCCGCTCGGATAACTCATCGCTGAGTTCGGCTGCCCGTCGCCGATTTTTCTCTATCAGCAACACCTCATAGCCATGCTGGTGAAGCGCCCTCGTCAGATGATAGCCTATACCGCCTCCACCGGCAATAATCACATACATTGTGTGCCACCTCGTCGTCCAGCACCATAGTATAGCATGCCTTACAGCTCGAAAGTCTCGCCGAAATAGTATTTGCGGGCGAGCGGGTTCGCAATCACCTCTTCAGGCGTGCCCTGCGCCACAATCACGCCATCCGCCAGAATATAGCTGCGGTCGGTGATGCGCAGTGTGGCGCTCACATTATGGTCGGTGATGAGGATGCCGATACCCCGCCGACGCAGCTCCAGCACAATCTGCTGCAGCTCTTCGATGGTTTTGGGGTCGATGCCCGTGAAGGGTTCGTCCAGCAGCAGGAAAGCGGGTTCCAGCGCGAGGGCGCGGGCAATCTCTACGCGCCGCCGCTCACCACCCGACAGCACATTGCCCCGCTGATGGCGAAGGTGCAGAATGTGAAACTCCTCCATCAGCTGTTCGGCGCGGGCACGCCGCTGCGCCAGCGGGATGCCGTTCATCTCCAGCACCAGATGCAGGTTCTGCTCCACGCTCAGGTGGCGAAACACGGACGGCTCTTGGGGCAGGTAGCCGATGCCCAGTCGGGCGCGCCGATACATCGGCAGGCGGGTAATCTCCCGCTCACCCAGAAACACGCGCCCCCCGTTCGGGCGCACCAGCCCGACCATCATATAGAACGTGGTCGTTTTGCCCGCACCGTTCGGACCCAGCAGCCCGACAATCTCGCCGCGTGCCACCTCCAGCGAGACCTCGCGCACCACCGGCTTCTTGCGGTACGATTTCCGCAACCCCTCCGCTCGCAGGGTCATCATTTGTATAGAAGATTGTACCTCAAGGTAGCCTCACAAACAGGAGGCAAGGCTTCGGAAGGGAAATAAGAGAGCGATGAGCCGACCGCTGGGTTATTGGGCACTCGTGTTGCACTCGCATATCCCCTATGTGCTGACGCACGGCAGGTCGCCCCACGGCACCGACTGGCTGGTGGAGGCAGTTGCCGAATGCTATCTGCCGCTGTGGGAGTGGAGCCAACGCCTGCTGCAACAGGGCATCCCCGCACGCTACACCATTAGCTTTACCCCGATTCTCCAAGAGCAGCTGGCAAGCCCTGCCTTTCGTGCCGAGATGGAGCAGTACCTGCGCTTCAAGCAGGATGCCGCGCAGGAGGATATGCACCAGTTTCGCCAGCAGGGGAACCGCTGGCATGCGGGGTTGGCGTACTTCTGGCTCCAGTTTTACGAGCGGCAGGAAGCCCTGCTGAACGAGTTGAAGGGCGACCTCCTATCAGGCTTCCGTCAGTTGCAGGATGCCGAGGCGATCGAGGTTATCACCAGTGCGGCAACACACGGCTACCTGCCCCTGATTGGGCATGACGAGTGTGTGCGAGCGCAGGTGCTGCTTGGTCAAGCCACCTATCAACGCCACTTCGGGCGTGCGCCCAGCGGATTCTGGCTGCCCGAATGTGCCTATCGACCGGGCTACCGCTGGACACCGCCTGTTGCGCGTGAACTCATTCCACCGCGTGAGCGCGCGGGCATCGAGCAGTTTTTGAGTGAGGCGGGCATCCACTATTGCTTTGTGGACACCCACATGCTGCGCGGAGGCGAGCCTCTGGGCACCTATCTGGCGCGATTCCCCGCCTTAGCGCAGCTATTCAAGCAGTTTCAGCGTGCCTATCAAGGCGAGCGTGCCGACCGAAGCCCCTATCGCGCTTATCAACTCCCCGCCACGACACCACTCGCCGTGTTCGCACGCGATCCTCACACCACACTGCAGGTCTGGAGTGGCGAGCATGGCTATCCGGGGGATGCATGCTACCTGGAGTTCCACAAGCAGCACTATCCAGGGCGGCTGCGCTACTGGCGTGTGAGCGAAAACAAAGCCGACCTCGCTGCCAAGCAGCCTTACGAACCGTATGCCGCTTTCGAAGCGATTCAGTCCCATGCGGACCACTTCGTGGGGCTACTCAAGCGGGTGCTGGGCGAGTATCGTGCCCTCACGGGCATACCGGGCGTGCTGGTCTCGATGTATGACACCGAACTGTTCGGACACTGGTGGTTCGAGGGACCCGAATGGCTGGGAATGGTGATTCAGCGCATTGCCGCCGACCCCGATCTGGAGATGATAACCTGCTCGGACTATTTGGCGCATTTCCCACCTGATGAAATGGTGTTGCTGCCGGAAGGCTCGTGGGGTGAAGGCGGGTTCCACTACATCTGGCTGAACGAGCAGACCGCGTGGGTGTGGGAGGCGACTTATCGGGCAGAGGCGCATTTCCTGCGGCTGTTGCGTGCCTATAGCGACCATCCCGCGCTCGAACCCTATCTCATCCAATTGGCACGCGAGCTACTCCTGCTGCAGGCGTCCGACTGGAGCTTTCTCATCACCACAGGCGCCGCACGCGACTATGCCGAGTTGCGCTTTCGAGACCATCTGCGTCGTTTTGAGGCGATTGCCACCCTTATCGAGCAGGTTGGCTCGGGCAAAGAGCCGGCGGCATCGCTCCTCGCCTGCTACCAAGATAGCCTCTCCCGCGAACCGATTTTCAACGAGATCATGATGGATTTCTGGCTATAACGGCAAGCTAACGGATGGCTTGTAGGGTATCATGAAGGGGAAGTGAGGCATGTTCAGGATGTGGTGGAGCGTCTAACGCACTTTGTGCGGCGTGTCTTCAAAACAAGCCTCGAAATCTTCTACGAGGCGCTGCGGCATAGTCCAAATGCCCAGGGCTATGTCGCAGGGTCTATTAGCGAACTTCTGCTTAAACGCCATCTTGAATCAATTGGCTATGATGTCTTGCGAATACGCGAGAAATGGGAAGGTAGGAAAGCTCACCACGGCGATTTTTATTTTAGAAAAAGAATTTTAACTGAAGAAAGAACACAAGCTGGTTGGTTTGTTATAGAGGTGAAGGGGGTCAAGTCAAATTCTGAAAAATGGCACAAACTTTATAATAGAAAAAATCTCATTAAATTTCTGTTTGATCATGCAGAAAAATTGCGCTGGATTAAGCAGGAGGATAACAAAGAACGACAGATCGAGGAATGGATTAGAGAAAATCTACCAAAATTTTTTGATGAATTTGATGATGATTTATATGAATATGAAGAAGTTAGTCAATATAAATTTCCTAATCGTGAGACAGCGAAGAGTCAGGCAATTAGAAAGCTTCGTGGCTTGAGCCGAGATGAAATAAACGCCAAAATTGAGGAACGGCTTAGCTATCTGACGCAAAAACTCCGTGTGCTTGAAACGCATTTCGTCGCTGGGGTGGGAACAGGAGGGAGGGCAATCGCAACACCCAAAAAGGGTGAGTTCCACATCGTTGCCGTAGATATCTTTCTGAAGTATCACGAACACAAGTTTCTATTTGCTAACGCCTACAGCCTTGAAAGCTCATCTGACCATCCAGAGCATCTGCAGCAGAACTATGTTCTTGGCTTCGTGACGGTTAGTGACGAAGGCAAAGAGGAGCTGCATTTGGCGGACGAGTGGGAGGAAGACTTCAGTCGCGTTTATCCCTATTATCTTCAGAAGCCGTTTCCGAGACTGATATGCAAGTAGATACCCGCTATCTGAGGGAGGAGGAATATGCATAGCCGCATCTGGCATTCTGCTAACTCTTCGATGTCCCAGATACCGCTTTGGGGCGCAGAGGACCTTTTGCCACAGAGCTTGCCCACTCTGAATGATTTGCAACCTGCACATGATCTGCAAGCTATTCTTGAGGATTGCCACAACTATATTTATGCCAATGAAGGTTTATTAAGAGAAAAGATATTTAGAGAGATAATAAAAATCTTATCAATCAAGATTCTTGATGAGCGTATGGCGTTAACTCACGGTGTCCACTTTGGTATCACATCAGAGGAATACAAAGCCATTAGGCAGGGGCGTACAACCAGTTTCATTGATAGGCTGAATCGGCTCTACGCAACGCTAAGGGAAAATTACGGCGACTTTTTCAGTGACCCAGAGCTGCACCTCTCCCCAATGACACTGGCATATATCGTCCAAAAACTACAGTATATCAGCATTGAGCGTACGCCTCTTGATGTAAAGGGTGAGGTATTTCAGACTTTTATCACCCGCTATCAGCGTGGTGATCGTGGAGAGTTTTTTACACCCTATCCAGTTGTAGAGTTGGCGGTTCAGATGATAGCCCCGGCACCTGAAGAACGAATCATCGATCCAGCATGTGGGAGTGGCTCTTTTTTGATTCAATCATCATATTATGTAGCATCAAAATATAATATTTCAATTGTTGATTATATAGAGAAATATCTTTTAGGTATAGAGTTCAATCCTGAAATCGCTTGGACCGCTCAGCTCCGCTTCGCTTTAGCAGGAGTGCAAGGGCGTCAGATTTTGTGTGCTAACGCGCTGGAGTACGGGCTTTCGATGCAGGGCGAGTTTGACATCGTGTTGGCTAACCCCCCGTTCGGCAGCCGTGGAAAGATTGACGATCCATCTATCCTTTCGCGATACGAAACAGGGCATCGCTGGGTTAGGCAATCAGGCAATAAATGGCTTCGCACAGGTGAGATACTGCAGGGTCAGACCCCTGAAATCCTCTTTCTGGAACTGTGCCTTCGCCTGCTGCGTCCAGGTGGACGCTTGGCAATCGTTATTCCAGATGGCATCCTGCAAAATGGGACGACAGAGTACCTACGCTACTGGCTGCGGACGCAGGCAAAAGTTCTGGCAGTTGTATCGCTTCCGCAAACTACTTTTGTACCCTACGGTACAGGTATCAAAACCTCACTCCTGCTCCTTCAGAAAATGCCAAGTCAGGTGCAGCGTGTCTTTATGGCAATCCCCCAGAAGATAGGATATGATGTCAAGGGACAGCCACTTTATAAGCGGGATCAAAAAGGGGATATAAATCGAACAGGGGCAAAACCACAAATAGATACTGACCTGCCTGAAGTGGCTAACCTATATCAGCGCCTACTCCAAGGTGATACCAAATGGCATAGCCAAATCGCATTCTGGGTCGATGAATCAAGCCTTAATCATCGCCTTGATGCAGAACACTATAAACCTCACGACACATACATGCTTAAACAACTCAATAAATATCCTGTGTATCCTCTTGGAGAACTGGCAGATATAGTCGACAAAGGTGAAGATTTTCGCGGTGATGATCAAATAATTGACTATATCGCGATTTCGGATGTGGTACCCCAATTAATGCTCGTGGTTACCAAACAGCGCATGCGGGCATCCGAAGCCCCTTCACGGGCGCGGTATCGAGTGCATACAGGCGATATTATTACCGCTGTTTCAGGAGCCAGCACAGGCACCAGGAACCACGCGACGGCGCTCATTACAGAAGACGAGGATGGTGCTATTTGTACGAACGGATTCGCTGTCCTACGCAACTTCCGCCATGTTGAGCCTTTGTACTTGCTTGCTTTCATGCAAACCGAATTTTTTCACCGTCAAGTACGCAGGCTTCTGCGCGGTCATGCCATCCCAGCCATCTCGCTGAACGATTTGGCAACTATCCAAGTGCCCTTACCACCTATAGACATCCAAAAGGCTATTGCCGCGGAGATATCCGAAACAATCCGAAAATTTAAGAGTGGATTAATCAGTTTGGAAAAAGCGAAGAATGCTGTTGAAGATATGTTTCGAAATAGCGAAACATGTGAGTAATGGGATATCCTGAATCCCTCATTGGGAAGAAAAGGCTCCAAAAGACACCTGTAAAGTGCAGGAAGCTGAAGGTTTCATCAATCGGATGAATACGCCTTTGGTGTGGGGTGTCCAACCGCTGGTGAGGTTCGGTTCCTGCCAGATAAGGGTGTCCATATCGGCGACTTGGGGTAAGGGTTGATCCGCCAGCCGAACTTGCTCCACATGGCTGAGACCGCTAATGAACACGAACAGTGCTGGCACGGCAGCGGGTGGCTCCAGCTGAATCGCCAATTGCCCATCGTTCAGTGCCACGCTTTTCAAGCCCGGTGCGGTGACGGCGACTCGTCGCCCCTCTACCTGCACCACGCGCGTCAGCGGTTCAAGCGCGAAACCCATCTTGCGTGCCAGTGCAGGCGGTATCAGACGCGGGTTCAGGTCCCAGTGATACTCTTCGGTGCCGCGTGGGATGCTGAAAGCATCGGGATAGAAGCCCTCATCGCTGGGATAGCGCTCCGTGACCCACTCCTGCTGCTGCACCGCACACATGGTGATGGTATCTGCCAGCCGACGCCATTCGAAGGAGCGGTCATATTCGGCAAGGCGGTAGAGCGCGTGCGCATAGACCAGCCCATTCCACTGCACGGCAACACCAAACCACGGCTGCTGCGAAAGCCATGTCACCCCAAACACGGGGATGCTGGCGCCGCGCATGAGGGGTCGGTCCGGGGCATTCCAGAGATAGATAAAGGGAATACCGCGAAGTGCCCAACGCCGCGCCTGCTGCAGATAACTTGCTTCGCCCGTTGCCTCGTAGCCATCCAGTAAGGCATTCACGCAGTGGGGGACAGCCAGCACATCGGGCACATGGAGCGGCAGTTCCCAGGTCTGGGCGCCTTCTGGGCGACGCTGTTTTTCGAGGAAGTGTAGCGCGCGCTGGAGGCTTTGGAGGGCATCAGGCTCCAGCGTCACCAGTGCATAGCGTCCCACCCGTGCCGCATGCTCGCCCGTGTGCCCACTGGAGGTGTCGCCCGCCTTGCCGAAGATGCGGTGGCGCTCGCTGGTGGGTTGCCATGCCCAGCTCCCATCTTGACGCTGGGTTCGGAGCAGCTCGCGTGTCGCCCGCTCCCAACTCGCCAGCAGAAGCGGTAGCCTCCCCAGATAGAACGCCATCTCCCAGCCCATCGATTCGGGTGCAATCGCTTCGATGGCGCTCCGTACCTGCTGGATGGCGCGGGCGCGGTCGCCATCATCTGGCGGTTGCCGGTGTGCCAACACCCATAACCCAAGCGCGACCAGCGGGTCATAGTAAGTGGGACCCGTATTGGTGTGTCGCCATGCGCGCTGGTTCGGGTCCCAGCTATTGAGCAGTCCGCGCAGGCTAAGTGTGAGGGCAGCCGAATCGTTGCGCTGGGGTGCTGGTGGATAAGGCATATCGTAGAGGCGGAGATGGCTCTCGATGGCTTCGCTGATGTCGCGGGCTGCCGACTGCACGATAAGTGTTGCGCTGAGCCGAACCGAATCGCCCTTTAGGAGCCGAAACGGCTCGCGTGCTTGTAAACGATTTTCATCTGCCCAGCGCGGGATGGTGGGCACCCAGAGAGCGAACCGATGAGAGGCTCCATGCTCCAGCCATTCGGGTGAGAGGAAGAGCGCGTTCGGCGCACGCAGCACGCCTGACCAGCCCTGCTGCGCATCCCAGTGCAAGCTGATGAGCCAGTTGCGCCAGCGCACCGCCATCATCGGCACCGTCACCTTGTACGGGTGAGGCGAAAAGCGCAGATGATAGGGTGGCGCCGCGTTTTCCTCGCCTGATGAGCGCTCCCCATCCAAGAGATACTCCAGTCCCGGAAAGAGCGCCTCCTCTTTACGCTCCCCGAACGAGCCATCCCCGACACGCCAATCAGGAAAGCGAAATCGATAGAGGTGCGCGTTGACGGTGCTGGTCAGCTGTGCAGTACTCTCAAGACGGTTCTCCACCAATCGAAAATCGATGCGGGCACGCCCGACCAGCCCCATGCGTCCCTGGAGCGATAATCGCAAGTTTGCCTCATCAAAGCTGGCACTCTCCAGCACAAACGGTGCCGATTTGGGAGGTGCATTCTCGGCGTTCAGGATGGCATCCGCGACCGTTGGCATGCTCGCCAACTGAACCCACCGCTCGCCTTGCCGACCAAACAAGCGCACAGCGAGCCGGCTGCCCCAAGCGGGACTCGCCACCAGCCGCAGCCACTCATTCTGCAGCACCAAATGTTCGCCGAAGCGTCGAGCGATTCGACCCCTTTCAGGCACACCTGCTGGGAGACTGGACACCACAGGCGTCAGAATCACGGCGTCGTTGCCCGCAGCAGAGCGCAACCGCAAGGCAAGCTTCGGGCGCGCGCCCACCCGAATCGTGAAACGCAACACGCGGCTCTCGCCAGGCGACAACAGCGTGAAATCGGCATCTGGGCTGTCCAGCACCTGCACATCCTGCAGTGGGTTCACCTCAAGGCGTAGCATATCGTTGCGCCATGTGCCCATGCCGCTGTTTTGCACGATGGCGGATAGCTCCACCGTTTCGCCCGGTCGCAACACGGCAACGCGCGGATAGACCCCTCTCAAGCGCAGACGCGGCAGGTAAGGGTACACGCGAGCAACGGGCGCCTCTCCTTCCGCCTCAAGGGTTGCCTCATACGCTCCTTGAAATCCATATTCCAGCCAGACGGTTCGGCGAGCTGGCAGCCTGAGCTGAAGCGAGGGGTGGTGAGGCTCGGTTGCGTGTTTGTATACAGGTTTTAGGCTCAAAGTTATACTCGCGTTGCTCTCTAACTCCAGCACCCCTTCAGGCGGTAACAACCGAGCGACCTTATGGGCGAACCGCTCGCGCAGGCGCAGAAGGCGCGGCTCGGCGATATACGCCCAGTCGTAGTGGGTGTTGGCTTTGCCCTCAACCACGAACTCCAGATTTACCGTTTGCCCGCCGAAGGAGGAGAGATCCGCCGAGAGCGGCTGCCAACCTTTCACGGCGCAATCGACCTCTGCCATCGGCTGTTGATTGACCATCAGGCGCGCCCGCACCCCATCCCACGGATGCGCAGGATCGTCCTCGGGAATGTTATCATCCAGCCCTGCCCAAGCGAGTAGCACCAGCTTTTCCCCTTGGCTGATGGCAGGTAGGCTCAGTTTGAACAGGATACGCGCAGGTTTTTGCGTCGGGTGCAGGAAACCACCCTGCTTGCGAACGCCCCCGGAGCTGACGGTGCGGACGACGGTGGGCGCAAGCAGTCCATCGGTCTGACCCGATTGCCACTGGGCAAGCAGGTCAACAAGCATGTGGACGCCATTAGCAACGGCTTGCGCCTCCATTAGCATGAGACTACCCAGCAGAGCCGCTATCGTCAGAGCGCTTCGCATCATCCCATACCCATATTCCCTTCTGGGACACCCATCATGCGCGGAGGCTGTGCGCCTGAAGGCATTGGGATGCACAAGCCGCTCGCATCTCACCCGATAGGTTTGATGTAGCGTTTTGGGATGCCCCAAGGCGCGCGCCAGTTGCGGGCAAGCAGGGCATTCGCCTCTTTATCGCCGATAATCTGCGCTTTTGGGGCGTCCCAGCGGATGGTGCGCCCGACGCGGTAGGCGATGTTGCCGAGCTGTGGGACAATCGTGGAGCGCACACCTGCCAGAATATCGCACGCCAGCGGCACGCCCTCCCGAATCGCCCGCAGGAAGTTCACCGCATGCGGCTCACTCTGGGGAGAGCCACCCCGCTGATACGCTGGGATACGCTCCTTTTCGGGATGCACTTGCAGCCCGCCCCGATCCACAAACAGGCTGCCGTTCGTGCCGAAGAACATCGTGCCGTAGCCGCGTCCATTCGCAGGGAAGCCGTTCGCCGCCCGATGCGAATAGATGAGCAGCCAATCTTTGAAGCGGAACAGGCACTCCACCGTGTCGGGGGTTTCACGATTATCACGCAGCGCGAACTTGCCGCCCGATGCCGACACCTCAATCGGGTTATGCTCGCCCATCGCCCAGAGCGCAATATCGATGAGATGCACACCCCAGTCAGTCACCTTGCCGCCTGCATAGTCCCAGAACCAGCGGAAGTGATACAGGCAGCGGTTCGGGTTATAGGGGCGTTTGGGGGCAGGACCCAGCCACATGTCCCAATCGAGACCGGGAGGCGGGTCGCTGTCGGGTGGGTTGCCGATGCCGTCGGGCGATTCGTTGTCCATGTTCCAGCAATGCACCATCGTGATTTTGCCCAGTTTGCCCGAACGCACGATTTCAACCGCCTCTTGGAAATGCTCGCCA
>Ga0272447_1001783_pt1 | contig 12803 bp, 18 predicted proteins | sample YNPCB0133_FD_194589 | JGI IMG/M metagenome (GOLD analysis project Ga0272447, IMG submission 194589) | Hot spring microbial mat communities from Yellowstone National Park, WY, United States - YNP-CB-013-3 | ecosystem: Environmental > Aquatic > Thermal springs > Hot (42-90C) > Sediment | place... | reverse complement strand
TTCGGCCGCCGCCGCAAAACTTACAGTCGCTCCTCCACCCCGATGGGCATCATCACCAGCCCGCTGATGACCTTGGGGTAGAAGTCTGTGGATTTCTGGGGCATTTTCTCCCCGGCCGCGGTGCAGGCCCGCACCTGCTCCATCCGCGTCGGGTTCATCAGAATCAGGAACTGGGCCTTCCCTTCGTCCACTGCCTGGTAGCCCGGATTGGGGTCCCGCAGATAGTCCAGATTCTCCTTTCGCTCCACGGCCCCTTTGTCAATCCCCAGCACCCGCTCAATGAAGAGTTCGTGCAGGACACTGACGTCCAGCAGCCGCCAGTCGGGGGCGCGGTCGGGGAGGATGCGCTCCAGGACCGACGGGTCGCGCAGCGTCAGCACCGCGTACGCGCCGTCGTAGAAGCCAAAGCGGGGATGGAGAGGCTCTGCCTCCCGCAACGCCCGCTCTGTGGTCGCCCGATCGGAAACGGGCATCACGTCAAAGTACTCCCGGGCCCGCTCCAGCGCCTCCTTCCCGCTCATCCGCCCGTAGGAGTGGACCAGCCGGTGGGTGGGGAGGATGACCAGTCCGGGGTCGCTCATGCTGACCAGGGTGACCAGGGTGAAGTTGAAAGCGGCGTCGGCGGGGGCGTCCGGGTACTGGCGGCGCATCTCCTCCCGGTAATTGAGCATCGTCTCGTAGCGATGGTGCCCGTCGGCGATGATGAGGTTCCGCTTCGGGGCCATCTCCTCCACCACCGCCCGGATGACGGCAGGGTCGTCCACGGCCCAGAACCGCTGCTCCACCGCGGTCTCAATGACCATCTCCCGGGCCACCACCGGCGGATGGGCCTCCAGATACGGCTGTAGGATGCCGTTGACCCGGTTGCTTTCGTCCGGGTAGAGGATGAAGATGTGCTCCCAGGCAAACGCCGTGGCGCGGGTCAGGTTGAGACGGTCCACTTTGGGGCCGCTGAGGGTGCGCTCGTGGGGGAGGATGGTCCCCTCCTCAAAGGGGGTCAGTTGGAGGGCCGCCGCCAGGCCGCGACGGGTGCGGGTCTGCCCGTCGGGCGTGGTGAAGGTCTGCTCCAGGATGTAGAGACAGGGACGCTCATCCCGCACCAGAATCCCCTCTGCCAGCCAGGTCTGGCCGTAGCAGCGGGCGCGGGTGTAGACGTTGTCCGTCTCGGAGTCGTGGGGGCTCCGTTTCCCCAGAATGATGCGGACGAAGTTGTAGGGGCTCATTTCGTAGTAGCGGGCCTGCTCCGCGTCGTGGATGCGGTCGTAGGGCTGGGTGATGACGCTGGAGAGGTCGCCGATTCGCTCCAGGTTATAGCGGATTCCCCGAAATGGTCGGATGACGGCCATGTTTCCTCCCGAATGGCGCATCTATCCCCAGTCGGTCGGCACCAGCGCACAGCAGGAGACAATCTCTTTGGCCGCCTTGGGGTAGCGCATGACCTTCATCATGTTGCCCTGGAGTTTCAGTTTGCGGGTCATCATCCCCTGGATGGGGTCCAGTTTCCCCTCAATGACCTGCCGCCAGGTGCTGAAGGGGGCCCGGATGATGAACTCCGCCGGGCGCTCCGTCTCGCTGCCGATCATCGCGGCGTCGGTGCTCTTGCCGTGGTAGAGGCCCAGGAAGAGGTAGGCAGTGTTCGGGTAGGCCTCGTCCGGCTCCACCACGAAGACGAAGTCCCCTTCCCAGTCCTTCGCCGACTTCTCGTAGGCCTCGCTGGCGTTCAGTTGGCGGGCCAGTTCCTTGATCCACTCGTCCGATGGGAATTTGAAGGCCATAGGTTCCTCCTTGTGGGTGGAAAAGGGTAAAAAGAAAAATGAACGCGAAACGTGAAGCGTGAAGAGTGAAACGTAAAGAGTGAAACGTGAAGAGTGAAATGTGTTGGCAGCGATGCCGATGAGGGTTTCTCTGACGATCTACTCCTTATCCAGAGATGCCAGAAATGCCTCAATGCTGGGAGTCTGCATAGCCTCTGCCAGCAGGTCCCGCAGTCGGTCCACATCTTCTATGGCGGCCAGCCGCCGGGCAACCCGCTCCAGGGAGGGACTGCCCGGGTCAAAGCGGAGCCCCAACAGGCGCAGAATGCTCTCGCGATGTCCCTGCTGAAGCCCTTGCTGAAGCCCCTGCTGAAGCCCCTGCTGAAGCCCCTGCTGGAACCCTACCTGCAGTCCTTCTTCCAGAATTTGCCGATACCATGGAGATTCCCGCACAACAGCCATATCCCACCTCATCCATCGGGCGATTTCCGAAACGTCCATCAGGAAACTGGCGAAGAGAGCCATCACCACTTCCGCCTCCACCAGCCCCCGCTCCCGCAGGTGTTGCAGGCCGGCCTGCATCTCCACCGGCCCGCTCCCTCGCATCAGCGGCAGGAAGGGGATCAGCGGTGTGACCTGCTCCTCCAGCACCTGCCGGGCTTCCAATTCCCAGACCGGAATCACCCGCACGTCTTGATGGGCCACGATGCCCAGAAACTCGGAATGATACGGGCCTGGAAGCGGGGTGCCTTCCGGTGGGGGAGCAGGTAGAGGACGACAGGATAGACCGGCAGGTCATATCGCTCCTCGGCCAGCGCTGCATAGGCCCGCATCCGGCGGGGCATCCGGGGGTCCACCCGCAACTGCACCTCCAGGGCCAGGATGAAGGAACCCTCCCGTCCCCGGACCCGAAGGATCTCATCGCTGTATCGGGAGACGAACTGGAACTCGCCAGAGAGGACCTCTTCCACATCGGCAGTGGGGTCCTGAAGCAGCCAGCGCACCCACTCAGCGGGGTCACCGGCCAAGAGACGTTTGGCACCAGCATCCGCTTTGCCCGACATGGTCAGCCCCGCCTGCGGGAGTAACTGTTCAGCCTCACCCCTCCCCCAGCGGCTTCGCCGCCCGCCGCAGGCGGCGGGGGTGGGGTGAGGCGGCGGGGGTGGGGTGAGGAAGCCTGAATAGTTACCTGCGGGAATTATGCCATATTCTTATCCAAATGTCAAAATTCCGGCTCCGCCTGCCTGGGCCGCCGAATGGCCACATACGCCAGAAGGATGCTCAGGCCGTAGAGGACAGTGAGGGGGACCATCACCAGTGCCATATTGATGGGGTCACCTGTGGGGGTCACCAGGGCGGCCAGGAGAGCGATCAGGAAGAACGCCAGCCGCCAGTTGCGCAGCAGGGCGCGCGGGCTCACCAGACGAACTTTGGCCAGGAAGAAGACAAATAGGGGCATCTCAAAACTGATGCCCACCCAGAACATCAGGTTGGTGACAAAGGAGATATAGTTGGCCGGACGGGGGCGGGTGGGGATAGGAGCGAAGCCCAGGAGGGCCGGAATTGCGGCAGGGAGCATGATGAAATAGGCAAACGCGGCGCCCGCCAGGAAGAGGAGAGTTGCCGCCGGCGCCAACGCATAGACGTAGCGCTTTTCATGGGGATAGAGGCCAGGGGTGACAAACCGCCAGACCTGATAAACAATCACCGGCATCGCCAGGATGACCCCGCCCAGGAGGGCCACCTGCATAAAGACGCCGAGGTTTTCGGTAACCTCAATCGCCTCCAGTTTCTCCAGTCCCCCTACCGGCCGGGCCATCCAGGCCAGAATCTGGTTGGTGAACAGGGCACTAACAACAACGCCGACAGCCAGCGCAATGAGGGCTCGCAGCAGCCGTCGGCGGAGTTCTTCTATGTGTTCCAGAAGAGATTTCGGCTCGGCGCCCTGTTCTCTCATCCGGCAAAGTCATCGGTGGGTTGGGGAATCTTGAGGGGAACGACCTGTTCCTGGAAGGCTCGAATCTCCCGCGCCACTTCCTGCAGGGACTGGACGGCCTCCGCACCTTCCTGCTGCACTGCCTGGCTGTCCCGGGATACCTCCTGGATGGTCGGTCGGAGGGCGGCGGCTGTATCCTGCTGAATCGCCTGCACTTCCCGCATCACATCCCGCTGGACGGCGAGCCATTCCTGCCGGATGCGGGCGGCAAAGCGGCTGGCCTGCTGGACCCACTCCACGGCCCGTTTGGGACCCACCAGCAGAATAGCCAGCAGAATCAGAAAGACCAACTCCCCCGAACCGATGTTCAGGAAATCCATTTTCATTTCTCCTGGATCGGTACTGGGGGAGGCCCAGAGGACGAAAGGCCATCCCCTCAGGAGGCTTCAGACCTCAGGTCGTCTTTCTCTTCTGGCTTTTCCTGCTTGCTGGAGAGCGCTTCCCGGAAGTTCCGGATTCCCTTTCCCAGTTCGGCACCCAGTTTTCCCAGTCGCCCCACTCCGAAGAGGAGGAGGACGATGACCAGGATGATGATCCATTCCCAGCCACGAACCCAGCCCATTCTGCACCTCTTCCGAAAATTTTTCAAATTTGATGGGTTTGGGGGCAGCGGCTGAAATCTGTTGCCCTCCAAACCCTATGCTTTTGGTATCATTCTACCACAGAATTCCCGCCGGGCAAGCAGAGGAAGCGGGGAGGGTGTGTCCCAAAATTTCAGGGCAATCCCGCCGCCGGATTTCGCTTCGTCTTCGCCCGCCTTTCTCACGGCGAAGCGGGGAGCATCTCTGCCGAATCCGGCACGATCACAGGGATTTCCCCGGGCCGCACCATACCGCCGTACCGTCGCGCCCACTCCTCCGGATAATCCGGAGACAAGACGTGCTGGAGTTCCTGTTTCAGTTGCTGTTGGCGCTCCTGCTCGTACCGAATCTGGGCCTGGAGTTGCGCTTCGGTCGCCCGGAGTTGTTGCAGGTGCAGAATCTGCTGCCAGACCCCATGCCCGATCAGGCTCACGACTGCCAGAACGGCCAGAATGCCTCCCAGAAGAAGCCACTGCTGTACTCTCCCGCTCTCTCTGCTCACTGTGCTCCTTTCCGGACCGGCGCTTTGCTTGCCACGAATGACACGAATTTTCACGAAAAATTAGCGTAATTCGTGAAATTCGTGGCCATAAATCCGCGTTCACCCGTGTCCTGTTTTGTGTCCAAACCGCCGGACCAGAATCTCTTCCAGTGTCGGCTGACCGATCACCTGCAGTTCGTAGCGCACCCGGTCCACCGGGTACCGCACGTTCAGCAGGCGACGGATGTCCACCGGCGTCGCGGCCAGGACCAGGTCGCAGGGCGTGGCGTTGATGGTTTCCTCCAGATCGCGGATTTGCTCCTCACCGTAGCCCATCGCGGGCAGCAGCGGACCGATGTGCGGGTATTGCCGGAAGGTCTCAGCGATGGAGCGGACGGCATAGGGGCGCGGGTCCACCAGTTCGGCGGCCCCAAAACGGCGGGCCGCTGTTACCCCGGCGCCGTAGGCCATTTCGCCGTGGGTCAGGGTGGGGCCGTCCTCTATCACCAGCACCCGCCGGCCCTGGATGGCCCTCGGGTCCTCCACAAAGATGGGCGACGCCGCTTCTAACACAATCGCCTGTGGGTTTACCTCCAGGATGTTCTGTCGGACCTGCGCCACGCCGCCCGGGTCGGCGGTATCCACCTTGTTGATGACCACCACATCGGCGGCCCGCAGGTTGGCCTCCCCGGGGTGGTAGCGGACCTCGTGCCCGGGCCGATGGGGGTCGGCCACGACGATGTGCAGGTCCGGGCGGAAAAAGGGCAGGTCGTTGTTGCCCCCATCCCAGACGACAATATCGGCCTCCTCCTCGGCCTGCCGCAGGATGCGTTCGTAGTCCACCCCGGCGTAGACGACCACCCCCCGCTCTATATGGGGCTCGTACTCTTCCCGCTCCTCAATGGTACAGCGGTGGCGGTCCAGGTCTTCGTAGGTGGCGAAGCGCTGGATGGCCTGGGCGGTCAGGTCGCCGTAGGGCATGGGGTGGCGGACCACGACAACCCGGTGACCCATTTGCCGCAGGACATCGCAGACGTGGCGGGTGGTCTGGCTCTTGCCACTCCCGGTGCGCACCGCGCAGATGGCGACCACCGGCTTGCGGCTGGTCAGCATCGTGGAACCGGTCCCCATCAGGCGAAAGTCGGCCCCGGCCACCAGGGCCTGGGATGCTTTGTGCATCACGTATTCGTGGGAGACATCCGAATAGGCGAAGACCACCTGGTCCACCTGGTGCCGACGGATCAGGTCAGTCAGTTCCTCCTCGGGGTAGATGGGGATTCCGTTCGGGTAGAGACGTCCCGCCAGTTCCGGCGGGTAGCGACGTCCCTCAATGTTGGGAATCTGGGTGGCCGTGAAGGCGACGACCTGATAGTCGGGGTTATCCCGAAAGTAGACGTTGAAGTTATGGAAGTCGCGCCCGGCGGCGCCCATGATGATGACTCGCTTTGGCATACTGTGCTCCTTTTGGGAAGATTTTAGCGACGTTTGGGACGGTTTGGTGGAGGCAGGTTCCCCTGGATCCGGCGGGCGATTTCATTTCTCAAAGGGATCAGAGCCCCCAGGACCCCGTTCACAAAGCGGGGGGTGCTATCGGAGCCGAAGGTTTTGCCCAGTTCTATCGCCTCGCTGATGGCAACCTTGACGGGGACCCTGCCGTCCACGGCGAATTCGTAGAGGGCCATGCGGAGGATGTTGCGGTCAACGATGGCCACCTGCTCCAGGGGCCATTCGGGGGCTTTCTGCTGAATGTAGAAATCCAGGAGTTCCCGATGCCGGAGGACCCCGTAGACCAGATGGCGGACGTACTTCACCGCCGGTTCGGGCAAGGGCGTCTCCTCCAGCCGGTGCTGGATCACCCGCTCCGGGGGGTGATGGGTACAGTCTATTTCGTAAAGAGCTTGCAGAGCGACGGTGCGCGCGCGTCGGCGAACCCTCACCGCTCCTCCCTAAATCAGGCAGGTATGGGGGCAGGGGCAAACCCTGCCCCTACGATGGATATGTAGGGGCAACCCTTGCGGTTGCCCTGGGGCAGGGGCAAACCCTGCCCCTACGATGGATATGTAGGGGCAACCCTTGCGGTTGCCCTGGGGCAGGGGCAAACCCTGCCCCTACGATGGATATGTAGGGGCAATCCTTGCGGTTGCCCTGGGGCAGGGGCAAACCCTGCCCCTACGATGGATATGTAGGGGCAACCCTTGCGGTTGCCCTGGGGCAGGGGCAAACCCTGCCCCTCCCTTATCGGGACGCAGGGGCCACGTCCTCAATGTAAACGTTGACCGCTTCCACGTCCAGTCCGACCATGTCCTGAATGGCCCGGGTGACTTCGGCCTGCACCTGACGTCCCAGGGCCAGCATATTGTAGCCTGACTCCACCACCAGGTAGATGTCCACCAGTACGGACCCGTTCCGAAGGGTGATCCGTACCCCTTCCTTTCCTCCCAGGAGTCGGGATTTGGGGATCGGCGCGATACGGACCACGCCCGGGACGGCCAGCGCGGTCAGGCGGGCAATGGTCTCCAGGACCTCCGGGTCCACAGTGATGCGGCCAAGAGCGGGAATTTCTTCCACAGTGGGCCTCCACTCGTCAGCAATCGGGGTCATCCGGACATCACCAGCCCGCCGTCTACGGGCAGGACGGCGCCGGTGATGAACGATGCCTCATCGGAAGCCAGGAAGGCCACGGCGTACGCGATGTCCTCCGGGCGCCCCGCCCGTCCCAGGGGGGTGCGGCGGATTGCCTCCTGGCGCAGTTCTTCGGGCAGGTCGGCCGTCAGGTCAGTGGGGATGTAGCCCGGCGCGATGACGTTGACCGTGATACCACGCGGGCCCAGTTCTTTGGCCAGACTCTTGGAGAAGCCGATGACGCCCGCTTTGGCGGCGGCGTAGTTGGTCTGCCCGCCCTGCCCGGCGATGCCGACGATCGAGGAGATGTTGATGATGCGGCCTGAGCGCTGGCGGATCATCGGGCGGGCGGCGGCCTTGCATGTGTGGAACAGACCGGTGAGGTCCACCCGCAGGACGGTCTCCCAATCCTCCTGGCTCATCATCAGGATGAGGCGGTCCCGGGTGACGCCGGCGTTGTTGACCAGGATGTCTATGCGGCCGTAGGTATCCAGGGCGGCCTGGATGAGGGCCTGGGCCTGGGCGGGGTCGGAGACATCGGCCTGGACGGCGGTGGCCTCTCCGCCTTCAGCGCGGATGGCGGCGACGACCTCTTCGGCGGCGTCGGCGTTGCGCTGGTAGTTCACGATGACCCGCGCGCCCCGGCGGGCCAGTTCTACGGCGATGGCCCGCCCGATGCCCCGGGAGGCGCCGGTCACCACAGCGACTTTTCCGTCTAACGGGTGAGTCATCTTTTCTACCTCTACTACAGATTTCGGTATACATCTCCGCGCGGCGCAATTTTTACGACCAAGACTGTCTTGTTTGTCCGGTCCAGGACGTAGACGATGCGCCAGTCGCCGACCCGAATGCGATACAGGTCCGAGTGCCCGAATAGTTTCTTGCTTCCTGTTGGTATAGGATTCTCTTCCAGAGTTTGGAACACGCGGTCTACTCGATGCAGAATGCTACGTGGGAGTCGTTGGATTGCTTTTTCTGCTTGCCGGGTCAGAACAACGTTCCAGAGGCCTTCCTCAGCCATCCAACAACCCTTCTCGGACCAGTTCCGCGCGGATTTCCCGCCAGGGACGGGCGGCCCCCGTTTGCTGGTAAGATTCGTAGGCGCTGATTGCGTCCAGGGTGTCTCGGAGATCTTCCAGTTCGGCCAGCAGGCTGTTCCAGGTCTCCGGCGCCACCATTACAGCGGCGGCGATGTCATCGCGCGTCAGGACCACGGGGCCCTTCTGGAGATGCTCCAGAATGGTCAGCATCCGGGTCTGCAATTCTCGTAGCGGAACCATTTCCGGTACCATTCCTACAGGCATAGGGCATTCCCTCTCGGCCTTTTCCAGGGATACCGCCGCATTCTTACAGCCCCAGGACCTGAGCGACGGTCAGGCCGTGAACGGAGGCGTCAATCCGGCGCAGGAGGCCGGTAAGGACATCCCCCGGGCCGACTTCCACAAACCGGGCGACTCCCCGGCGGATCATCTCCCGCACCGAACCCCGCCAGCGGACGGGAGAGGTCAACTGGCGGACCAGGGCCTCCCGGATGGATTCCGGTTCGGTCAGTTCATCGGCAGTGGCGTTGGCGATAAAAGGGATACGGGGCCGGCGAAGGGGGACTTTTTCCAGCACGTGGCGGAAAGCGGCGGCCGCTTCGGCCATCAGCGGGGAGTGGGCGGCGATGCTCACGGCCAGCCGGACCACCCGTCGGGCCCCGGCGGCCTGCATAGCCTCTATCCCCGCGGCCAGTGCGGTCTCGTCGCCGGAGATGACGACCTGGCCGGGGCAGTTGTCGTTGGCCACCCCCACATACCCGCCCGTCTCCTGGGAGACGCGCTCACAGATGGCGGCCACCTCCTCCGCATCCAGCCCCAGAATGGCGGCCATGCCGCCGGGGCGGCGGGCCCCTGCTTCTTTCATTAACCGTCCCCGCTCTCGCACCAGCAGCAGCGCGTCCTCAAAGGTCAGCGCGTTGGCCGCTACCAGGGCGGTGAATTCCCCCAGGCTGTGCCCGGCGACGCAGGCGGGGCTCTCCCCCCGTTCTTCCAGCACCCGCAGGGCCGCGACGCTGGCCGTCAGAATGGCCGGCTGGGCATTGATGGTGTCGTTCAACACCTCTGCTGGCCCCTCAAAGCAGAGGTAGGAAAGGGGAAAGCCCAGGATTTCATCGGCGCGGGCAAAAATTCGGGCCGCGGTGGGGAACCGTTCCGCCAGGCCTTTCCCCATCCCTACCTGCTGAGATCCCTGACCGGGAAACTGGAAAGCAGGCTGACCGTTCATTCTGAAAAAGAAAACACCGACCGATGCTCCGGGTCACGCCCAGGTTGGGCATTGGGGGCCCGAGGTTATTTCTTCTTCTTTTCCTTTTCCTTCGGGGTGAACACCTGCCGGCCCCGGTACGTGCCACAACTCGGGCAGGCGTGGTAGGGCAGCATCGGTTCCTTGCACTTCGGGCAGATGAGCAGTGAGGGCAGGGTCAGGGCCAGGTGGCTGCGCCGCCGATCCCGCCGCCCTTTGGACGTTTTCCGTTTTGGAACGGGTGGCATTCGTGCTCTCCTTTCTGTGAAATTTTCGCAGAAGCGGACGCCGTTATTATAGGTTGAAGCGGCAAACCTGTCAAGGGGGCCATTTGGAAGGGTGTGTCCCAAATTTGCGACCTGTGCAATTACCCGCCTCTTCTGAATTGTGAGCCATTGCGGTATCATATCCAGCAAAACTGTATGCTGGAGGAGCGGAGTGGCCAACAATTACAAAATCAAGGTTCGGGTTGAGATTGAAACGTGCGTTGATACCCCCACCGATGGACCCCTCAAGAAAGGCGTTGGGGCGTTTGAGCGGGTCATTTCGGCGGAACAAGCCCATAGTATTGATGAATGCGAGCAAATCCTGCTCCAGATCCACTACGAGGCCGTGCAGGATGCCCTGGCCTGCCATCTCAGCGCCGTCTCCCAGCAATATGCGCTGGAGGTGGCCGGTTCGCTGGAGCAGTGCCAGGTAAAGCCGTATCGGGTGGATGGGGAGGTCGGCAGGATCACATTTGACTGCTACTGGGTTGAACCGACGAACCGGCCGGACATCGCCCCATCCCCTTTCCCGGCGCTCCATGCACAGGAATGGTATCGGACAACCGGGTTCAAGGAAATCGCCCTGGCCTACGGCACTACTGAAGAATCCTATCGCCAGGCTGCCGATTTGATCAATCGCGTGCGTCACCAGCCTGATGCCACTCCCTCCCGGACCTTGCGGGAGAACACCGAGGCAGAAGGGCGACAGGTGATGGCCTTCCTGGAACATCAGGCCACGAGCATCCTGCAGGCACACGGGTTTACTGCCCAGGGAGTGCCTGCGGAGGGGGCCACCGACTGCATCCGGCAGAGTTTGGTGACCTTGCCGTCGGAGCAGGTGGAACGGGCCATTCAAGCGTGTGCGCCGGAGCCAGAGTGGGCGGCCGAGATGGCGCGCAATCCGGTCCCCTATGAAGACCCAACCTGCAGCACCCACATCTCCCTGGACGACGTTGGAGTGAAAGGGCAAAAGGCCACACGCAAGCGGTCGGACGCCTCCAGCCAGGAACCCAAACGGGTGTACAATACCATTGCGCACATCGCCCACGCCGGCCGGTCCTACATCCTCACCGGCCAGGGAGTAGCCAGAGTGCTCCGCCTGGTCCTGGCCTTTCTGCTCCACAATCAACTGCTGATGTCCAATCTGCTCTTCTTCGTGGATGGCCAACGTACGCTCTACACCACCATCCTGGCCGCTTTTCCCTGGCTCAAGGCCTTGCAGATTGTGCTGGATTGGTTCCACCTGGAAAAACGGTGCAAGGAAGAGTTAAGTCGGGCCTTGAAGGGCCGGGAAATCCGGAACAGTCTTTTAGAAGAGTTGTTGCCCTGTCTCTGGCACGGCTGTGTGGACCGGGCTATCGCCCGGTTACAGGCAGTGGAGCCCCTTCATATCAAGGACGAAAAGGCTCTCAGCGACCTGATCGGCTACCTGGAGCGCAACCGCCCCTATATCCCGTGCTACTCGGTCCGGAAGCAGTTGGGGTTGCCCAATTCCAGCAACCGGGGCGAAAAGGCCAATGATCTGGTCGTCTCTGCCCGCCAGAAGCATAACGGGATGAGTTGGTCCAAACCCGGTTCGGTAGCTCTGGCTGCCGTCACTGCTTTAGTTCGGAACGGGGAGTACAAGCGCTGGTTTCAGACCGGCACCTTGTCGTTCGCCTTCAGTGCTTCGGGCTAACTGTACAGGTCGCAACATTGGGTATTGGGCGGAATATGGGGATGTGGAGGTCTTCCGGCGGACGATGTGGGGGTATGCGTATCATCGGGGATTGGGGCTGGACGGGAAAGCGGTGGTCATTGGGGACGGGGCGTCCTGGATAGACGGGTTTGCCGAGATGTACTGTCCGAAGCGAGTGCGGGTGGTGGATTGGTATCATGCAGTGGAGCATCTATGGGCATTGGGACGGGAGGCGTTCGGTGAAGAGGCAGCCGAATGGGTAGAGAACGTGAAACAGAAGTTGTGGGAGGGGAGAGTAGAGCAGGTCATCCAGGATTGCGAAGAGGTTCTGGGGAGGAAATCGGGTTGGAGCGCAGGGGTTGCCCGGACGGCCGAATATTTTCGGGAGAGGCGAGAGCAGATGGATTACCCTGCCTTTCGGAAGGCGGGGTATCTGATCGGAAGTGGGACGGTGGAGAGCGCTTGTAAGGGGATCGGTTGGCGATGTAAGGGCCGGGGACAGCGCTGGAAATCCAAAGGATTGGTGGCTATATTGGCCCGGCGGAGTGCCGGAATGGGAGGGGAAGGGGAATGGAACCAGGCCTGGAAGCAGATTTGCCAGGCCGCTTAAATTCTCCGACGATTTTGGGACACACCCCTCTCAAAAGGCGCTTGACGAAAAATGCGAACTGTGGTATGATAAGCGCCGTTCGGGGCCGTGGTGTAGCCTGGTTCAACACACCGGCCTGTCAAGCCGGAGACCGCGGGTTCAAATCCCGTCGGCCCCGCTGCGGGTAACTACTCCCCCACAGAAACAGGCCCAGGGCCTGGAGAAATGGGGTGAGAGCCCGTGCCGGAGAGCCATCCCGCCGGTTGCCAGCCCTCGGGGATGGCTCTTTTCTTTTCCCACGAACGCTCTCCCCTCAATCCCCCTTGTTAATGTCCATTACTATGGTTCGGTAAATCCCTGCTCTATTCTACATCACCCCCCGAATTTTGTCAAGCACCACCCGCCGCAAACGAAACTTCTGCGCCGCCCGTCCCCCCTTCCGCCCCACCACCGCCATCAACGTCACCTCCGAGGACAGCAGTTCCCCTTCCCCCGCTCCTCCTTCATCCGCTCCAGCCGCTCCTCCCCCACCCGTATCTCCTCCGCACTCAAC
>Ga0272447_1001779_pt1 | contig 12825 bp, 7 predicted proteins | sample YNPCB0133_FD_194589 | JGI IMG/M metagenome (GOLD analysis project Ga0272447, IMG submission 194589) | Hot spring microbial mat communities from Yellowstone National Park, WY, United States - YNP-CB-013-3 | ecosystem: Environmental > Aquatic > Thermal springs > Hot (42-90C) > Sediment | place... | reverse complement strand
CATAGCTGGAACGGGCCACGTTGTCCTGAGGGTCGGTGTATTCCGCCGGGCACAGCAGCTTCTTGGTCCGACCACGATCCGGTAAATACACCCACTGCGAGTAGGTGATGAAACTCCCATTGCGATCATCCGGGTCCGGCTGGGTCCGCGTCTGATCAAACATCATCTGTTCTTCGATAAAAGGAAGAATGTGCAGATAATGGCCACCGTTGGAGTTGTAGTGCGCCTGAGCGTTGCGGGGGTACAGACCGATTGAGGGAGGGAGTTTTCCTTCGTGGGTGTCAGCAGCGTTGATGGTGGCCAGGGTAATCTGTTTGAGGCGGTTGGAGCAGTCAGCCCGGGCTGCTGCTTCGCGCACCTTTTGCACCGCAGGCAGAAGCAGGCCGATCAGGATGGCGATGAGGCGATAACTACGAGCAGTTCAATGAGCGTGAAACCACGCCGCCCACAACGGGAAACGAATCCTCTCATGACAAACCTCCCATTAAAATGGATGTGCATGGATATCGCGTGAACCACGAGTCCTTGGCTCACGAAGACAAAGAGCGCGTATCTCTTCGTCAAAATTCCAGGATAATCCCATGTGTGAGGTTCGTCAAGCTTTTTTTATTTTTGCATGAGGTAAAACAGCCCCCAGCACCCGGACAGGAACGGGGGTAGTGGGAGCGGGGTGGGTATTGGAGGGGATAATGTTGCGAGGTGGAGCCGGCTCAGACGTACCATCCCTGCTATGCGTGGGAGGAAAAGCACTCAGGCTGCCGCCATATACTGGAGGGAAGGAGTGGCAGCAGACCTGATGAGAGGAGTGAAGTGAAAGCAGAGGCTATGGCCCGAAGACTCAACGGGATGATTGATTGATGCGTTTGAGGGCGATTTGGGCGGTGGAATTGATTTGCGGGTTTGAGTCATCTTTGGCCAGATAGTTCAGACGCCTGAGCACTTTCTCCCGCTGGGTGGGGCTCAAATCTCTCAGGTTCAGATTGCCGAGGGTCTGGATCGCCCAGCAGCGATAATCCACAGGGTAGGGAACATCCCGCTTCCCACCCGCCCGGCTGGGCGGTTTCCAGGCTGAGGTGAGGAGCAGGAGCTCGTCGATCAGGGCAGCTCTGGGATTTTTGACGAGCATTTCCGTGAGAACGGGTCGCACTTTCGCGTTGTGCTCCGCAAACTCTATGATCAGGAGAATATTGTCATCGGTCAGGTCCTTTGCGCTGGCCAGCTGGACACAGATCAACTCCCGCACAGCATCGCTGAGCCTGGTGTTGCGTATCTGGAGCTCGAGGGTGTTGCGTCCGCGTACCCCAAATGAGGCCAAGGCCTCGATGACCGCCAAGGCCAGCTCCTCCTCGGGCGACCGCTTGGCATCGGGAGCGTTCGGAGCGGTGCTCAAGGCGGTTTCGCGAGGGAAGTTGGTCAGCAACTGGTCGAATAAAGGAATGAGCTGGTTGACCACCTGCGTCGGGGGGCCGATCGCGGTCAAGGCATGCACAGCAGCAGCACGAACGCTTGGATCTGAATCTTTCTGGAAGCATTCGACCAAATCCGGGACAGCCTCGAAGGCATTTGTCTTCATCTCCTTCAAGCGGAGGGCTGCCTCACGACGCGTGGAAGCATAGGGATGACGAAGCAGTTCTCGCAACAAAGTCAAATACTGCGTCTCGGGCGGTACGACTGTGGCCAGGATATAGGAGATTTCCTGAGCCAGTTGCGGATCTTTTTCGATCTTCCCTTGATAGTTCGCCAACAGCTCGGTGAGCAGGCTCCGCGCGAGGGGGAGAGACTGCCGCAAGTGATGCACGGCCAGTTTGCGGATTTCCACATCCGTGTCCGAGAGCAAGGATGCGATGATCTGATTCAGTTGGGACTGAAGGAGCGGATGCTGCAGGGCGTTTTGCACGGCCTGGCGGCGGATTTGCAAATTCGAGTCTTTGAGCAATTCGGTCCAGATCTGGGCGGTTTCCTGGTCACTACAGAGGGGCAGCAGAAGGGTCAGGGCTTTCTGGCGTACCTCCGGATATCTGTGCCGCAGCTTCTCACGCAGCAGAGGCTTATCCTCTGGATGAGCCTGGCCGTAGATTTCCAGAAGCGCCGTAGCCATCTGCGCGATTTCCACGTCGCTATCTACTAAAGCATCCAGAACTTCACCCAGCGCGATACTCCGCCCGGCCGGCCCGATATGTCTGAGGATTTTGAACAGGTCCCGCCGCGTTTCTCCCTGGGCTACTTTCAACAGATCCACGACTTGGGAGACATACTCCCGCGGTAATGGAGGGGTGTTGTTGGCGAACATGCGGATCGCATAGTTGCGCAAATCTGCCGAGCGGGATTGCAGGTACTTGACGAGATAGGGTGTGCACGAGGCATCGGGGGGCGGCAAAGCATAGAGCTTGGCCAGCACCTCCGCCTGCACCGGTCCTTGGGTGACCTCCGCCAATTCGAGCAGACGAATGTATTGGGTTTCGTCCGTCTTGAGGATCGCGGTGATGAGCAGGCGTTGGATGTCTGCAGGCAGGGTTGAAAAGCGTGCGATCAGGTTCGGGATTTCGACAGCGGGCAAAGGAGGCGTACCTTGCGCGAACATCCGGGCTGCATAGTTCCGAAGGACCGGAGACGAGGAAAACAGGGCATCCACCAGGGTTTTCGACAGGTCCGGCGTGGGGGCACCCAAGCGGTACAAGGTCTGCTCGATTTCCTGTTGCACCGCGGGATCGGCGTTCGGTAGAACTCGCAACAGAGTGGGAAGAGCCGATTGAGCCTGGGGACCCAGTTCGGCCAACTGCCGCACCGCGGCGATCTGGTCCGTCTTTTCCCCTTGTTCCACCGCCCGGAGCAATAGCTGGAACGCTTCTCTGACAAGTACCTCTCGACCCCTTCGGGGGTGCCAGGCGGTGTTCCTCTGGGCGAAGTAATGTTTGACCAGATTCTCGATTTCAGAAACCGGGATATTGAAGCAGATCCGGCGGTTCTTCGTGTGGCGTTGCACCATGATTCCGACCAGTTCCGCCCGTTGATTGACCACGGGTCCACCGTTGACATCGCCACTGCTGTTGGTACTCGTGGGGAACACCTTGGGGTTGGATGTAACGGCATCATCGTCCTCGAACAACTTATTCAGATTCCGAAGCACCTGGCGTTCCTTTTCCTTCATTTCCTTGAGTTCTTCGGTCTTCATGTCTTTGGCCAGGTCGTCCAACCCGAATGCCTGCAATAGCTCTTTCTCGGCCTCCAAGCGCAAGAGTTCTATGGTAGCATCGAGCAAATCTTCCAGATCATCGAAGAGATCACTCCCGCTCCTTTTGGACAGGACTGTGTCTTCCGTCACCTGCCACAACCTCGAAGGTTTGGAAACCGAGTTGCGCAGGGTGTACACCTTCTGCTCCGGCTGGATCGGTTGCGAAGGCAGAACCACCGCCAGCGCCTGGGGCGGAAGCTGATCGAGCTGCAACAGAGCCAGGTTGGTCTCTTCGGCTCGGGAGACCACACGTCCCTTGGTTCGAGGAGCAGAGGAAGTCTTGTATCGTTGGAAGTCGGTAACGACTGCCCCGTTTTTTTCGAACATGGGGAAATAGACCGTCACCTCGGAGGGATTCTCCTTGTCGAAAGCATGGCTGGAGGTGACTACCAGGCGGTGGGAGGCGTCAATGATGCAGCCTGTCTGATAGAGTTCTCGAAAGCCCCTTTTGACGGCAATCAGCACGGAGCTGCGGGTCAGTTCCGTGGCGATTTCCTGGGAAGACAAGGGCCGGTTGGGATCCGTTACGACTGGTAGGGTGCTGGGAAGCTGAGAACCACCGGATTCCGTAGGCGACGGGGAGTCGGTCTCAGCTTGGGAACCAGGAGTTTTTGAGGAGTCGGACCCCTGGGCCACGGAATCATCTTGCTTCTTCCAGACGTTGGTGTAGTAGTAGTATCCGCCGACGCCCAAACCTGCGAGAAGAAGCAGGAACAGCGGAATGCCCACCAGAAGGGCGATCAGCACCGGAGAAGAGCCCCGCGACGGCGGTGTGGCGGCAGCTTTGAGATGGTGGGTGGGCTGTTGGGCCGGCGCAGGCCGAGAACCGGGTCGAGGAGCGGACGGAGAAGACGGAGGCGATAAGGGTGAACCGCCTGCCCTCGGAGCTGCTGGGCGAGCCGCTGGACGTGGAGGCGCACCAGCGGGGGAAGCGAACGACGAGATGGCGGCGGAAGGGGGAGGCACGGAAGCGGGACCCGGTGGAGGGGGTACCGGTCGGGCAGGCGAAAGCGGAACAGGACCCATAATCGGAGGAGAGGGAGGAGAAGGCACGGGACGTTGCGCTTGAGCTGGTGCAAAGCCGGTGGGCCGCAAGGTTCCTTCCCCTGTTGAACCCCAGGAGGACGACGGAGAGACTGAACCTTCTGTGGACACGGCTACCAGAGGGCAACCGCAACTGGGACAGGATTTGTTCTGTGCTGAGGCGGGTACCACATAAGACTCGCCACATTTCGGGCACAGCCAACGGGGTGAATTCGTGGGCGAATTCATCTGTAGCCTCCTAAAAGGGAAAGTCTTCTCGGTAGGGAAATCCACGCGGATCGCAGGGCATCTGGACGCGTACCTACCCGCACTGCTCGCTACTCTTCTGCTGGAAGGCTCGGGTCTCCCATCTCCACGCCAGACTCACCACCACTCTGCCACACATTCTCAGATAAACCACCTCTGGAGTAGGTATGTCTTCTGCCCGCGGGGGCACCATCGGATGGGGTGCCCTCAGACTGTTATCCAGAGTAACGGGATTATAACTTACTTCCCGAAGTCTTACAAGCCCCGTAGATGGCTTTTTCTCTGATAATATACAAACAATAATCCAAATTTTATAGTCATTTCGATGACATTGAAGTTTTCCGTACGTTTCTTTGCCTCCACGGACTTGGATGCGAGCATGGAGATACGCTTTCGTACGCTGAAGCAGTAGCAGTCTCAGGGTGATCACACGGGGGAGGGGTTCAAATGAATGAGTGGGATTCTAATGGACGAGGAGAATTCACAATTCGCAAGGTGGGCTTCCGCAGCACACCTGGCTTGGGAAACACGCGGTTGGCTAAGGAAGCAGGCGAGGAACTTTGCCCGGTGAACGCCACGAAGAGGAGCAGCGTATAAAACATATCCCCGAGGAGATTACGCAGACGGAATGAAGGTGGGGGATGTTCCCGACGGGGAGAGTCCAGTGATCAGGTGGTGAGGTAATGTGGCATGGGGAACTGGCTCAGTGATCCCGGTATCATTCTGGCTGGGTTATTTCTGGCCCTGGTGCAATTTCTGGCAGCGTTGCCGTGGTTGTATGTCATCGATCCTCGGGGTTTCCGGAGAGCGTTGGTCACTCCCTCCACGATGGTGACCGTGGGTTTGGGTTTACTGGCAGCCGGTGTGGCCTTGGCGGTGTATATGGGTTACAACGCAGATTCGCGGACCCTATCGTGGAATGGGCGGTACATTTACGGGGGGTTACTCCATGTGCAAGTGCTGATCGATCTGCTCCTGTTCCTGCCGCATGGGGTGGTGCTGGTGTGGCCCAAGGGTGGGGCGGTGGCCTACGCGGCGTATCGGGAAGCATGCCGACAGCCGATGTTCTGGTTGATCACCTTAGGGGGAATCCTGATCACCTGGCTGGCGGTGTGCATCCCCTATTTCACCTTTGGCGACGACTACAAAATGATGAAGCAGATCGGCTTTGACATCGCGATGCTGGCAGCGATCCTCTTCGGTGTCTTGGCGGCGAGTATGTCGATCAGCGAAGAAATCGAAGGGCGGACGGCGGTGACGCTGATGAGCAAGCCGGTCAATCGACGGCAGTTCCTGATTGGCAAGTACGTGGGAATTGTGCTGGCGTGTCTGGTGATGTCGCTGTTACTCGGTTGGAACCTGACGTATGCGTTGCGGGCGGTGCGGGAATTCGACCAGATCAACAATGATCCCGATCCTGTCGATCCGTATGCGCCGTTGAGCAAGGTTGTCGATCCGATGACATTCCAAGCGCAGCGTAGCGTGGTACCGCTGTTTGAAACGCCGGTGCCCTCGTTGCCTGGTAAAGCGGTGGCACGGGGTGCAGGCTTGTGGTTCTCGGATGTCGCTGCTCACACCTTGGGGCAGTTGCTGGGATTTGGCAAGGTCATGATCCTGGTAGCCATCGCAGCCGCCTTGGCGACCCGCTTGAGCTTCGTCGTCAATATCGTACTGTGTCTGCTGGTGTACTTTTTGGGTCATCTGGCACCGGTGATTGTCCGAGTGACGGAATCGGCGTCGGGGACGGCAGTGGGTGCGGGGTTAGTGGCCTTTCTGGGTCAGTTGTTCGATGTGCTCCTGCCCGCTCTGGAGTTTTTCAACATGGGGCCGGCCATCATCCGCGAAGCACCGTTGGACCTGGGACGCTTCGCCACCTATGTCATGACCGTCCTGGGCTACTCGTTCCTCTACACGGCGATCGCCTTGATTGTGGGTCTGCTCCTGTTTGAAGACCGGGACCTGGCCTGACCGCTTGAGTGCTCGACTGTCTGGCTCCCCCTTGCCAGAGACAACTCTCCTGCACCGGACTGTAACCTCACCCCGGGACTCGGACGCACATTCCCGCGGGTGCGTTCCACGATCACGATTGTCTATGTTTTAACTTCACAAGCACGCCTTGATCCAGCATGATGCAGAAAAGTCCGGGGGAAAGCCCCCGGCCGGTCTGCTGATGCGGGGGAATAAACATTGAAGGATGGGGCAGCAGCCGAAATGAGCGTGATCGCGGTCCCGAAATAACCCGAAGAGAATCCTGGAAAAGCCCCCCTGAGCAATCGGTATCCCACGGTGACATTTCGGAGCCAGGATCCCTTTCCCTCGTCTCAAGCTGGGGTATCTCTTCACTTTTCAACCACGCGTTCCTAAGCGAGGAGGAAACCTATGGGGATTGTTCGACAACCTTTTCACTGATCGTGGACGGAGTGATCGTGGACGGGGAGAACCGACCAAACAGGGAGCCTTTGTATGATGCGGGTTGACGCGGGGGGCGGTGGGTTGCTCTTGACGCCGGCGCAAGAATTGCGGTGTAGTAGGGGGAACAAATGGGTGCAGAGGTGGCCAGACGATGGCGGCAGGCGGGACAATCGTCATGCGGAGTCAGGTGAACGGGGACCGAGTGAGTTTTGGTCAGCTTTGGCAGATTCCGGTTTTTCTGCTGGGTGTCGGGGTCTTTACCGCTGCGCACCTGGGGTGGTTGCCCTCCCTCTCCGAGGATGAAGCGTCGGTGTATGGTCGGCTGGTAGCAAGTCTGCAAGAAGCCTGCAGCAGAGTGACCCCCGATCGGGAAGAGATCCGCACCCTGGTTGAGGCTTTGGCTGCCCGAGGCGATCCGCCGGCTGGTTGGGAGAACGCGGGACATTATGCCCTGGGCAGCGGCTATGTTCGTCTGGCCGAGCTGACCGGTACCGAGGCCGAGGCCCAGCAGCACTGGCAGGCGGCTTTGCAGCATCTGGAACAGGTGCACAGTGAGGTCCTGGATCCCGAGGAGCGGCCACGCTGGACTTTCCGTGTGACCAAAGCCCGGGCAGCCACCCATCGTGATCCGCCGCCGCCGGAGGGAGAAATCCGCGTCTGGCTGGCAGTCTTAGGAGCTGTTCCTTACGGCGAGGATGCCGGGGAAGCGGGACGATTGCAGGCCGAACTGGCCTTGCGCCTGTCCCCGCCGGATTGGTCCACGGCCCGAGAAGGCCTGACGAAATATCTTCTGGGAGCAGGGCTGGCTACACCCCCCGAATCCCTCGCCCGTGCCAAACTCAAACTCGGAGAACTTCTGGTCCGCCGCAAAGACTGGGCCCAGGCCCGCAAGTGGCTGGAACAGATCGGTCCGGAGGCTCCGGAGACGGTCCAAGCCCAGGGTCGGTTCTGGCTGGCTCAGGTCAAAATCGCGGAAGACGACTGGCAGGGGGCAGCACGGGACCTGGAATGGCTCCGCAGCATGAGTGGGATCGACCCGGCGTTGTGCCGTCGGGCTGCCTATTACCTGGCTTTCTGCAAACAGCAGATGCGGGAGTTTCAGGCTGCGATCCCCCTGTATGAAGAAGCGACCGGAGGAAGTCTCCCCGAGTCCCAGGCGGCCGCCTTACGCCTGGCGGATCTGCTGCTGAAAGAACCCACCTCGGAACGTCGTTTGCGGGCCCTCCCCTACCTGCAGCAGGCGACTCGCGGCTTGTCCGCTCCCACGTCCTGGCGTAACAACCTTCTCCGCCTGAATGAGGCGGTCGCCATTTTTGAACAGGCCGTGACGGCTCTGACCGAGGACGGACAATTTGAAGCTGCCCTGGCTGTGATCGAAGCCTACCGTCCCTTATGCCAGCAAGGCCGGGATCGCGAAAAACGCGCGGAGGTGCTCGCAGCCTGGGTGGAAGCCCTCCAGCGGCGTCAAGAACCGTTGGCCGAACGGGCCATAGCCGCGGCTCAGGAATACGAACACCTGGCCAGCCTGCCGGCTCCCCCAGCCCAACAAGCGGAATGGCTCCGCCGTGCTGCCGCACTCTACCGCCTGGCCGGACAGTTGACACCCGCCATCACCGCCTTGCGGAGTGCCGTCCAGCGACCGGACCTGCCGGAATCCCTCGCGAGCCTTCTCTGGGCCGACCTGGGTGAAACCCTCATCGCTGCCGAACAACCGCTCGCGGATATCCTCAAAGCCTTCCATGAAGCCCTGGCCAACGGCGGACCCGCTGCAACCCGCGTCCGCTATCGCCTGGCACGTCGCTTCATCGATAGCCGAGACAATCGCCTGCGACCCCTGGCTTTAGCACTCTTCGAACAAATCGCCTCACAACAGACCATCTCCGAAACCGAACGCGACTACCACGAACGGGCTTTGGTCGAACTGGCCCATGACCGTATCCGAGCGGGACAATTTCCTGAAGCGGAAGTCTGGCTCCGCAAACAGATCGCCCTTTATCCCAACGGTCCCGAAGCCCCTCTGGCCCGTCTCCTCCTGGGCATCTGCCTGGTGCAACGCTCCACGGCTCCGCCACCGCTCCAGCCCGACCACTCCACCGCCCAACGCCTGCGGGAAGAAGCCATCCAACTCTTCCAGCAGGTCATCGACGAAATGGAACGCCATCACCACCACCACGGCCAGCTCGATGAACGACAAGCCTGGATCCGCCTGCAAGCCCAGTTACGTCTCCTCCAGGCCTATTTGCTCATGAATACCCCCAAATCCCTCAATGAACTGCTCTTCAAGGCCGACCGCCTGCGCGAACACTACCGCGGCACCGTCGAAGAACTCATCATCCTCAGCCTCATGTACCACGCCTTCAAACTCAAAGGAGACCCCGTCCGCGAACGCCAAATCCGCGACCAGATGAAAGAACTCTTCGATCGTCTCCCCCCGACCGCCTTCCCCGCCACCACCGGGGAATATAGCCGCAGCTACTGGCAAAAGGTCTGGTTCGCCAATGAACGCTGAAACCAAAGAGAAATCCATCATCCTGCTTCTTGGAGATTTGATGAGATGTCCCACTGCTTCGGAGGCCGCAGGCCAGGTTTCCTGCATCACCCGCCCATGATCGCGAATGTCCAGGCCATAACGTGACGCCATCCTGTCAGTTGATCGGGATGGATGGCACAAGCTGGCCACGTTGTGGGGTTTGCTTCGTGGCTTCATCTTCCGGGCCGACTTTGCAAGCGAGGGGTTGCAGGGACACGAAACAGCATTGAGGGACGGGACACAGGCAGGGCAAGGTGGTCACCAGTCGGGTCCGAGGACTTCGCCGCCGTTGGGGGTGATGGCGGCCCAGAAGGTGCGGGGGCTGATGTTGGGGTGGAGCATACGCACGCTGCCGTCGGCGATCCCCACCAGCAGACCATGGGTGTACGGACTCTGCGGAATGCGAATGTCAACATCCTCAATCTTGGGACGAAGCTGGAAGGTTAGAAACGCTGCTTCGGGCGACCCCGGAACTACATCCCCCGTGTACGGATTCGCAAACGCCGGCGGAAGAACATGTAGCCAATCGTTAGGATCATAATAAGATGGAGCGAGTAGATTGACATTTAGCAACGCGCTCCAGAATCTAACTGCATTATAGAATCTATTAGTTTCTTGTCTTCTTATTTGTGCATAATGTGTTGAGATTTCAATAGTATTCGACATACCATCTCTAAATAAAGTTATTCTTTTGGAATTGAATTCCTTGTGTACTTGGCCATTAACACAATAACTGGCATAAGCCCCTCGTCCAAAAGCAGCAAGTGATGGATCATCATAATTGAGGTAAGTTGGAATAGCTATTGACACGTGTGGGTGATTTAGACCTCTTGGAAGCGCAATTGTATAGTATGCGCCTTGTTCTAGATATGGTAGTAGCTCCCTGAATATTCTTGGGTTGCTAACTCGGTCATGGTTATCGGCGTATATATGCAGAGCCAGTTCGATCTGTTTGACTTTATTTTTTTCGCGGATGAGCGAAGCGGCGGTGCGGATTTTCTGCACCGCCGGCAGCAACAGAGCCAGCAGCACCGCGATGATACCAATGGCCACCAGGATTTCCACCAAGGATAGGGCCGAATGTTTGCGGATAATCGATGAATGTCGCATAGTTTATCCCCCTCGCTAATCATTCGACAAGTAATTCTATTACTCCTCTCCCTCTTTTATTCAATAGTGACGATTTTGATTTCAGTGTCTACCTCTTTAGGTTGCATTTGATTATCAAAGTAGAACAATATGGCCCAACACCTGTATTTTCCTGAAGGATTAACAGTTAGTTTTTGTTTCCATGTCATGGTTTGAAAATCCGGTGCTGCAGCATTAAAAGTTACCTGATTGGTATTTACATCCTGAGCATAAAAGGTGATGAACCGCATTTTCTCACCTTTCTCCAGCTTAAACGTTCCGAACCCTTCAACTGTGAGCGGCATGTTGTTCGGATTGGGGACGGGGCTGTTGGGATCGAAGGCGATTTCAGCGCCGAGGAGACAACAGAGAACAACTCCTAAGGCAAAGGGAGACCCACGCGGCTCAGGCGGATGGCCGTCGCCTTACCCCCCGTTGGTTGTGTGACGAGCTGTTGACATCGCATGGCCCTCCCTAAGGTGACGTTGGACAGGTACAGAAAAGAATCCTCCCGAACCGGTACTGGGAGACGACTGGTCCAATCCACGAGATGATTAGCAATTCAATTTTATCTGAATTTTACCTGACCCGTTGGGTGAGGTCGAGAGAAAAATTGCAAGGGCGCATTTCATTTCGGTATGACTGTTTTGGTCATCGTTGGGTCAAGTCGAGTTGATCCGCCTGGGGGCTGTCCACCGACTTTTTATCGAGTCGGCTGGAGCTCGTCCGACGAGTTGTTCTGGAGTTCCCCTTTCACTCCCTCGGGGGTGAGGTAGAATACACGGTGGAGAAGAGAAGGTGAGGCGGAACCATTCACGATGCCAGGAGCATCAGGGGAGTTCGTGCAGAATCGCCCGGAAGAAACGGCGAGGGACTGAGGTATGCTCGTGGGTCAAACGATTGGTTCCGGGGCTTACCGTTTTGAAATCGAGGCGGAATTGGGGGCGGGGGCGATGGGCATGGTTTACCGTGCCCGCTTCTACATGGATGGCAAAGTAGTACCCGTGGCCTTGAAGATGGTGTCTCTGGGGCTCTTGGGGAACGAATCCGCCCTGGCCCGATTTGAACGAGAAGCTAACATTTTGAAGCAATTGCGGCATCCGAACATTGTCCGGCTCTACGCGTCCGGTCAGTATCGCAAGATGCCGTTTATCGCGATGGAGTTTATTGACGGTGAATCGCTGGATCGGGTGCTCTCCCGACGGGGCCGCATGACCTGGGAGGAGATCACGGCCTACGGCAAACAACTCTGTGCGGCCTTGCAACATGCCCATGACAAAGGGATCATCCATCGCGACCTGAAGCCGTCCAACATCATGATCACCCGGGATGGCGTGCTCAAGCTGACCGACTTCGGCATAGCCAAGGACATCGATGTGACCGCGCTGACGGCGGCCAACAGCACCATCGGTACGGCGGCGTATATGTCCCCGGAACAGTGCCGCGGCGAACGGGACCTGACGCCGAGGTCGGATTTGTATTCGTTGGGCGTTGTCTTTTTTGAATTGCTGACCGGTCGCAAGCCGTTTCGTGCGGAAACGACGATGGATATGTTTCTCAAGCATGTGCAGGAACCCCCACCTCGTCCCAGTCGCTTGACGGTCGAGGTGCCGCCGAAGCTGGAAGCGTTGATTTTACAACTGATGGCCAAGGATAAGAATGACCGGCCTACGGATGCCGCTTGGGTGGCCCGCATGCTGGAAGAGATCGAAGAGGACGCCCTGGCATTGCGTAGTGCCGGCGAAGCCCTGCTGCATTCCCGCAATCTGGATAAGCCGCGTCACGCAGATGGTTCCCGCCTGACGGCCGAGGACCGCGAGGCGCTGCGGGCACTCCGGGGGAAAAAACGCAAGAAGAAACCCCGCGATGATCGTCCCTGGTGGGAAAAGCCGCTGTTCCAGGCAACGGTGGCCGTGATGGGATTGCTGGTGATCGTGGGGGTGGCGGCCTGGGCCTTATGGCCCCCATCGGCAGACAAACTCTATCAGGCCGTGAAGCATGCCTCCGAGCCGGAACAGCAGCGCAAAGCCGTAGAGGCCTATCTCAAGCGGTTTGGTCAGACCGAGGATGACCGCACGTTGGAGGTGGCCGCCATCTTTCGGGACCTGGTGGTCCGCGAACGCAGTCGCGTCTTGCACAACCGTTTCCAACGAGGCATGTCCCAACCCCTGGATAATGACGATCCAGACGCCTACAAGCTGGCCTGGAAGGCGCTGGAAAGCGAAAAAAGCGG
>Ga0272447_1001775_pt1 | contig 12845 bp, 13 predicted proteins | sample YNPCB0133_FD_194589 | JGI IMG/M metagenome (GOLD analysis project Ga0272447, IMG submission 194589) | Hot spring microbial mat communities from Yellowstone National Park, WY, United States - YNP-CB-013-3 | ecosystem: Environmental > Aquatic > Thermal springs > Hot (42-90C) > Sediment | place... | reverse complement strand
CGGATAGCATTCCGGACACCGTCACCACAATCGAAGCTGCCAGTAGCAAGCGCCCGCGCATTCGTGGACGACCCTCCTATCCATACCTACATTATCGGCTCGCGCATTCATGGTATGAACCAAAAGGTGAGTGGCTTGTTGTCCGCGGCCCATTGTGATATGATAAATTAGTGATCTTGATGCTGCAAAAAGCTTCCGCTTTTTCTACGGGATTTGGGAAAGGTGGCACATGCTGGAGCAGTCGTTTACTCGCGGCGTTGCGTGGATGAGTGCAAGCGCGATAGGCGCACGGGCTGTTACCCTCATTGGCAGTGTGATTTTGGCGCGTCTGCTGTTACCTGAACACTTCGGATTATTCAATGCGGCGATGGTGATTATCGGTGCAGTGCAGCTGTTGCCAGACATGGGGCTTGGGCAGGCGCTCATCGCGCATCGTGGGGATAGCCAAAGGGCTGCGTCGTCCACCTTCTACGCAGTCATAGTAACGTCCGTTGGCGTCGCACTGGCAGTTTGGATGCTGGCACGACATCTGGCGTTGATAATGCAACAGCCCGCCTTAGCCCCCGTACTGCGCGTGCTCGCGTTGAACATTGTGGTCATGGCGGCAGCGGCGGTTCCCATTGCGTTGATGCAGAAAGCACAGAGATGGCGAGATCAAGCGTTGGTGGAGTTGTTTGCGCCCCTTGTCAGCACCGGTGTGATGGTCACGCTCGCCCTGCTCGGATTCGGCGCGTGGAGCATCGTTTACGGCTACGTGGCAAGGGCAATCACATTAGCCTTGAGCGTATGGTGTTTGTCCGGTTGGAGACCGGGTTGGGGCATAGACTGGAGGGCGTTCGTGGATATGTTCCGCTTCGGTAAGTGGATAGTGCTGGACCGACTGAGCGCATTCGCTCTACTGAACATGGACAATGCCTACTTAGCGCGATGGCAGGGTGCAAGAGTTCTCGGCTATTACGCGCTGCCGTATAACTGGATTACGCTTCCCATCCAGCAGGTCGTAATCCAGTCGAACAAGGTGCTGTATCCAGTTCTTGCCAGCCTCAATGATGTCTCAGCGAGTCGGACGATGTTGCTGAAGGCGTGTCGAATGCTCTCGTTTCTGATTTCGCCTATCTATCTGTTCTGGTTATGGAACGCTTCCACGTTCGTGGAAGGTCTATTCGGGAAAAAGTGGTTGCCATGCGTGCCGGTGCTCCAGTGGTTGTCGGTGTATGGTATCGCTTATGCGCTCGCTGGAGGTATCATCGGCAGCTTCTATTGGGCGATGAAGCGCCCCGAGCTGGCGGTATATCCGTTCTGGGCAGCACTGGCGGTTGCGCTGGCAGGTCTGATTTACGGCGGCGGGTCATGGGGAGCAGTTCAAGTAGCACAGGTGTTCACGCTCGCCATGTACGTCCGCGCCAGCCTGATGGTGTTCGGTCTGGTACGCTTCTACGGGTTTCGCCTGCGGGAGGTGGTGCGCTCTGTCACCGACGGATGGTTGTCCGCGTTTTTCTCCTCATTCATCACCGCGATGCTTTGTCGGGCGACGCCTTTGCCGGCAATGGGCGAGCTGGTGATAGCGCTTGTGGTTCACGGGAATCTCTACTTACTGACTTACGGATGGCTCAAGCACCGGCAGCCTTTCAGATACTATCATGTGGTCCGATGGAAGGAGGTTATGTCGGGGGCAGGAGCAACGCCCAGCGCGAGCTAAATACCGTGCTTTGGGTGACTCTCAGTCGCCTGCACGAACAGTTGCTCTAATCGATTCCCCAGTCGCTGCCAGTGGAACTTCCCCTGCGCCAGCTGCCTAACTCCTTGAGCCATTCTTTGGCGCAAGTTGTCATCGGTTAGCAAGGCTAACAATGCCTCCGCCAAAGCATCGGCATCTCTGGGCGGCACAACAAAACCACTCACCCCATTCTCCACCATCTCTGGAAGGCTCCCCACTCGGGTAACAACCGCCGGCTTGCCGAAAGCCAGTGCCGTTGCGAGCACGCCGCTCTGCGTGGCTTCGACATACGGTAGCACGACCACGCTGGCTCGCGCAAACAGGTTGGCGACCTCTTCGGCTGGGATGAAGCGGTCTATCAGTTCGCACTGCGGGTCGCCGAGGATACGTTCCCGATAAGCGGGCAGGTCGTAGCCGCTGCCCGCAATGATCAGCTTCGCCTGCGGACACCGTGCCTCCACTTTCTGCCACGCTTCCAGCAATACGCCAAGTCCTTTGTAGGCATTGATTCTGCCGAAGAAGAGCACAGCGCCCTGTTGCTCAGCGGTTCCGTGCGGCTGCCACCGCAGGTAGAAATCCCGGGGCCCATGGGGGATAACACAGATGCGCTCTGCGTCCAAATACGGACAAGCCTCCAGCAGCTGGCGGCGGGTGTCCTCGCCGTGCGTGATGATGTATTCAGCGCGGCGTCGCATGGCTTCGATGAAAGGACGCCGCTGGTTATAGTATTTGAGAAAGCCCAGCTCACCCAGATGCGGAGTAGGGTCATGCACTGTCAGCACCATGGGCACTTTGCGCACCCGCACCAGCATCCACAGCAGCAACGGGTCGGGTACCTCCTGCAGGTGGATGACGTCGCAATGAAATCGCGAGATGCCCTGCCACACCCCAACTGCGCGATGCCACCAGTAGCGGGGGTTTTTCAGTTTGATGCGCGTTTCACAGCGCACCTTCACGGCGGGGTCGATCACTTCACGCCAGCGGGCCCCCACGTCCATTGCAGCGCCCCGCGTGGTGACCAGATACAGGGAGTGCTGCCGCGCGAGATGATTGACGAAGCCGACTGAAGCTGGCAGAAACCAGTACGCGCCGTAATAGATGCGCATGATGGGTTTCACCTGTCCTTCACTGCCCACGAGTAGGGGATGCCACCCGTGTGCGGGTCGCGCCGATACTCGTCGGGGTCCGCGTAATCGTACAGGCGGGTGGGGAAGTTCAGGATACCTGCTCCCTCCAGCGATAGCGCCATGAAACCATGCCACACACGCTCCGGAATCTGCACCAGTAGAGGACGTTCGGGGGTGAGAATGATTTCGTTAATCAAGCCCTGTGTGGGCGAATCTTCCCGCTCGTCATACAGTACCACTTTCGCCCTGCCGTAGACGCCGAAAAAGTGGTCTTTCTGCTTGAGGTGCATGTGCCAGCCTTTCACGACGTGATAGTCCACATGGGTGATATAAGCCTGTGCGAAACCATCGGGGAAGCATTCGCGATAGATGGGGTCATCCCGGCGCAGAATCTCACACAGGTTGCCCCGCTCATCATACAGGCGGTTAAGGCGTTTCACGCGCATATCGTGGATGTAGCGGGCTCTCATGCTGGCGATGTGCCTTAACGACAACTCCCCAGCCAGATACTGCGCTCGATGCTTGGCGCACAGAAACAGATTGCCTTCTCCTTCGGGCAGAGGTATTGGCTCGGTGGCGGGCTCGAAACAGCCGACCATCTGGCAGATATAAGGGTTGGTTCCTCCCGCCGAACAGCTCATGGCTTTCTCCCTATCCCGGAGGCCATGTCATCTGCCGTCCACCCAGCAGGTGGATATGCAGATGGAGCACGCTCTGTCCCGCATGTGGTCCCACGTTCGCCACCAGCCGATAGCCGGTTTCGTCTATGTGGAGCTCCCGCGCGATATGCGCTGCCACTCGAAGCAGTTTGCCAGCCAGTGCATCGTGGTTTTCCTGCAGCGCGGCAACGTCCCGGACGTGCTGTCTGGGGATGATGAGCACATGCACGGGCGCCTGCGGATTCAGGTCCTTAAAGGCGTAAACCTCGTCATCCTCGTACACGCAGGTGGACGGTACCTGCTTCTGCGCGATTCGGCAAAAGATGCAATCCTCCATCCTCATACCCTCCTGAAGAAGTGGTGACCAGCTCACCCAGTGCTCCCTCATCGGTCGTCTCCAGCAGACGTGCCCACACCAGCTGCCCGGCGAGGTGTGAGCCACCAGCGAACTCCACGGGAATGTAGTTATCGGTCAGACCCCTCATCAAGCTGCCTTTACCCTGCTTGCCCTCTACCAGCACACGCACGGTTCTGCCCAGCCGCGCCGCGACAAATTGTTCTCGGTACCTACGGCACAGATTCGCCAGTTGCTGGCTGCGTCGCTCCTTTTCATGGTCAGGCACCTGGTCTGACATCTGCGCAGCAGGCGTTCCTGGACGCGGGCTGAAGCGAAAGATGTGTGCCCGTGCATACTGCACGGCTTCCACCACCCGGCAGGTCTGCTCGAAAGCAGCATCGTCCTCTCCTGGGAAGCCCACCATGATGTCGGTGGTGATGGCAAGGTCAGATATCCGTGAATATAGTTTTTCCGCGAGAGCTAGCACGTCCTGCTGACGGTAGGGGCGGTTCATTTCCTGCAAGATGCCGTTATCCCCGCTTTGCAGGGGAATGTGCAGATGCGGGCACACCTTTGGCTCACTGGCGCATACGTCGATGAGCCTGTCCGTGACCTGTGTCAGCTCGATGGAGCTAATGCGGATTCGCTCCAGCCCATCGATTCGCGCCATCCGCTGCAGCAGTTCGGCGAGGTCGGGTCCGCCGCTGCCGGTCTCCTCTCCGTAGGAGCCTATCAATACGCCGGTCAGCACCACCTCTTTGAAGCCCTCATCGACCAGCCGGCGTATCTCATCCAGTACTTCCGTATACGGACGGCTGAACATGCGCGGGCGAGTGTAGGGGATGGAACAGAAGGAACAGCGTACGTTACAGCCGTCCTGAATCTTGACCACCGCACGGGTGCGCTCATAGGGATTGCGCAGCACGGGTGGAGCAGGGTCTCGTCTTACACGCTCACGGATGTCGGGGAAGGCTTCCAGCACATAGTGCACCGTGCGCATTTTATCGGTGTTGGGCACAATGAGAGCGGCTTCGGCAACCGTCTCCCCGCGCAGGAGCGTGAACTGTGCCATACAGCCGGTCAACACCACCCGCGTACCTGGGGTCTGGCGGGTAGCGCGACGCACCATCTGCAGGGACTTCTTTTCCGCCAGCTGCGTCACCGAACAGGAGTTAATGACGTAGAGCTCCGCGGGCTCATCGAAACCCACGATGGCGAAGCCCTGCTTCTCAAAGGTATCGATGATACGCTGTGTCTCATACTGATTGACTTTGCAGCCCAGCGTGGCGAAAGCAACGCGAATCATTTGTGCCCGCACCTTGCGAAGTATTCTGGCTTAGTTTACCCGAAGTGCAGAGTATTGCGCAAACGCAAGCAGACAGTTGTAACGCCAATCTCGGAGAATCCCGTACGCCCTCGGTGAATGAACATGTGTGTAACGTGGGCTGAGCTTATTTCCGGTTCCATTACACCCGCACAGCCCGCCATCTGGCGAGTCTCTCACTATCGGGGGATGCAGGAGACTCCTGTATTCCATCGCTAATCGAGTAGTGGCAGTCCCGACGTCGGCTTTCCGAATGTGTGCCGCAAGCTACACGAACCGTCGGCACACGCGGCTGGACTGAGCCATGAGCGAATGCACGCCGTTGGAGCAGGGCTGGAGCCGCTTCTCGACCAGCTGGCGGAGTATCTGCCTACGCTGTGACTGTGAGGGCGGAGAGCATGTTCGCTGCGGTTTAGTCTCAATTACAAATTGGTCGAGGGAATGGTAAGCCGGAAGCGCAACAGGGTTAATGACTATCCTTGAAGGAGGCTGAAGATGTTTGACTTCACGTTTCACAACCCAACGAAAATCCTTTTTGGCAAGAATGCCATCGAGCTTATTGGAGAGGAGATACCTGCCGATGCGCGCATCCTGATGACATACGGGGGCGGCAGCATCAAGCGCAACGGCGTCTACGAAAGGGTGATGCACGCTTTGAAAGGCAAGCCGGTGACCCAGTTCGGTGGTATCGAGCCAAACCCGCGCTACGAAACGCTGATTCCCGCAGTGGAGCTGGTGCGTCGTGAAGAGATAGATTTCCTGCTGGCTGTTGGGGGTGGATCGGTGCTGGATGGCACCAAGTTCATCGCCGCGGCGGTTCCTTTTGAGGGAGACCCCTGGGATATTCTGGAGAAACGGGCGGAGGTGCGGAAAGCCCTACCCATCGGCGCAGTGTTGACTCTGCCGGGCACCGGCTCCGAAATGAACGGTTACGCGGTCATCACGCGCTGGGAGAAGAAGGCGAAATTAGCTTTCTACTCGCCGCTGGTCTACCCGCGTTTTGCCGCACTGGACCCTCAGACCACCTTCTCCCTGCCATCGCGCCAGACTGCCAATGGCATCGTGGACGCCTTCGTGCATGTCATGGAGCAGTATCTGACCTATCCGGTAAATGCTCCGCTGCAGGACCGAATGGCAGAGGCGATTCTGCTGACCCTTATCGAGCAGGCTCCGAAAGTGTTTGAGAAACCTACCGATTACGATACTCGCGCCAGCATCATGTGGTGCGCGACGACAGCGTTGAACGGCATCATTGGGGTGGGGGTGCCCCATGACTGGGCGACCCATGCGATTGGGCACGAGATAACCGCTCTGTACGATATCGACCATGCCCGCACGCTGGCGATCGTCCTGCCGGGAGTCATGGAGGTCAAGCGTCGGGAGAAGCGGGAGAAGCTCCTGCAGTACGCGGAGCGGGTGTGGGGCATTCGTGAAGGAGATGAGGATAGCCGCATCGATGAGGCTATAGAACGTACTCGCGAGTTCTTCGAGAGCGGGGGTATTCCCACCCGTCTGTCGGCGTACGGCATCGGGGCGGAGGCTATTCCAGCGATTGTGCAGCAGTTGCGCGCGCACGGAATGACCGCACTGGGCGAGCACGGCAACATCACGCCCGAGGTGGCGGCGCGGATTCTGGAACGGTGCCTGTAGTTACTCCACCACCGGGAGCCGGGTTCCGAAGCCAATCAACGCCAGCGCTTTCACCCGTGCAATCGCCTCTTCGCGCGTCGGGGCGTACACCAGCGCGCCGGGGATGGCGGGCACTTCGGCGATCCAGCGTCCGTCTGCTTCCTGTTCCGTTTCGATGCAGCGGTTGATGTTCGCAAGCCCCCTCAAACCCAATCGGGTCGCGGGTCGAAAACCGCCCCGCTGTGGAGTCAAGGTACCGGTGCGTGCGCATCAGCAGTCCTGTCTCTCCGTCGGTGTAGTAGCCCCACTGCGCCTTGTAGCCGTATGGCGTCGAGTTATTGCCGGACATGCGCTGACCCCACGCATCATACGCTAGGTTCGCCAGCACCGGACGACCGTAATCGTCCATCAGGTGCGCGGCGTTGCCCTGCGGGTCAAACTGGTAGCCGGTGGAGCCATGCACCAGCAACCCATTCGCCCCAAACACTAACCCTGCCACGGGGTTGCCCGCCGCGTCCAGCTCACACACTAACTCTTCGCCGTCATACAGATAATACCTCCTGCCCGATGCCGTCTGTTTCCATGCGCTAAGGCGAGCGAAGACGCCACACTCTCACCGTTTGACGGTTGCCAACGGTCACCAGATACTCGCCATCCGGAGAGAAAGCCATGTCGAGAATGTTCTGGTCTTTGACCTCCGTGCTGAAAACGATTCTAAAACCCTGCGTCTCCAACAACTGTAGCACAATGGGAGGTCTTCCCGAACTGGCAGCGAACAAACCCTTTACGGGGCAGGAAGCGACCACTCCGCCTAGTGAGGCAGCAACGTGCCGACCATGCTGCCAGTCCCACAGCATCACTGTGTTATCCAGCGACGCACTGGCTATCAGTCCTTTCGCTGGCACGACGGCTATCCTCCAGACAGGCTGCGCATGTCCACACAGCCGGTGCAATAACCGCCCATTGCGCAGGTCCCAAATATACACGCAGCCGTCAAGCCCCCCTGCCGCGAGTGTTTCACTGTCCACAAAGTCCACGCACGCGAAGCCTGGGCCGAACATACTGCCTCCTTGCGCCTTGAAGCGGTAGACCTCCCGGTACCGGTCTGTTTTTTTCCACGCCACTACACACCAGCCGTCCGCCCCCACAGAAGCCGCCAACCAAGTACCGTCTGGTGAGAACCGCACGGCGTTTGTACGCCCCGGCGCTTGTAGTTCGGTAACTTTCTTCCACGTCGTGGTATCCCACAGCGTCACGCCGCCCGCCCATTCTGCCACCGCGAGCAGGTTCTTGTGGGGAGCGAAAGCTGCCTGAAAGGCGCCTCCGTCCTTTGCCCTCAACCGAGCCAGCGGTTTGAGTTCAGGAAACTGGTAAGCGTAAACCGCATCCCGTGCGCAGGTGACAGCAATCCGTCTTCCATCCGGCGAGATGGCAACAGCGTCTGCATCGCAAACGTTAAGGGATCTCTGTGGCTGCAGCACAATCCGCCTTGCAAGCGAACTCTGCCAGTAATTCGCCAAGGCGAATACGCACCCGATGGCGATTAATCCAATGATGGTGGCTTTCCAGCGACGCATATCGTTCACCTCTACCGACTTTTGTTGAATCTGCTCGTACCTCGTGCCCAACCTCTCCTCTATTTCGCCGAATATTATTGGTGCTTCATACACTTAGTCAATCTTTCTCTTCCGACAATAGGAACGCAGGCGTGTGCCCAACCCGCTGAAGGTCTGCCACCGAGCCTAAATCCAACAAGCGCTCCGTTTGAAAGGATAACTGCATATTCTCACGCACGTATATCCTCAACGTGATGCCGTTGCCGCTCTTTACCAGAACGGCGAGCCGCGTACCGGCTCTGTCCCAGCGCGCCAGATGATGAACTGTTCGTTTATCCTCACCAGACACCTCTTCTTTCATCGCTTCTCAGGCTAATTGCCCACCGAAAAACCATATACTCCCTCGATACCAGCCAAAAACACCCCACTGCCATTCAGACTTAGCAATCTGTAGCCACCACGCACAACTACAGATGCGTCATACACTGCCCAACGTCGCGATGCAAGATCGAACACGGCAAGGGCGCTCACTTTTTCGTCGTCAGCGCCGAAAGCTCCTACCCAATGTGTTTCCGACATCTCCCACAAACATGGCATAAGCAGATTCTGGGGAACGGGATTCGATGATAGACGTTTCCCCGTCCGAATGTCGTAAGACTGTAAACACCGACGCCCTTGCGAGAAAATCCATAGTGTTTTATTCACTACCCGTGCGGGAAACCCGCAACGAGGGTAGACTCGTTGTGATTCGACGGTGTTGCTGCTACTGTGCCCGGACAGAATATCCGGCACCTCCCACAGCTGCTTCCAGTTACGAATGCTGTAACTACTTAGAGACCGATTTGTTAATACAAGCACGCGCTCACCGATTACGTCGAGCCATATTGGATATCCTGATAACGATATTCTTCCACTGGCTATCACCTTGCCACGATGAGTCGAGAGTAGCGTGATATCGCCGCCCAATGACAGCAGCAGAAGCATCTCCGCTGCTGCATCTATAGCTACCTTCAGAGGTCGGTTGCGCTCCTGTTTCCATGTCAGTGTGCCATCCTCCGCCTTGATGGCGTATATCGCAAACCTGTCTTTGACCCACCTATCCTCTCGCATAATGTAGCACTGGTGTCCATCCGTCAACGGGGAGAATTGGTTGACCGCGCCACTTGTGCGTCGGTACAAACTTTTATGCCAGCGCAAGTCACCGTTCGTGCGGGAAAGACAGTGCAGGTCGTTCGCAAAATCAGTGAACAGTATCTCGTCTATAATTCGCGTTGGCGTAGACAAATTCGGCAGCCCGATGCCCAACCGTTGCCACACTATCTTGCCCGATTGGGCCGATAGCGCGGCAATGCCACCCCGCGAACTGGTATAACTGCCTGCCACGTACACGTAGTCATCATCGGCGCACAATCCTGTAATGCTGCCACTCAATAGTCCGATATCCGCACAAGATTTAAACCATTGTTGATGCGTAATCTGCCTCCGCTCGGGCGATGGGCTGGAACAGCCGACAAGTCCCCAAAGCGCTGCTGTCGCAACGGCTATACTGTCGTGCAAACGCCTCGTTAGCATGGCATCCACCTCACTTGTAGCGCAAAAAGTTCAGAAGCCGGTCCAAAATGTAACCGATTGCATAGTCATAAGCAGTACCTTTCAGGAGGCACTCTAAGAAGTTCCGTATTGCCAAACTCCCAGACGGATAACGCCGGCAAGCCTTCTCACATGAGATTTGACAATCCTGTACGCGGGCATCGGGAATAGTCACGGGTCCAGGTGCCCCTGCACCCAATACTGTGCCAATGTATCCTGGTACGCCTGCCGCTAAGGCATTGCAGCATTGCTCACACGGTTCGGCAAAGGCTTGTGCTAAGCACCGATAGGAATTAGGATTCAGTCCCTTGCAAGATTTCCGAATGTCATCGGGAGAGGCCCCCCATGGGTCAATCTTGTTTACAACTGCGTTCCCCACATACGCATACAGGTTGATGCCCCCCTCCATCCCAATCGGGTATCGGGTCAAGAACCGACCCGTCGCGGGGTCAAGGTAGCGATGCATATCATATCGTTGCCATGCCTCCATCCGTTTCTTGGTTGTGTATATCTAATGCGTTAACCACAACGCGTATAACTTGCACCACGCTGTGACACTGAGCTCTCATCCTTAACATCGTTTTATTGCGCACCTATTTCCCTCTCTCGCAAGGCGGTTTCCACTAACTTCGTCACTGTTGGGCTAGAGGCGATGGCATCTAATACCGTGATTCGGGGAACAATATACGCTCCCGAAACCCCTCTAACCTGCCCCTGCCATCTCCCCTCGTAATCATAGGCATTCATTATTACCGTAGGTGTTATGAGGAAAGCATTCCCCGTTACTAGCACCAATCTATGCTTCTCACATACATTGATGTGATAGGGACTAAACAGTGCCGTCAGTCTAAACGTACGCTGTGTCGTTGGACTACAGCGAACTACCGCGTTGAAGGGGTGTCTTATTAGTAGAAAACATTCATTGCGCGCAAAGTCTACATCCCAATCAATAATCCGTTCTACGATATCCCCTATCATTATCTTAGCATGAATCCCCCCAGATGCGTCGTGTATGGCGATAAAACCCCTTCGGTCGAGAGTTGCGAAATGGCTTTCTCCAGGATGAGCGCGCACGGATAAAACATTCTGCCCCATCCGTTCCCAACTATCTGGTGCAGACAGAGGCGATGCAAAAATCAAGGGCCGTAACCGCCCCGCTGTATCGTAAACATTACCTGTAAGAAACACCGTTTGGGTAGAAGTCTGGAGCAATAACAACTTACCCTGAAGAGGCTCGGGGATAGATATCCACCGTACCGCTGTCATGAAATGATTGTGCTTTTGCTCCAACAACAGAGACAATCGGCTCATCTGATCAGACGGTAACATCCCCATCTGTTTGTCCGCGGTATAGTAAAACAGCAACTCACGGGGCGTGATGCAAAAGGATACACCAAAATATGATGTGCGTTGCTGTGTGTAAAGCGGCAGTTCGAACCTCTGCCCATCAAATATCAGGTAGAGAGAGGGATACTCATTATATGCCAAAAGACACGGTAGCGTGACCTTCGGGGTAAATATGCCCATCTGCCAGCAGGTAAGTAATACGACGAGTACCACGAAGGTCAAGCAAATGAACACCATTTTTCTCAGGCACGAAAAGCGATGCACTTCGGTTTCCCTATCCACAAATTATCCGTCCATTTGGCAGTCGTATACACTGACCAGGTAATATCTCATTAGGAGGAAAGACGGGACTGGGCTTAGGAGGCACAGGGAACACTCGTGCTTTTGCGCAGTTCCACATCTCTTTCACCCATGTGCCACAAGCGTAACACGGGAATTGATATGTACGCCCTCTCCTTTTGCTTTCTTTGATACAGTCACATAAAGCCTTCTCAAAGCGTATATCGGGTACCTGCTTCACTGGCTTACAATCTGGCTCACGAGGATCAGGGTGTTCCCAACGCCCGGGCGCGGGAAACACTGGGCAGGATTTACCTTCACCTGGCCAGAATCCCCAGCTGGTAGCACCATCACACTGGATCAGGTCAAACCGGATGAACGCGTGTTCATAGACGATACCGAGAAGTGGATTGACCTCACACCACGTGGCAAAGCCCAGTGGATCCGCTTTCATCACCACCCCATTGCCCACATACGCATAGAGGTTGATGCCCCCCTCAAACCCAATCGGGTCTCGGGTCAAAAACCGCCCCGTCGCGGGGTCAAAGTAACGGTGCGTCAGTAACAGGACACCCGTTTCCACGTCCGTATAGTAGCCCCATTGGGCTTTGTAACCGTAGGGGGTGGGGTTGCTGCCGGACATCAACTGACCCCACGCATCGTAAGCAAGGTGCGACAGCACCAGACCGTCATCGTCCAGCAGGTGCGTGGCGTTGCCCTGCGGGTCAAACTGGTAGCCGGTGGAGCCATGCACCAGCAACCCATTCGCCCCACACACCACTGCTGCCACGGGGTTGCTCGCACTTCAATTGTAGCGGAAGCCGGCACAAGGTTGCAAGCCTTTTTGCGGGGCTGGGGCGAAAAAATCGTGCAGGATTCGTCAACGCGAAACCTACCCCTCCACCACGCCGACCGCATCGCGGACGGTGTATGTGCCGTCCAGAGTAATCTCCATTCCGCGTGCCCGCAGTAGTTTGGCGTCGCGCCGCGCCAGCAATACCCGCGAGAAGCCCAGCCGACCCGCCTCGCGCACGCGCTGTTCGGTGTGAACCACCGAACGCACCTCGCCCGCCAGCCCCACCTCGCCGAACACCACCATGTCGGGCGGCAGAGGCTTGTCCTTGAGGCTGCAGACCACCGCCAGCGCAACGGCTAAGTCGGCAGCGGGTTCGCGCACGTAAATGCCGCCCGCCGCGTTGACGAAAACGTCCTGGTCGCTCAGGCGCATGCCCGCCCGCTTCTCCAGCACTGCCAGCACCATGTTCACGCGGTTGTAGTCT
>Ga0272447_1001774_pt1 | contig 12845 bp, 13 predicted proteins | sample YNPCB0133_FD_194589 | JGI IMG/M metagenome (GOLD analysis project Ga0272447, IMG submission 194589) | Hot spring microbial mat communities from Yellowstone National Park, WY, United States - YNP-CB-013-3 | ecosystem: Environmental > Aquatic > Thermal springs > Hot (42-90C) > Sediment | place... | reverse complement strand
CACCAGGCCTATCACCGGACGTCCGAAGAGTGGCCCTGGGGAATGAAACGCCGCCGGGCTTCCCGCTGAACGGAACTCTTAGGTTGGAGGATTTTTATATTGAAATTTCCCGAAGATTGGTAAAAATAAAAAGTGAACATGCGAACTTGAGCGGGGCGGCGATGAGGGTCGCGAGGAAAGCCAGCCGATGTGTGGTCTGCGTGTCCTCCAAGGTGGCCTCTAAGGGAGTGTTGCTCCCCTGGGGATCCCCATGGACGCCTCGCTTCAGAGGCCATTGAGCCTGGCGCCCCAGCGATCGGTGCGGTCGGGGAGATGCCCCGCATGAGATGATTGCCGGGTCTGCCGAAGGGAGTGGCCAGGGCGCGCAGGGTTTTTTCCCACGGGCTCCCGATTGGGGAGGATGCTATGACGATCCAGGTGCGATGGATGGTTCTGGATGCGGGGGAGGATCACGGGGAGCCCGGGTGTTATGAGTTCCAGTGGCGATCCGCGCGGATCTGGGTGGAGCACCTGGGCCCAGGCCAGTTCTTGATCACCGCTTGGGTGGCGACCTCCCCGGAGGCCTCCTCTGTTTCAGAGGATCTCGAGCGATTCCTCCAGCCCTACCTGAGCCAAATCTGTAGCGGACAGATCCGTCCTTCTCGCGGCATCGCGTGGTTCTGACCGCTTCCGGATCTTCAGATCAGCATTTGCGTCTCACGCCAAAAGGAGGTCGCCATGGCCTTTTTGAGGGCCGAAGAGGTCGTCGTGTGCGGTCTTCCGGCTGATGATCGAGGCCTATCCGATGGCGTACCTGACAGGGGCCCCCAAGATCCGCAAGCTGGCGCTCTATCTCGCCCAATCTGATCACCTGCGCGTGCTTCAATGGTTCGGCTGCCCCGGCCCAGAGGCCGAGGTTTCCGCGCACTTTACTCCCTCGGAATGGTGGTCCCTCGGGCCGGAGCGCATTGTGTGGGAGGTCCAGCAGGCGCTCAAGAACTTCGCCGCCGCCTTGGAGCCCTGCGGGGCTTGAGGCGGGGCCAGGTCTCTCCATCAGCCCTGGCGGAGCCGGCGGGGGCGTAGAAGCCCTTCGTCGGTTTTTTGTGAGCGCCGCCCGATGTGCTAACTTGAGGGTTACCAGCAACCCTCACTTAGGATCGTCCAGGTGGAAGCGGCGGCGCGTGTCTTGCTGGAGGCCTTGAAGCGCCTTCTGGAGGATGGCCCCTATGAGGCCCGGCTGGTGGGCGGGGCCGTGCGGGATCGTCTGGTCGGCCAGGAGCCGAACGACTTCGACGGGGTGGTGGTCGGCCCGGCGCTGTCCCTCGCCTGCGCCTTGGCGGACGCCGTGGGCGGGGCCTTCTACATCCTAAGCGCCCGTCGGGAGTTCGGGCGTGTGGTCTGGCGGAGCCCGCAGGGCCGCCGGTTTTATGTGGATCTGGCCCGGCGAGATGGGGATTCATGGGAGGAGGATCTCCGCCGTCGGGACTTCACGATCAACGCCATGGCGGTCGAGATCGACGCCTTCCTACGCCCGGAGGGGTTCGTCCCCTTCGATCCTCTGGGCGGGCTGGAGGATCTGCGGTCGGGCCGGCTGCGGCCCTGTGCTCCCGATGCCTTCCGCCGCGACCCGGTGCGGACGCTGCGGGCGGTCCGCTTCGAAGCGGAGTTCGGGCTCCGGCTAACGCCAGAGGCGGAGGCGTCCCTCACCGAAGCTGTCCCCTGCCTGTTCCTCACCGCTACGGAGCGGATCCGTGATGAGCTGGTCAAGATCCTCCTTATTCCTCCGGCCGTCCGGAGCCTCCGTCGGATGGAGGCCCTAAAGCTCCTGGAACGGGTCCTGCCCGAGGTCGCGAGCCTACGGGGTGTAGAGCAGGGCCCACCGCATGTGTGGGACGCCTATGAGCACACCCTGCGGGCCGTGGCGGCGATGGAGCGGTTGCTGGGGAGTGAGGCGGAAACTCCGGAGCTGCGGGATCTTCCTCCTCGCTGGGCCGAGATCGCGGAGGCGATGGGCCCTTGGCGGGAGCGTCTGCAGTCCCGCTGGGAGGAGGAAGTGGCCGTCGGGCGTCCCCGGCGGGCGCTGCTGTTCCTGGCCGCCCTGCTCCACGACATCGGGAAGGCCGGAACCCGCACTGTCGACCCGAACGGACGGATCCGCTTCATTGGCCATGAGGCCCTGGGGGCGAGGTGGGCGGCCGATCGGCTGGCGGCGCTCCGCTTCAGCAGCGATGAGATCGAGGAGGTGGAGACCCTGGTTCGTCATCACATGCAGCCCCACGGGATGGCGCGAAGGCTCAGCCCACGGGGGATCTACCGGTTCTTCCGAGAGGCGGGCGAGCGGGGCGTGGACCTGGCGCTGCTCGCCCTAGCGGACACCATGGCCGTGTGGGGGCCCAGGCTGACCGAGGAGATCTGGGAGCCTCGGCTTTGCGTGGCGCGAACCCTCTGGCAGGCGTTCTTCGAAGCTCCTGAACAGTTCGTCCGGGTGGTCCCTTTGCTTCGGGGGGAGGATCTCATGGCCCTGGGAGTGCCCGAGGGCCCCCAGATCGGCCGCCTGCTGGAGGTCATTCGGGAGGCCCAGGCGGCCGGCGAGGTCACCACCCGGGAGGAAGCCCTGGCTCTCGCCCGCCGCTTGATCGACGAGGCTGGCGAATCGGAAATGTAAGCCGAAATGAATTTCGGCTTACGCCGCGGCGGCTTCCACGGCCTCCCTCAAGGACTCCTCGAAGATGCGGAGCCCCTCCTAGATCTGTTCCGAGGTGACGACAAGGGGCGGGATCCAGCGGATGACGTTGTCGTAGGTTCCACAGGTGAGCAGGAGCAGGTCCCCGCGGAAGCGAGCGTCCTGAACCGCTTGGGCCATTCGAGTGTCCGGCTGGCCGTCTCGGGTGAACTCCACGCCTACCATACAGCCCCCCACGGCCTCCGCGCTGCTGGGCGCAAGGAAGAACGTGTCGGGGGGGCGGGGACGACGGCGAGCAGCTCCTCTGCCAGCTCCGGGAGGGGGCGGTGGATGACGATGCAGATTGGCCGTGGAGGAGGCGAGCGGCCTGCTCCTGGACTGCCGCCACGACTTTGGGATGGCGGTGGCCGGTGTTGGTCACCCCGATCCCACTGGTGAAATCTAAATGGCGCCGTCCGTCCATGCTTTAGAAGTAGACGCCCTCGCCGTGGCTGAACTGCAGATCGAAGATACGCAACCAGACGGGGGAAAGATGCGCGCGGGTCATCATCTCCGGCTTGCCGTTCGATGGGAATCGATGGGGGACGTCCCCTTCCATTCTGTCTCTATCCCGGTCGGGCAGGGCTTGCCAGGCTTGGGCCTCCTCAGAACACCCGTCCGCCCAGAGGCACCTCCGCGTCGGGCCGCAGGAGGACCACCTCCCTGGCCTCGTCGGGGACGCCCAGGACCAGGACCTCGGAGACGAAGCCAGCGATGTGCTTCGGCGGGAAGTTGACCACGGCGATGACCAGCCGTCCCACCAGTTCCTCCAATGGATAGCGGGTGGCCAGGGCCGCGCTGCTGGTCCGCACCCCCAGCTCAGGTCCAAAGTCGATCCAGAGGCAGATGGACGGCTTGCGGGCTCGGGGGTGGGGCTCCGCGCGGACCACCCGCCCGACCCGCATGTCGACCCGAAGGAAGTCCTCATAGGTGATCGGCGCCATGCGCAAACCTCCTCGGAAAGATGGGTGCAGCCCCATAGACTTTAGCACCGATGATTGTTTAGCAGGATCCGGAAGCGGGAGTGCTCCCGTTTCCCGGCAAGGCGGCTGCTTCCGCTTCGGGATCGGAGGGAGAGGATCCTGCGGCGGATGGATCAAGCGTCCATATGTTTATTGTAGGAGCGGCTTCAGCCGCGATCCTTGCGTCATCGAGAATTAGGGGTTCGGGGTTATCGAAGCGGCTTTCACCGTGACCTTGGCGTCATCGAAGGCAGAAGGTTTGGGGCGAAAGCCCCTGCTACCAAAACCGATTTTCGTAGGAGCGGCTTCAGCCGCAACCCTTGCGCCATCGAGGACCAGGAGTTCGGAGTTATCGAAGCGGCTTCAATCGCAGACTCTTGCGTCATCGAAGACGGAGATTCGGGGCGAAAGCCCCTGCTACCAAAACCGATTTTCGTAGGAGCGGCTCTCGCCGCGACCCTTGCGTCATCGAGAACCATGGGTTCGGAGTTATCGGAGCTGCTTTCACTGAAACCCTTGCGCCATCGAAGGCGGAAAGAAAGTGCGGGGCGAAAGCCCCTCCTACCAAAACCGATTTTCGTAGGAGCGGCTCCCGCCGCGAATCTCGCGTCATCGAGAACCAGGGGTTTGGAGTTATCGGAGCCGCTTTCACTGCAACCCTTGCATCATCGAAGGCGAAGAGAAAGTTCGGGGCTAGAGCCCCTCCTACAAAGACCGTTTTTTGTAGGAGCGGTTTCCGCCGCGAACTTTATGTCATTCAAGGCGTAGGTTCGGGGCGAAAGATCGGAGATGGGACGGAGGGCAACGGCCCGCAGTGGCCCGGCTGGGACCCCATGGCGCGATAGGAGGGGGAAGGTGGCTTCGGCCTCGCTCCGATCATTCAGGCTCCTGAGCTGTCGAACAATGACTTGCAGTTGTCATACAATTTCGGGACACGTCCTCGGAGGAGGGCGGCTGGGGTGATCCGCCTTGGGTTATGCTAAAATCAGAGGAGAACCGGAGCGGCGGTCCTTATCCTTCCGGAGAACCCGGCGGAGCATGGCCCATGGAAGAGTTCGAGCGGGCCTTTGAGCGCTTCGAGTCCCAGGTGGAGCGGCTATTTCAAGACATCCTGACCCGTCAGCGCTGGCTGTTGCGCCACGGGAACGCCTGGCGTCCGCCCACGGATGTTTACGAAACCGATGAGGCGGTGGTGGTGCGGGTGGAGATCGCCGGGCTGCGGCCCGAGGATGTGATGGTGGCGCTGCACGATCGCTGGCTGGTGATCAGCGGCTACCGGCATGATCCCACCCCCAAAGTCGCCTATCATCAGCTGGAGATTCATTACGGGGGGTTCCACGTGGAGATCCACTTGCCATGGGCGCTGGACGCTGATGCGGCCCAGGCCGTGTATCGGGACGGTTTCCTCATCGTGACTCTGCCCAAGAAGCCGCTGCTGACCATCATGGTGCGGACGCCCCGGCGGCTTCCGGTCACGAAAACGGAGGCGAATCCGTGATTTCATCCTCCCAGATGCAGATCGTGCATCCGATGATGTGGGCGCGGCCGTTGGGGTTCGAGTGGGAAGGCTATCTTCTGGACGAAGAAGGAGAAGAGATCCCGCCGATGGGGGTGAGGCCGGAGCCCGAGCAGGGCGGGGAGGGGCTTGCGGTGGAGATCCCCGAGGAGCTCCCCATCCTCCCCCTGCGGGGCCTGGTGGTCTATCCCCTCACAGTGGTCCCCCTGGCCATCGGGCAGCCCCGCTCCATCCGGCTGGTCGATGACGTGGTCCTGGGCAAGAAGCTGGTCGGGCTGGTGGCCAGCAAGCGGCCGGAGCTGGAGGAGCCGATGCCCGAGGACTGCTACATCATCGGGACGCTGGCTCTCATCCAGCGCCTGCTCCGGATGCCCGACGGCACCATGCGCATCCTGGTGATGGGGCTGGAGCGGATCCGCATCCTGGAATACACGGCCACCCAGCCCTACCTGAAGGCCCGGGCGGAGCGCTACCCCGAGACCACGACCCCCGGGCCGGAGCTGGAAGCCCTCCGGCGCAAGACCGCCGAGCTCTTCGCTCGCATGGTCGAGCTGGTCCCCGGCCTCCCGGATCAGCTGGGGGCCATGGCCCTGGCGGTGGAAGACCCCCGGCAGCTGGCCTATGCCGTGGCCACGTATCTCCGGATGTCCCTCCAGGAAGCTCAGGAGATCCTGGAGCTGGATGATGTGGTGGCCAAGCTGCATCGGCTCATCGCCATCCTGACGCGGGAGATCGAGGTCCTAGAGCTAGGCCGCAAGATCCAGTCGGAGGCCCAGGCCCAGGTGGAGAAGATGCAGCGGGAGTTCTTCCTCCGCCAGCAGCTGGAAGCCATCCGCCGGGAGCTAGGCGAGGCCGACGAGCACCAGATGGAGATCGAGGGGTTCCAGCGGAAGATCGAGGAAGCTGGGATGCCGCCGGAGGCCCAGCGGGAGGCCCTGCGGGAGCTGGAGCGCATGGCCAAGCTGCCTCCCGCCTCCGCCGAATACGGTGTGATCCGCACCTACCTGGACTGGATGGTCAGCCTCCCCTGGAACAAGAGCACGCCTGACAACCTGGACGTGGCCCACGCCCGCAAGGTCCTGGATGAGGATCATTACGGCCTCCAGGACGTGAAGGAGCGCATCCTGGAGTATCTGGCCGTGCGCAAGCTGAAACGGGAGCGCGCCCAGCCGCTGGAGGAGCTGGAGGCCCGGGACTGCATCCGCCGGGTCCGGGAGGGCGCCATTCTCTGTTTCGTGGGGCCGCCGGGCGTGGGCAAGACCTCGCTGGGCCAGTCCATCGCCCGGGCGATGGAACGCAAGTTCACCCGCATCGCCCTAGGTGGCATCCGCGACGAGGCAGAGATCCGCGGCTTCCGCCGGACCTATGTCGGGGCCATGCCCGGGCGCATCATCCAGGCGCTGCGCCGCGTGGAGTCCCGTAACCCCCTCTTCATGCTGGACGAGGTGGACAAGATCGGGACGGACTGGCGGGGCGATCCGGCCTCCGCTCTCCTAGAGGTGCTAGACCCCGAGCAGAACCGGGAGTTCCGGGATCATTACCTCGACGTGCCTTTCGATCTCTCCCAGGTGCTCTTCATCTGCACGGCGAACCAGCTCGATACGATCCCTGCGCCACTGCGGGATCGGATGGAGATCATCCTCATCCCCGGTTACACGGCGACGGAGAAGTTTCACATTGCGGTAGGCTATCTCATCCCGCGGCAGCTGCGGGAGAACGGCCTGCTGCCTGGGGAGGTCGCCTTCACCGAGGCGGCGGTGCGCCGCATCATCCAGGAATACACCCGCGAGGCGGGAGTCCGAAACCTGGAGCGGGCCATCGGGCGGGTGTGCCGCAAGGTGGCCACCCGTATCGCTGAGGGGTCCACGGAAGCGGCTATGGTGGATGCCGAGGACGTCCCACGTTACCTGGGCAAGCCGCTGTTCACGGAAGAAGAGATCACCCATCGGGTGGAGGTCCCAGGGGTGGCTGTTGGGCTGGCCTGGACGCCGACAGGGGGCGACGTGCTGTTCATCGAGGCCACCCGGATGCCAGGGAGCAAGGGGTTCGTCCTGACTGGCTCCCTAGGGGAGGTGATGCGGGAATCTGCCCAGGCCGCCCTCAGCTACGTGCGGGCCCACGCCAAGGACTACGGGATCCTGGAGCGCTTCTTCGAACAGAATGACATCCATATCCACGTGCCCGCGGGAGCGGTGCCCAAGGATGGCCCCTCAGCGGGCATCACCATCGTCACGGCCCTGGTCTCCCTGCTCACCGATCGGCCGGCCCGGCCGGACGTGGGGATGACGGGAGAGATCACCCTGCGGGGGAGGGTCCTGCCTGTGGGGGGCATCAAGGAGAAGGCCCTAGCGGCTCATCGGGTGGGCCTGCGCACCGTGATCCTCCCGAAGCGGAACGAGAAGGACCTGGAGGACATCCCGGAGGACGTGCGGCAGGCGCTGCAGTTCGTGCTGGTGGAGACCATCGACCAGGCGCTTCAGGTGGCGTTGCGGGATCGCCGGGAGGGCACACCGGCGGTCTCTAAAGACGGCGCCCGGCGATCCCGGGCACCGGCGAAGGCCCGAGGTGGCCGGTCCTCGCGCTGAGCGGGAAAGCAGCTGGCAGGATGCCGATGACCAAGGTGCTGATCATCGAGGACGATCCGCAGATTGCCCGCATGCTGAGCGCCCTGATGGAGTTCGAGGGCTACCGCGCGGTGTTGTGCCCGGCTCCTGAGCGGGCGCTGGATTGCGTTCGGGAGACGAGGCCCGATGTGGTGGTGATGGATTTCCATCTCGGGAGGACACGGGCCCCCGGTCTCCTCCAGGTCCTACGGGCCGACCCGGAGCTCCGCACGACGCGGGTGATCATCGTCTCTGGGGAGGACCAAGAGGTGGCCGCCCGCGCCGCTGGCGCCGATCGTTTCCTGCTCAAGCCCTTTGCGATCGAAGAGCTGCTGGAGGCAATCCGGGAGCTGACCTGCTCCGAATCAGGGAGGCTGTGATGCGTCGCACCTGGGTTGGCTGGGCTCGAAGAGCGTTTCGCGTTTTCCTATCGGCCCTCGCAGGCGTCTTGCTGGCTGTCTCGTTCAGTCGCCACCCGCCCACGGGGGCGACCCCCGCCAGCGAGGTGGAGCCAAATGATTCCTTCAGCCAGGCGATGACGCTTACCCTGGGACAGATCATCCAGGGCGCCACAGGCATCACAATGACCGCGACCACTACCAGCGATCTTGATTATTACAAAGTCGCAACCGTGTCGGGAAACAATTACCGGCTCTCCTGGAATCTGATTTCCAACCCTAACCAGTTGATCGTTCGGTTAAGGATTCTTGACGGCTCCTTTAATGTCGTCGACGAATTAACGACCTCCGCCTCGGCCAGCATCAGCTGGCGAGCGTATACCGTGAACTATTACATCGAGCTGGTACCACTCACTTTCCAGCTTCCCTCTGCTCCGACCCCCATCCCGACGCCGACCCCTTCCCCAGTGATCGTTAGTTATCTTCTGAGCGTTTCCCAGATCGCCAGCACGCCTACTCCTTCCGCGACCCCCACCGGCACGCCGACCCCGACGTCCACGCCCGCTCCTCCGCCTACGGCGACCCCCGGGGGGATCCCCGACGCGCTCGAGCCGAACTACGATTTCGACCGTGCCACACTGATCGGCCTGGGCGCCAAATACACCAGCCTAAACTTTGTCCCCCTCGTCCCTGGGACTGAGGACAACGATTTTTTCAAGCTCTGGGTGAAGCCGGGGATGGTGGTGACCTGTGAGACGCTGGATCTCACCCCGGGGACGGATACGAACATGATCATTTATGACGCGAATCGGAACGGGATCGCCGGCAACGATGATGTGGATCCGCGAGCCGGGGAGCTCCGCAGCCGGGTGACGGTGGGGGTGACGTGGGAGGGCTGGATGTATGTGCTGGTCGGGCAGGGGGGACGGGGGATCGTCTACGGCTCCGGTTACAGCCTGCAGTGCAACGTAGGCCTGCCACCGACGCCCACGCCCACCCCCACCCGCACCCCGCGGCCGATCACCGAGGTCCCGCCGCCGCCCACCGCCATGCCCTTCCCCACCCTCATCCCTACCCCGCCGGCGACCCCGACGCCGCTCCGCCTGCGGGTGCAGGCCCTCGAGGCCACACCCACCCCCGCCGGGCCCCGCATCGAGGTGACGGTGCGGATCTATTACGATGCCAACGGGAACGGGGCCCCCGATCCCGGGGAGGGGGTGATCGGGATACCCATGGGCCTGATCGCCCTCCGCGGTGGACGCTGGATCGCGCAAGGGACCACGGACGAGGAAGGTCAAGCCGCGCTGATGGGCTCCGCAGAAGGAGCCGTCCGGCTCGTGGTGCCCTATCTGGGGATTGTGCGGTCGGTCGAGAGCGGCCAGACCGTCCTCATCCGACTGAACCCGGCCCCCTTACCCGAACGGCTGCCGTAGAGGGCCCGAGCCTTTTGTGCGGGAGGCATATGTGGATCTCCAGGAGCGGTCGGAGAGGCTGGAAGGAAGGATGAATCGAATGCAGCTCCTCGAGCGGATTCGCCAGCGCTGGGAAGAGATTCCCCCCTCCCTCCGTCCGCTCGTGGGGATCAGCGTGGGGATTGGGGCGCTGGGTCTGCTCCTGTCCCTCGCCGGCTTGATCCTCCTGCTCCGCAACGGGTCCTCGACGGCCCCGGCCCGGCCTCCCGCAACCGTCGGGCCGCCGGTGGGCCCCGTGCCCGTTCGCATCCAGGTGAAGAACATCGCTTTCCCCGTCCGCCCGCTCCCAGTTCAGGGGGGGCGCTGGCCGGTGCCGGCCGGGGGAGGGGACATGGTCTACTGGATGGAAGGGACGGTGGTGAATCAGGTGTTCGGGCTGCCGGGCCGCCCGGAGACCCGGCGTCTGGTAGAGGGCTTGCAAGAAGGGGATCCCATTGAGGTAGAGATGAGTGCGGGCCCGGTCCTGCGGTTTCAAGTGGCCGGGAAGCAGCGCGTGCGGCCTACGGATGTGGAGATTTTGACTCAGCATCGCCCCGGGCTGACGCTCCTGCTCACCAGCGGGGAGCTCCGCTGGGCGGTGATTGCCACACCGCTGGCCCAGCCCCCCGTTCTCTCGGAGACAGCCGGGCGCGTGCCCGTCGGTGTGCCGGTTCAGGTCGGTTCGGTCCGGTTGACCGTCTCCGGCGTGGAGATGCGCACGGAGGGGCCGGACATCCCTGCGGAGTCTGTGGGGGTGCTGGTGCGCTTTGATCTGATCCATCAGGGGGAGGAGCCCCTCTCCCTGGAGAAGGCGGAGATCCTTCTGGTCGATGCCTCTGGCCGGTGCTATCAGCCGGTTCCCCTGGGGGAGGTTTCCCAGCTGGCCGCCCGAGTCGCACCAGGGGGCACCTTCAGCGGCGTGACCGCCTTCCTTCTCCCCCGGGATCGGGCGATGGGGGTCCTGATCTGGAGGTTCAATCCGATGCCTGGCCGCCTGATGCCGGTGGAAGTCGAATTTGAGCTCCTACGTCCCACTCCGACGCCGCCCCCGGAGGCCCAGTTGCAGATCCAGATCCAGAGCGCGCAATGGTCTCCAGAGGAGGGGATGCTAGTGATCCGGGGCGGGGTGGGGAACACGGGGGATCAGCCGGTGGCCGTGGCACCGGAGAAGGTAGAGCTGGTGGGGCCAGAGGGCCGATCCATCCCGCTTCTGGATGCCTCTCCCGCATTGCCATGGGTGATCCCGGGGGGACAGACATTGGGGTTCGAACTGCGCTTCGCGCTCGCGAGTCGGGAGGTGGTGGTGCTACGGATCGGTGCCGCGCGTTTCCAGATCCAGTAGCAGCCGGGCATCCTGGAGATCAGCTTGGTGGAAGATTACTATCCAGTATAAAGGAGGAAAGCCATGGCGATCTATATCATGCTCAGCACGTTGACGGGCGATGGGGCGGAGACGATTCGGGAGCGCCCCGAGCGGATCCTGGAGGTCAACCGCGAGGTGGAGGCGATGGGGGTGAAGGTCCTGGCCCAGTATGCGGTGCTGGGGCCGTATGATTTCGTGAACATCGTGGAAGCCCCCGACAACGAGACGGTGGCCCGCGTCTCAGTAGAGCTGGCCGCGCGGGGCAGCGTGAAGATCATGACGTTGCCGGCCATCCCCATCGAGGAGTTCATCCGGCGGGTGAAGGGCTGAGGCCGCCGGCTGAACACCCTGGAGTCCTGTCGGAGGCATGTCACCGGACGGCCTGCAGCCTGTGGACAGAGCCTGAGAGGGAGCCGAATCGCAAGCGGCTCAGCAGAAAGCTCGTATGCGCGGGAAGCGTCCGCTCTTTCCCAACGGCCTTTCGGGAACGTGGTGGACAGGGGCGGAGCGGCGCGCCGAAGTCCGTTACTTCCGCTCGAGCGGGGACGGGCAAGCGTATTGTGGTCGCCCATCCCAGAGCCCTCATTCCCCAGGTAGAAAGGATAGACGGCTCTGCCCAACCCAATCGGGGCATACCCCATGGTTTGACCTGACTTGCCTGACCTCCAGGCTGAATATCATGGTGAGCAAAGGGTTCTGTTCACAGTTTGTTCCTGGCGATCGATTAATATGGCCGCGATGAGAGCGAAGGTTGATGAGCAGGTTTGATGAGTTTAGATAAGGCACACAAAGGTGATCTACGGAGGGGCTTTCGGGTGTTTTATCACCTCTGTGAATCGGGAGGGGAGCTCGAATGCGGCGGACGGCCTGGATTTTGACGGGGGCGGCGCTGGTGGTCGGGCTGGTGACGGTGGGGATCGGCTTTGGGATCGTGCAGCAGGCCGCGCAGGTGACGGGGGAGCAGCTGGAGGTGCTGGTGGCCCAGAAGGAAGTCCCTCAGTTCACCGTCCTCCGTCGGGACAACATCGGGGAATACTTCCGGCGCACCCGGCTCCCGGTTTACTACTTCAACCGGCTCCAGGGGCTGGTGAAGGCGGATGAGGATATGGACGGATGGGTGGTGATGGTCCCGATCCCGAAGGATTCCGTCCTCGCCTGGAGCATGCTGGATCGCAATCTGGGGCTGGAGCTGGGGCGGCGGGCGGTGGCCATCAGCGTGAACTCGGAGACCGGCCTCTCCGGCCTGATCCGCCCGGGCAACCGGGTGGATGTTCTGGTCTCCATGGAAGGAGGGGCCGACGGCGGAGGGCAGACGGCGGTGATGCTCCAGAACATCCGGGTACTGGCGGTGAGCAACCTGCTCCCGCGGGAGGGAGAGCTGACCGGCGCCACCATCGGCCGGCTTCTCCCCAGCGGCCAGCTGGCCCCGGACATGGTGATCATCCTGGATCTCAGCCTTGAGGAGGCGGCCCGGCTCACTTACATGCGCAACTTCGCCAAGGAGATCCGGTTCGTCCTGCGTCGGTTCGGGGACGAGAAGGAGGAGCCGTCCATCCTGATTGACCGGAGCTGGGCCATCGAACCATAGGCGGACAGACCCGAGTAAGAGATCTCCCAGGGGGGAGAGGCCCTGATGGAGCCGCGAGCGGATCTGATCCCGGTTGTTCTGATCACCAGCGACCCGGACTGGGAAAAGGGGATCCGGGAGTTCCTGACAAACAGCGGAAGGTATTTGTTTAGCGTCTCTGGATAGGGTATCATAGGAGGGCCATGACCACCCAGTCCACCTGTCCGAATTGCCAACAGCTTCTGGCCGAATTGGAACGCCTCCGGGCGCAGTTGGAGGAGGCG
>Ga0272447_1001773_pt1 | contig 12849 bp, 6 predicted proteins | sample YNPCB0133_FD_194589 | JGI IMG/M metagenome (GOLD analysis project Ga0272447, IMG submission 194589) | Hot spring microbial mat communities from Yellowstone National Park, WY, United States - YNP-CB-013-3 | ecosystem: Environmental > Aquatic > Thermal springs > Hot (42-90C) > Sediment | place... | reverse complement strand
CCGTTACAGTTGCTCCGAATTTCGGGATGCGGTCATGGAAACGTGTTGCGGGCTACACAACTTCCGAATGCGATTGAAACGCAAAAAGTATGCTGAAAATCAAAGTAAACATTGATAAAGTCTACTGAATACCGTACCGGAAGTGTCGGGGCCACAGGACACTGATCACCAGTTGCGTCAGCCAGATTGTAACGCTGATCACCAGCCCGACGAATGCGCCCACCTGTCCAAACAATCCCAGTCCGTAACTGTAGAAGATCAGGGTGCAGATGATCGATAGGGTGATGTCGTTGCTCAACGCCATTGCTGCCAGCGGTTGCGGGCGATGGCGCCAGGCATCGGTGCGCGTCAGCGTCACGAACAGCGCCAGGTACCCGTAACTCAGCACCGGACCGGCGATCAGCGTCAGGATCTGCCACAATCCTGCAAGCGGCGATAAGAGATCCGCCATCCCACTCGCGTTGCCCGCAAGCAGTGCACCCAGTGCCACTGCGCGGTGTCGCCGGATGCTGCCGCAGGCGCTTGCCAGTTCTGTGTTCTGTTTTCTCGTAGACAAAAGTCTGTTGCTGTGGTAAAGTATAGTTACCACACTTCTGTGGTTATCAATATGAAAAACCGAAAAATTGATCCCGTGGTTGGCGATCCGACCTTCCGGGCAACCGGCGTTGGCGCTAATCTGCGCCAGCGTCGGCGTCGCCGCCCGGCGTCCGCGGTATCCGCACGTGCGGTACCGCAGGCGTGTCGGACGCCAGACCATGCTGGTATGACGACATCTGTCGTCACACCGGCACCGTCCGCGTCGGGCGCGCAGCCCGGCCCGGATGCTCTGATGCGGTCCGTGTCGGGTGCGCAGTCCGACCCGGATGCGCTTCTCCCCACGCTCGTCATGATTGACGCCGATCGGGGAACACCGACCGCGGCCCCCGCCGCAACTGGGATCGATGTACGCTGCCAGGCGCCGCAGACAGCCGCCTGGCTGGCGCAGCACGATCTAGCACTGCGCACCTTTGACGTATGGCTGCCTTCTCGTGAACGTGCGCACACGCGCCAGGCATTGCACCTTGCCGATGCGCTGCAACGCCACCCGCTGGCACCAGCGCTGCTTCGCCTGATCCGGCGTGCGCTCAATCGCTTGCCAGAGCTCGCGTTGCGCGCCGAGACGCACCGTCAGGCGCTCGGGTTGACGGTGGACGCAGCGGCGGCGGAGATCGGCATTCCGGTGGACGCCTACGCCCAGTACGTTCGCAGCGGGCGTGGGTTGACGCAGGAGCAGCGTGCCCGGGTGGCGGCGTGGGTGCCGCCAGACGCACCCGGCAAATTCACCGGCGAGGCGTTGCACGCGGCGATGCCGCTGGAAGAGCTTGCTGCGTGCGCCGGGATGACGCCGGATGCAGCGCGGACAGCATTGGAAACGCTTATCGCCGACCTGCTGCCGCCGTTGCACGCGGGGGGCCTGCTCGACGGGGTACGGGTGCTGCGCCAGCGCCAGCGTCCCGGTGCCGACGGCGCCTGCGATCTGGTGCATGTCTGGGTGTCGCCCGACCCGCCAGCAGGGCACTTTTTTACCCGCGGCTGGTTGCAACTGCTGCTGGCTGACCGGCTGCGTGCCCTGGCGCCGCAGGCGGAGACGCTCAGCGACCTGACGCTGCACCACCCGAACGCCGGAACGTTTGGCGTGGCGCTGCTGACGGTGCGCGGCGATGCGGCGCTGGTCGTCGAGCCGATGACAAGGCGCAACACCAAAGAGCGCATCGAACGCCTGCGTCGGTTGCGCGAGCTGGCGCCGCTGCTGGTGGATGGCGATCCCCGGCGCCTGGTCGTGGTGCTGGCCCTGCCAGACGAGTCGCCCGGTATGAGTGCCGACCACCTGGCGCACATGAGTAAGACGTTCGGCGTCACGATCACCGACCTTGCGGGCGCGGATGCGGCGCTGCGCACGGCGCTGGAGGCGCTGTTGGGCAGTTCGCCGCCTCCGCCCTCCATGCCGCGTCTGGCGCGCTCGCGGGGGACAGACCAGCCAGACGCGCCTGGCGTGCAGCATGGCACGGACGGGGCGACGCCTGCGGATGCGCCATCATGCGCATGCCCTGTCCCGCTGCCAGACGATAACCGGAGCAATCGCTCTATACTGCGCTCGTTGCTGGATCGGCTTTCCCGCCTGATCACCGAGGCTCGTAGTCGTTGATCATTGCACTGCTGGCGGCGCGCTGCGCATTCCATGGTTGCGGAGCCGCCCGCGCCGCCAGTGAGAGCGCCGCAGGCGCTGGTTGCCGCGTCGTCGCTGCGCCGATGCTGCGACCAATCATCTGCCCCCGATGGTATCACATGGTTCACACGCTGCCTGCCTTCGTGTCGTCGCCTGCTCGCCGGATGCAGGCGCTGCCACACTGACAACGAGAAAGGAGCAACGATGGATCATTCCCTGGACATCACGCGGCGCGCGGCGCTGGAGCGCTGCACGGACTGACGGGAAAGGAGCCAATTGTGGTTCATTCCGTGATAGTCGCCCTGCGTGTCACGCAGCGCGCCGCACAGCATGCGGCGCATCTCTGCATTGCAGGGACGGCGGACGCCGTCAGCGCTGCCCACGCCGCCCAACACTGCGCTGAGGCGGTCGCAGACCTGGCGCGCCAGACGACGGCGCTGGCGCAGCGCATAATCGACCGCTCCAGCGTAGCAGTGGCGACGGACGTTGTGATCGACGCTGCGACGCTGGCTGCCGAAGCTGCCGCAGACGCCGCTGGCGATGCGATGAACGCCGCCGCTGGCGAACCCTCGGCGCACCGTGCCGCCTGTCTCGCCGCTGGCGTCGCCGCTGCTGCCGCGAACGTCGCCTGCGACGCCGCCGCAAAGGTGCTGCGCGCCGCTGCGGTGCGCCGCAGTCGCCGCGTACCGGCACGGCGCATGCCGCGCCGACGGAGGACACCAACATAACGATTGCACCCCGACCGACGTCTGCCGCGCTGCTGCTCCACATGCCTCCTCTCAAGGGTAGATTTCTTGAGAGAGATGAGTGATTTTGTGCATTCCGGCGCGCTTTTGCCCCTCATCCCCCCTGCCCCCTTCTCCCCTTGTGGGAGAAGGGGGAGTTTGGGCGTCCTGATGCCTGAAACAAGAGATGGTACGCAGAGGCTTTCCAAAAAATCTCCCCCTGTGAGACATGCACCCTGCCTTTCCCGGTTCCCTCGCAAGCGAGGGAACCGGGAGGGTTGGGAGGCATCCCGTCGCCCGCGCTGCACCCGCCGCGAAGCTGGTGTATCCGCCGCTGATTACGCGATAGGCAATGGTTTCTCCCGTCGGCGCGCGCTGTGCGGAACCGGCGCGTACCGGGATCGCACGGCGCGACTCCTGGGGAACGTCGCTGCGTCGCTGTCGCCCTTCGTGCTGCCGGACATCGAGGCAGACATCCGACCGGGCAGCTGGGCATCCAGCAGGCGGGCACGCTGGCGTTCCCCAGGCGGGCGGTCTGGTCAGCATTTCTTCGTGAAGAGAACACGGATAGGCGCGAATTTCGCGCAGATATCATCCGTGGCAATCTGTTCAATCCGTGGCAATCCGTGGTTTCTTTTTGAACAGCGTGCGGATTGGCAAAGGCTCGGAACAACGAAGGTTCCAACCCGTGGTTGCTTACCCCGCATCCCACGCTGCCAGCACCAGCCGCCGGGTGCGGTACTCGCCGTACTGCCGCAGTTCCTTCTCCTTCAGCACGCGAAACGTCTCGCCGGGGAAGTCGGGTCCTTCCACGTCGTGCGGGTCAAGGATGTAGCGCAGGTCGTCGCGGGAGACGCCGTACAACCGCGCGATGCGCGCATCGAGTTCGGCGCGGATGTGCGCACGTCGGTCATCGTCCCAGATGAACGGCGGCGGCGCGGCATCGTCCACCGTTGCCGCAACGACGGCGGCGGCAATGTCCGGCGGCGCACCCCCCCAGTCCCCCCCGCTTGCGTGGGGGTTCGGGGGGGTCCTGCCTGCGGAGGGGGTGGAGGTGGCGCGCAGGTTCTCCGCGCGCTGCGCCAGGATCGCCGCCCGCAGCGCCGCATCCGCCTCCGCCCAGACATCCGCCGCGAAGGGCTGCACGTCCCACGCAGTGCAGACCAGTTCCACCACCCGCGGCACGATGAAGGCGATGTCCGCCGCGCTGAACGCCTCCGGCGGCAGCACGGGGAGTTGTTTCACGATGAAGAAGTTAAGGTGAGTGCCACCTGCCTTGGGGCGCGTTGCAAAGTCGAACACGAGACTGTTCACCATCGCCAGGAAGCAGGCGATCTGGCACGCCGACGCGCGCTCGAAGAAGATGAGCGGCACATTGTTTCCCACCCCCACGCGCGGCAGCAGGCTGAAAATGGCGGTGCGCTCATTCGTGGCATTGGTAATATCGCGCCACCCCAGCAGCCAGCGCCGGTCCCAGCGCCCCGCCAGGCGCGCGTCGACTTCGGCGGCGGGAACCAGGTAGCGCGGCGTGATCGTCCACGTCGGGTCGGCGAGTTCGGCGGCGGTCAATTCGCGCGGCGCGCCGCCGTCGTAGGTCGCCCAGCGGTGGGTGAACTGGTGCAGCAACTTGGCTTCGTAGAGCGGCAGGTGATCGCCCCATCCCGCCCTCGCTTCCGCCGGCGCGGGAACCGGGCGGAACAGGCGGCTGTCGTTGGACATATCGAACATGCGCAGGAACGACACCCCCCACGGATTCTCCCCGGTCGTGTCGTTGATCAGCGCCGGAACGCGGGCGTAGATCGCGGCGGTCAGCTCGGCGTCGCGGCGGGTGCGGAAGAGCGGCGCGGTGCGGGTGTTGGGGTTGATGCGCGCCAGGTCGGTAGGGGTGAGCGAGAAGACGCGCCGTTCGTCGCGCAGGTGCGCCGCGCGCGTGGCGAAGAAGACGAAGCGCGGGGCTGCCTGCGCCGCGCCGATCGTCAGCAGGCTGAATTTATAGCGACTGTCCACATCGGCGAAGAGTTTCTCGCGATTCTCAAAGTCGTACAGGCTGATGATCTGCCGGCGGGCGATCAGGTCGCCGAAGAAGGCTTTGGCGCCGTCGTCGGTGGCAATGCCGGTCGGCACGATGATCCCCGCCCGCCCGTCAGGCGCGAGCAGGGTGCGGCTCAATTCGGCGAAGAGGGCATAGGTGTTCACATCGCCTACGGCAGTGAGCGGAAAGCGCCCGCTCCCCCGCACGAAGCGGCTCTCCGCCTCGGCGCGGTAGAGCGCTGCGTCGTACTGCGCAATGCGCTGCTGCTGCTCCGGCGTTCCCCGCCGCCAGGCGGCGATCTGTTCCGCGCGCGCCGCTTTGTTCGGCGCATCGCGGATCGCCGGAATATCCACGAAGTGCTCCTGCTCCTGGAGTTTGATCCGTTCCCACGGCGGGTTGCCCAGCACCACGTCAAACCCGCCGCGGTCGGCGAAGACCTGGGCGAACTCCAGGTCCCAGTGGAAGAAGCCGATCTCCTGCGCCAGCCCTCCCGCCAGCAGCGCCTTCTGCCCGGTCGGATCGGCGTCGATCACATCGGCGGTCGTCGGAACCCACGGCGCGTTGGCGCGCGTCAACGGCTGGAAGAACGCCGCGGTCCACAGGTCGTAGCGGGCGCGCTCCCGCAGGTGCGCCCGGCGCAGCTCGGCGTAGCGCGCGGCGCGGGCGCGCACCGCCGCCACATTCTCGTCCGCCAGCTCGTCGAGCGCTGCCAGCGCGCGCGCCAGGGGCGCGGCGGTCAGTTCGTCGGCGAACATCCGCTCCTGCACGGTGCGGTGGCGGGTGTACGCGTCGCGCTCCGCGCGGTTGCGTTTGCGCAGCAGCGCGGCGATCTCTTTTTCGTCGCCGTGGATCGGGCGGTACGCCTCGTCGGGGATGCCCTGCTCCACCAGGGCGCGGGTGGCGCCGACGAGCGAATTGCCGCAGCGGATGTGGTGGTCGAGGAAACTGAGCGGCAACCCGGCGGCGTGCCCTTCGATCCACAGCGCCAGTTTGCACAGGTCGACCGCCAGCGGGTTGAGATCGACGCCGAAGATGCAGCGCCGGATCACGTCGCGCACAGCGTGGCGAAACTGCGCCGGCGACGGCTCATCATCGCCGGCGCGGATGCGCGCCAGTTCGCGCCCCAGGCGCCGGGCGGCGGCGAGCAGAAAATGCCCCGATCCGCACGCCGGGTCGCAGACGCGGATGGAGAGCAGCGCCGCTTCGCGCGCAGCAGCGTCGCGTCCGGCGGACGCCAGGCGCTGCGCCAGCACCGGTTCCAGCGCGCTGGCGATCAGTTCCTGCACCAGTTCCGGGCGGGTGTAGTAACTGCCGGTCGTCTTGCGCTCCGTGCCGGGGATCAGGTCGAAGCGCGCGTCGGGTGATCCCGCCGGGGCGTGGGCGATCACCGGGCGATAATCGAGCAGCGCCTCGTAGACGCTGCCGAGTTCTTCGACATCGAGCGCGCCGTAGTTCACCCGGCGCAGCGTCCGGCTCTCCGGGTCGTGGGAGAGCGCGAGGGCGCGGATGGCGGCGAGCAGGTCGGCGTTCGCCATGCGGGTCTCCGCCGTCAGGTGGGGGCACGCCGCGTCGCTGAAGAGGTCGCCGTCGAGCGGCGCAATCGGGAAGCGATGGCTGACGCTCCCGTCGAAGATGCGGAAGGCGGCGAGCAGTCCGATCCAGAGGTCGCCGTACCCGCCCTCGCCCGCCGACGCTGCGACGCCAGCATGTTCCGCCAGCCGTCGCAACCGCGCCATGCTGTAGTGCGCCTGGTAGATGGCGAGGGCGCGGTCGGCGTCGTCCCCCGTGGCGGCGATCAGGTTGCGCTCTTCGGCGACCATCAGGAAGAGGAGGCGGTAGACCAGACGCAACACCTGGCGGTAGAACTCCTGCGGGGTCAGCTCGCCGCCGGCAAGGGCGCGGCGCAGGCGCTCATTGGCGGGATGGCGCAGCAAACCGTTCGCCAGCGTCTTCAGCGCCTGCTCCACCCCGTCGCGCAGGCGGTCGCGCACCCGCCCGCCCTCCGCCAGCGCCTGCTGATGGTAGCGTTCGAGCCAGCACTCCGGCGCATCGGCGGCGCGCTGCGGCAGGCGCGAACGGTGGAGCAGGCGATAGAGCAGGGCAAAATCGCTGAACTGTTCCCCCTCCAGCATCGCCTGGAGATCGAACTCAACATACGCCGGGCGGGTGAAGCGCGCCGACTCGCGCAGCAGACGCAGGCGCGCGCCATTGGTCACGATCCCCCACAGCTGGTCGGTCGCATTGAGGTGCTCCTGCACCAGCGCGTGGGGCGACAGGCGCGGCTGGCCGGAAGGCGGGCGCACATCGAGGCTGACGCGCACGCCGGTGATATGGATCGGCGGCGCGTCGTCGGCGTCGCCAGCGCGGTGCGAAATGGCATACGTGCGCCCGGCGACGACCGGCGCCTGGCGGTTGCGCTCCAGGGTATAGCCGAGGATGCGGAGGAGCGGGATCGCCCAGTACTCACGGGTGAGCGTGGTGGCGGTCGAATCGTGGGGCGGCAGATCGGCGAGGTGCGTCTGAAAGAGCGCCCACTGCGCGCGCGCCGCCTGCCAGGCTGCCGCGATGCGGTCGGAGAGGGGGCGTGTTCGCGCCATGCCAAAATCTTCGGGACGCTGTCCGTCCACTGCGCCGGCAGCAATCGCGTCGAGCATGTCGGCGGGCAACAACCCGCCCTCGGTGATGATGGTTTTCATAGGTATGACATTATCAGATCGCCAGCACCGGCAGGAGCACATACACCCCCAGGATGTCGGGCGGTCCGGCAGGCGTACAGGTACAGCGTCGTTGCGTTCCGCCGATCTGCGACCAGACGCGCATATGAGATTCACGCAGGCGCAGCGCGCGTTCGCGGCTGATCTGGTCGAGCGCGGCGTCGAGCGCGGGCAATGCGTCGAGGACGGCGCGCAGCGCGATCAGGCGCGCATCGCGGGGCAGATTTTCGGCGGGTTGCGCTGTTTCGAGCAACGCCAGCGCCTCCGCCTGATCGAGCCAGGTCGGGCTAGCAGGGCTGCCGCGAAAGCCGGTCACGATCAGTTCTTCGGCAAGGAGCGGCTGCGTATCGCGTTGATGCCCATGCTCGATCAGCATCCGCACCCGCAGCAGTAGCAGGCAGGTGCGTTTCGTCACTGCGCGGGTGCGGATCACCCCTGATCGAGCGGCAACCGGCATGGCATCGGCAGGCGCCATCCCGGCGGGGAGCAGCGCAGTTTCGAGCAGATAATCGGCGAGCGCCATGACCAACGGATGGTTGCGTTCGAGCACCTCGACTCCTGCGGGCGCCGGTTCGGTGAAGGTCACCAGCAGGTTCCTGTCGGCGTCAGCCAGGTGCGCAACCGGTTCACGCACCGGGGAGGGGAGGCGCGCCAGCGGCACAGCGAACACCGGCGCCGTCGCACCACGAATGCCGCTCACCGGCACCAGCGCCGCATTCAGGCGGGCGCACGCTGCAATGACGAAACGTTCGACGGCAGCTGGATCGCCGAGCGCGGCATCGCTCTCTTCCAGTTCACGCGCCACCTCTTCCGGCTTGATGCGCCGCTGCGCAAAACGGGTACGGCTCTCCTGCTCCCGGCGCGTCGCCCGATCCCACGCCAGTTCGATCCGCTGCAACTCCTGCGATTCGTCAAGCAGCGCCCCCTGCCGGTCACTATCGAAGAGGGTGAGTTGATCGACTGCCGGTTGAAACAGCGCCGCAATCAGCGCCTCGACGACCGTGCCGCTATCCACCGGCAACGGCACGCTGATGCCGAGCGTCTTGTGAATGCGCACTGCCTTGCGCAGCAACACCTTCATCACCGCCTCGTCCATGGGGTTGTCCTGCCCGTAGATCAACACCGTGCGCACAACGGCGCTGCGCTGCCCATAGCGGTCCACCCGCCCCTCGCGCTGTTCCAGGCGGTTAGGGTTCCACGGCAGGTCGTAATGCACCACTGCATCGAAACTGTGTTGCAGGTTAATCCCTTCGCTGAGGCAATCGGTCGCCACCAGGATGCGCCGGGGACTGCGCTCCAGTTCGGCGATCATCAGGTCGCGCTCCTCTTCGGAACGTTCGCCGGTGACCGAGATCACCCGCACATCGGGAATGTGCTCGAACTGCCGCGCCAGTTCCGCCGCAACATAATCGGCAGTGGCGATGTAGCGGCAGTAGATGATCGGATTGAACCCATCATCGATCAGCGTGCGGATCACCGGGATCAACCGCTGGAGTTTAAGGTCTTCCGCACCGCGCAGGGCGGCAGCGCGCGCCGCGAAGCGTTCCAGGCGGGCGCGCTCGTTGCGGGATGGACTGGACTCCGCGTCGGCGAACAGGTCCGCCGTCTGCGCTGGCTCCAGGTCGTGCGCCTGATCCTGATCGGTCGGATCGATCACGAAGGGGCGGATAAGGTCGGCGTCGAACCGGTCGTCGTCGGCATCGGCGAGGTGCAGCGGCGCAGCGCCATCCGCAGCGCGCAGGCGCAAAGCGCGTTCGGCGGCAGCCGGACTGCTCATCACACACCGTAGCAGGGCAAGCGCTGCCCAGTAGCGTGCCCGGCGCCGCCAGCGCAACTGCGCTTCGGAGGCGCGCCCGCCAGCGGGTGACGCATATTCGGCGCGCACCTGTTCACGGGTGAACGCGAACACATCATCGAACAGCGCGCGGTACGCTGACCCGCGCGGCAGGGTATACGTCACCTCAGTCGACTCGCGTTGCGGGAAGGGGGTCACATCGTCGCTGCCAAGCCAGCGTTGCACATCGGCGCGGCGACGCTGCACAAAGTGGCGCGCCAGCCGGTCGCGTTCCGCATCGCGCAACTGGTCAAGGTCGAACGTAGCGAACTCCGGATCGATCAATCCGATCAGGCGAGCAAAGGCGTGCTCCACACCGGAGTGCGGCGTCGCCGTCAGCAGGATCAGATGCCGGTCGGATCGCGCGGCAAGGTCGCGCACCAGCGCATACCGTTGCTGTTGCGCGCCGTCCCCCGTGCCGATAGCAGCGTGCGCCTCATCGACGATGATCAGCTCAGGCGCAGCGCGCAGGAAACTATCCCGGCGGCGTTCACTCTTAACATAATCGATACTGACAATCGTGATCGGGAAATGTTCCCAGATGCTCACATCGCCGCGCGGCAGGCGACGTTCGAGCGCGGCGGCGGTACTGGCGCGCACCACCGTCGCTTCGAGCGCAAACTTATGCTGCAACTCACGCTGCCACTGGTCGCACAGATGGGGCGGGCAGATCACCGCCATCCGCGCGATCTCACCGCGGTCGAACAGTTCACGGGCGATCAGCGCCGCCTCAATCGTCTTCCCGATCCCCACATCATCGGCGATCAACAGGCGCACCGGGTCGAGACGCAGCGCCATCAACAGCGGCACAATCTGATAGGGACGCGGACGAAACCCCAGCCGCCCCATACATCGGAAAGGACCGGCGCCGCTGCGCAGGCTCAGGCGCGCCGCATCGCGCAGCAGCGCCCCACCCTCAAAATCCCCCATGGCAGCCGGGTCGGGCGGCGCAAACGTCGCTGGACGCACGTCGTGTTCTTCGAGCGGCAGGAAGACGCCGCACACTCCGGCTGCGCGCCCGCCGAGCGGACGCAACAGCAGCAGGTCATCGTCCTGCGAGGGAAGCACCACCCATTCGCGTTCGCGACAACGCACCAGTGAACCGACCGCAAACCGGGGCATACGCGATTCTCCTGAAGATGGTTTGTACAGAATGACACCACTGCAAAAACACACCGCCAGGACGCCGGGGGCGCGGAGGTTTCCATCAATCGCGCGTTGCGTCCACGGCGCGTGGCGCCCGCGCCTGTTTGTGTACTATATCATAAAAGAAACAACGGAAGGATTGCACAGTATGATATGGTGTGATCGCCTTCCCCACAGAAGGCGTGGAATGTCGATACCGTAACACCTGCGGGCATTCGCGGCATTCGGATACCCGGAGTTGCGGATGACATTGAACAGAGTGTGATCTCTGTCGAAGCGAACTGATCGCCCGTGCCGATCCGTATCATCCGTGCGCATCCGTGGTTGAACTTGTCCGTGGTTGATTTTTCCGGGGCGCCTGTCCCGATCCGTAATCTCCTACCCTGTATCGTTACCGTATGACCTTTGCCCCTTGTGACATTCCCTGACACATCCCTATGCTACAATGGACGAAGAACCCCGCTGTTCTCCTCCTGTTCCCCGTCGCTGAACTTCCAGCTGCAAGGCGTGGATCGAAACAAACAAACAGGCAAGCAGGTGAACCCAGGATGGTGCGTCTGTCTGCCGCGCCATCGGAGCATAGACGTGCACAGGCGAGATTCTGTGACCAGGAAAAATGCACACGAAATGTTGCATTACATGCAACACTCGTGTGCTAGAGTCGCCATAGCGGACCAACCGGGCTGGCGCTGCGGGCAAGCCGCCGACGAGCAGCGATCAACAGCGGTGCGAAGGGATTGAAGAAGTAGATCATTTGTGCTATACGGTGTTTTAGTCGCCTTCCCCCCGGAAGGCGTGGATTGAAACAAACGCAGAAGGCGTGGAGTACAACCGATGAAACGATCTGCCAACAAAGCCGAACGACTCCTGCACATCGAACAGTTGCTGCTCGCCCATCCTGAAGGGTTGACGCAGGCTGAACTGGCGCGTCGCCTGGGGGTCGACCGATCCACTATTTTGCGCAACCTCGCTGATGCTCCCAAGCACATTTATGAAGAGCCGGATGGTCGGCTCAAAATCGACCGGCGCGCCGACCTGATCAATGTGCGGTTAAACCTGCACGAGGCGCTAGCGGTGCATCTAGCGGCGCGCCTGCTGGCAACCCGCATGGATCGCCAGAATCGGCATGCAGCCGCCGCGCTGCGCAAACTAGGGCATGCGATAGAACGCTGGGCAAATCGTCTCAGTCGGCACGTGTTGCAGGCGGCAGATGTGATGGACGATGCAGCACAGCGCGATGATCCGGTGTATCTCAGCGTCCTGGAATGCCTGACCGAAGCCTGGGCAAATGAGCGCAAAGTGCGCATCTGGTATAGCCTCGAGCATAGCGAGGAATCCCTGGAATACTTGTTCAGTCCATATTTCATTGAGCCATACGCCATCGGGCAGACAACCTATGTCATTGGGAAGGCACAACTTCTGGGAGCGCGCAGCTGGCCCAACGAAAAGATGCGCACATTCAAGATCGAGGCCATTCGCCGGGCTGAGCCGACCACTGAAGCCTATCAGATACCCGACGACTTTGACCCGCGCATCTATTTGGCCAATGCATGGGGCATCTGGACCTCGGAAGAGGAGCCGGTGGAAGTGATGTTGCGGTTCAGTCCGCGTGTGGCACGACGGGTGCAGGAGACGCGCTGGCACCGTTCCGAGCGCACCGAGCCACAACCCGACGGATCGCTGGTGTGGCGGGCACAGATCGCCGAGCCGAAAGAGATGCTGCCCTGGATCCGCGGCTGGGGCGCCGATGTGGAAGTGCTGGGACCGGAGGGGCTGCGCAAAACGCTGGAAGCGGAGGTGCGGAAGATGGCGAGGGTGTATGGCGTGAGTGAGGTGAAGTTGCAGGATACTCTGATTGCGCATCGACGCGAACGCGATGGTGAAGAACAAGCGTTAGTTGACCATCTGAAAGGAACCGCAGAACTGGCGAAGTGTTTTGCCGGAAAAATAGGATTGCCAGAACTTGGCGAAATTATGGGATTGGTACACGACTTCGGAAAAGCCAGCAAGGAATTTCAGGATTACCTGAAGTCTGCTACAGGGTTGAAAAATCCAGATGAAGATGACTAGACTTCATCAAGGTTTACTTTGATTTTCAAAACACTCTTTGCGTTTCAGTCGAGTTCGGAAGTTATGCAACCCGAAACACGTTCCCATGACCAAATCCCGAAATTCGGAACAACGAAACGGAT
>Ga0272447_1001771_pt1 | contig 12854 bp, 14 predicted proteins | sample YNPCB0133_FD_194589 | JGI IMG/M metagenome (GOLD analysis project Ga0272447, IMG submission 194589) | Hot spring microbial mat communities from Yellowstone National Park, WY, United States - YNP-CB-013-3 | ecosystem: Environmental > Aquatic > Thermal springs > Hot (42-90C) > Sediment | place... | reverse complement strand
CAGCACGATCATGATAAACAGCGGAATGAAATCGGTCAGCATGGCGGTCTATGCGACTGCAAGTGTAGCCTTAAACATTCTAAAGTATCGCAGCCCAAAGGAATCCGTCAACGTTTGCCGGATTCTTTAAAAAAGTGCCTATTCCAGTCCGACGCGTCGGAAGATTTCATCCACGTGGCGCAGGTGGTATTCCGGGTTGAACGCTTCGTCGATTTCTTTCGGCGAGAGGTATTGGGTAATGGCCGGGTGCTGGCGTACGATTTCATAAAACGGCCGCTCTTCGTCCCAGGCCTGCAGGGCGGCTGGCTGCACCAAATCGTAGGCCGCTTCGCGGCTTAGCCCTTTGTCGATGAGCATCAGCATCAAGCGTTGGCTGTGGTAAAGGCCAAAGGTTAGCTCCATGTTGCGTCGCATGCGGCGGGGATAGACAACAAGCGTGTCGAGCACGTCGGCATAGCGATGTAGCGCATAATGCACGAGCGTGGTCGCATCGGGCAGAATCACGCGTTCAACAGACGAATGCGAGATGTCGCGTTCGTGCCAGAGCGCTACGTTCTCGTAGGCCGAGATCATGTAGCCGCGCAGCAGCCGGGCCACTCCCGTGATGTTTTCGGAAGCGATCGGGTTGCGCTTGTGCGGCATCGCCGACGAGCCCTTTTGGCCCTTGCCAAAGGCTTCTTCCACTTCACGCACTTCGCTGCGCTGCAGGTGCCGAACTTCGACGGCCAGTTGCTCCAGCGTGGCGCCGATCAGCGCCAGCACCGACAGGTAGTGGGCATGGCGATCGCGGGCCAGCACCTGGGTGGAGATGGGGGCCGGCTTCAGGCCCAGTTTTTCACAAGTGAGGCGCTCGACTTCGGGGGGAATGTGGGCAAACGTGCCTACGGCGCCCGAGAGTTTACCGACGCGCATCTCTTCGGCGGCGGCCATGAAACGGGCCCGGTTGCGTTGCATCATGTCGTAAAAAAGCGCCAGCTTGAGCCCGAACGTGGTTGGTTCGGCATGCACGCCATGCGTTCGGCCGATCATCAGCGTGTACTTATGCTCTCGGGCGCGCCGTGCCAGTACTTCTAGAAAATGATCTAGCGCCTGCAAAATCAGCTCGTTGGCCTTTTTCAGGCGATAGGACCAGGCCGTATCGACGACGTCGGACGACGTGAGGCCATAGTGGACCCAGCGGCGCTCTTCTCCCAGCGACTCGCTCACGGCCCGCGTGAAGGCCACCACGTCGTGCCGCGTGATCTTCTCCAGCTCGTGAATGCGCCGGATGTTGAAGCGGGCGTTTCGGCGCAGTTTCTCTACGTCTTCGTGGGGAATCACGCCGATCTTGGCCCAGGCTTCACAGGCGGCTAGCTCTACCTCAAGCCAGGACTGGTACTGAGCTTCTTCGCTCCAGAGCTGGGCCATCTCGGGATGCGTATATCGGGCAATCATAGGCGGGCGATTGGTTCAAATCCGGATATGTCAGCAAGTTAAGGCAAAAGTGCCTGCTCGAAGGACGAAAAAACGTTCAAAGACTGCTTCGCTTGCTGCGAAGGTATTTGTACAGCAACCGGCGTGCTCGGAAAATGTGGGCCTTGACGGTACCCAGCGGCAGGTTGAGCTCTTCGGCAATTTCTTCGTAGGATTTTTCCTGCTGGTGGCGCAAGACGATGACCAGCCGATACTTTTCTGGCAAAGCGTCGATGGCTTCCTGAAGCAGGGCGCGACGTTGGTCTTCGACAATGTGACGGTCAGGAAAGTAGGTGATATCGGCTAACTCACGCTCGAGCGTCCCTTCGCGCGTTTCGATCGGCTCGTCAAGCGAAAGGGTTTTTAGCTTTTTGCGCCGAAGGTAATCGATGGCGTGGTTGGTGGCAATCTTGTAGAGCCAAGTGGAAAAGGCGAACTCGGTCGAGTAGCTTTCCAGCGCTGTAAAGGCCTTGATAAAGGTCTCTTGGACCAAATCTTCTACTTCTTGCGGATTGTGGATTAGACGGGCGATGTGGCGGTAGAGCGCCGCGCGATACTTGTTCATCAGCGCCTCATAGGCCGCCTGATTGCCGTGAAGTGCTTCGGCCACAAAGGCGCGATCTTGTTCGCTGGATGCCGAAGGGTGCAAAGACATGCGCGGTTTAGGCTAAGCGCATCGCAAATAGTCCCTCAAGTTTTGGCTGCAAGATAGTAAAGAAGGGGGTAGAAAAAACAGGCCCACCTGTAAAGACAGATGGGCCTGGATGCGCTCAGGGCTTCTGCGATTATTTTACAAACAGGATTTCACGGTAAGTGGGCAGTGGCCAGTAGTCGTGCGGCACGACGCGTTCCATACGGTCGGCTACTTCCCGCACGGCCTGCATGGCCGGTAGCACGTTGTAGCACTTATGGCGGGCGTTTCCTTCGACGGTTTCACCCCGCTTCTGGTTTTCGGCAATCAGCACGTCGAGCCGCTGCCGCAGCTCGTTGACCAAGCTGGTCACTTCCTCAGCCGTTTTGCGTACGCCGTCGACGTTCAGGTCTACATCTTCTGCCTCATCAAGCGTTTCGGCCAAGTCCCGCAGGTAGCGTAATGCAGCCGGCAGGATCATGGTGCGGGCAATGTATTCCGACGTTTCGGCCTCAATGTTGATGGTTTTGGTGTACTGGTCGAGGAGGATCTCATGCCGACTTTCCAGCTCGCGACGGCTGAGTACGCCGTGCCGTTCGAAGAGCTGGATGTTTTTCTCGTCAAGCAGGTGTTCGAGGGCTTCGACCGTATTGTGCAGGTTAAGTAGGCCGCGACGTTCGGCTTCGGCATGCCATTCGGCCGAGTAGTTGTCGCCGTTGAAGATGATGGCCTTGGATTGTTGGATGACCTCCCGTAGCACTTCGCCGACGGCTTCTTCAAAGGCTTGCTTGGTGCGTTTACCCTTAGCCTTGAGCTTTTCCTCAAGCATTGTGGCCATTTCGTCCAGGGCATCGGCCACGATGGTGTTCAGCACTGTGTTCGGAAAGGAGATAGATTGCGAAGCGCCGACGGCACGGAATTCAAACTTATTTCCGGTAAAGGCAAACGGCGAGGTGCGGTTGCGGTCGCCAGCATGCCGGGGGAGGTGAGGAAGCACCGGTACACCCAGCCCAAGCAAGCCACCTTTTTTACTGGAGCGGGCTCCCCCATTTTCGAGTTGACGGAAGATGTCTTCCAGCTGTTCGCCCAAGAAGACGCTCATAATGGATGGGGGCGCTTCGTTGGCGCCTAAGCGGTGGTCGTTACTGGCTGTAGCCACCGAGATGCGGAGCAGGTCCTGATGTTTATGCACAGCCCGCACGACAGCAGCGCAGAAAAAGAGGAATTGCATGTTATCGTGCGGATTGTCGCCGGGGTCGAGCAGGTTCATTCCGGTGTCGGTGGCCATCGACCAGTTGTTGTGTTTGCCCGAGCCGTTGACCCCAGCAAACGGCTTTTCATGGAGCAGACACACCAATCCGTAGCGCCGTGCCACGTTTTTGAGCGTCTGCATGACCAGCTGCTGGTGGTCGGCCGCTAGGTTCGCATTTTCAAACAGCGGGGCAATTTCGTATTGGCTTGGAGCCACCTCGTTGTGACGCGTTTTAATCGGAACACCCAGCTTGTAGAGTTCTTTTTCGACCTCCAGCATGAAAGAGAGCACGCGTTCTGGGATGGAGCCAAAATAGTGGTCCTCCATCTCCTGTCCGCGAGGCGGTTTGGCGCCAAAGAGCGTGCGGCCGCAGGTGGCCAAATCCGGACGACGGTAGAAGAATTCTTCGTCGATAAGGAAATATTCCTGCTCGCTTCCTACGGTAGGATAAACCTTGTGGACGTGCTTAACGCCAAAAAGCCCGAGTACGCGACGGGCTTGCTTATCGAGCGCCTGTATCGAGCGCAACAGCGGGATTTTATGGTCAAGCGCTTCGCCGGTCCAAGACGCAAAAGCCGTAGGGATGGCCAGATAGGCGCCTTTGGGGTTTTCCATGATGAAAGCCGGCGAGGTCGGATCCCAGGCCGTGTAGCCACGCGCTTCAAACGTGGCGCGCAAGCCCCCACTAGGAAAGCTGGAAGCGTCGGGTTCACCTTGAATGAGATCCCGCCCCGAAAACACGGCAATAGCGCCTCCACCCTTGTTGGGGGTGATGAAGCTTTCGTGTTTTTCGGCAGTCATGCCCGTTAAGGGCTGAAACCAGTGCGTAAAGTGCGTGGCGCCTTTTTCGATGGCCCATTCTTTCATGGCCAGCGCCACCGTGTCGGCAATCTCCGGTGAGAGCGGCTCGCCCTTTTCAATGGTGGCTAGCAGGCTTTCGAAGACTTTTTTAGGCAGCCGATTTTTCATTTCCTCCAGCGAAAAGACGTTCTCGCCGAAGATGCGCTCAATGTCCATGGGCTGAGGCTTAGACTCCTGGCTGCCGTTGACCAAAAGACGCGTTTTGGTAGCTGCAATGACGTTGTAATCGAGCAACAGCTTATTCATAGCTGGCGATCTAGGGGTTTTAGGTTTAGCTTCAAGAGGATTCAAGGGCTTCGACCGGCAGCAGCTCTGTAGGCGCAACCGGTAGCCGCCGCGTTTCTTTAAAGGTGCTCAGTACGATGCTGGTGATGGTGCCGTGTACGCCAGGCCAAGACTGGATGCGCGAGAGAAGCCGTTCCAAGGTGGTGGTGTTGCGCGTACGGACTTTAAGGATGTGGGAGCCTTCACCGGTGATCGAATGGACCTCCAGCACTTCATCCAGGGCTGTGGCGCGCCGGATGAATTCTGGATAGTATTCTGAACCGTCCACAATCACCCGAATAAAAGCCGTGATGTCGAAATGCAAACGTTTGGGGTCGAGCACCGCATGATAACCTGTGATGACCCCCCGCTCTTCCAACTTGCGCATTCGCTCACTTACGGAAGGAACCGACAGGCCGACTTCTTCGGCAATGCGGTTGCGCTTCATGCGCCCGTGCTCTTGCAAGAGCTCGAGAATCCGGACGTCGATCTCATCGATACGCTCTATCGTGCTCATAATGCGAGCATTTAGGTTAATGGTTAATTTAGGCAAATAAGTTTTGCTAAAGGGAGGCTTAGTTTAAAAAAATACGTTGAACAAAAGGGGTTCCAGGGTTAGATGCGGGATAAGATAGCGCTTCTAAGTGAAGGCTTAGGATGTGCCTTAAAAATTTAAAAAGTCTCTCGGTAGGGATCCTGAAAGCCGGAAAGGAGGTTTGGAAAAGGCGATTTGCTTGGGCTAATCTTTTTTGGGGCCCGTAGCTCAGCGGTCAGAGCAGCGGACTCATAATCCGACGGTCGTAGGTTCGAATCCTACCGGGCCCACCACTTAGAGCGTGCCGACCAATCTTATAGCCAAGAGCCAGGGAGGGGAGGTCCAGCCTTTGGCTGCGGAGTAAGGCGTAGCTGTAGTATATTTTCCCCGACGACGAATAAGCTACCGATCTGGAATCCCCATCAATGCCATGCAAGAAAAGAAACACAATTTCTGCCGGGTTTAAGGATTTTCACCACACAACAGCCCATCGGAAGAACAACCCACCTGCCGGGGTCGCGCCCACCTACGAAGTCTGCGAGCGACAAACCAGACGCTACGCTTACGACCCGCACCTGGGCCCGCAGCTCGTCTGGGCAGGCAAGGCCGAGCACACCTCCTTTGAGGTGAATGTCGTCTCACTCCACATCCACGAGCGCATCTCCACGCGGGCGATCCTGGAGGCGGTCAAAAAGCCGGAGCCGCAGCTTGTGCTCCTGGGCGAGACGCCGTTTCATGCCCATCAGCAGATGAAAATTGTTGGTTCTTCGGAAAGGATATGAACGAGATGAAAAGATCTGTCCAACACGAGGCGAAGGCTCCGAAGTCCACCTCCGCGAAATTGGGCTTCGAACCCCAACTGTGGGCGACCGCTAACGCCCTGCGAGGCTCCATGGACCCAAGCACGTGGTCCTGGGGCTCATCTTCCTGAAGTACATCTCCGATGCCTCCGAGGAGCACCGGAACAAGCTCCTCGCGGAGCCCTACGCCGACCCCGAAGACCCGGACGAGTACCGAGCGGACAACATCTTCTGGGTACTCCCCGAAGCCCGCTGGTCAGAGCTCCAGAAAAACGCCCGCCAGCCGAACATCGGCGAGTTGGTAGATCGGGCGATGACAGCATTGGAATGTGAGAGCTAACGGACATAGTCAAGGATGTATGAGATGAAAAGCAACGAGGTCAACACGGCTTCCGAGATTCTCCTTGAAGAGATCGAACTTGTTGCAAATAGCCTCAATGAGGAAGGTGTTGCGGCGTTCAGAACAGGGAATTACGATGCAGTACGCCGTGCCATAGAAGAAGCAACCCGTTTAGCTGAATTCCGCGAGAAGGTCAAAGCGCTGCAAAAGGAATGGGCGTCTCTTGCGGTCAATCGACCGCGCCGCAAGGTAACAGTGCGCCGCACGGGAAAGAGCCGTTTAGCGCGAGGCTTGCGTACACCAGAGGATGCTTTTCGGCGACCGATTCTGGAAACGCTGGTAGAGCTTGGCGGCAAAGCACCTATCGGCGAGGTCCTGGATCGCGTTGGAGAGAAGATGAAGGATGTCCTGACAGAGTACGATTATCAGTCCCTTCCTTCGAGCCCCAAATCCATCCGCTGGCGCAATACTGCCCAATGGTGTCGTTATACGCTGGTTCGCGAAGGCCTGATGAAGTCTGATTCGCCTTATGGCATATGGGAGATCTCGGATTTGGGGCGAGAGGCGCTCCGGAATGAAAATTCGCTCACGTGAACGGAGGATCTGGGCAGTGCACGCGGGCGAGTGCCTGTGGTTCCTGGCGCGGGACAAGAAGAACGGCCGATTCCGTGACCGAGGAGGCCAGGTGCTGTTCATCGACGCGCGCAAGATGGGCCGCATGGTGGACCGCACCCACCGGGAGCTCACCGACGAGGACATCGCCAAGATCGCCGGCACCTACCACGCCTGGCGTGGGGACCCCGACGCGGGCGAGTACGCCGACGTACCGGGCTTCTGCAAATCCGCCACGCTGGAGGAAATCCGTCGGCACGGCTACGTGCTCACCCCTGGGCGCTACGTCGGCGCACCCGAACAAGAACAGGACGACGAACCGTTCGAAACCAAGATGGCCCGGCTAGTGGCCCAACTCAAGGGGCAGCAGGAAGAAGCTCGGCGGCTGGATGAGGCCATCTGGAAGAACCTTAAGGAGCTGGGCTATGACGCTTAAGGAGCTTTTGAAAGCCAAACGCGAGGAAATCTTGAAGGTGTGTGCCAAGTACGGCGCGTACAACGTGCGTTTTTTCGGTTCCGTCGCCCGCGGCAAAGCCGACGAACAGAGCGATATTGACCTGATTGTTGACTTTGAGCCCGGACGCAGTTTGCTTGACCACGCCGGACTCTGGCTTGAGCTTCAGGAGCTGATGGGGGTGAAGGTAGACGTGGTGAGCAGTCGTGGCATCAAGCCCCGCATCCGCGAGCGAGTGTTACAAGAGGAAATTCCTCTATGAGAGACTCAAGGGGTCGGTTGAGACACATGCTGGATGCCATCGCCAAAATCGAGCGCTACGCCGCCCGGGGGCGAGAAGCGTTCGAGCAGGAAGAATTGATTCAGACCTGGGTCTTGTACCACATTCAGCTCATTGGAGAGGCAGCGGCACAACTCGGCAAAAGATTTCAGGACGCTCACCCTGAGATACCCTGGGCGCAGCTCGTTGTCATGCGCAATGTGCTCGTTCACGAGTATTTCGGGGTGGACTTGCAGGAAGTCTGGAGGACAGTGGAAAGAGACCTGCCGGTTTTGAAACAGCAGATCGAGGCGCTTGTGAAACGATTGGAGGACCAGGCTATGGCGGGTAAGTGGCGAGAGCTCCCTTTCAGCGAGGCGGTGCTAATTAATCCGCCGGTACGACTGGAACGTGGAAAGAGGTACCCGTTCGTTGACATGGATGCTCTAAATCCAGGCGCTCGCAGCGCATTCGCAACCGAAGAACGCGAATTCTCCGGGGGCGGCTCTCGCTTCGAGCATGGCGATACGCTGATGGCCCGCATCACACCATGCTTGGAAAACGGAAAGATTGCCCGATTCTGCGCCCGTCAAGGATCGGGCGTGGGGCACGGTTCAACAGAGTTCATTGTCATTCGAGAACGCCCTGGCGTGACCCACAGTGACTACGCTTATTACCTAACGCTGTGGGAAGGGGTTCGTGGTTATGCCATCAGCCACATGACCGGCACGTCGGGTCGTCAGCGAGTGCCGATCAACTGCCTACAACATTTGACCGTTCCAATACCTCCTCTCCCCGAACAACGCGCCATCGCCCACATCCTCGGCACGCTGGACGACAAGATCAAGCTGAACCGGCGGATGAGCGAGACGCTGGAGGCGATGGCGAGGGCGCTCTTCAAGGCGTGGTTCGTGGACTTCGAGCCTGTGCGCGCCAAGATGGAGGGCCGCTGGCAGCGCGGCCAGTCCCTCCCCGGCCTCCCCGCCCACCTCTACGACCTCTTTCCCGACCGCCTGGTGGACTCGGAACCGGGGGAGATTCCGGAGGGGTGGGGAGTGGGGACGCTTGGCAAGCTTTCAGACAAACCACAATATGGCTACACCGCATCGGCGACAGAAGAGCCTGTGGGGCCCAAATTTCTGCGTATCACAGACATCAACAAACTCGCATGGATTGAATGGTCTACTGTTCCTTTTTGCAAGATAAAGCAAGAGGACTTTGAGCAATACCGCCTACACCCAGGAGACGTCCTTATCGCGCGTATGGCTGACCCGGGGCATGGAGTGGTCATTGAAGAACCGGTTGAAGCCGTCTTTTTACCTTATACGCTTCCGGCTCAAGGATCAGGCCTATATTCGCTACATTCAGTACTGGCTCCGATCCGACGGATATTGGAAACTGGTTGCATCGAGGCACGCTGGAACGACACGTGCCAGTTTGAATGCCCAGGTTCTTAGCTCTTTTCCCTTAATTATCCCACGGAGACCCATTGCCTCAGCATTCGGCGAAATCATTAGCGCTCTCCGGAACAAGGTCGTAGTGGCAGTCGACGAAGCCCGCACCCTCGCCACCCTGCGCGATGCGCTCTTGCCCAAGCTCATCTGCGGGGAGATCCGGGTGGAGGATGCGAAGCGGTTTTTGAAGGAGCGGGGGCTATGAGCAAAGCCTAGGGTTTCTCGGTGCGCATCTTCATACCATCGGGAGAGCCAGAGGGACTGCGCATCATCGAGAAGTCAAACTGGACCGGCCAGGGCTTGGTCTTTCCTCGCGCGCAGTTCGCCGAGGCGCGCCAGCGAGACGAGTTGAAACGCACGGGCGTGTACGTACTGTGGGGGCTGAGCGAATATGGGCAGCTTCCGCGCGTTTACGTTGGCGAGGGGGATTCCGTGCTGTCGCGTTTAGAGCAGCACGCCAAGCAGAAGGACTTCTGGACCCACGCGGTCGTGTTCACGAGCAAGGACCAGAATCTCAATAAGGCGCACGTGAAGTATCTGGAGGCGCGGCTTGTCCAGCTGGCCGCCGAAGCCAAACGGTCTGAACTCGATAACGGGAACGTGCCACAGCTTCCCGTCCTTTCGGAAGCGGACGCAGCGGATGCAGAAGCGTTCCTCGCTGACCTGTTGCTGTGCCTGCCTGTCTTCGGGGTAACCGTGTTCGAGAAATCGAAATCGGTCGGCGCGAAGTCGCACGACCTGATATTGAAGGCCAAAGGCATTGAAGCCCGAGGCCAGGACGCCGCCGATGGTTTTGTAGTCCGTGCCGGTTCACAGGCAGTCAAGGATGAGGTGCCATCGATCCACACATACCTGAGCGATCTCCGGCGCGCGCTCGTGGCGCAGGGCGTTCTGGAGGACGCCGGCACGGTCTATCGCCTGACCCAGGACTACACGTTCAACTCCCCCTCGACCGCGGCCGGTGTGCTGTTGGGCCGGTCGGCCAATGGCCGGGTCGAATGGAAGGAAGCGCAAGGTCGCACACTGAAGGAGATCCAAGAAGCAGAGGCCGGCGAAGCATGACTGCTTTCAACAAATTCACCGTCGAATCTGCCGCCCTTGCCTGGCTTTCAGAGCTGGGCTGGCAGGCCAAGTATGGCGCAAAGATCGCCCGAGGCGAACTTTTCGCCGAGCGGCAGGATTATGGGCAGGTGGTGCTCGAGCAGCGCCTGCGGGATGCCTTGGTGCGGCTGAACCCTGACCTTCTGCCGGAAACACTTCAGGACGCCTTCCGCAAACTCACACGTCCCGGAGGGGCCACGCTGGAGCAGCGCAACCGCGTCTTTCACCGCATGCTCGTGGACGCGTGACGGTGGGGTACCGGCGACCGGATGGCTCCATCGCCGGCGCGCAAGCCCGCGTCCTTGACTTCGACGATCCCGAGAACAACGACTGGCTCGCGATGAACCAGTTCACCGTGGTCGAGAACCGCCACAACCGACGACCGGACGTCGTGCTGTTCGTGAACGGACTGCCGCTGGCCGCGATTGAGCTCAAGAACCCCGCCGACGAGCAGGACACCATCCGGTCGGCCTATCGGCAGCTCCAGACCTACAAGCAGGGCATCCCCTCGCTCTTTACCTACAACGAGGCGCTCGTCATCTCGGACGGACTGGAGGCCCGCATTGGTACGCTCACCGCCGACTGGGACCGCTTCATGCCCTGGCGCACGATCGACGGTGAAACCGTGGCACCGCCGGAAACCCCTGAGCTCGAGGTCCTGATGAAGGGCGTGTTTGAGAAGCGGCGGTTCCTCCAGCTCGTCCGCGACTTCATCGTGTTTGAGGACGAAGGGGGCGGGAAGCTCGCCAAGAAGATGGCCGGCTACCACCAGTTCCACGCGGTGAACGTGGCGGTGAAGGAGACCTTGAAGGCAGCAGGGTTGCGGGCAACAGCCATCGCAGAAGAGATGGGCCGATACGAGGCAGGCCGGAAGCCCGGCGGGGCACCAGGAGACCGCCGTATCGGTGTCGTCTGGCACACCCAGGGCTCGGGAAAGAGCCTGAAAATGGTCTTCTACGCGGGCCGGATCATCCGCCATCCCCAGATGCAGAACCCAACCATAGTTGTCCTCACCGACCGCAACGACCTGGACGGCCAGCTCTTCGGCGTCTTCTCCCGCTGCCGGGATCTCCTCGGACAGGACCCCGTCCAGGCGGAGAGCCGCGCCGAGCTGCGAGAGCTCCTGCAGAACCGTCAGGCCGGCGGGGTCATCTTCACCACGATCCAGAAGTTTTTACCTGATGTAGGGGCAGGCATTATGCCTGCCCAAAACAGGGCGACCACAAAGGTTACCCCTACATTGTCGGACCGACGCAACATTGTGGTGATCGCCGACGAGGCGCACCGCAGCCAGTACGACTTCATCGACGGCTTCGCCCGCCACATGCGCGACGCCCTGCCCAATGCATGCTTCATCGGGTTCACGGGTACGCCCCTGGAGCTTGAGGATCGTAACACCCGCTCGGTGTTCGGCGACTACATCTCGATCTACGACATCCAGTGGGCGGTCGAGGACAAGGCCACCGTGCCCATCTACTACGAGAGCCGGCTGGCCAAGCTCAACCTTCCGGAGGAGCTGAAGCCGAGGATCGACGAGGAGTTCGAGAAGGTCACCGAGGACGAGGAGGTCGAGCGCAAGGAGAAGCTCAAGACCAAGTGGGCGCAGCTCGAGGCGGTGGTCGGGGCGGAGGAGCGCCTGCGCCTCGTGGCCCAGGACATCGTGGGCCACTTCGAAGAGCGCCTCCGGGCCCTGGACGGCAAGGCCATGGTGGTCTGCATGAGCCGGCGGATCTGCGTCGAGCTCTACAACGAGATCGTGAGCCTCCGTCCCGACTGGCACCACGACGACGACAAGGGCGAGATCAAGGTCGTGATGACGGGCTCGGCCTCGGACCCGGTCGAGTGGCAGCCCCACATCCGCAACAAGGCGCGCCGGGAGTTTCTGGCAAACCGATTTCGCAACCCGAAGGACCCCTTCAAGATCGTCATCGTCCGCGACATGTGGCTCACGGGCTTTGACTGTCCGAGCCTCCACACCATGTATCTGGACAAGCCCATGCGCGCCCACGGGCTGATGCAGGCTATCGCCCGGGTGAACCGCGTCTTCCGCGACAAGCCAGGCGGGCTGGTGATGGACTACCTGGGGCTCGCCCACGAACTGAAGCAGGCGCTCGCCACCTACACCGAAAGCGGCGGCACGGGGCGCACCGCCATCGACCAAGCCGAGGCCGTGGCGGTGATGAAGGAAAAGTACGAGATCTGCTGTGACCTGTTCCACGGCTTCGACTTGTCCCGGTGGAAGAAGGGTGGAGCGGCACATCCTGGCCCAGGAGAACGGAAAAGACAGGCTCTTGAAGGCCGTCTCCGAGCTGTCCAAAGCCTTTGCCCTTGCCGTGCCCCACGAGGAAGCTCTGGCGATCCGCGACGACGTGGCGTTCTTCCAGGCGGTGCGCGCAGCCCTGGCAAAGCCGGCGCCCGCGGAGGAGCGGCCGGAGGAGGAGTTGGACCACGCCATCCGGCAGATCATCTCGCGGGCCATAGCGCCCGAGGGCGTGGTAGACCTGTTCGCCGCCGCGGGCTTGAAGAAGCCGGACATCCCCATCCTCTCCGACGAGTTCCTGGCGGAGGTGCGAGGGATGCCGCAGAAGAACCTGGCCCTGGAGCTCCTGCGCAAACTCCTTGAAGGCGAAATCAAGGTGCGGCGGCGGAAAAACGTGGTCCAGGCGCGGTCGTTCGCGGAGATGCTGGAGCAGGCCATCCGGCGCTACCAGAACCGGGCTGTGGAGGCGGTGCAGGTCATCGAGGAACTCATCGCCCTGGCGAAAGAGATGCGGGAAGCGGACCGGAGGGGTGAGAAACTCGGCCTTACTGACGAAGAGCTCGCTTTCTACGACGCTCT
>Ga0272447_1001770_pt1 | contig 12863 bp, 9 predicted proteins | sample YNPCB0133_FD_194589 | JGI IMG/M metagenome (GOLD analysis project Ga0272447, IMG submission 194589) | Hot spring microbial mat communities from Yellowstone National Park, WY, United States - YNP-CB-013-3 | ecosystem: Environmental > Aquatic > Thermal springs > Hot (42-90C) > Sediment | place... | reverse complement strand
CGAAATTGGCGAATCAATGGGTAGCGAGCGGTGCATCCGGCCCGATATGGCAGCGCGTTCAGGCGCAGAGTATCCGGCCCGACGTAGCGGTGCGTTTTCGGGGTTGGCAATCCTGACCGCAACTCGCGGCAAACAAAATGCGGCGCCAGCCATCGCGCCGACGCCGCAGCTGGGACTAACACCACAGGCATTGTAGTCCTGCAAAACAAAAATGCGGCACCAGGCGGAGCCAATCCCGATGCCGCAATCGAGTAAACGACAGCCGCACCTTACTGCGCTGCGTCCGTTGATAGTTTATCGCCCACTGCCGCCCCGCGGTAGCCGAATAACTATCGCTTCCTGGCCTTGCCCTTGGTCCTGGCCCGTCGCTGCCTGGCCGCGATACGCTTCAGCAATTCCACGCCCGCCGTCAGTTGCTCTCTTGCTATCGCAATCATGATGATGCCCGTGAGAATGTCATCAAACCAGCCCTCGAATACCAGCTCGCCATTGCGCAACCGAACGCCAACCGGCAGGCAGGTTCGCAGTAGCAGGCGCTTATCCGCTGGCGTCAACTTCCGCTCAATGTCCTTCGCCAGAAACTTCAGTGTGGTGCCCCTGTCGCTGATGATGACGCTATCGTCCGTAACGCGGATGCCAACCGGAGCCATGCCCAGCGTCTTTATGTCAGCCATCAGCGTCCCGTCCGACGCCTGCCAGCATTGGACGTGTTCCTCATAGTTTTTGCAAAGCCAGGTTAGCAACTCAGGTGCGTTCACGTATTGGCTCCCTGCAAAGTTTTCAGCAATTGTAGCAATAGCTCGCGGTCAGTTTCCGATAGCGACGTAATCGCCCGCAATACGTCGGCCAGGGTAGTCCCCGCTCCCGTTCCGGTAGGCATCGCTGCCTGATATTCCGGAGTTTGCATGTCCGCAATGTCGGTGTTAGCGGGTAACGGTTGCCTGCGGGTTCGTGGCCGATGTTCGGCCAGGTTGGCGGTACGTCGGTTCCGCCCCGTGGCCGCTCCGGCTCCGAGTTCCGCTTCCGCCATCCGCCCCGATGTTTCCGGTGCAATCCGTCCCGCTATGGCCTGGCCATTGGCAACCGAAATGCCGGTATGACCGTCAGGGTTTTCCTGCATTTTCTGGCCCAGTGCTGCGCTTTTTGCTGCGCTTTTTCTACGAACCTCATTTTTCCTAGGGAAAACTGGGTTTCTTAACAGTCCCGATAGGCCAACCTGAAGCTCCGGCAACTCACGGCCACTCGCGGAAACTGACGGAAATTCGCGGAAGTTCAATAAACCGCCATGCCCGTCTTTCCGCTCATTGTCGCCAATTTCCGCCATCTTCCGCTGCGCTTTTTGCTGCGCCTCGATATTGTCTATCGCTATTGTCTCAATTGCAGAGTTGCCACAGAGTTCCGGTACGCGGACGAAACTGGCTGCCCGCTGGTAGTCCTCTTCGCGGATAAGCATGTAGTGAGCGTTGGCCACCCCTTGGCTGTGCCCGTTCCAGGTATTGCAGACGTAACTGTGGAAAACACGGTTGATGTCATTGACGTGGCTTGCTCGCAGGTTGACAAACAGCTTCGGCCATAGTTTTATCCCTGCGGCCCGGCAGCGGTAGTCTATGTACATACGCAAGCTGCTGCGATGGGCAAACGTCCTCGAAAAAACGTTGTCGTCTTCGCTGGCGTCTGGTCGCAACCGGCGAAGCTCCTGCAGGAACGCAAAAGCCTCTGGGAAAATTGCCACACACCGCTCAGCCTTGTGGTCGTAGCGGGCGAGTTTGGGCGAGCGGATTATCATGCGTCGCTTTTCCCAGTCTATGTCCCGCCAGCGTAGGTCGCTGATTTCGGATGGTATCCGCAAGCCGTTCCAGCGAGCCAGTGCGATAATCGTCCGCACTTCCGGGTTTGGGATTACTTTCAGCAACTTTATCACTTCCTCGGATGGCACGTCTTGGTGCCGGTCTCTTTTTCCTCGAACGCCCAAACCCCGAATCACTGCAAACGGGTTAGCGGCGATATAACCGCATTCTGCCGCGAAACGGAATATCGCTTTGCATGTTTGCATCCGTTTATTGGCAGTTGACTCACACAATGCCTTGCGAAACTCGGCATAAACGCGGTGAGCGTCCACTGGTGTAATTTGGTCTAGCGGCGTGTCCGGCGACAAAACAGCTGTCAGCGACCTGACTGCGTATTTAAGAGGCTTATAAGTTCCCGGCTTTACCTGCGGTTTGCGCAGCTCCAGGTATTCGCTCACCAGCTCGCCCAGCGTTGGTACGCGACGCTTCGCCTGCGGCTCGATTAGACCCCACGACTCCAGCTTGCTGCGGACAGGTTCGCCTACGCTGGCAACCCACTCCGCGGTAGCCTTGGGCAGCGGTTGCCCCGTGATTTTGGCTTCCACAATCTTTTCGATATGTGCTCTGACGCCCTCGGCATATTTCCTGTCCGAAACGCCCAGCCGTAACGCCCGCCTCTGGCCTGTGTGGTCAGTGAAATCAATCCGGTAACGATAGCCTTGCTTTTTTCGTTCTCGGACTATACTAGCCATAGGCGACCTCACCTTTGAGCCAGGTCTGACCGCGACGGCTTCGGTAGGCCTGGCTCTCTTTTTGTCCTCGGTTCCCAGCGTCGCCGTCGGTGTATCAGTATGCGCGGTTCAATGGAGTTCGTCCAGCCGATAGCGGATGCCGGTCAGCTCACACTTCCCACAGTGATGGTTCGCTGCCCGCCTTCGGGTCCTGGTGTTGCTGGCGGCGAGCGGTGCGGTGCTCGGTTGGGTTCGCGCTCGGCGCGTCCCGCTCGGTGCTGTCGCTGGCCTGTGATGTACGCTCCCTGGTCTCGCGGTAGTTGCGGCATTCCCGCACCAGACCATGCCACGCCAGGTGCATCGCTTTCACTCGCGGGAAACCTGCCGCCTGAACATCGGCCACGATTTCCCAGTAACGTCGCTGCCACGGTTTCGACAGCCGCTTGACCCTGGCCAGCAACTCAGGTGGCGTTGCAGGAACGGGGTAATCGAGCGGTCTGGCAATCTCCCCAGTCGGTTTCGCAGTGTCGGTCTCGGTCGGGTTATCGAGCGCGGCAATCTGTGCTGCCAGCTCCGCGCCCAGTTTGGCCAACTCAGCATCGGTCTCGGTTGGGAGTAAATCGGCCAGTTCCGGTGAGGTACCTTCGGGAATAAGCCTGGCTCCCATCGTCTGGCCGAAGTTTCGGATGACGTCGGCAATGTCCACGCTCGTTTCGGGTTCGGGCATGGTCAGCTCCTGTCTTGCGGTGTATCTGGGTCAGTGTCGTGCGTGATTTCACGTTGCAATTCCTGCCACGCGAGCCACGGTAGTTCCTTTCGCGGGTATTTCCCGGCGTGGCGGTCATAAATCTGCCAGAAACGCCGCTGCAATTCGGGCGATAGCTTCGCCATCATGACCACAATCACTGCGTTATCTGGCCGATTCGGTTCCGCGCTCGGAGCGGCGGCCAGTATCGGCTTGAGTTCGCGGGGTAACTCGGCCAGCAACCTGCGGTACGCCTGCAAAGCGCGGTCGGGGAGCGGGCAGCGACCAGCGGCGTCGAGTAGTTGCCAGAACCGCTCGCGCCATTCTGCCGGTAGCCGCATCGCCCTATCAAGGATTTCGAGCGGTGCCAGTTCGGGCGCGGGTTCGAGCGCGGGTTCAGCTTCAGCCGCTGGCTCGGCGTCTTCGGTTGGGGTAGCAGTAGGCGTAGCGGTGCCAGGTTCCGTAACTGGTGCGGGTTCAACTTCCCCACTTGTGGGTTCCGCTGTCGGTTGCGTCAACCGAAAACGCCTCACCGTTCGACCTCGGCCTCCCGTTGACGTAGATTCCCATTCACCGAGACCGAGCGCGACGATTTTCTCCAACGCTGCCATCGCCATGTTTTGGCGACGCATTGCCCGTAAGCCCCGTTGAACATCACGCAGGGTAACTGGTTTACTTTGGCGACGCAGCCAGGCCAGTAGCTCCAGCTCGGTGTCGGTCAACTGGCCACTGACCGGCGACGGAATTGTGTCGCCACTCCCCAACGGGGGATTTCTGTCGCCAGCCTGAATTGTGTCGCCACTCCCCAGCGACGGATTTGTGTCGCCAGAAATTGTGTCGCCAGTCTCCAGCGACGGATTTCTGTCGCCAGCCTGAATTGTGTCGCCAGTCTCCGGCGACGGATTTCTGTCGCCACTCCCCGGCAGGGGAATTGTGTCGCCAGCCCCCGGCGACGGAATTGTGTCGCCACACCTCGCTGCATCCATGCCCGAAATTTTGCAGGCGCCTGGCCGATTTGTGTCGCCACTGTAAGGCCAGTTTTTGGCTTGACTTACGTCATTTTGGTCAATTGTGTCGCCGCTGGCAGCAGTCCTTGTGGATGCACTGGATGCGGATGCAAAACCCCCTGGTGACAGATTTGTGTCGCCACTCAGATTTTTGTCGCCATCATTTGGTGCATCCACTGCATCCGCATCCACTGTATCCGCATCCACTGTATCCGCATCCACCGCATCCAGACTAGGCGGTACTGGGCGCCAGTCGCTACTTGGCCCGCCGGTGCCGTCATCTGGGGAATCACTTGGGTAGCCATCGCCATCCTCGGCTTCGGTATCCCCTGGTTTGTTATGGAAAAGACTAAAAACACAGGTTGGTCGCCTGCCTTCAGTTTGCCAGTAACCCCAACCTGCTTTGACCAAGTTATTTAGCGCTTCCTCTGCCGCAGCCGGGTTATTTCGATACTCTCGCGGCCCGCTCGAATAAAGCTCTCTCACTGTCGTGGAACCACCGCGGCGACGTATCCATTCCAGCAAACCCCACTGGATTTCCTCGCCCTCAGTAGCGTCGAGAAACTGATAAATACGTTGCGTTTCATGTATGTGCCACTCTGTCAAGCGAATCGCGCGTTGCATGCTGTCCGCGTCAACTATGTCTGGGTTTACTTGCTCGCCGTTCGCCCACCTCGCTAAATGAATTACCAGCGCCAACCTTGCTGGGAGTTCTTCCAGTTTGCTCAGGGCTGAAGCCCAGTCGCCAGTCGCATCCTCAAGCCGCTTTGCGTTTGCGTTGTAAAACGCGATGTATTCCGCTTTCGCCTCTTGCGAAAGCCGCACCACTTCGGGTTTGTAATATCTCACGTCATTTTTGTCTTGTTCAGCATTGTCGCGTTCGTGTTCGAGTTTGCAATGCCCAACCGAGTTTCCGCCCTGCCTAGCGGGGCTGTGTTCGTGCTCGAGCGCAAACAACTTGCCCAACACCTGTTTGACTGACCTGTTTGTCGCTGGGTCAACTGTGTCGTCTGTCCACCGCTTTCGGTGCCGCGGCGGCATGGCCATTAACAACCTCGCGGCGAGACCGTTTTCGCGATTTTCGTTTGATAACGCCCGCTTCAACACGTGCGGTTGTATGCCACCAATGATGGAAACGGCGGCGATAGGAACATGTATCGTGCCCGATGTTTTTCTGTCAACTGTGATGCTTTTCGCATTGTACAAACTCAGCCAATTAGGCGCCTCCGCACCTTTTGCATTTTTCGAGTATTTATCAAAACCACGAAGCCAGGCCGCGAGTTCGTCTCTGGCCAGCAAGACTCCGCGCGGGTTCGCTTTCAACACCGGAGCCAGCGCTTCGATTGTTATGTCTTGAATAAGCAGTCGCTTTGCGACCGGCGGTTTAGGCTTACTGCCAGCAATATCTGCGTCTTGCTTCCAACGTTCGAGCGCAGCTTCGTATTCCTGCCATTTCTCTTGAAATTGCAGTTGTAATGCTGTCTCGCGTTCGTGCGCCCATTCCAGTGCAGCCCATATTGCAGCTGTTTTCAGCGACCCCGACTCGCCAACGACCACGGCCCACAAAACAGATGGAACCCGCCAGGTCTGTTTTATCTCTAACATTCGTGTCGTCCCGATAGCCGCCGCCGCCTCGGCGAGTAACGGCAGCGCGACAAATGATTCGTCGCAACCGATTGCGCGGGCAGTTTCGCGGACAAACTCCCTGAACGGTGATGGAAGAGCGTCGGTTGGGTACGCTTCCCATTGTAAGTAGCCCGCAACGGTTTCCGGTTGCCACCGCCCAGTTCGATCGGCGATTTGTAAAACCCACCGCCCAACGTCGCTTGGCGTAGCCTCCTCGCTGAGCGGCAGCCCATGAAAATCCGGCGACTCGATAACGTCCGCCAAATCGCCGCCTTCCGGCAACTGTTTTGCGTAGTCAACTAAACGTAGTATGCGAATATCGCGCGCGCCCGCTGCCCAAAGCAGTCGTGCGACGTCATCGGCATATTTCTCGCCAGGTTCGTCGTTATCGGGCAGTATCACAATCCGACGCCACGCGTGAGGTTCGAGCAACGCCCAGTCTGTTTTGCTCGCAGCCTCTGCCCCGCCCGCAGAGGTTGTCGCTACCAGTCCGCACCTAACGGCAGCGTCAGCAGTTTTCTCACCTTCGCATATTACCAGACACTCACGGTCGCTAATAGCACGTATTTCTGCCAGGCGATACGGCGGGCGCGGCGCGGGAATGCCTGCAATTTGCCACTTATCACCGCGCAGCGAAACGTAGCGAATAACCTTGCTGTGGCCTGGCGGGTCGAACCGTACTGCGTATGCGATTGTCTCTCCGTTCGCGTTTTGGTACGGCCATTGGTAGGTCGGTTGGCGCCTGAGACACTTCGTCAACTCTGCGATGGCTTCTTCGGCAGTTGCAAACGTTTTGCCGCCGCTTGATCCAGCGTTGTCGCCGTCTCGCTTTGCCGGCGCCCTGGCGACGCGGTTCCTATTTGCTGCGACTGAATGCCGCGGCGGCATCAGGTCGCTCATTTGCAAACCCATCGCGGCCAAAACTCGCTCAGTCGGGCAGTTTGCAAAACAGTGCACCAAAATTCGCCCATTTTGGCCTTGACGAACGCTCAGACTTGGGTTGTGTCTTCGCCCATCTAATTCGTGGCTTGGGCAAAGCGCAACCCAGCCGCTCCCGCTGCGGCGCGGTCGGCAGCCATACTGCGACAGCAACGCGATAAAATCGTCAATGCTGTAAATTCGCCGGTTGTCTCTCTCTGATGCGTTCGTAAAATTAGAGTGTTGCATAGATAACCCCTGACTGGCCGCGCCGACCCCACAGCAAAGCGCGGCTTGTTTTTTGTGCGTCATCCGCCACGTGTGCTGTTTTCGATCCACCGTTCCAGCTTGGTGAGCGGAAAGAGAATGTTGCGCCCCAGCCGTACGTGCGGGATAATTCCGCGTTTCACGTAGCTACGCAGCGTTCGCTCACTGATTCGCAGTTTCTGCGCGGCCTCTCGCAGCGTGAGCATCACCTCGCCCACGCCGAGCGGTCGCGATTGCGGCGTTGCGTTATGCGTGATGTTGTTTGCGTTGACGATGCGCATAGCAGACCTCCCGCTGTTGTTCGCGTGATGATGTTTGCCCAAACAATACGCCCCAAACTTAGCGGAAAAAATCAAAAACGAATTTGTCCGCTATCTCAGCGAAGACACTGCAAAAATTGCCCAGAAAACCGCTATTTTTTGGTATCCCTCCGGGAATTCTTCCGCTAACTGCCGTGTTGAAACAGGGAATTTTTCCGCTAACTTTTGTGTATCAGCCGGAGCTGTTTGTGTTCCTGTTTCGCATGCGCTTTCGCACGTCATGTACGCTGCGCCGAATAACCTGAAGACACTCGGCTGGCCTAAAAGCCAAGACAGACCGGATGCGAGAGTATTTCTTTCTCTTTTCCAGCGTGTACCACTTTTGGATCAAGGGTATAAGTTCCCTGGGGATTTCGTTGTCGTCTTTTATTTTGCGTCCACGCTTGATTAGCCCTAATTGTTTTGCCTTGTCGCAGATTTCCAACTCAACTTCCGCTATCCCGCTTGGTTTTCTCCCCCGGCGCCGGACAAGCTGGTTTGCATCGCCAGCGGTGCCGTTGCCGGTTGCCGATGTAGCCTGGCTCGGCTGTCCTAACATTTCCACTAAGGCGGCTGCGTATCGGAACGGCACCTTCCGACCGCGGGCAAGGAACGCTTCGAAACTAACCGCTACACCCTTGCTTCTAAGCCGTCCGCTAAGCCGCTTCCATAGCTCCGTTTTTTTCAAACCAAGCTCACGTATTCGCTGCCTTGCCCAATCGGGAGTAAACAACCCCAGCCAGGGATACTCACTTTCGAGTTTGTCCAGAGCCTCATTGATTACATTAACCTCGGAAGGTAAAAGCTCGCAGGTAAAGGCTCTATCAGCAAACCAGACGATTGTTCTTAGGTGTAATCGCGGCTGTGTTCTACGGGCAATTTCTCCGGCAATCATAACGTATCTGCCCAATTTCCGGTAACGCTCGCGGATTCTCCGGATAACATCTCCAGTAACTGGCGGCTGTCCACTGTCGTCGGTTTGACCAAAAAGCTCCCAGATCGCTTTCGCCATCGGGTAATACAACCTGCGCTTCCCCGCGAGAAAAGCCACAAGCGTCTGATGTATTTTGCCTCGATGGCCGAGCTTCCGCCGAAGCAGTTTCGCCGCCTCAGTCAGCGACAACTTGAGAATGGTCATTTGGTTATTAAGCCATTCTGGGTTGAGCACATTTAGCCACGGCGACTCGTTCTGTATTGCGTCCAACGCCTCATTGACAAGAGCGCAGTCCCGCGGCCTGAGGTTCCCGCCGTGTATCCAAAACCACTTCAGGGTGTTTTTGGAAATTTTCGATTTACATCTGCGAACGATCTCACAGCGAAGATTGACGTAGCGGCCTAAGTTGTGGCAACGCTGTCTGAGAGCGGCGACCACTTCCATGCCAGCGGGTTGCTGGTTGTGGCTATTCGATTCGTCAGAGCAAAGATACTTCCACAGTGCCTTTGCTATCGCGTAAGGAAGCTTCCGTTTGCCAGCGGAAAACTTTGCGAGCGCTGTTCCTCTGATGTAGTGCTGCCCCAGCCTTAGCTGCCTTGCCAGGCGGCCTGCAGCTTTTGCTTGGCTTTCTCTGCGACGTTGCAACTGCTTTTCTACCCAAGCTGGAGTAATGTCTCTGAGCCACGTCTCACCTTCCAGCTCTAATATCACGCGACGAAGCCCCTCTAGGCGATCTGGAGCTAGCCCTCTCTTTTGGGCAAGAAACAACCCTAACTCTTCGGCCGAGACTCTCAGCCTGGCCGCTATCTCCTTGCAAAATGCAACATAGGGGTTCAGTTTTTCGTAACGCTCGCGGATTTCCTCGGCAATCGGCTTGTAGCGGGCATACAGACCGGCCAACTCGCGCCACTCTTCTGGTGCAAATCGGAACCAACTACCTCTCGGCCGCTTTTCTATCGCAGCTAATTGTCCAGCCCCGCGAGTAAACCCCTCTTTTTTCAGGTGTTCAACTGCAGCGGTCAGAGATAAACCTGCCTCGATTCGTAGTCGTCTAGGCGCAACTGGGGGAACGCTTATTTCTCGCGCCACGCTCAGCGATTTTTCAGCCAACTTGCCGATAGCCTCAAGTAAAGTAGGCGAACACAAAGTCCGTTTTGCACGCACAAGCTGGCTTAGCCAACTGACCGGCAGACCCACCTGTTTTGCAATGTGTGAGAAACCGTACCCCAGCGAGTAAAGTTCCGCCAGCAAAGCCCGGACGTTGTCGGCAGTGTAGCGGTTTGTAGTTTGCTCGCCTTGCCGTTGCCCACCGGTGTTGCTATCAATGTCCATACGATTACTCCCAGCACGGCACGGTGCACCAGGAAGCGCAGGGCATCGTGCCGTCGCTGTTTTTCGTTATCCCCAACTGGGTCTTTTGGCAAGCCCTGCGGTTTCCCCGCAGCGTCAACCCGCTGTCAACGGTTGCCAGACCCATTGATTCGCCAATTTCGCAAAAATTAGCGCGCGGGGCAGCCATCGTTACACGCCCGCCGAACGGTAGATTTTCAGCCCCTATCCCCCTGGCCAGGCGTGAGCGGTGCCGGTACGTGGCAGGTCTCGGTAGGTTTCCGCGAGCGGTGCTAGTGAACCATCACGGTATTTCCGGCACTTTTCACGCTTCGCCACTGCGGACGTATTCGCCCCGTGAGCGGTGCCGATGGTGTTGGTCAACGTCGCAGGGTTGGCGTAATCAGCCACGTGAACGCAAGCGGTGCCGATGTTGGCCATGCTTCGCTGGTGCGGACGTAGTTGCCCCGTGAGCGGTGCCAGCGCTGGCCAGGTTCCCATACGCAACACAGTCCCGCTCGCGGTTGCAATTCCCCTCGGTGTTCACGGGTTGCCTGGTGCGGATGTAAACGGCCCGAACGCGAGCGGAATTGTGGCCGCTGGTGCGGTAACGGGGCGTCAACGGATTGTGGACACTGGGGCGCTTTTGCAACGGCGATAGCGGGGCGAATAGTAGCCCCCTGGCTCCCCGATTACGCTGCCCGGTAACGGGGCGTCAACTCGCCGCAATCACGGGGCGGATACTCGCTGCGTCCTGGCCCGATTTCGCTGCCGGTAACGGGGCGGATGGTGTAGCTGCCCCGAATTCGCCGCGATAATGCTGCCTGATAGCGGGATGCCAACTCGCTGCGACTACGGGGCGCGTTAGCGGTGCGGTAGGTGCGATAGCGGGGCGGATGGTGCCAGGTTCGGCATGGCCAGGTGCCTGCAATCGCCGCTCGGTGCGTCCGCTTCCGCCGCGGGTTTTCGCAATTCGAGCGGTACGCCCTGTACGTTGCCCTGGCCGCGAATACAACACCAGCGCCACGTCAATCAGCCGCACCACAACACAAGGGAGCCAAACATGACCGAGCCAAGCGATGCCGAAATCATGGCGTACTGGGATGCAATCCCTGAAATCCCGCCCCTAGCCCCGTTTATCTACGTGCAAAGTTGCCAGGCTTTACTCGCCAGGTATGTGCCTACGGATGACAGTGGCAGTATGCGAATGCAGGTTGCAAAACCGCAACCGCCGCTGGAATTACTCGAAGACGCGCTCTGGGAGCAAGGCGGTGCGATAAACATGAGCGGCAACTATCCCATCACGCGAAAAATCAAACGTTGGATACGGCGTAACCGTCCGACGTGGGAATAAGCCACTCCGCTGGTGCGTTCCGCCCCGAATACGCCCCGTCGCATCCGCCCCGCGGTCTCCGGTTCCGTAGCGCGAGCGGCATGGTGCGTGATAAGTGGCAGAAGTGGCGGAAGTGGCGGATTGCCAGAACATATACGGATGGCAACACGCCAGGCCGCGAGCGGTATGGTGCGATAGCTAGCGATTACCATTGGCCTGGCGATGTATCACGCCCAACTGCGGTGCCCCGCTAGCTCCGTCGCTTCCCGCTCCGGCGCCGCTTTTTCGTGGTGCGTTCAGTTGCCCCGCTATCGGCTTCCTGTTTGGCTTCGGTTTTGGCCTCCAACTTCCTGCGCCGACGTTCGCGTTGCAATCGCGCCCGGCATACACGGCATCGCTGGTCTCTCGCCAGTATCACTTGCGAGCGGCGTATCGGTGTTTTGCAGTCCAGGCATGGTACGTAAAACTTCCGCAACTTCCGCCGATTGCCTGCCAGTATCGCGGCGCATATCGCCAGACTCTCCAGTGCCCGGAGCGGATGTTCGTGGATTTCCGACTCAATGGCCAGGTGGAGTGTCGGTATCCCGTCCGGCAGCTCCGTAGTGGCGATAACCGCTCGGCCTGGGAATTCGCCCCGCTTTTTGGCCCGCTCGTAACGTCGCCGCAGTGTGGCCATACGCCGCAACATATCGTCCACGCTCTCGCCCGCTGTCTCGGCTTCGGGTTCGGCGTCCTGGGCATCGGGTTCTGGGTTTACTGCGGCTTCCTGGCCGTCCGGTTCTGGGTTCGCGGTAACGTTCTGGCTGCCTGGCTGCCTTCGTGTAACGTCCTGGCCAACCGGGTCGGGTAGCGGCGCAACGTTCTGGCTCGGTGCGGAAATTGGTGCGTCAGGTTCCAGCATGGCGATGGCCACTGGCTGCCTGGCCTCGGATGGCGCTCGGCAGGTCTGGGTCAGGTTAGTGCGAAGTGCGAAGTTAGTGCGAAGTAACGGTTACTTCGCACTTTAAGTCTAGTAGCAGCAAGGACTTACGTCTTAGTGCGAAGTGCGAAGTGCGCGGTAGAGGGATAGGGGTCGAAAATTTTATCGCTTGCCCAGTGTGTAACGTATGCCCAGCCGCGCGTGAATTTTTGCGAAATTGGCGAATCAATGGGTAGCGAGCGGTGCATCCGGCCCGATATGGCAGCGCGTTCAGGCGCAGAGTATCCGGCCCGACGTAGCGGTGCGTTTTCGGGGTTGGCAATCCTGACCGATAACTCGCGGCAAACAAAATGCGGCGCCAGCCATCGCGCCGACGCCGCAGCTGGGACTAACACCCCAAGGCATTGTAGTTCCCCGAAAACAAAAATGCGGCACCAGGCGGAGCCAGTCCCGATGCCGCAGAGTAAACGACAGCCGCATGCCTATCGTCCAGCCCCACTGGTAGTCTATCGCCCACCAATCCCTATGGCCACTCGAACGTTATCGCTTCCTGGCCTTGCTCTTAGTCCTGGCCCGTCGCTGCCTGGCCGCGATGCGCTTCAGCAACTCCACGCCGCTGGCCAATTGCTCGCTCGCTATCGCAATCATGATGATGCCCGTGAGGATGTCGTCAAACCAACCCTCGAATACCAGCTCGCCATTGCGTAGCCGAACGCTGACCGGCAGGCAGGTTCGCAGTAGCAGGCGCTTATCCGCTGACGTCAACTTCCGCTCGATATCTTTTGCCAGAAACTTCAGCGTAGTCCCTCGATCAGTAATGATGACGCTATCGTCCGTAACGCGGATGCCCACGGGAGCCATGCCCAGCGTCTTTATGTCAGCCATCAGCGTCCCGTCCGACGCCTGCCAGCATTGGACGTGTTCCTCATAGTTTTTGCAAAGCCAGGTTAGCAACTCAGGTGCGTTCA
>Ga0272447_1001769_pt1 | contig 12871 bp, 15 predicted proteins | sample YNPCB0133_FD_194589 | JGI IMG/M metagenome (GOLD analysis project Ga0272447, IMG submission 194589) | Hot spring microbial mat communities from Yellowstone National Park, WY, United States - YNP-CB-013-3 | ecosystem: Environmental > Aquatic > Thermal springs > Hot (42-90C) > Sediment | place... | reverse complement strand
GGTAAATAGCATGGCATCTCCGCAGGCGGGGTTTCCACACTGCCCAATGCCGTTGGCATCCTCCAAAACACCCACATTCCTTGGGTTCAAAAAGTGGTCCAGCACCTTCTCGCTGTATTCAAACATGGCTCACACCTCCTTACTTTGATGGATTTTATTTTAGGGAAAAAACAAAAGGTAGCAATGATAATTATCAAGGAGTATTCTCAGAAATTTTAGCCCTTAAAAGCTCCACAGGGTCCTCCAAACTCAGCCCCAAATACTCCAAGAACTTTTCAATGCTTACCCACCTTTTTAGCACCATACCTTGGGTGATTAGCCTTTCAAAGGGCTCTGGGTCCTTCACAAGCCCAAAGTCAAAGAGAAACTTTTGGAAGAACCGGGCATACAGAAGGTGCAAGACTGCGTGCTCTATGCCACCTATGTAGTAATCCACCGGCATCCAGCTTTCCACCTTCTTGGGGTCAAAGGGCAGTTTGTCGTTCTTTGGGTCGCAGTAGCGGAGGAAATACCAAGAAGAATCAAAGAAGGTGTCCATGGTGTCCGTTTCCCTTCTGGCGGGACTTCCACACTTGGGACAGGTGGTATTTACCCAATCCTCCACCTTTTCTAAGGGATTTCCGTGTCCGGTGATCTCCACCCTTTCGGGCAGGAGAACAGGGAGTTGATCCTCCGGTACTGGCACAGTGCCACAGCTTGGACAGTAAGTTATGGGAATGGGTGTGCCCCAGTATCTTTGGCGGGATATGTTCCAATCCCTCAGCCTGTATGTGATTTTGAACTCCGCCAAGCCCTTTTCCTTTAGCCACTGGGTTATCTCCCTTTTTGCCCTCTCTGAGTCCATTCCGTCAAAGGGTCCGGAGTTTATGAGAATGCCAGGATCTTTGTAGGCTTTGCCCTCTGGCGGGTCTGAGTCTTTGGGTTTGACTACCACCTTTATGGGAAGGTTGTGCTTTTGGGCAAACTCATAGTCCCTTTGGTCGTGGGCGGGCACGCACATGATCGCCCCAGTGCCATACTCATAGAGCACATAGTTTGCGGTCCATACGGGGATCATCTCACCGTTGGCAGGGTTTTTCGCATACACTCCGAGAAATACGCCCTCCTTTTCCTCTTGGGTTCCCCTCTCCCTTGAGGACATGTGTTTCATTTTGCTAACAAACTCCTCCACTTCTTTCAACTTACCTCCCCTCCCGGCAAGGGATAAAGTTAGTGGATGCTCGGGTGCCAACACCAAAAAGGTGGCACCAAAAACCGTGTCCGGTCTTGTGGTAAAGACCTCTATGGGTAATTCATCCACATAGAACTTTATTATTGCCCCTTCGGACCTTCCTATCCAGTTTCTTTGCTGGAGGATCACCCTTTCAGGCCACTTTCCTTCCAAGAGCTTTAGGTCTTCCAAAAGCCTATCCGCATAATCGGTGATCTTTATATACCAAGAGGGCACGTTTTTCCTTACCACGGGCGTTCCACAACGCCAACACTTGCCTTCTATAACCTGCTCGTTTGCAAGGACCGTCTCATCGTTAGGGCACCAATTAACCTCCGCATCCTTTCTATAAACCAAGCCCTTTTCGTAAAGCTTTAAAAAGATCCACTGGTTCCACTTGTAATACTCCGGTTCGCAGGTAGCTACCTCCCTGTCCCAATCGTAGGAAAAGCCCAAGCTTTTGAGCTGCTCTCTCATGTAATTTATGTTTTCCTTGGTCCATTGGGCGGGATGCACTCCGTGTTTTAGTGCGGCGTTTTCCGCCGGCAGACCAAAGGCGTCCCATCCCATAGGATGTAAAACCCTTTTTCCCTTCATCCTCAAAAAGCGTGCCAGGGCATCTCCAATGCTGTAGTTTCTAACATGACCCATGTGAATACGCCCGGAAGGGTACGGAAACATCTCAAGCACATAGACCTTTTCCTCTCCCTCCTCTACCTTAAAAACTCCAAGCTCCTCCCAGAGCCTTTGCCACTTCTGCTCCACATCCCTTGGGTCGTAGCTTTTTTCCATAGGCTAAAATTATAAAATAGCAATTGAACTAATTATTACCAGAGTAAAGCCTTTTGGCTACATCTCTGGCAAAGTAAGGGTCCCCTGTTTCTCGGCGATGTTATATGTTAAGATTACAGTATGGAGCCGGGTGTCATTAACCCCATATATAGCCTTCTGAGCCTTATCTTTTGGTTCATATTCTTTTTCCTCTTTTTGATGCCCGCCTTACGCAGATACAGCCTTAACAAGGCAAGGGAAGCCCTCATCTCCACCCTTGAGGAGAAAAGAAATAGCAGGGTAATAACCCTCATACACCGCCAAGAGAGCGTAGGATTTTTTGGAATACCTTTCATAAGATACATAAACATTGAGGACTCGGAGCAGGTTCTGAGGGCTATAAGGCTTACACCGCCAGATATGCCCATAGACCTTATCATCCACACGCCCGGGGGTTTAGCCCTTGCATCCACCCAGATCGCCAACGCCCTCGTCAGGCACAAAGGTCCCGTGAGGGTAATAGTTCCCCACTATGCTATGTCTGGTGGCACTTTAATAGCCCTCGCCGCAGACGAGATCATAATGGACCCCAACGCGGTGCTCGGTCCCGTGGACCCACAACTGCAGGGCATACCCGCTGCGTCCATACTGAAGGTTTTGGAGAAGAAGGAGCTAAAAGACATAGAAGACCAGACTTTGATAATGGCAGACGTAGCCCAAAAGGCAATAGATCAGATGGTGAATTATGTGGTTTGGCTTTTGATGGAAAATGGTATGGAGGAGGAAAAGGCTAAGGCTATAGCCCAAGAGCTCGCCACCGGCAAATACACCCACGATTTTCCTTTGGGGGTTGATAAACTGAAAGAACTTGGCTTGAATGTATCCACCGAAGTGCCAGAAGAGGTTTATCAACTGATGGAGCTTTACCCTCAGCCTATGGGTGCCCAGGTGCCTTCTGTGCAGTATATACCTGTGCCCTATAGAACGGAAAAGAAGTTATAATTTTATCCCATGGCAAAGGTGAAGGGTTTAAAGTGCAGAGAGTGTGGAAAGGAGTATCCTGCTGAACCCATTCATGTGTGCGAGTTTTGCTTTGGGCCCTTGGAGGTGGTTTATGATTACGAGGAAATAAAGAAAAACATCTCCAGGGAGAAGATAGAAAAAGGACCAAAGAGCCTTTGGAGATACATAGACCTTTTGCCCGTGGAGGAGCCAAAGGTAGGGCTTACTGCCGGCTACACACCTTTGAAGAAAGCTGAAAATTTAGGTAAAGCCCTCGGTCTTAAGAACCTCTACATAAAGGATGACTCGGTGAACCACCCCACCCTTTCCTTCAAAGACAGGGTGGTCTCCGTTGCCCTTTCAAAGGCGGTGGAGTTCGGCTTTGACACCGCAGCGTGTGCCTCTACGGGCAACCTTGCCAACTCGGTGGCGGCGCACTGTGCCCAAGCTGGACTAAACTGTTTTGTGTTTATACCCGCAAACCTTGAATCTCAAAAGATCTATGGTAGCTTGGTTTTCTCTCCTACGGTGGTGGCGGTGGAGGGCAATTACGACGATGTGAATAGGCTATGCTCTGAGGTTGCCAACGAGCTATACTGGGCTTTTGTCAATATAAACATAAGACCATACTATGCGGAGGGCTCCAAGACCCTTGCCTTTGAGGTAGTAGAACAGCTGGGTTGGAGGGCACCTGATGCGGTGGTGGCTCCCGCTGCGTCTGGCTCTTTGGTGACAAAGATATGGAAAGGGCTGAAGGAGTTAAAGCTCGTGGGTCTCGTAGATGAATTGAACACCAGGGTGTATGGTGCGCAGGCAGACGGTTGTAGTCCCATTGCCCAAGCTTGGAGGGAAGGTAGAGACTACATAAAGCCCGTTAAACCCAACACCATAGCCAAGTCCATAGCCATAGGCAACCCGGCGGACGGCATCTATGCCCTTCAAGTTACCAAAGAAAGCAGGGGAGATTGGGAAACTGCCACAGACGAAGAAATCATAGAAGGCATCAAACTGCTGGCGGAAACGGAGGGCATCTTCACCGAGACCGCAGGAGGAACTACCATTGCAGTCCTTAAGAAGTTGGCAGAAAGGGGTGCTTTCAAAGAGGATGAAGTGGTGGTAGCATACATCACCGGTAATGGCTACAAAACCTTGGAGGTTTTGGAAGGTCATCTAAAGGAAACAATAAGGATCAAGCCGAGCCTTTCGGACTTCAAAGAGAAAATTTTGGTTAGAGTTTGAGGCTACTTGGACTTCTTTTGATCTTGCTCTTTGTTTCTTGCACCCAAAGGGAGGTGATCCCTCCTCTCTCCCTTGAGACCTTAGACGGGAGTAAGGTATCCCTAAATCAGCTTAAGGGAAAGAAGCTAATTCTCTACGTGTGGAGTAGGACTTGTGCGGGACACTCGGAGCAGTTAAAACTTCTCAACGAGCTCTCAGAGAAGAGAAAGGACCTTTACATCATATCTTATGCGGTAGCCATGGTGCGGGAGGATGTGGTCAAGTCTTACAGAGATATAGGCATAAGCCCTAAATTTCTTACAGTTCTTGACCCGGAAGTAAAGTTCAACGAATACTACCGGATCGTCTTTCTTCCCTCCACTTATCTTTTTGACGAAAGGGGTAAGCTCATAAAGGTTTATCCGGGGTTGCCGAAAGACATTTTCTCAAGCCTCAATAGCTCCTCCTCCAACTCCCTTCTTTTTTCTTCTAAAGTGTCTTCTGGACTTACCCTGATCTCTTTGCCCGCTAAGAATTGGGCTTTTGTAAAAGGATAGGGAATTACAAGTCTGTCCCAGGTGTTGAGGCGGAGGAACTTTTCAAACTTCACACAGACGGGGATGATCACCGCGCCGGTCTTTTGGGCTAAGAAAATCACTCCATCCTTTGCCTTAAAGGGGGGTCCCTTGGGACCATCTACCGTTATAGCTATGTTTTTGCCCTCTTTCAAGAGTTTCACGAGCTTTAAAAGGGCAAACCTTCCTCCCTTTCCTTCCCTTCCCTCCTCCGCGGAGCCCCTGACAGTCTCAAAGCCAAACCTCTTTAGAAGACCGTCCGCTATGTCTCCGTCCCTGAACCGGCTAACTAAAACCACTATACCCCTGTCTAAGCCAAAAAAAGCCAAGGCTAAGGCGTATCCGTGCCATAGGGCGTATATTTTCCCTCTGTCCTTCTCAAAGTCATACCTGTTCTGCCACCTTATGGTCCTTGCCCACAACCTGAGAAGTAAGGATATGAAGGGCAGAAGAAGTATAACAAGTTCCCTTCTAAGTTCCCTCATCATCTCTCAAAGGCAATGTCTATGTTGGTTTTGAGCCACTTGGGGTCAAGCCAGTAAATAGGGTCCACCTCTTGCCCATGCACCAAAATGCCAAAATGAAGATGGTCCCCCAGGGCAAGCCCCGTTGTGCCCGTCCTTCCTATAATGTCCCCCTTCTTTACATACTGCCCCTCCTTGACTGAACTCTCCGAAAGGTGTCCATAAAGGCTAAAGAGCCCAAGCCCGTGATCTATCAAAACCACATTGCCGTATATACCCAATGTGTCTACAAAAACAACCACTCCATCGTTGGAAGCGGGAACGGGAGCCCTTTCTACCGAGGCAAAATCGTAGCCCATATGCCTGCTTTGGCTAACCTGCTGTCCCTTGTAGTAATAGAACCTCTCAACGCCATAGGTTGAGAGCACCTTACTGTTTGGTAGCTGTAAAAAGGCACCCTTCCAGAGTTTTACAGGCTCGCTCTTTTGAGTTATCTCTGAGAGCTTCTTTACATCCCTATTTCTCCACTCTTCGTTTACCATCTTGAAGGCGGAGACCGGGTCTAACCCTTTGGCTTGTTCTCCCAAGAGGGGATAGATCACCGAGTTTATAAAGTCATCGGTTAAGTCTATCCTCTCCTTTTTAAAGTTTGCCCTTTTGATGGCTATCCTTAAAGTTCTTTGGGCTGAGTTGCCCGCCTGGTCCTTAGCAGTTATGCGTAGGTCTATGCCCTCCACACCCAAAGTAGCCGGGAGAAGGGCAACATAACCCTCCGGAGAAACTGGGGTCATTAAAACCTTTTTACCATCCCATTCCAAGGATACCTCCGCACCATCGCTTTTCACCTTCAAAATTCCCACGGAACCTTCCTTCAAGCTTGTAGGATAGGAGAAAATTTCCAAAGAAGGCGGGGTTAGGTCTGCCTTTGCGTCAATGGTGTATTCCCTTTCTCTAAGGAAGCCCGCGCTTACCCATAGCTTGACCTTGGCATCTCCCTCCTTTATTCCCAAAGCTTTGGCGTTTATGCTTATCTTCAAAAAGTCTGTCCCCTCTGGGAAATTTCCTTCAAAGACCTTATAGCCCTTTCCCTCCTGCTCTACATACAGCTTGGCGGATTTTATTTTGCCATTTTCAACCTTTAGGTTATACTCCCCCTCCGCTGGGATGAACCTTAAAGACTCTATCCCCTCCAACTGGGGTCTTCCCCCAAGGGAAAGAAAGAGGGCATAGAAGCTCAAAAATAGCAAAGAGAGGATCGCGAGCCTTCTTATGAATTTTAAGAAGAGTGGTCTTCTGCGACGCTCATAGGAGTAGGGTTTATACCTATACTTCACCAAAAACCTCCTGTAAGGAATATACCTCAAGGCTTTTGTTGTGTTCTAAATAACACCTTATTGCCTCTAACATGGCGTAGCCCCCTCTTACGGTGGTAGTGTAGGGAATGCCCTGCTGGACAGTTGCCCTGCGGATGTGGTAGGCATCAGACCTTGCCCTTCTTCCGGTGGGCGTGTTTATAACCGCCCGCACCTCTCCGTTTTTGATCATATCCACTATGTTTGGTCTTCCCTCGGAGACCTTTAAAACCTGCTTAACATTTAGCCCCCTTTCCTTTAAAAATCGGTAGGTTCCCGCGGTTGCCAATACCTCAAAACCAAGGTCCAAAAATCCCTTTGCCAACTCAAACACTTTGGGCTTATCCCTGTCCGCCACGCTTATGAAAACTCTGCCCTCCGTGGGCAACCTACTACCAGCTGCAAGCTGGGCTTTGTAATAAGCAAGACCGAACTTTCTGTCTATGCCCATCACCTCCCCCGTGCTTTTCATCTCCGGACCCAAAAGGGGGTCCACCTCAGGAAATCTGTTCCATGGAAAAACCACTTCCTTGACGGTGTAGTAATTCCAATCCTTTGGCAGGAAATCACTGCAATAATGGACATTGCCTTTTTCAAGCCTTTCAAATACCTCGGGCACAAGTTCCTTTAGTTTTCTTCCCACGCACACCTTGGCTGCAAGCTTTGCCAAAGAATAGCCTACGCTCTTGCTAACAAAGGGCACAGTCCGAGAAGCCCTCGGATTTACCTCCAAAACATACACCTCTCCATCCTTTACCGCAAACTGAAGGTTGATGAGCCCCTTTACCTTTAGGGCTTTAGCTATTAGTCTGGTTTGCCTCTTTATCTCCTCCACAGTATCCTTTCCAAGGGTGTAGGGAGGAATAGACGCAGCGCTATCTCCCGAATGGACACCAGCCTCCTCTATGTGCTCCATAACCGCACCTATCAAAAAGTCTTCGCCATCTCCGAGGGCATCCACATCCACCTCCACGCTATCAGAGAGATACCTGTCCAAAAGGATGGGTCTTTGGTAGCTAACCTCCACTGCCTCTTGCAAATACTCAACAAGCTCCCCCTCTTCATAGACGATCCTCATAGCCCTGCCTCCAAGCACATAGGAGGGTCGCACAAGCAGTGGGTAGCCCAGCTCCTTTGCACACCTCAGGGCTTCCTCTTTGGTCCTTGCGGTCAGGCTCTCGGGTTGCTTTAATCCAAGTTGGTTTATTAGGTCCCTGAACCTTTCCCTATCCTCTGCTATGTCTATGCTCTCTGGGTCTGTGCCCAAGATGGGAACTTTTAAGTTCCTCAAAGGTATGGAAAGCTTTAAGGGTGTTTGTCCTCCAAACTGGATCAGAAGTCCGTCGGGTTTTTCCCTCCTTATTATCTCAAGGACGTTTTCCAGGACGATGGGCTCAAAATACAACCTGTCTGCGGTATCATAGTCGGTGGAGACGGTCTCTGGGTTGCAATTTACCATAACCGTCCGAACGCCCTCTTCCCTTAGGGCAAAGATGGCTTGAACGCAGGCATAGTCAAATTCTATGCCCTGACCTATTCGGTTTGGACCACTGCCAAGGATGATAACTTTCATTAAAAGGGAAATTTTAAACCAAAATGTTCCATCAACTCCTCAAGGTTATCAAAGGTAAGGTCTGGCTCAAAGTTTGCCCTTCTTAACTCATCCCTTGTATATTTGCCCGTGGTCATAAATATGGTTTTTATACCCAACGCCTTGGCACCCAAGAGGTCTGTGTATATGTCGTCGCTTATAAGATAAACTTCCTCTCCCTCAAGCCCATCCAGGGCATAGTCTATAAACTCCTTTGAGGGTTTTCCAAGGTTTGGAAGTTCATCCGGGTAGTTTGTGGCGTGCTTTAGCATTAATGCCACACTGCCCGCACCGGGGAAGTAAAGCCCATCGTCGTCCTTCACGATCCTGCTCAGGTTCACTGGAATGATCTTGGCGGATGCCAAAAAGACCGCAGAGACTGCCAGCTTTAGCTTATAAAAATCAAGGCTCCTGTCCTGGGCTACCACAACCCCCTGAACCTGATGGTCTTCAGCTACCTCAATGCCCTCTTCCATAAGATACCTTTTTACCGGCTCCATACCTATGAGAAGGACCCTTTTAATGTTCATGGACCTAAGATATTTTGGCAGAACCTTAAGGGGGCTCACAAAGCGTCCCTCTTCCAACTCTAAGCCCTTTTCCTTTAAAATCTTCACAATTTCAGAGGGAGGTCTTGTAGAATTGTTGGATACCACCCTAAAGGGGATACATTTAGATCTTAATACTTCAAGAAACTCCCTTGCTCCTTTTATAGGGTTAAGCTTTTTGTCTCCCACCAGCACGCCGTCAAGGTCTATCAAAAAAATCTTCCCCTTCATTGTTTGAAGGGTATGCTGATCCAGAGCTCCTCAAAGCCCTCCCTTTCCTTTTTTATATCTACCTCAATTCTATTAACATCAAACTGGGAATATTTAGAGAAAACATAAACCAGGTCATCCCTCAGCCTGTCTATAAAATTGGGTGGAAGTCCTTTCCTTTCGTAGGCAAGCACAAGGGTAAGCCTCCTCTTTGCCTCATCTTTGCTTTTATTGCGTCCAAATAAAAAGTCCAAGATCATTGCCATCTCCCAAACAGCTTCTCAAAGAGTCCCTTCCTCTGCCCATGATATACCATGGGAACCTCCTCTCCCGCTATTCTCCTTGCTATATCCATGAGTGCCCTTGAGGCAGGATAGTCTTCCAAAACAATGGGTTCTCCTCTGTTGGTAAAATCTACAAGCTTTGGCTCCTCAGGCACAACACCTAAGAGGGGTGCCCTTAGAATTTCTACTACATCCTCCACAGAGAGCATTTGACCCTTTTCCACCGCATCCCATCTTATTCGGTTTATTATCAGCTTGTAGTCGGTCTTTCCCATGTTTTCCAACATTCCTATGATCCTATCCGCATCCCTTACAGAGGATACTTCAGGATTTACCACCACCAAGGCACTGTCCGCGGGGGAAGATGCGATCTGAAAGCCCCTCTCTATTCCCGCGGGAGAGTCTATGAATATGTAATCATACTGCCCTGAACTTTTTATATCCTCAACGAGCTTTAGCCACTTTTCTGGGTCTACAGCATCCTTGTTTTTAGTTTGATTGGCGGGCAAAAGCCACAGGCTAAAGCCCCTTTTGTCCTTGACCAAAGCCTTTTGAAAATCCACCCTTCCCTCAAGGACATCCAGCACATCATAGACAATCCTGTTTTCCAAGCCCAGGATCATGTCCAGGTTTCTCAACCCTATGTCTGCATCGATGCATAGGACCTTCTTTTCCATTTTTGCAAGGGCTACTGAGAGGTTGGCGGTTATGGTTGTCTTTCCTACACCCCCTTTGCCCGATGTGACCACAAAAACCTTTGTCATCTTTATACCCTTTCAAGAATTATAGCACCATCTTCCACTCTTGCAATCTCAGGATAGCCGGGGGATACCCTCTCCTCCTCGTTAGATATGGCGATCCTTCTGCCTATTCTTATCTGCTGGGGTTCCATCCGTAAGGCTACCACCACCGCGCTTTCATCTCCGAGGGCTCCCGCTATAGCAATACCTCTGAGAGTGCCCATGACTATTATGTTTCCCGTTGCCACAATTTGGGCGTCCTTATTCACATTCCCAAGCACCAACACATCCCCATTGTGCTCTATCCTTTGCCCCGACCTGAGATGTTTTTCTATGACCAAGAGCCTTGGCTCCGGAGCATTCTTTTCTAAGACCTTTTCAAGTTTCTTAATGTTCCTTACATCCTTCTTCGTTAAAAACTCTTCAACTTTTTTTACCAAGGAGGAGTTCCCCTCCACTAAGAAGTAGGCACCCTCAGAGAGCTTGGAGTTAAGTATTTTCTCTAACTGTTCAAAAACCACCGATTCCTCCGCCCCCTCGGAGAGCCTGATCAAGAGCACTGGTAAAGTTATGCCCTTTATCTCAATCATTTTTTTTTCAATGCTCCGGGGGAGGGCCTCGAACCCCCAACCTGGTGGTTAACAGCCACCCGCTCTGCCTGTTGAGCTACCCCGGATGCAATATAAAATTATACCAAAAATCCTTCTGAGTGAAAATATTCATTATGAAACTGCGGGTTCAATACAGAGGAAAGGAGTTAGAGTTGGAGTTTGAAGGGGACAAGGTAAAAGCAAAGGACCTTTTAAAGGCTATAAACCTCTCAAGGGAGTATGCCTTTGTGGTGGTCAATGGAGAGGTGGTGGAGGAGGACTATTACATAAAGGAGGGAGACCAAGTGCGGGTGATAAATGCCATTTCGGGAGGATAGAGTTAAGATTAAAAACTTATGAAAAGATGTGCCAAGTGTTCCCAAAAGGCGGTTGTCTATTTGCCCCACCATAGGCTTGCCCTGTGCAAAGTGCATTACCTTGAGTGGTTTGAAAGGAGGGTGGAAAGGACAATAAAAGAGTTTAGGATGTTTTCAAGAGAGGATAGGGTTTTAGTGGCGGTATCCGGTGGGAAAGACAGCCTTTCCCTTTGGCATGCCCTCCACAAGCTTGGCTACCAAGCGGATGGGCTTTATATAAACTTAGGCATAGGAGAGTATTCCAAACTATCGGAGGAAAAAGCCAAGAAGTTTGCCCAGGGCTTAGGAAGGACCCTGCATGTAATAAGGCTCAAGGACTTGGTGGAAGATATACCAACCCTAAAGGAGATAGAAAAAAGACCTGCCTGTTCTGTGTGTGGAAATCTCAAAAGGTATTACATGAACAAAAGTGCCAAAGAGCTTGGTTTTTCGGTGATCGCCACAGGGCACAACTTGGACGATGAGAGTGCCACCCTTATGGGAAACGTCCTCTCTTGGAACTTAGGCTACCTGCAAAGGCAGTATCCAGTTTTAAAAGAAGGCAACGGCTTTGTGAAAAAGGTAAAACCCCTGTGCCTTATCACAGAGAAGGAAAGTGCCCTGTATGCCCTCCTTTCCAACATAGACTTTGTGGAGGAAGAATGTCCCTACTCAGTAGGTGCCTCTTCAATTGAGCATAAGCTTTTGCTCTCCCAGATAGAGGAAAAGAGCCCTGGCACCAAGCTCAGGTTCTACTTAGAGTTTTTGAGAAAGGTTCAACCCCTTCTCAGGCAGGAAGAAAAACTCGAGCTAAAGCCATGTTCCATTTGCGGTGAGCCCACTTCTGCAGATGTATGCTCTGTTTGTAGGCTAAAGCAAAGGCTCACCCTCTCTGAAAAAGGATAAGGTTCTTAAAGACTTTACACAACCCAAAGACCCTCTCCCTTGTCCTTTCAAGGCTTTGGCTGTTGTCTATCACATAGTGGGCTTTTTTTAGCTTCTCTTCAGGTGGAAGTTGCTTTTGCCATCTTCTTTCAAAGTCCTCCAGGGACATGCCTTTGGCGAGGACCCTCTGTTTGCAAAGCCCATAGGGTGCATAAACCAAAACCACAAAGTCGTACCTACCTTGTGTTTTTTTCTCCAAAACCAAGGACGCCTCCACCACTGCTATGGCGTGCTCGGGAAGTTTTTTAAACTCCTCCCCCAATCGCTCATAAAGGGCAGAGTGGGTGATCCTTTCCAAAAGCAATAGCTTTTCTCTGTCTGCAAACACAATGTCCGCAAGCTTTTTTGTGTTTATACTTCCCCCTGGGTCTAATATTTCATTCCCAAAGGCTTTCAGAACCTCTTCGTACACCTTTCCCCTCTCTTCATAAAATCCCTTTATTATGCGGTCTGCATCAAAGACATAAAAACCGCACTCCTTGAAAAACTCCGCTACGGTGGATTTTCCAGAACCTATGTTGCCAGTTAGGGCTATTCTAAGCATTAAAAATATATGATACAATTTCCTTGTGGTTGAGGGCAACTATCTCCTTGTGCGCATCTTTATGAGGGAGGACGATGAACTTGAGGGAGAAAGGCTATATTCTAAGCTTTTAAAGCTTTTAAAAAGCAAAGGTGTGGGCGGTGCAACGGTTTTGAAGGCTATAATGGGCTACGGAACTACGGGCGAGTATCACTACGAGGGCATTGAGGTGCTATCTTACAGCCTTCCTGTGGTGGTGGAGTTTGTGGAAAAGGAGGAAAAGGTCCATAGCCTTTTGGAGGAGCTCACAAAGTATGTAAAAAAAGGGCTTATAAGCATCGAAAGGGCACAAATATGGGTGTCTTCTTAGCCATAGCTATAGGTGGGGCTATCGGTTCCCTCTTGAGGTTTTATCTTTCAAAGTTTTTGCAAAAAAAGTTTGGCGTGGAATTTCCTATGGGAACCTTGATGGTCAATTTAACGGGTGCCTTT